>WBZO01000731.1_pt1 | contig 62532 bp, 63 predicted proteins | sample 5204261 | NCBI WGS metagenome assembly WBZO01 (sample SAMN12412400, study PRJNA552823) | activated sludge metagenome | isolation source: activated sludge from anammox sidestream of wastewater treatment plant... | place: USA: North Carolina | collected 2017-09
GAGCGCAAGGACGGCTTCCTTGACCTTGCGCTCGATGGTGCGCTCGTTCGACAGGAACAGGTTCTTGGCGAGCTGCTGGGTGATGGAGGAGCCGCCCTGCACGACGCCGCCGGCGCGCGCATTGGTCAGCAGCGCGCGGAAGGTGCCGGGGATGTCGATGCCGAAATGATCGAAAAACCGCCGGTCTTCGGTCGCCAGCACCGCCTTGATGAGATGGTCGGGAAACTGGTCGAGCGGGATCGCGTCATTGTGCTTGATGCCGCGCGAGCCGATCTCGTTGCCGTAGCGGTCGAGGAAGGTGACCGCCAGTTCCGACTTCTTCAGCCAGTCCTCGTCCGAGGTCTCGCGAAAGGCCGGGATGGCGAGAGCGAGCATCAGCACGAGCCCGCCGGTGCCGAGCGTCGCGGCTTCCGAGACCGGCTCCACCAGGAGCCAGCGCCGCCAGCCGGCGACGTAGAAGCCATCCATATAGGCGGTGAAGCGCTCGAACAGCTCGCGCGCCCAGCGGCCGGCATGGAACAGCCCGGAATCGATGCGGGCATCGAGATCGAGGAAAAAGCGCCGCAGGCGCTCCTTCAGGCTGATGGATGGCTCGTCCACGGGACAAAAATCCTGACGGGCCGGCGGTTCCCGGCCAGAGCGGGGCGCAACGGCCTCGGAATTCCTTCTATAACATTCGCGCCGTACCGGCCACGGGCGCGCGTGTCTGTGATGAATCGTTTATCGGGATAAAAGGGGGCCAAAAGGCGGCTGCGGCCGACCAGGCCCTTCCAGCGTCCGACTGCCCGGAGCTCGTTTCTTGATTGCCAAACCGCCCCGCAAGCCCGCCTCCGCAGCCGCGTCATCCGCGCCGGCGACCCCCGCCGGGGCGGACGAGCGGCCCTTCTGGCAGCGCAAGACGCTGTCCGAAATGACCGACGCGGAATGGGAAAGCCTGTGCGACGGCTGCGGACGCTGCTGCCTGAACAAGCTCGAGGACGAGGATACCGGACGCACGTTCTTCACCGACGTCGCCTGCCGGCTGCTCGACTGGGACACCTGCCGCTGCAAGGATTACCGGAACCGCCAGAAAAAGGTGCCCGACTGCGTGCGCCTGACCCCGCGCAACGTGCGCCGCATCGTCTGGCTGCCGCCGACCTGCGCCTACGATCTCCTGGCCAAGGGTCGCGACCTGTATTGGTGGCACCCGCTGGTCTCGGGTGATCCGGACACGGTGCACACGGCCGGTATCTCGGTACGCGGGCGCGTGCGCGCGGGCGAGGAAACGGTGCCCGACGAGGAACTGGAAAACTACATTGTGAGCTGGCCAGGGCAGGCTCCCCGCAGCGGGAGCAAGGCCGCCGCGCCGGGCCGCAAACCGGCCGCGGCAGCGCCGACAAAAACGCCGATCAGGCGCTCCTGAGCGCCGTTTCCCTTCGAACGACATGCAGGAAGTCTAATAAAACGTGCATGCAGCGCGCTTTGTAGGTATAAGGAAGAAAAATAGGAAGAAGGAAGAAACCGCAACGCGGCCGGAGCCTGCCATGGCGCTCAATATCAAGAATGCCGAGACCGAAAAGCTCGCCCGCGAGCTGGCCCGCCGCCGCCGGCAGGGCATCACCGAGGTCGTGACCGAGGCGCTTCGCCGCGAGCTCGAACGCGAGCGGCGGCGGCCGCCTGCCGGTGCCGTCGAAGCCCGTCTGCGCCGCATTGAAGCCATCCTTGGGCGCCATCGCGCGCGGCCGCAGCGCGATACGCGGCCCCCCGACGAGATCCTCGGCTACAACGAAAGCGGCACGTTCGACTGATGGTCATCGATACGTCCGCGCTGATTGCCATCCTGCGTGGCGAGCCGGAGGAGGCGGCCTTTCTGCGGGCCATTCTTGCCGCACCGCGGCGGATGATCTCGGCCATGACCAAGCTCGAAGCCTCGATGGTCGCGATCGGAACGGGCGATCCGGGCGGGGCGGACGATCTCGACGAATTGCTGGCCGAACTGCAGGTGACGGTGGTGGCGTTCGATGATCGCCAGGCGGACGTCGCGCGCGCCGCCTTCGTGCGCTTCGGCCGCGGGCGGCATCCGGCCGCGCTCAATTTCGGCGACTGCGCCGCCTATGCGCTCGCGGTGTGCGAGGCCGAGCCGCTTCTGTTCAAGGGCACGGATTTCGCCGCGACCGATGTGGCGGTGGTGGTGCCGGGCGGCGGATCGTTTCAGGAAAATATTCCTTGACAGCGTCCCGCTGCTCCGTTAAGGTTGCACCACGCTCCAGATTTGCGCCGTCGGATTTTGCGCCTTCAAACCAGCCCGCCACTGCGGGCTTTTTTATTGGCGGCCGGTGCGCCGGGCATCGCCATCAATCACGCACGGCACCGCATCGCCGTCTTACTTCTTCTCCCGAAAGCCCCTCATGACCCGCAGACCGAACTCCCTCGCGCGGCGGGAAAGCCCCTGTGCGCCGCCGGGCGAGGCCGACATCGCATGCGCGCGCGAGATGTATGTCGAGGGCTTCACGGTCGCGCGCATCCTGACGCAATGCAATATGTCGTCCGGTACACTTTATTACTGGCTCAACGGCGGGCCGACCAAGGCGGGCGCGCCGGCGCTGCCGCCGATCCCGCGCCGGCGGGCCGTTGCCGGCAAGCGCCGCCGTGCGCCGCGCGGCGACGCGGTCTCGCTCCATGCGCGGCTCTATCGCACCGCCGAGCGGCAGGTGCGCGACATCGAAAGGCGGCTGGCGCGGGCCGGCCGGCCGACCGGCGAGCGCGAGGCCGATGCGCGGATGCTGGCCTTGCTGGTGAAGACGCTGCGCGATCTCGCAGGGCTCAACCTGCCCGGTGGGGAGGGAATGTCGGCTGCGCAGGAACGGCCCGCCGCCGATATCGAAGCCATGCGCGCGGAGCTGGCGCGCCGGCTCGAGACGCTCGCCGCGCAGGCGAAGGCGGATTGTCCCGGGGAAGAAGGTGCGGCGCCGGCCCGGCGCGCGGATCTCAATGCGCCGTCGCAGCCGGGCCGGTGAGGCCGGGATTGTCGCGCAGCCGATAGAAGCGCACGAGCTCCTGGGCGGTCGCCGGCTTGAGCCGCTCGAATGCCGCGAGCGCGGCTTCCGTCTCGCCGGGCGTCGGGTGCACGCTCGCCGCGCGCAATTGCAGCACCGCCTTCGCGGTCGCGCGCGACAGGCCCGCCGCCTTGACGAGGACCAGCACGTTCTCCGCGCGGTCGTTCACGATCGCGCGTTCGACGCCCTCGACCGACATGTCGCACAGGCGCGCCAGCGCCGTCGCGGTTTCCTCGAACTGTCCGGCGCGGGCGAAAGCTTCCACGTCGGCGTCGCGCAACTGGCCGGCGCGGTGCAGATTGTCGATCATCGCCTGCGCCAGCGCATAGCGCGGGGATTCGGCGCGCAACGCGGTCTGGATGCGGTCGGCGGCGACGCGCACGGCTTCCTCGACCGCCACTTCGGGATGGGAGACTTTCAGCTTCGCGCGCACGAGATCGGAGGCGCCCGCGATCAGCTTGATCAGCAGCGGGCGGGGCAGGTCGTCGCGCTCGCCGATGCGCAGGATCAGTTCGTCGTCGTATTCGCTGCGGGCGATCAGCGTCTGGTAGCCGAGCTCGGAGAAGCACGCGCCCGGATTGCCGGCAAGGCCGATCAGCACCGGGCGCTCGCCGCGCGCGACCAGGATGTCGGTGACGCGTGCCCCGAGCGTCTGGCGCCGCGAGATCGCAAGCAGGTGCTGCTGGCCGCGCGTCATCGCGCAGGCGACCAGCGTATCCTCGGCCACGCGCTCCGACTGCGAGAGCACGGGCCAGGCGACCTCGATCGCCTCGTCGGAGGCGAGGTGGTTCATCAAGGCGGGCGGGGCGTTGGCGATCAATGCGAGCCGCGTGGCGAGCGCCGCGCGCGCGGCGACCTCGATTTCGGCCGCAAGCAGGAACAGCACGTCGTCGAAGACGCGAATCTCGTCGTCGGAATAATGGGCGCTGTTGTCGACGAACAGCTCGGTCACCTGCCGCAGCATGTCGGCGCGGCGCGCGCCGGAGCCGTGCGCGATGGCGGCTTCGACGTCCTGCATGAATTCGATCGGCGGGGACATGACGACGCGCAATTCCGTGACGGTTAAGGCCGGTTAGGAGTCTAGGCGCGCCACCGTTAGGAAGCTGTAAACGAAAAAATTCGCGCGCGGCGGAGCCCGGCCACAAGTTTTGCGAGCGAAGGGTCATCTAGGAAAAAAGTCCTTGACAGCGATGCGCTGCCCCGCTATCGTTTCGCCACGCTCCCCATTTGCGCCCGCAAGCGTCCGCCGCTCCGGTGGCTGCGCGGCCTGGTGCATCGGAGAGCGGCCGGCGAGGCGTGATGCCGGTGCCTGTTTGTCAAACACCGCTTCGTCAAAATCTGCATAAGGGATCGCCCATGGCGCGCCGCCGCACCGTGCGCAAGAGCGCGTCGCCCGACATTCGCGCCGAACTCGTCGCGCAATTGTGGACCGCCGCCGAGCGCCAGGCCGACGACATCGCCGCGCGCCTTGCCGCCTGCGGCACCGCCCAGGTCAAAGCCGGCCGCGACGCGCGCGCGCTCGCGGTGCTCGTCCAGACGCTGAAAGGCCTGTCGGCCTGCGAGGCCGCCCGCTCATCGCCCACCGGAGAGGATCGCCACGCCGCACCCGGACATGACGACACCGTGCCCCGAGACATCGACGCGCTGCGCCGCGCGCTGGCGCGCCGCCTTGACCGGCTTGTCGCCGACGCAAAGGCTGCATGTCCTGACGAAGCTTAGAGGGCGCGACCTCGAACTGCTGCTGTCCGATTTCGACGCCTTCGCGCACCCTTATCAATTGCCGCCGCTTGTCGCGGCGAACGGCAAGAACTGGAAGACCTGGCTCCTGATCGGCGGGCGCGGCGCGGGCAAGACGCGCGCCGGCGCGCAATGGGTGCGTAAGCTCGCGCTGTCGCAGCCGAAAAGCCGCATCGCGCTCGTGGGCGAGACCTTCGCCGACGTGCGCGACGTCATGATCGAGGGCGAATCCGGCCTGCTTGCCATCCATGCCGGGATCGAGCGGCCGCTCTGGCAGCCCTCGCGCCGGCGGCTGGAATGGAAAAACGGCGCGATCGCGCAGGCCTTCTCGGCGGAGGATCCGGAAAGCCTGCGCGGTCCGCAATTCTCCGCCGCTTGGGCGGACGAACTCGCCAAGTGGCGTCATGCCGAAGCAACCTTCGACATGCTGCAATTCGGACTGCGCCTTGGCGAGCGTCCGCGCCAGGTCGTCACCACGACGCCGCGTCCGCTGCCGCTGCTCAGGCGGCTCATGGCCGATCCGGCCAACGCGGTGACGCGTGCGAGCACGCGCGACAACGCCTTCAATCTCGCGCCGGGATTTCTCGACACGGTGCTGGCGCGCTATGCCGGCACGCGGCTCGGGCGGCAGGAGATCGAGGGCGAGATCGTCGAAGAGCGCTCCGACGCCTTGTGGTCGCGCGCGCTGATCGAAAGCGTGCGCGTTGCGCAGGCGCCGCCGCTGGCGCGCATCGTGGTGGCGGTCGATCCGCCGGCGTCGGCGCGCGAAGGCGCGGACGCCTGCGGGCTCCTTGCCGCCGGCCGCGCGGCCGACGGCAGCGTGTATGTGCTCGCCGACGAAAGCGCCGGCGGGCTCTCGCCCGCCGGCTGGGCGGCGCGCGCGATCGCGCTGTGGCGGCGGCTTGAGGCCGACGCGCTCGTGGTCGAGGTCAACCAGGGCGGCGACATGGTGCGCGCGGTGATCGCGCAGGCCGATGCATCGGTGCCGGTGACGGCGGTGCGCGCCAGCCGCGGCAAGTGGCTGCGCGCGGAGCCGGTCGCAGCGCTCTACGAGCAGGGCCGCGTGAAGCATGCGGGCGTCTTTCCCGCGCTCGAAGACGAGATGTGCGACTTCGGCCTCGACGGCCTTTCGGGCGGGCGCTCGCCCGACCGGCTCGATGCGCTGGTGTGGGCGGTCACCGCGCTCACCTTCGAGGCGCGCGGTGAGCCGAGGGTGAGGGGGTTGTGAGAGGAGCTCAACAAAATCCCCTTGCACGCACCAAATTATCGATTCTAGCGACTTGAAGCGGCTCCGGCCGCCGATCAAAGGCTCCAAATATGATCAGCTTCCTGAAGACTCTCCTCCGTGCGCCGGAGGCGAAAGCCTCGCGCACAGCCAAGATCATCGCCTACGAGACCGGCGGCCGCGCGCGCTGGACCGCGCGCGACTATGCGGCGCTGGCGCGCGAGGGCTACATGACCAACGCGATCGTGCATCGCGCGGTGAAGCTCGTGGCCGAGAATGCCGCCGCCGTCACCTGGCTCGCCTATGAAGACACGCTCGAGCACGCGCGTCATCCGCTGCTCGATCTTCTTTCGCGGCCCAATCCGCGCCAGGACGGCGCCTCCTTCTTCGAAAGCGTGCATGCGCATCTCCTGCTCGCCGGCAACGCCTATATCGAATGCGTCGCGCTCGACGGCGTCGTGCGCGAGCTGCACGCGCTGCGGCCCGACCGCATGCGCGTGGTGCCGGGGCCGGACGGTTGGCCGGAGGCCTACGAGTATCGGGCCGGCGGACGCGGCGTGCGCTTCGAGCAGAACGCGCCGCAGCCGCCGATCCTGCATTTGACGCATTTTCATCCGCTCGACGACCATTACGGCCTGAGCCCGCTCGAGGCGGCCGCGGTCGCGATCGATACCCACAATGCGGCGGCGCGCTGGAACAAGGCGCTGCTCGACAATGCCGCGCGGCCCTCCGGCGCGCTGGTCTATGCCGGACCCGAGGGCGCGGTGCTCTCCGACGCGCAGTTCGAGCGCCTCAAGCGCGAGCTCGAAGACACCTATCAGGGCGCGGTCAATGCCGGGCGGCCGCTGCTGCTCGAGGGCGGGCTCGACTGGAAGGCGATGTCGCTTTCGCCCAAAGACATGGATTTCATGGACGCCAAGCACAATGCCGCGCGCGAGATCGCGCTCGCCTTCGGCGTGCCACCGATGCTGCTCGGCATTCCCGGCGACAACACCTATGCCAATTACCAGGAAGCCAACCGCGTGTTCTGGCGCGGCACCGTGCTGCCGCTCGCCCAGCGCGTGGGCTCCGCGCTCGCGCAATGGCTTTCGCCTAGCTTCGGGGAGACGCTGCGGCTTGCCGTCGATACCGACCGCATCGAGGCGCTCAGCCCCGACCGCGCCGCGCTCTGGCAGCGCGTCGCCGCCGCGCCGTTCCTCACCGTCAACGAGAAGCGCGAAGCCACGGGCTATGCGCCGCTCGACGGCGGGGATGTGGTGGAGTGAGGGCAGTCGGCGCGCGCCGCAGTTCATCGCTCGCCAGGGCGGGCTCGACTGTGCGGTCGCGATTCCGCGGCTGATCCGGGAAAGCCGGCGGCAGCGCCCGATCGATTTCGACGCATCGCAGCTGTTCAAGCTGATCCTGCGCTGAGCGCGCCTGTCGTGCGCGTCCGGCGCGGCGCTCCCGAACGCATCATGACCGACCTGACCCGCATCTTCATCGAGCGCGGCGATCTCGCGCATCTGGCGCTCTTTCTGTGGGCGTCGGGCGCGAGCGCGCTGCTGATCTTCACGCTGCGCGAGCTGGCCGCCGCCATGCGCCGCTTCGACGATTTCGTGCGCGAGTTGTCGCGCTTCAACCGCAAATTCGGAGGCCGCTGATGGATACGCTTCATACCGTGCTCCGCTCGATCCGCGGCGGGACGAAGCCGCGCGACCATCTGAGCGTGTTCCGCGAATTCCTCTCGCATCTCGACCGGGTCGGCCGCCGCGCGCCGCCGCGCGACGTCAAGGCGAGAGGCGACGGCGTGCGGCGCAACCGCACGCCCAAGCGCTGAGCGCCGCCCGCCGCCGCGGGCGCTTCATCGATCAGGGAATTGCCATCGCCGGGCCGGCGCGCAGCGCCGCGACCCGGCGATGCCGTTTCAGGGGTCCTTTCATGCTTGTCTCCGCCGAGCCTTCGGTCGAAAGCGTTTTCCGCGCGCGCACCATCATCGCGCCCGACGGCACGATCGAAGGCTATGCCTCGCTGTTTGGCGCGATCGACCAGGCGCGCGACATGGTGATGCCGGGCGCGTTTTCCGCTTCGCTGTCCCGGCGCGGCGTGCGCCGCATTCCCATGCTGTTCCAGCACGACCCGGCCGAGCCGGTCGGCATCTGGCTCGATCTGCGCGAGGACGCGCGCGGGCTCTATGCGCGCGGGCGGCTCATTCCGGACGTGATGCGCGCGCGCGAGCTGCTCGCGCTGCTGCGCGCCGGCGCTTCCGACGGTCTTTCGATCGGCTTCAAGACGGTGAAGGGCCGCGTCGATCCGAGATCGCGCGTGCGCAAGCTGATCGAGGTCGATCTTTGGGAAATCTCGCTCGTCACCTTCCCGCTGCTGGCGGGGGCGCGCGTCCATGCCGTGAAAGAGAGCGGGGCACCCTTCCGGCCGCGCCTCTCGTTCGCGCGGACGCGCGCCGAAAGCGAATGGCGGCACGTTTGCGGAGCGGGCGATGCTGCGCCCGCAGCGCGGCTGCGTCGCGTGCGCAGGTATTGCCATGCGGCCGCTCTCTAGCCGCGCGCGGATGGGCCGCGCCGCGGCGGTGCGTCCCGATGGCGGCCTTCTGCGCCTGCGATGGCTTGCGGGCGCGGCGCGCTTCGAGCGGGCACTGCGGCGCCATGCAGATGCGCTGAAGGCCAATTTCAATCCCGGACAGCCGCGCATCCCGGCCGGCCAGTCCGGCGGCGGACGATGGACGAGCGGCAGCGGCGGACGCACTGCACTGTTCACCGACCAGGGCGGCGAAGGCGAAGCGGGGCAGACGGACGAGGGAAGCGCGCCGCTTCGGATCACGATCTATCCGCGCGACTTTGCCGACGAAAGTGAGCCGCTGCCCGGCTGGTCGTTCTTCGATTTTGTCCTGCGCGATCTGTTGCCGTCGGAATCGGTGCGGCTCGATCCGCCGCCGAAAGTGCCGGCGCGGCGGCCGAATACGACCAGGCAGCGCAACCGCGTCGCCAAGCAGGTTGCGTATTGGGCGGCGCGGTTGGCGCTGCGCATATCGGGCGGGCCGCTCGGCGTCGTCATCACGCTCGCCGAAGCTGCGATCTGGCTGCACGAGATGTATTCGGCGATCCAGTCGTATCAGGACCCGCCGAAGTCGCTCGAGAACTTGCAGAGGGCTGTCGCGTCGCGGGAGAAAGGCTATGATGTGCACCACATCGTGGAGGAGGACGCCGCGCGCAAGGCGGGTTTTCCGGAGGACTGGATCAACGGCCCGGACAATCTGGTGCGGATCCCGAGGCTGAAGCACTGGCAGGTGACGGGGTGGTATATGACGCCGAACGAGGACTATGCTGGTGTGTCGCCACGGGAGTATTTGAAAGATAAAGATTGGGCGACAAGACAGCAGATCGGTTATTATGTTTTGAAGAAATATGGAATATTGACGCCATGAAGCGCTCCGGGTTTTCCTCGCTTAGCGTCGATAAGCTCGTGGAATGCTTCATCGAGATAACCCTTGCGCAGGATGAAGCGTTGCTGATGGACGATTATTCGAGGTTCAATCGTCTGTTCGCCCAAATGGAAGCTGTGAAGGCGGAATTGAAAGGGCGGCCCGGCGATGGACGACGAGCACTTCTGCGCTTGTTCGATCATCCCAATGCGCAAGTGCGCCTCAAGGCGGCGAAAGCGACCTTGGCGATTGATCCGCAGGGCGCGCGCAATGTGCTCGAAATGATTGCAAAATCGCAAGACTATCCGCAGGCCGGCGAGGCGGGGATGTCTCTTTGGAATCTCGATCGCGGAATATTCAAACCGGTGTGATCGAAACTTGTCCCATAGCGGGTGTTGTCACCATGGCACCAAGCTCACTGAAGAAAATGACAGGCCAAAAACTGGTCCAGAAGTACATCGAGATTGGGCTTGCCCAGGACGAAGCGCTGCTGATGGACGAGTACGGGAAGTTCAGTCGCCTGTTCGAGAGCAGGGGGGCTATCGAGAAAGAGCTTCAGAGCCGTGACGGCGATCAGCGCAGGATCTTACTAAACCTTCTGTCGCACCCGAATGAGCAGGTGCGTCTGAATACGGCGAAGGCAACGCTGGCGATAGCGCCTGCCGAGGCGCGCCGTACCCTGGAATTGCTTGCGCGTGCGAGGCTGGGTCCGCAATCCGGTGATGCCGGCATGTGCCTGTGGGCGCTCGACGAGGGAATTTTCAAGCCGACCTGACACGACTCGATCGGCGGGGAATTGCGCCGGGCTCCGGTTTCGCCGCCGTTGCTAAAGAGCGCGGCTGGTCGCTCCGACAGTCCCGACGTGAATTCTTCGGCGGCCCGACGGCGTGCCGTCAATGTCCGCCCGCCGCCGTCACCGGCCCATCACGACATTCGACTGTTGCCCTGCCCGCCGCGCCTCGTACGGCGCGGCGTCATGCTTTCCATTCACAAGGAGAACGACATGGAACTGGATATCCACGATCACCTGGAGACCAAGGCCGGCTTCCCGCCGGATACCGTCGTCACGCACAGCGAGCTGATGCGGGCGTTCGAGGCCTTCAAGGAGACGAACGACGCGCGGCTCGCCGCCATCGAGCGCCGTTCCGCCGACGTCCTGCTCGACGAGAAGGTCGAACGCATCGGCGTGGCGATCGACGCTCATCAGCGCAGGCTCGACGAGCTGTCGCTCAAGGGCGCGCGCCCGGCGCTCGGCGCCGGCGGCATGCAGAGCCATGCCGCGCGCGAGCACAAGTCGGCCTTCGAGGCCTATGTCCGCTCCGGCGAAAGCGCCGGCCTGCGCCAGCTCGAGCTCAAGGCGATGTCGGTGTCGTCGAGCCCCGATGGCGGCTACCTGGTGCCGCCGGAAGTGGAGACGGAGATCGGCCGCCGGCTGACCGCGATCTCGCCGATCCGCATGATTGCCGGCGTGCGCGAGATTTCCGGCAGCGTCTACAAGAAGCCGTTCATGACCGCGGGACCGGCGGTCGGCTGGGTCGGTGAGACCGCGGCGCGGCCGCAGACCAACTCGCCCGTGCTCGACGAATTGTCGTTCCCGGCCATGGAGCTTTACGCCATGCCGGCGGCCACGCCGGCGCTGCTCGAGGACAGCGCGGTCAATCTCGACGAGTGGATCGCGATGGAAGTGGAGCAGGCCTTTGCCGAGCAGGAAGGTGCGGCGTTCGTCGCCGGCGACGGCGACAACAAGCCCCGGGGCTTCCTCGACTACGACACCGTCGCCGAGAGCGCCTGGGCATGGGAGAAGATCGGCTTCATCGAGACCGGCGTCGATGGCGGCTTCCCCGCCGAGTCGCCGGGCGATCCGCTGATCGATCTCGTCTATGCGCTGAAGGCGGGCTACCGCCAGAACGGCACGTTCGTGATGAACCGCAAGACGCAGAGCGCGATCCGCAAGCTCAAGGACGACGACGGCCAGTATTTCTGGCAGCCGCCGCTGCAGGCGGGCGGGCGCGCGAGCCTGATGACCTTTTCCGTGGTCGAGGCCGAGACCATGCCCGACATGGACGAGGATTCGTTCTCGGTCGCGTTTGGCGACTTCCGGCGCGGCTATCTGATCGTCGACCGCCAGGGCGTGCGCGTGCTGCGCGATCCGTACTCGGCCAAGCCGTACGTCCTATTCTACACCACCAAGCGCGTGGGCGGCGGCGTGCAGGACTTCGACGCCATCAAGCTGCTGAAGTTCTCCGGCGCGTGATAGAGTCTGATTTCGTTGAATTGAAGTGCATTCTCTCCGCTCATTCCCGCGCATGCGGGAATTCAGACAATCAGGCGCTGGGTCCCCGCTTTCGCGGGGACGAGCGGAGATGAAGATGGCTTCAGCGCGCTTTCGGCTGCCGGAACCAGGACCAGACCGGATGGCTTGTCTTGCGCGCTTTCCTGCGGGCCGACGGTTTGCGCGGCGTGTCGAGCCGCAGGTCGGCATCGGTCGGTGCTGCGGCGGCTAGCGTCGTGCCGCTGACGCTGATCGGCGCCCAGCGGGTGAGATGGCCGCAGGCGATGCGCGGGTGCGGATGCGCCGCGCGCGTGATGATGCCGACGAGATGCGCGCCGCGCAGGACCGGTCCGCCGGAATCGCCGAAGCAGGCGCTGGCGCCGATCGAGCCTGTGCGGCCGGGATCGACCAGCGCGAAACGCTCGGCGGCGACGAGCCGCGCCTCGCGCAACTGGCCGTAGGCGCCGCGCTGGCGTTCGTCGGCGGTGCCATAGCCTGCGATCGTATAGGTTTCGCCGCCGCCGTCGCCGACGGCGACCGGGGTGACGGAGGCCGGCAGCGGCCGTGACAGGCGCGCGATCACGGCATCCCCCGACACGCTGACGCGGCGGCCGTCATCGAGTGTGGCGCTGCGTGTGGCACCGGCGATCGCGATCTGCGCGCCGCCGGCGATCACCGTGCCGCGTCCGCCGCAATGGGCGGCGGAAGCGATCAGGCTGCGTCCGATCACGACGCCGCTGCAGCGGATGGCGCCGCGCACGATCCTGACGGTGTGGCGTTCGAGCGCGGAGGAGCTTCCTTTCACGACCGCATGCGCGTCGGGCGCGGCGAACAGGAAACCGCCCGCGAGAAAAACGATCGCAATCGCGGCCGGCCACGATCGCGGCAGGCCGGCATCCGCCGGCAATTCTTCTTGATGCACGATGACGCCCCCGTAGCCCGGTCGAAAGACTATCGGGCGGGCGGAAACGGCGGCAAGGTCCGAATTGTCACGGGGCGAGCGGGCTGCCCAGTTTGCGTGCGATGTCCACAAGCCAGGGGCGATAAAGCGACAGCGGCGTCACGCCGGTGAGCCCGCCGCAGCCTTCGCTGTTGCCGGCCCCGGTCGACCAGCTCACGACGCCGATCACGCTTAAGCGGCCGTTGTCGCCGACGAAGACCGGCGCGCCGGAATCTCCGGTGCAGGCGCCGAGCCCGGCTTGCGCGTTGCGGGTCGCCGGATCGAACAGGCGGATCTGCAGGTTGCCGGGGCGGCCGGTGGCGATAAGGCGCGCCGTGCGCAGCGTGCCGCCGCTGCGGCCGTCATTCTGTCGCGTCAGGCCGTAGCCCACGACGACGAACATGTCGCCCGGCGCGACGCTGAACTTGCCGCCGAACAGCGCAACCGGTGCCGCGCCCGCAACCGGTGCCGCGAGCTTGATCAGCGCGACGTCGGCGGTGGCACGGTGATTGTCGAAAGCCTGCTGGCTGAATTGCGGGTGACGCTCGACGCGAACGGTATCGCGCAGAAGCGGCCGGCGGTCCGCGTCGAAGGTCACGAGCTTGTATTCGGCGCCGGGCGGGACGCAGTGCGCCGCCGTCAGCACGAGGTCGCGCGCGACCAGCGCGCCGGTGCAGGAATTGCCGCGCGAGCCGGCGATCATGACCACGCTGCGCGCGTGATCGGGCGCGGGCGCCGCGCCGCCGACCAGCGCAACAGCCGCAAACGGCACGCCGCACCAGGCGAACACAACAAGCGGGAGCAGACGGCGAAGCATCGCCGCGTTTGAGCCCGTCCATCGCATCATTGTCAATCTCTTTCACCGGATGAACGCATGTCCGCCATTCTGCTGACGCCGCCTGCGACCGAGCCGCTCTCGCTCGCGGAGGCCAGGGACTTTCTGCGCCTCGACCATGACGAGGACGACGACGTCCTTGCCGCGCTGATCGCGGCCGCCCGCCTTCGTGTTGAGGCCCATACGCGCCGCGCGCTGATCGCGCAGCACTGGCGGCTGGTCCGCGACTGCTGGCCGGCTTCGGGCCTGCTCAAGCTTCTGCCGGTGCCGGTGCGCGCGCTCGAGGCCGTGCGCCTCTGGACGGAGGAGGGCGTTCCGCAGGAGCTCGATCTTACTGCCTTCGTCCTCGATGCCGTGTCTGCGCCCGCGCGCCTGCGCTTTGCGCGCGATACGCTCACGCAGCCCGGCCGGCCGTTCGCCGGCATCGAGATCGACATCGAGGCGGGCTACGGCGCGGCCGCGGCCGACGTGCCCGCGCCGCTGCGCCATGCGATCCGGCTTCTCGTCACGCACTGGTACGAGAACCGCGCGCTGGTGAACGCCAGCGGAGAGGTCGCCGCGATGCCGGCATCCGTCCTCTCGCTCGTCGCGCCTTACCGGGTGGTGTCGCTATGACCGATCCCGGAATTTTGAACCGCCGGCTGATCGTCGAAGAGCCGGTCGAAACGCCGGACGGGGCGGGCGGTGTCATCCGCAGCTTTGCGGCGGGCGCGACCCTGTGGGCGTCGGTTATGCCGCTGTCGGCGCGCGAAATCCTGGATGCGGCGCAGCTGGGCATGGTCCTCTCGCATCGCATCGTGGTGCGCGCCGGGCCTGCGCTGTCCGTTCGCCATCGCCTGCGCGAGGGCGGACGCATCTTCCGCATCGCGTCCGTGCGTCCGCGGGACGCGCGCGAAACGTTCCTCGAGATCGCCGCCGAAGAGCGGCCCCAATAAGCAAGGACTTGATCCATGAGCAGTGCAGCCGCATCGCTGCGCACGGCGATCCATGGCGCGTTGTCCGCGGACGGCGCGCTCGTTGCGCTCCTCGGCGGAGCGAAAATCTACGACGAGGTGCCGCGCGCCGCCGATTTTCCCTATGTCGCGCTCGGCGAGGCGCGCGTGAACGACTACTCGGCCGGCGACGAGCCCGGCGAGGAGCACCTGATGACGCTGCACGCCTATTCGCAACAGGGCGGCCATCGCGAGGCGCACGTGATCGCGGGCGCGCTGCTGCAGGCGCTCGACGATGCGCCGCTTTCGCTCGACGGCCATCAGCTCGTCAATCTGCGCTTTTCCATCGCCGACATCCGGCGCGAGGCGGACGGGCGCACCTATCACGCACTGGTCCGTTTCCGGGCCGTGACCGAACCGTCCTGATCGAACGAGGGAAACAGAATTCATGGCTGCGCAGAAAGGCAAGGACCTTCTGGTCAAGATCGCCGACGGCGAAACCTTCATCACGGTGGCGGGCCTGCGTTCGCGGCGCCTGGCCTTCAACGCCGAGACGGTCGATGTGACGCACGCCGAATCCGCCGGCCGCTGGCGCGAGCTGCTCGACGGCGCGGGCATCAAGCGCGCCTCGATCGCCGGCCGCGGCCTGTTCAAGGACGCGCAGTCGGACGCGCTGATGCGGCAGATTTTCTTCGACGGCACGGTGCGCAGTTTCCAGATCGTGATCCCGGATTTCGGGACGGTCGAGGGTCCGTTCCAGATTTCGAGCCTGGAGTTCGCCGGCGAGCACAACGGGGAGGTCTCCTACGAGCTGGCGCTCGAGTCGGCCGGCGCGCTCGCCTTCGCCGCGGCGTGAGGCAAGACGATGGCCAATCGTCATCGCGGCGAGATCGACGCGCAGATCGGCGGCGCGCGCCGCACGCTGGTCCTGACGCTCGGCGCGCTGGCCGAGCTCGAGCAGGCGTTTGGTGCGCACGACCTTGCCGCCCTCGCCGAGCGCTTTGCCGATGGGCGGCTTGCCGCGCGCGACCTGATCCGCATCATCGGCGCCGGGCTGCGCGGAGCGGGCGAGGCGATCTCCGACGACGACGTCGCCCGCCTTGTCATCGACGGCGGCGTGCAGGGCGCGGTGCGCATCGCAGTCGAGCTGATCGCGGCGACCTTCGGCACGGACGACGGGCCGGCATGATTCCCGCTCCGTTCCCCTGGCGCGAGGCGATGGCGTTCGCGTTCGGAATCCTGCGCCTGTCGCCCGCGCAATTCTGGGCGATGACGCCGCGCGAACTGGCCTGCGCGATCGAGGCGGTGCGCGGCCGCGAACCGGCGCCGATGCAGCGCGCCACGCTCGAACACCTGATGAAGAGTTTTCCCGATGGCCGACGACAATCTTGACTCCGCGGTCCGCTTCGGCGGGACCGACATGCTGCGGACCGTCGACAGTCTCGACGGGCGCCTGCAGGAACTGACGCGCTCGGCCGCGCTCTTCTCGCGGCTGATGACGGCGGCGTTCGTGCAGTCGGCGACCGGCGCGCGCAGCTTCGAGGAATCTCTGAAAGCGCTTTATCTTCGCTTGTCGGACCTCGCTTTGCGCGCCGCCTTCAGGCCGCTTGAACGCGGACTGACGAGCGGCTTCACGGGCCTGCTCTCGGGGCTCCTGGGCGGAAACGCAGCCTCGACGGCGGGCATGATCGCGGCCGGCGGCGCGGTAAAGCCGTTCGCCGCCGGCGGGGTGATCGGAACGCCGACCTATTTTCCGCTTCTTTCAGGCGGCGTCGGCCTTGCCGGTGAAGCGGGGCCCGAGGCGATCCTGCCGCTGCAGCGTGGCGCGGACGGCCGGCTCGGCGTTGGGTCGGCGGCGGGCGGCGCGCCCGCGAGCATCGTAATCAATATCGCGACGCCGGATGCCGAGAGCTTCCGCCGCTCCGAAAGCTTCATCACCGGACAGATCGCCCGCGCGGTGGCGCGCGGCCAGCGCGGACTCTGACATGGCCGCTTTCCACGAAATCCTGTTCCCGCTCGACATCGCGCTGAGAAGCGCGGGCGGACCCGAGCGGCGCACCGAGATCGTCGCGCTCGGTTCCGGCCGCGAGGAACGCAATGCGCGCTGGGCGCATTCGCGCCGCCGCTACGATGCGGGCTACGGCATCAAGACGTTCGAAGCGCTGTCCGAAGTCGTCGCGTTTTTTGAGGAACGGCGCGGACGCCTGCACGGCTTTCGCTGGCGCGACCGGCTCGATCATTCCTCGGCCGCGCCGGGGCAGCCGGTCGCTGCGACCGACCAGGTGATCGGCACCGGCGACGGGGAGGCCGCGCAATTCCTCCTGACCAAGATCTATGGCGGGCTGCATTCGCCCTACCGTCGCCGGATCGAGAAGCCGGTTCCCGGCAGCGTGCGCGTCGCGGTGGCAGGCAACGAGGCCGAGGACACAGTCGCGTTCGTGTGCGATCCGGCTGCGGGCACGATCACTTTCAATGCCGGACACATTCCAGCACCCGGCGCCGCGATCACCGCGGGCTTCACCTTCGACGTGCCGGTGCGCTTCGACACCGATTATCTGGAGGTCGATCTCTCCGCGTTCGCGGCCGGGCAAATCCCGAAAATCCCGCTCGTGGAGATCAGGCCGTGAAAGCGATCCCGCCTGCCTTGCAGGAGAGGCTGAATTCCGGCGTCACGACGCTTTGCCGCTGCTGGGTGCTGACGCGGCGCGACGGGGTGGTGCAGGGCTTCACCGATCACGACGAAGACGTGCCGCTCGGCGACGTTCTCTGCCGTGCCGACGCCGCGCTGTCCGGCTCGGAGATCAGCGCGCGTCTCGGGCTTGCGGTCGACGGGGCGGAAATCTCCGGCGCGCTTGCCGACGAAAGCCTTGCCGAAAGCGATCTCGCCGCCGGGCGCTACGATGCCGCGCAGGTGGACACCTATATTGTCGACTGGAGCGAGCCTTCGCTCAACGTCCTGATGACGCGCGCGACGCTCGGCGAAGTGCGGCGGGAAGGCCGGGCCTTCACGGCCGAATTGCGCGGCCTTGCCGACCGGCTGGCGCAGGAGAGCGGGCGTCTCTATACGGCGGCCTGCGCGGCCGATCTCGGCGACGCGCGCTGCGGCGTCGATCTGGACCATCCTCTTTACAAGGCGTCCGGCGCGGTCGTCGCGCACGTCGGCACGTCGGCCTTTGCCGCCGCGGGGCTCGACGATTTTCCCGACGGCTGGTTCAGCGCCGGGGCGCTTGTCTGGACCTCGGGCGCGAATACGGGGCTTGCCGCCGAGATCAAGCGCCATCGGACCGGCGAGGCCGAGGTCGTGCTCGAACTCTGGCAGGCCGCGCCGGAGCCGCCGGCGCCCGGCGACACGTTCACGGTGACGGCCGGCTGCGACAAGCGCTTTCCAACCTGCCGCGATCGCTTCGCCAACACCATCAACTTCCGCGGCTTTCCGCACATTCCGGGCAACGATTTCGTCATGCGCTACGCCATCGACGGCGAGCCCGGCCATGACGGCAAGAGCATGCAGGAACAATAGCAACGCCGATGACTCTCACGCGCGATCAGATCGTGACCGAGGCGCGCTCCTGGATCGGTACGCCCTATCGCCATCAGGCTTCGCTCAAGGGCGTGGGCTGCGATTGCCTCGGGCTCGTGCGCGGGGTGTGGCGCGCGCTGCTCGGGCCGGAGCCGGAACAGGTGCCGCCCTACACGCGCGACTGGGCGGAGGCGTCCGATGACGAAGCGCTGGCGAATGCCGGCCTGCGTCATTTCATGCCGGTTGCGCCTGATGCTTTCGCGCCCGGCGACGTCCTGCTTTTCCGCTGGCGCGATGGCTATCCCGCCAAGCACGCCGCTATCGCGACGTCGCACGCGAGCATGATCCATGCCCATGACGGCGCGGCGGTGGCCGAGATCGCGATGACGCCATGGTGGCGCCGCCGGCTCGCTTTCGTGTTTCGTTTTCCCGGAGTGGCCGGCTGATGGCAGCGCTACTTCTATCGGCGGCCGGTGCGGCCGTGGGCGGGGCGGTCTTCGGCCCGGCCGGCGCGTTTGCCGGCCGTATCGCCGGGGCGCTCGGAGGCAACGCGCTCGACCGCGCGCTCTTTCCGGATGCCGCGATCCAGCGCTCGCACGAAGGCCCCAGGCTTTCCGACCTTGACGTGATGACCTCGTCGGAGGGGGCCCCGGTTGCGCGCGCCTATGGCCGCGTGCGGCTTTCCGGGCAAGTGATCTGGGCGACCAATCTCGAGGAGCTGATTTCCACGCGCACGGAAACGAGTGGCGGAGGCGGCAAGGGCGGCGGTGGCGGCGGGGGTGGCGCGACCGTCACCACCACGACGACGACCTACAGCTATTTCGCCAATCTGGCGCTCGGTCTGTGCGAAGGACCGATCGGCCATGTCAGCCGCGTGTGGGCCGACGGCAAGCCGCTCGACCTCGCCGGGCTGACCTATCGCGTCCATTCCGGCGTCGAAGCGCAGATGCCCGACCCGCTGATCGTGGCGAAGGAAGGCGGCGCGAACGCGCCCGCCTATCGCGGGCTTGCTTACATTGTGTTCGAGCGCCTGCCGCTGGCCGCCTTCGGCAACCGCATCCCGCAATTGTCGTTCGAGGTGGTGCGTGCGGTTAGCGCGCTCGAACAGAAAATCCGCGCGGTGACGCTCATTCCCGGCGCGACGGAGTTCGGCTACGAGCCCGCTACCGTCGTGCAGGTGATGGGGCCGGGGCAGTCCGCGCCCGAGAACCGGCACGTTGCCTATGCGGCCTCCGACGTCGTCGCCTCGCTCGACGAACTGCAATCGGTCTGTCCCAATCTCGAAAATGTCGCCGTTGTCGTGACCTGGTTCGGCGACGATCTGCGCGCGGGCGAGTGCCGGGTCCGGCCCGGCATCGACAACAGGGAGAAATCCACGCACGGCGCGACCTGGTCGGTGGCGGGCGAGACGCGTGCGGGCAGCTACCTCGTCTCGACGGTCGAAGGGCGCGCGGCCTATGGCGGCACGCCGTCGGACTCAAGCGTCGTCAACCTGATCGGCGAACTGAAGGCGCGCGGCCTGAAGGTCACGCTTTATCCGTTCCTGATGATGGACATCCCGGCCGGCAATGCGCGGATCGATCCGCGTACCGGAACCGCGCCGCAGCCGGTCCATCCCTGGCGCGGCGACGTCACCTGCGATCCGGCGCCCGGCCGTCCGGGTTCGCCCGACGGCACGGGCGCGGCTGCGGACCAGATCGAGGCCTTCTTCAACCGCGACGGCGCGGGCGGCTGGAACTATCGTCGCATGGTCCTGCATTATGCCGGCCTTGCCGCCGGCGCCGGCGGTGTCGATGCCTTCCTGATCGGATCGGAGCTGAAGGCGCTCACGCGCGTGCGGTCTGCCTCCGGCGTCTATCCGGCGGTCGGTCAATTGATGAGTCTTGCGGCGGCGGTGAAAGCGATCCTCGGCGCCGAAACAATCGTGACCTATGGCGCCGACTGGACCGAATACGGCGCGCATGTCGTCGACGCGGCGGCGAGCGAAGTGCGCTTTCCGCTCGACCCGCTCTGGGCGTCGCCGGCGATCGACGTCGTCGGCATCGATTATTACGCGCCGCTGTCGGACTGGCGCGACACGCCCGGTCATCTCGACCGGACGCTCGCAACCGCGATCCACGATCGCGATTATCTGCGCGCCAACCTGGCCGGCGGCGAGGCGTTTGACTTCTATTATGCGGACGCGGCCGCGCGCGCGTCGCAGTCGCGCACGCCGATCACCGACGGTCTCGGCAAGCCGTGGATGTTCCGGCAGAAGGATATCTGGAGTTTCTGGTCGAACCTACATTACGAGCGTGTGGACGGCGTCGAGCTGTCGTCGCCGACCGCCTGGATTGCGCAAGGCAAGCCAATCTGGCTGACCGAGTTCGGCTGTCCCGCCGTCGACAAGGGATCGAACCAGCCGAACGTCTTTCCCGACCAGAAGTCGTCGAGCGGCGGCTATCCGTATTTCTCCAACCGGCGGCGCGACGACCTCATTCAGCGCCGCTATCTCGAAACGATTCTGACGGCCTTCGAAGCCGGCGGCGCGCTCAACCCGGTCTCGGCTGTCTATGACGGACCGATGGTCGATCCGGCCGGTCTTTGCATCTGGACCTGGGACGCGCGCCCCTATCCGGCATTCCCCTCGGCGCTCGATGTGTGGAGCGACGGCGTGAACTGGGAGACCGGCCACTGGCTGACGGGGCGTCTCGGCTCCTCGCAACTCGACGGACTCGTGTCGACGATCCTGCCCGATGCCGGCATCGGCGATTGCGATGCGAGCGCCCTGGGCGCGGGGCCGGACGGCTACCTGATCGACCGGCCGATGACCGCGCGCGCCGCGATCGAGCCGCTCGCGCGGGCTTACGCCTTCGAGGGGAGCGAAACCGGGGGCGTGCTGACGTTTCGTCCGCGCGGCGGGCTGCCGGTTGCCGAGCTCGACGAGGACGACCTCGTGCTGCCCGACCATGGCGCGCCGGCAAGGCTCGTCCGGGCGCAGGAGACCGATCTGCCGCGCGAAGTGTCGATCGGCTTTACCGACGGCGGCGCCGATTACAGGCGCGCCGCGGCGGTGTCGCGGCGGCTGGTCGGCGGTGCTGCGCGCACAATTCACACCGAACTGGCCATCGTCACCGACGATGCGGCAGCGATCCGCCGGGCGGAGGTGTGGCTGCAGGACCTGTGGGCCGGACGGGAGCGCGCCGAGTTCGCCCTGCCGCCGAGCGCGCTTGCGTTGTCGCCGGGCGACGTGCTGGGCCTGAGCGTCGGCGGGCGGCGGCGGCTTTACGAGATCGCCGACATTGTAGACACGGCAAGCCGCGCGGTCAGTGCGCGTTCGATCGATCCGGAAGTCTTCGATATCCCGTTGCCGCCCGCGCATCGTCGCGCGCCGGCGCTGCCGCCGGCGATCGGGCCGGTGCATGTGCTCGCGTTCGACCTGCCGTCGATCGACGTGCAGGACCCGCCGGTTCTGACGCGGCTAGCGATCTTTGCCGAACCGTGGCCGGGGCCGGTGGCGATCTGGCGCTCGGCCGACGGCCTGAGCTTCGAGCGGCTCGGTATTGCGCTTGCGCCGGCAATCGTCGGCGAAACGCTCGACGATCTGCCGCGTGGACCGACGAGCCGGTGGGACAACATGAGCCGCATCCGCGTACGTCTCTATGGCGGCGCGCTCGCGTCGGTGTCCGACAACCTGATGCTCGGCGGCGCCAACGCGGCGGCGGTGCGCCGCGGTGACGGGGCGTGGGAAGTGCTGCAGTTCGCGCAAGCCGACCTTGTCGCGGACCGCACCTACATGCTTTCGCGCTTCCTGCGCGGGCAGGGCGGCAGCGAATGGGCGATGGGCGATCCGCTCCCGGCCGGCGCGTCGTTCGTGCTGCTCGACGAGCACGTCGTCGGCGTGGCGCGCGGGCTTGACGCGCTCGAACGCCCGATCCGGCTTCGCGTCGTGGCGGCCGACCGCGACCATGGCGACGTGGCGGCGGCCGCGCTCGACATGACGCCGGCTGCCGTCGCGCTGCGGCCGCTGGCGCCGGTTCATCCGCGCGCGCAGCGTGTGACGGAGGGTATCCGGCTCGGCTGGGTCCGGCGCTCGCGCATCGATGCCGATTCCTGGGCGGCGCAGGAAATCCCGCTCGGCGAAGTTGCGGAGCGCTACATCGTCGATATCCGCGCCGGCGACGAGACCCTGCGCTCGCTCGAGACTGCGGCGCCGCAGGCCCTCTACAGCGCTGCCGACGAGCTTGCCGATTTCGGAACGCCGCAGTCGCATCTCGACGTCCGCATCACCCAGATTTCGGCCACGGTCGGGCGCGGCATTCCGCTCGACGTCACTCTCCAACTCTGAAAGCAACCATGACCTCGGCCAATCTCGGCTTGCCCTTCATCGAAGCCGCGCAAGCGCAAAAGCACGTGACCCATAACGAAGCCCTGCGCATGCTCGACGCGCTGGTGATGCTCGCGGTCCTCGATCGCGATCTGTCGGCGCCGCCGGCAGAGCCGGCGGAAGGCGACCGCTATATCGTCAAGGCGCCCGGCAGCGGTGCATTCGCCGGCAGGGACGATCAGATCGCTCATTTTTCGGACGGCGGCTGGACCTTCTATCCGGCGCGTGCCGGCTGGATCTGCTATGCGGTGGACGAAGGCGCGCTGCTGTCGTGGGACGGCACGTCCTGGTCGGCGGCGCTCGACGTACTCGGCGGGGTCTCCGAGCTGCAGGAGCTCGCGCGGCTCGGGGTCGGCACCGAAGCCGACGCCGGTAATCCGTTCGCGGCCAAGCTGAACAATGCATTATGGACCGCGCGCACCGGCGCGGAAGGCGGCGACGGCGATCTGCGCTACAAGATGAACAAGGAAAGCGCGGGCAATACGCTGTCGCTGCTCATGCAGACCGGCTATTCCGGCCGTGCCGAAATCGGCCTCACCGGCGACGACGACCTGCACGTCAAGGTGTCTCCCGACGGGTCGGCCTGGATCGATGCGCTGCTGTTCGACCGCGCGAGCGGCGCTGCGAAATTCAACGCCGGATTGTTCCTGACCGGAGACCTCAGCCCGGCCTCGATCGCAGCCGACCAGAACGACTACAACCCGTCCGGCCTTGGGGGTGCGAGCGTGCTGCGGCTTGCTTCGGACGCAAGCCGCAACCTGACCGGACTGTCGGGCGGGGGCGAGGGCCGCCTTGTCGCACTGGTGAATGCCGGCGCGCACGATATCGTGCTCAAAAGCGAGGACGCGGGATCGAGCGCCGGCAACCGCTTCTCGTTCAATGCCGACGTCACGCTGCTTGCGAAGCAGGCCGCGCTGTTGTGGTTCGATGGCGTGGACAGCCGCTGGAAACTGCTGGCGGGTCCGCAGCCGGCCGGCGGTGGTGGAGGTGGAGGCGGTGGTGGAGGAGGCCGCGAACTCTTGACGGCCAGTCGCACCTATTATGTGCGCACCGACGGATCGGACGGTAATAACGGCCTCGCAAACTCGTCGGGCGGTGCGTTCCTCACCATCCAGAAAGCGATCGATGTCGCCGCCGCGCTCGATCTGTCGATCCACGACGTCACGATCCAGGTCGGCAACGGCACCTATACGCAGCCGCTCACGCTCAAGAGCACGGCCGGCGCCGGCAAGGTCACGATCGTCGGCGACGCCGCCGCGCCATCCAATGTCGTGATCTCGACCACGTCGGCGTCGGCGGTGACGCAGGAATTCGTGCGCGGCGCCTGGAAGCTCCGTGGCCTCAAGATCCAGACGATCACCAGCGGACACGGCATCGTCTGCCGCGGCTCGTATCTCGAAATCGACGCCATCGATTTCGGTGCAATCGTATCCACGCAGCTCAATGTTGCGCGTGGCGCCACGCTCGTCGCTGTCGGAGATTACACGATCAGCGGGGCTTGCAGCGCGCACATCATCGCGGATTCCAATTCCAGCGTCTTCATCAACGGCCGCACGATCACGCTGACGGGCACGCCGGCCTTCTCGCTTTATTTTTGTGGCGCGCAGCTCGGGGCGATCGTCCAGGCCGGCGGCTCGACGTTCAGCGGCGGTGCGAGCGGCGTGCGCTACAGTGCGATATTGAACGGGGTGATTGCGGTCTCCGGCGGAGAGGCGAATTACTTCCCGGGCAACGCCGGCGGTTCAACCGCGGCCGGGGGCCAATATGCGTGACGATGCCGCCGCGATCCGCGACGGCCGCATGCATCGAGACGGGTACGGCGTTATTGCCCGGTCACGGCCGGCGCCGAGGTCGCCGCCCCGCAGGAGCGCTGGTCGCCGGTAATCGCTGCGAAATAGGGATGCCAGCGCTCGCCCAGGGCCGCGAGATTGGAAATCACCTGCGCGCGCTGATCGGGGGCGAAATCGGGATTGACCTGCACCAGTTTCGAGATGCTTCGCGCCGCGAAATCCCAGACCTGCGGGTTGGCGAGTTGCGCGGCTACATCGAAGCGGATGTTGATCAGTCTTTTCGAAATCAGATCCTCGACGTCGTCGGCGACGACGAGCGCGGCGAACACGGCGCAGATGGTGACGGTGAGGGCGAGCACGACGGTGCGGGCCGATTGATAGAGAAAGTCGATGGTCACGAGAGTCTCCAGCGATGGATGACGGCGCGGCGGCCGCCGCGCGCGAACGTAGCCCATCAAACCGGCCGGCGATAGCCGCGCCGGATTTGCAGACCATGAGCCAGCGGGCGCCCGGACGGCGCCTTTTTTATTGGACGCAACGATGCCGGACCCTATCCACGCTTTTGCCATCCGCGGGCTTGCCGGCGGGCCGCCGCTTTATTTCTCCGGCGGCATGGACACGCTTGCGGAGAAACTCCGGCGCACCGGCGTGGCCTGCACGGTCCACGATCATGGATCGTTTCTGCGACCCTATGGCGATGTGCCGGCGATCTGCGACCAGGCCCTGCGCGCGGCGGAGCGGGGTGCGCGTGTCGTCCTGATCGGGCATTCGATGGGCGCGGATGCGGCGCTGAAAGTAGCGACGCTGCTGGACGCGCGTCGTGTGCCGGTCCCGCTGGTCGTGTGCTTCGATCCGACCGCGTTCAAGCTCGTGTTCGGGCCGCCGCCGGTGCCCAGAAATGTCGGGCGGGCGATCTGCTTCTATCAGAACCTCACCCCGCTCGGACGCGGGCGCCTGCGCGCCGGCCCAGGCTTTTCCGGGCAGCTCGTGCAGGAAATGCACGACCGCATTCACAGCCGCATCGACGACGATCCCGTTCTGCACGCGCGCGTGTTGGCGGAAGTCGCGCGGCTGCGAAGTCAGGGAGCGGCGCGCAATCCCTGAACACCGTCGCCGCTCGCGCGCGGCACTTCTTCCAACATCAGGAGCAAGACATGGAATGGCTCGGCTGGGCAATTCTGCTCGCACAAATTCTCGTTCTCGGTGCCTATCGCTACTACGCCGGCAAATGGCCACTCCGGCTCGACTTGTGAGGCGGCCGTGGCAGCGGCGACATTCGAAGAGGCGCTCGACCGCCTTCTGGTGCACGAGGGCGGCTATTCCAACCACCCGAGTGATCCTGGCGGGCCGACCAATTTCGGCATCACCATTCACGACTATCGCAAGTATGTGAAAAGCGATGCGACGGCCGCCGATGTGCGCATGATGCAGGTCGCAACCGCGAAAGCGATCTATCGCGAGAAATACTGGAACGTCCTGCGCTGCGACGCGCTGCCGGCCGGACTCGACTATGCCGTGTTCGATTATGGCGTCAATTCCGGCGTATTCCGTGCGGCGAAAGTCCTGCAGCGGCTCTTGTCGCTGAACGACGACGGACGGATAAGCGATGCGGTGATCGCGGCGGCGCGTGCGCGTCCCGCACGCGAGCTGATCGCGAAGCTGTGCGACGAGCGGCTCGCCTTTCTCAAGCGGCTGAAGACCTGGCCGGTCTTCGGCAGGGGATGGAGCCGGCGCGTCGCCGAGGTGAAGGCCGCCTCGCTCGCCATGTCACTTCCCATGGCGGCCGGCGCGAGCCGCAGCGCGCCCGCGGGACCGGCCCCCGCGCGCGCCGAAGTGCCGGTCGCGAAATTCGCGCGCGGCACGACGACGGCAATCGTGGTCGCCGGCGGCACCGTCGCCGCACAACAGGCGGGATCGGCCGGCTGGAGCCATGCCGGGATCGCGGCGATGCTGCTTGCGACCGCGGTCGCGGCGGGCCTGTGCTGGTTTGCATTCCAACTCTGGCGCAAGCGTCGTCAGGAGGCAGCATGATCGAAAAGTTCCGGCAAAAGATGAAAGGCTGGCGGACAATCCTGTTCGGCGGGCTGGTCGCGGCGGCCGGCACGGTCACCGATCTGCTCGATGCTCTCAAGGCAATCGACATCGCGCCGCTCCTGCCGCCCGCGCATGCGCTCAAGATCATCGCCGCGCTCGGCGTGGTGACGGTCCTGCTGCGGCTCGTCACGACCGGCCGTGTCGGCCGCAAGGATTTCTGACATGCTCGGTTCGATCGTGTACCGCCTGCTCGGCTGGTTCGGCGGCGACCTGTTCGCGACAATGCTGGAAAAGGTGCTGGACCATTTCCGGCGCAAGGCGAACGACGACCTCGCGCGCCTGCAGACGACGGTCGCCGCCGACACGCAGATCGCGATCGCGCATGCCAATGCCGAGCTTCAGGCCCGCAAGGTCCAGGCGCAGGTCATGCGCGCCGACCGCGGCTGGTGGGTGACGGCCTGGATCCGGCCGCTGATCGTCTATCCTTGCGTCGTGCATTTTGGCGCGATCGTTCTCGACTCGACGTTCCTGTTCGGCTGGGGCATCGCCAGGCTGCCGGCGCCTTACGACTTCTACGAACAGGCGATCATTCTCTCGTTCTTCATCGCGCGGCCGTTCGAGAAGGCGGCGCGGGTGTTCACGGCGGGGAGAGGTTAGCGCGTTGCGGCTTCGCCAGCCCCAGCACAGGCTCCAGCGGGAATCATGTTTCTGATTCTGGAGTCCCGCATCCGCAAGCACAAACTCACAGCGCACGAAATCGCAGAGTGTCCTTCCGCGTCCTGCTTGCATTCAGCCGGCGCTACAAGCCTGCATCCTGGTCGTCGAGCATCGCGACGATCACCGCGCGAAGCTCGGTGAGGCGGACGGTGGCAATATCCCAAAGGCGCCGATCGTCTATGGATTGGTACTCGTGCCGCAGGACGTTTCCGATCCCGATAATTGCGCTCTACGGCGCGGTCGGATAACGCGCAAGAATCTACTCCGGCAACGCCTTGGCCGCTTCGGATATGATTTGGATGGCCCGCTCGGTGCTTCGCTTGAGGACATAGCTTCGGCGATACTCTTCGTATGTCGTCTCGCGCAACGCAGCCATTACGCCGTCAATTTCGTCGCGGATATGCAGCAGGCGGATACGGGGTGCTTTGGACGCCGCCATCAGAAAACCCGGATGGCTTCCTGTTCCACATTCTCACGGATATACGGCGAAAGTCCGGCCCGCGTTGAATAGCCGACGTCGACGCCGACGACTTTCTGGATCGCCTCATAAGCGTGCATGTAATCCAGGAAATTGAATGCTTCGTCAGATTCCGGATCGACGAATACGTCCACGTCGGAATCGGGCTTTGCCTCGTCGCGCGCGTGAGAGCCGAACAGATATAGTGCAGCCACTCCGACGGCCCGCAGGGCAGGTTCGGTTGTCTTCAATCTGGCAATGGCTTCGTTGCGGCGCATTGTTTCAATATAGCGAAACGAGGTGGCGTTTTCTACAGGATGCCTCGGATGCCGTGCGAGGCTGTTGGGTGAAGCAGGCGCGACGTGGACCAAGCGTAACGAAGTGCCGGATAGTCCTTCCGCTATTTTATTTTACTCCGGGCCGGCATGCGGGTGAATGAGCAACGAGCCTGGTAGCACAGATCGGCCGGGCTTGTGCCTGAGCCAGGAATCATCATGCTCCAGGGTCTCGCCGCAGCCGAGAGACCTTGAGCATGGACGTCCGCGAAGCCGTCGCCACCCGCTATTCCTGCCGCGCCTTCCTTCCCACACCCGTTCCCGAAAGCACCGTCCGCGAGATATTGACACGCGCGGCACGCTCGCCGTCCGGCGGCAACATGCAGCCCTGGCGGGTCGACGTTCTTGCCGGCGCGCGTCTCGAAGCGCTCAAGGCGCTGCTGCGTCCGCGCATGGATGAACTGCCGAAAGGCGAGGGCACGGAATATCCGATCTTCCCCAAGGACATGTCCGATCCCTACCGGCAGCGGCGTTTCTCGGTCGGAGAACAGCTCTATCGCTCGATCGGCATACCGCGCGAGGACAAGCCGGCGCGCTATCGCCAGTACGCCCGCAACTTCGAATTTTTCGGCGCGCCGGTCGGGCTGTTCATATCGATCGACCGCTCCCTGGTGCTCGGCCAATGGGTCGATCTCGGCAGCTTCATCCAGACCGTCATGCTGCTCGCCCGCGACTGTGGACTGCATACCTGTCCGCAGGAGGCCTGGGCCACCTTCCACCGCACCGTCGCCGCGTTCCTTCCCCTGCCGTCGACCATGATGCTGTTCTGCGGAATGGCGCTCGGCCATGCCGACGATTCGGCGCCGATCAATTCGTGGCGCACGCCGCGCGAACCGCTTGAAGCGTTTGCGAATTTTTCTGGATTCAGCGCCTGACGGCCGCACAAGCGCTGCAATTCCGGGGAAGAAATGCTATCCGATGTCGATGCGCCCGGTGAATCGCTTTCTCGCCATCGCCGCCCTGGTTGTCGTCAGCGCGAGCGCGACGGCGCCGCTGGCGGCGGCCGAGCTTTCCAACTGTCTGAACAAGCAGCAGCAGGCGGCGGTCCTGGCCAGCGGCAAGGTGGTGACCCTTTCGCACGCGATTGCGGCCGCGCGCGCCCGCAAGGGGGACGTCGTCCGCGCCAGCCTTTGTCAACGGTCCGGCGGCCTCGTCTATGTGCTGACACTGCTGCGCCGTGATGGCAAAGTGGTGCGGATGACCGTCGATGCGCAATCCGGACGATTGGCCGGTGGTCGTTAAAGGAGGACTGTCTCTTGCGTCTCCTCGTCGTCGAGGATGATCCCGATCTCAACCGCCAGCTTGCGACCGCTCTGACCGACGCCGGCTATGTCGTCGACCGGGCGTTCGATGGCGAGGAGGGGCATTATCTGGGCGAGACTGAGCCCTACGACGCGGTCATTCTCGATATCGGCCTGCCGAAGATGGACGGCATCACCGTGCTCGAATCCTGGCGCCGCGCCGGTCGGGCGATGCCCGTTCTCTTGTTGACCGCGCGCGACCGCTGGAGCGACAAGGTGCGCGGCTTCGACGCCGGCGCCGACGACTACGTGCCCAAGCCCTTTCATCTCGAGGAGGTGCTGGCCCGGGTCCGCGCCCTGCTGCGCCGCTCTGCCGGCCATGCCAAGAGCGAGTTCAATTGCGGTCCGGTCCGCCTCGACACCCGCACCGGACGGGTCAGCGTCGGCGGCACGCCGGTCAAGCTGACGAGCCACGAATACCGGCTGCTGTCCTATCTGATGCATCATGCCGGCCGCGTGGTCTCGCGCACCGAACTCGTCGAGCATCTCTACGATCAGGACTTCGACCGCGATTCCAACACGATCGAGGTTTTTGTCGGCCGCATCCGCAAGAAGCTCGGCGTCGAGATCATCCAGACGGTCCGCGGCCTCGGCTATCTTCTGACCCCACCGAGCGATGCGCGCTAATTCGCTGGCGTTCCGCCTGTTTCTGTCGGCGACGGTCCTGACCGTCGTCATCCTGGTCATTGCCGGCTTCGTTCTGTCCTCGGTCTACCGGCAGGCGGTGGAACGCGCCTTCGACGGACGGCTGGGCGTCTATCTGCGCACGCTCGTCGCCGATGTCGCAACGCCGGAAGAGGCGGCCGAGAAATTTCCGCAATCGGTCAGCGAGCCGCTGTTCGAACTGCCGCTGTCGGGCTGGTACTGGCAGGTGACGCGCCTGGACAGCGGCAGGCCGGAGGTGCGGGCCTCGCGTTCCCTGTGGGACGGCGGATTGCCGCGCCTGTCCACGAGCATCCCGACCTCGGCGACCGGCATCCGGCAAGGCTATGTGAACGGACCCGAGGAGCAGAAGCTGCGGGTGGTCGAGCGCAATATCGAGCTCGGCGAGGAAGGCAATTTCCTCGTGGCGGTCGCCGGCGACGCCGCCGAAATCGAGGAGGAAACACGCGCCTTCGATCGCGCGCTGCAGACGACGTTCGGCATCCTCGCCCTCGTTCTCCTCCTCTCGACGCTGTTTCAGGTGCGCTTCGGCCTTGCGCCACTCAAGCGCATCTCCGCGCAGCTTGCCGCCATCCGTGCCGGGCGGGCGGAGCGGCTGGAAGGAAAATTCCCGGTCGAGATCGCCTCCCTTGCCGGCGAGACCAATGCCCTGATCGACGCCAACCGCGAGATTGTCGAACGCGCGCGCACGCATGTCGGCAATCTTGCGCACGCCCTGAAGACGCCGATCTCGGTGATGATGAACGAGGCGTCTGCCCGCAGCGAGGATCCGCTCGCCGCCAAGGTGCTCGAACAGACCGACATCATGCGCCACCAGGTCGCGCGCCACCTTGAGCGCGCGCGGCTCGCCGCCCGCGTCACCGTGGTCGGCAGCGTGACCGACGTCTATCCGGTGGTGCATGCGCTCGCCCGCACGATGGAGAAAACCCATCACGACAAGCCGCTGTCGATCCGGATCGACGTACCGGAGCAGGGCCGTTTCCGCGGCGAACGCCAGGACCTGGAGGAAATGGTCGGCAATCTGGTCGACAATGCCTGCAAGTGGGCGCAGTCGCGGGTTTCGATCGAGGTCAGCTACGAATGGACCGAGCCGGTGCGGCATATGGTGCGCATCGTCGTCGACGACGACGGGCGCGGCCTCACACCGTCCGAGCGCGAGCAGGTGGCGCAGCGCGGAAGGCGGCTCGACGAGACCAAACCCGGCTCCGGCCTCGGCCTGTCGATCGTCGTCGAGCTTGCGGCGCTCTATGGCGGCAGCCTGACGCTCGGTGCCGCGCCGATCGGCGGCCTGCGCGCGGAACTGCTGCTGCCGGCGACCTGACAGAGATTTGCCGCATTCGCACGTGCTAGCTCTCCGGCGCTGCGAAATTGCGGAAGTCACGAAATTGCGGAAGTCACAAGGGGCTGACATGCGTTCCACAGGATTTGCCACCCTCCTGCTCGCGGCCGCCATGCTGGGCGGCTGCGCCGGCGATCCCAATACCGGGGCCGGCCCGCGCGAAAATACCGGCACGCTGGTCGGCGCACTCGCAGGCGCCGCCATCGGCTCGCAGATCGGCGGCGGGACCGGGGAGCGGGTGGCCGCCGGCGTCGCCGGCGCGCTCATCGGCGGCATGATCGGCAACCGTATCGGGGCGGCGATGGACGACGAGGACAAGCGCCGCGCCTATGAGGCCCAGATGGCCGCGCTCGAAAGCGGCCCCTCGGGCGCGCCGGTTGCCTGGCGCAACCCGGATTCGGGGCGCTACGGCTCGGTCGTTCCGGGGCCTGCCTATGACCGCCGCGGCGCCAAATGCCGCGATTTCACCCACACGATCTATATCGATGGCCGCCCGCAGACCGCGCGCGGGATCGCCTGCCGCAACCCGGACGGGACCTGGACCCCGGCGGGTTAACTTTTCCCGCCGCCCGAGGCTGAAGTGGGACGACTTTTCCCTTCGAAACGCCGCCCCCGCCGGCTTTTCCCGAAGCAGGATCTCCACTTTTGAGGATCATGCCTCAGCCTTACCGGTTCTTAACGCCCGTTGCGCTAATCAGGCCATTCTAGGTCCATGAGTGAGTGGGTAACGGAATGGCCGACGGGCTGCTCGTCGAGCGGTTGCGGCAGTTTCTCCGGGAATTGAGCCCGGAGGCGCGGGCTATGCTGACCGCCGAACTGGAGCGGGGGCTGTTGCGCGGTGAGGACGCCCCCGGCGCCGAGCTGGTATTGCAGGAGCTGCGTCGAAGCGCCCGCGACACCGGACGCTCCTCCAGCCGCGCCGGCAGCCTCGCACGCCTCTTCTTCCAGCCGCTCGAACCCTTCCTCGTCGACGACACCGCCGCCCACAATCACCCCGGCCGCATCGCCCGTGTTTCGCTCGACCCGATCTGGCAGTGGGTCTGTCGCGATCTTCTTCCCGGCGAGGCCAAGGCGGTCACCGAAGAGGTGGCCCGCGCCCATGCCGACGGCGACGTCGAGAGGACCGAAGCGCTCACCCGCGCCTTCCAGGACCGCACCGTCCAGCGCATGCAGGAGGCGCTGGCCGCGGCGCAGTCGGACGACAAGACGAGGCGGCGCCTTGTCGCGCAGGTCGGCACCCCGCGCGCGATCCAGGACGTCGAGGCCATCCTGTCGGTCCTGCAGGCCCGCGACCGGCTGACGGCCATCGGACGCCGTCTCCCCAGCCACATCAAGAATCTCGCCGACACAACGCTCGACGACGTCAAGGCGCTGCTCGATTCGCCTCTGGCCTGCGACCGGTACATTTTCCTGTTCGCGCTGCTGCTGGTGATGAGCCGCCTGGCGGCGCCCTGGCAGCTTGTGCGGCTGGCGACCCGTGCGGCGAGCAGCGATTCGGCGGCGCGCGTGGCGGAGACGCATTACGCGATCGCCGTCGCCATCGTGCTGGCCGAGATCGAGCGCATGGTCGGCGAACTGAAGGCCGAATTGCGCAGCGGGCGCGGCGTCGCCACCGGCGCGCTGCTCAAGGGCATTCACGATGCGGCGCGCGGTATGCGCACCGAGATCAACATGTCGGTCGACTCGCCGTGGGGCAAACAGCTTGCCGCCCTGCGCGCCGAGATTTCAAACCTCCTGAAAGCCGAGATCGAGTCCATGCCGGGCCGCGTGCGGCGGCTCCTGCGCCCGCGGCCGGCGAAGGAGATCTCGCCCAGTTCGCGCCTCGATCCGGACGACGTTGCCGAGACGGTCGCACTGATCGAATTCGTCGGCATCTGCCGCAATTATGCGGGCGAGCTTGCGGTCAGCGAAATGACCCAGCGCTCCTACAGCGACGTGCAGCATTATCTCGATGTCAGCGCGCCCGCTTTGGTCGAGGCGGTGCGCCATGCCGGGGATCATGACCGCGTCTTCCGGCAATCCCAGCTCAATGCCGCCGCGAAGTTCTGCGCCAAGCTGTTCGGTCCGGAATACGCCTCGACCCTGACTAAGGCGGCGAGCATCGCCGCCAGCGCCGAGCGCAAGACCGCCGGCGCCAAATCCTGACGCCTCCGGCGACTTCCCCCCACAATACCGTTTTTTCCACTAGTTGCAGCCGCATCATGGCCGTGGTGTAACCCCGCGCATGACGCTCTGGCTCGTCTTGTTCCTCATGACCGCGGCCGCGATTTTCGCGGTTTTATGGCCATTGTCGCGTCATGGCGCGGTCCGCCGCTCGGGATCCGACATAGCCGTGTATCGCGATCAGCTCGCCGAAATCGAGCGTGACCTGGCCGCCGGTCTGATCGGTGCGGCGGAGGCCGAAGCCGCCCGTGTCGAGGTGTCGCGCCGCCTGCTGGCAGCCGCGGGAACATCCGGAGTGCACGCGCAGGGCGTCGATCGGCCGCGTGCGTTATGGCATCGCAGGGTTGCCGCGCTCGCAGCCCTCGTGCTGATGCCGGCCGGGGCGGCCGTGCTCTATCTCATGCTCGGATCGCCGTTCCTTGCCGGTGCGCCGTTTGCCGGGCGTCAGGATGTTCCGTTCGAGCAGCGTTCCATCGAAAGCATGGTCGCGCAGGTGGAAAGTCATCTGGAGAAAAATCCCCAGGACGGCCGCGGATGGGAAGTGCTGGCTCCGGTCTACATGCGGCTCGGACGCTTCGAGGATGCGGTCAAGGCGCGCCGCAATGCCGTGCGGCTGCTCGGCGCGACGCCCGCGCGCGAGGCCGATCTCGGCGAGGCGCTCGCGGCCGCGGCCAACGGGATCGTGACGGCGGAGGCGAAAGCGGCATTTGACCGCGCGCTTGCCGGCGACCGCGACAATGTGAAGGCGCAGTATTTCGCGGGCCTTGCCGCCGAGCAGGACGGTCGCGCGGCGGATGCGGCGCGCATCTGGCGGACGCTCCTGCAGACCGCGCCCGTCAATGCCGGTTATCGTACGCTGATCGAAGATTCGCTCGCCCGGGTCGATTCCGGCGCGGCCGCTCCCAATCCGGGCGCCGACGACATCGCCGCGGCGGAAAGTCTCAGCCCCAAGCAGCGCGCCGAATTCGTGCGCGGCATGGTCGAGCGGCTCGCCGCGCGCCTCAAAAGCGACGGCTCGGATGCGGAGGCTTGGTTGCGGCTCGTGCGGGCCTATCTCGTGCTCGGCGAAGCCGAGCAGGCGCGCTCGGCGGCGCGCGACGCGCGCAATGCGGTTGCCGGCGATGCGGAAAAGATCAAACGGCTCGACGACGGTCTTCGCCGGCTGGGAATCGAAGGATAAGCGGACATGGCCATGACCCGCAAACAAAGACGCCTGATCCTGATCGGTACCGGACTGGGCGTGCTCGCGATTGCCGCGCTGCTCGTGCTGACAGCACTGAAGGACTCGATCGTCTTCTTCAACTCGCCGACCGACATCGTCGAGAAGCACGTCAAGCCCGGCAGCCGCATCCGGGTCGGCGGGCTGGTCCAGCCCGGCAGCATCGTGCGCAACAATCTCGATGCGCGTTTTGAGATCACCGACGGCAAGACCGAGATCAAGGTCAGCTATCACGGAATCCTGCCCGACCTGTTCCGGGAAGGGCAGGGGGTCGTCGCCGAAGGCGTGCTCACCGACAGCCGCAATTTCGTGGCCGACACCGTGCTCGCCAAGCACGACGAAAACTACATGCCGAAAGAGGTCGCCGATGCGCTGAAGAAGCAGGGGCACTGGAAGGACGATTACGGCAAGGCCCCGCGCGAAGGGGAGGCGCGGAAATGATCGCCGAGATCGGTCATTATGCGCTCGTGCTGGCGCTGCTGCTGGCCTTCATCCAGGGCGTGCTTCCGATCGCCGGCGTGCGGCTGCGCGACAACGCGCTGGCCGGCACCGGCGAGCCGCTCGCGATTGCGCAGTTCTGCTTCGTGGCACTGTCGTTCGCGGCGCTGACCGCCTGCTATGTGACATCCGACTTCTCGGTGTTCAATGTCTTCCAGAATTCGCATTCGGCGATGCCGCTGCTCTACAAGTTCACGAGCGTGTGGGGCAATCACGAAGGCTCGATGCTGCTGTGGGTCCTGATCCTCGCTTTTTTCGGCGCGCTCGTCGCGCTGTTTGGCGGCAATCTTCCCGCGGCGCTGCGCGCGAGCGTGCTCGGCGTACAGGCCTGGATCGCAATCTCGTTTCTTTTGTTCGTGCTCCTGACCTCAAATCCGTTCGTGCGGCTTGCGCCGGCGCCGTTTGAGGGGCGCGACCTCAATCCGCTGCTGCAGGACATCGGTCTCGCCCTGCATCCGCCGTTTCTCTATCTCGGCTATGTCGGCTTTTCGATCGCCTTTGCGTTCGCCGTCGCCGCACTAATCGAGGGACGCATCGATGCCGCCTGGGCGCGCTGGGTGCGGCCATGGACGCTTGCCGCGTGGATTTTCCTGACACTCGGCATCGCGCTCGGCTCCTACTGGGCCTATTACGAGCTCGGCTGGGGCGGCTGGTGGTTCTGGGACCCGGTGGAGAACGCCTCCTTCCTGCCCTGGCTGTCGGGCACGGCGTTGCTGCATTCCGCCGTCGTGATGGAGAAGCGCGAGGCGCTGAAGGTCTGGACCATACTGCTCGCGATTCTGACCTTTTCGCTCTCGCTCGTGGGCACCTTCCTCGTGCGCTCGGGCGTGCTGACATCGGTGCATGCTTTCGCGACCGACCCGGCGCGCGGCGTCTTCATCCTCACCATTCTCATCGTCTTCATCGGCGGCGCGCTGGCGCTTTACGCCTGGCGCGCGCCGCTGCTGCGGCAGGGCGGCGTGTTCGCGCCGATCTCCCGCGAAGGCGCGCTCGTGTTCAACAATCTCTTCCTGACGGTCGCCTGCGCCACCGTCTTCATCGGCACGCTCTACCCGCTGGCGCTCGAAGCGCTGACCGGCGACAAGATTTCGGTGGGAGCGCCGTTCTTCAACGCGACCTTCATCCCGCTCGCTTTGCCGCTGCTGTTCGCGATGCCGTTCGGGCCGCTGCTGGCATGGAAAAGGGGCGATCTCTACGGTGCCGCGCAGCGCCTGATCGCGGCTTTCGCCATCGCCATCCTTGTGGGGGCCGCGACCGCCGCGCTGACAAAGGGCGGCGCGATCCTCGCACCCTTTGCGATCGGGCTTGCCGTATTCGTGATGGCCGGGGCGCTGACCGACGTCGTCGAGCGCGCGCAGCTCTTCCGGCAGCCCTGGCCGGTCGCGTGGCGCCGCCTGGTCGGCCTGCCGCGCTCGGCATTCGGGACGGCGCTCGCGCATTTCGCGCTCGGCGTTACGCTCATCGGGATCGTCTGCGAGAGCTATTTCACCGCGGAACGCATTTCGACGATCCGGCCGGGCGATACCGTCGCCATTTCCGGCTACGAGATTTCGTTCGACGGACTGGTCGCACGGCAGGGGCCGAATTACCGCGAGGTGAGCGGCAAGCTGATCGTGCGGCGCAACGGCGACGTCGTCGGCATGCTGACGCCCGGCAAGCGAACCTTTCCTGCGCGCGGTAATTCGACGAGCGAGGCTGCGCTGCTCACGCGCGGTTTCAGCCAGATCTACGTGTCGCTCGGTGACCCGAATCCGGACGGCAGCGCGGCGATGCGCATCTATCATAAGCCGATGGTGCTTTTGATCTGGCTCGGCGCGCTGCTGATGGCGGGCGGCGGACTGCTGTCGCTGTCCGACCGTCGCCTGCGGGTCGGGGCGCCGAAGCCCGCAAAGAAAACCGCGCTACAGCCGGCGCAATGAGGATGCGATGAAAGCGCTTCGCTTCCTGCTTGTCGTCGTCGGCCTGTGTGCCGCGCTGCCGGCTCTCGCCGTGCAGCCCGACGAAATCCTGCCCGATCCGGCTTTGGAGCACAGGGCTCGCGAACTGTCGCGCCAGTTGCGCTGCATGGTCTGCCAGAACCAGTCGATCGACGATTCCGACGCGCCGCTGGCGCGCGACCTTCGCCTGCTCGTGCGCGAGCGCCTCACCGCCGGCGACAGCGACCGGCAGGTCCTCGAATTTCTGACCGCCCGCTACGGCGATTTCGTGCTGCTCAATCCGCGCTTCAGCGCGCAGACGGCGTTGCTATGGCTGATGCCTGCGGTCGTGTTCGGCGCGGGCGCAGTGGCGGCCTTTGTGTTTCTGCGCCGGCAGCGCGGGGGGCGGGGCACTTCCGCTGGCGAGGCGGCCGGGGCGAGCCTGTCGGCGCAGGAGCGCAAGCGGCTCGACGACCTGCTGAAACCTGGCGCGTGACTGGCGCCGGAAATCAAGTAATTGAAATATCTATATAATCTTGCTTATCGACATTACCAAGTTTTAATCTGGCCGACAGGTCGCCGTAAGGCGGCAACCTCCATCTTAGTGTCCGAACAGCGCGCCAGCGCCGACCGTGTTTCGAGATGGAGAATTCCGCATGATTTCCCGCAACCCCTTTTCCGGACGCCGGACCCTGCTTCTGGCGACGACCGTTCTGAGCCTGGGAGCCGCTGCGCTTCTGGTCGCCCCCGATGCCGCCCGCCACGGCGCGTTCGCCCAGAACGTGACCCAGCAGGCGCAGACCGTCGCGCGACCCGTCGGTTTTGCCGACATCGTGGAGAAGGTGAAGCCGGCCGTCATTTCCGTTCGCGTGAAGGTCGATCGTGGCGGACAGGCGAATGTCGACAGCGACAGCCCGTTCGGTCCTGGCTCCCCGCTGGAGCGCTTCTTCCGCCGTTTCGGCTCGCCGGATGACGGCCCGCCGGCCCCGCGCGGCCCGCGTGGCCGCAACTTCACGACCGGCCAGGGCTCCGGCTTCTTCATTTCCGCTGACGGCTATGCCGTGACCAATAACCACGTGGTCGACAAGGCCGAGACGGTCGAAGTCCAGACCGACGACGGCAAGTCCTATACCGCCAAGGTGATCGGTACCGATCCGCGCACCGATCTTGCTTTGATCAAGGTCGAGGGCAGCAACTTCCCCTTCGCCAAACTGTCCGACAAGCTGCCGCGCGTCGGCGACTGGGTCCTCGCGGTCGGCAATCCGTTCGGCCTGAGCAGCACCGTCACCGCGGGCATCGTCTCCGCGCGCGGCCGCGATATCGGCTCCGGGCCGTACGACGATTTCCTGCAGATCGATGCGCCGGTCAACAAGGGCAATTCGGGCGGCCCGACCTTCGACACCGAGGGCAATGTCGTGGGCGTCAACACCGCGATCTTCTCGCCCTCCGGCGGCAATGTCGGCATTGCCTTCGCCATTCCCTCGTCCACCGTCACGACCGTGATCGCTCAGCTCAAGGACAAGGGCGCGGTCAGCCGCGGCTGGATCGGCGTGCAGATCCAGCCGGTCACCAAGGACATCGCCGACAGTCTCGGGCTGAAGGGTCCGGGCGGCGCGCTCGTCTCCGAGCCGCAGGCGGACAGCCCGGCCATGAAGGCGGGCATCGAATCCGGCGACGTCATCCTGTCGGTCGACGGCGAGCCGGTGAAGAATGCGCGCGAGCTTGCCCGCAAGATCGGCAACATGACGCCCAACACCAACGTGAAGCTCGTCGTGTTCCGCGGCGGCACCGAGAAGACGGTGAACCTGACGCTCGGCGAACTGCCCAATCCGCGGGAAGCCAGCGTTCGCCCGGGCGGCGAGCGGGACGCGCCCGATCGCGAAATGTCGCGCTACGGGCTGACGCTCGCTCCGGCTAGCAATGTTGCGGGCGCAAGCGCCGAAGGCGTCGTCGTGACCAATATCGATCCGCGCGGGCTTGCGGCCGATGTCGGCTTCCAGATCGGCGACATCATCCTCGAGGTCGGCGGCAAGAGCGTCTCCGCGCCCGCCGACGTCCGCAAGGCGCTGGCCGATGCCCGCGGCGGCGGCAAGCGCACCATCCTTCTGCGCGTGAAATCGAGCCAGGGAACGCGGTTCGTCGCGCTCCCGCTCGGACGCGCCTGACGGACGGGGACGTGTTGCCGGCAATCGTCGCCCCCGCCGGTGGCACGCAACCCAGGGGGCGGGCTTTAAGCCCGTCCCCGCTCAAATTGGCCCGCCGACCGGTTCATGCCCCCCTCCGGTCGCAGGGTCGAACGAGGGGACGGCCTGCGTATCATGGCCGTCCCCTCACTTTTCCAGCCTCAACCAGTTGGGTACCTTATCTGCAGGCAGTGTGCCCACCCGGCTCGCGAATTCGCTAATATCGTAACAATCCGCGATTCACTGTCAGCTCATGCGCCTCCTGATTATCGAAGATGACCGTGACGCCGCCGACTATATCGTGCGGGCGTTCCGCGAAGTCGGCCACGTCGCCGACCACGCCGTCGATGGCGAGGAGGGGCTCGCGCTCGCGCGCGACGGCGATTACGACGTGCTGATCGTCGATCGCATGCTGCCCAAGCGCGATGGTCTGTCGGTGATCGGCACGCTGCGGGAAAAGGGCGTGCAGACGCCGGTCCTCATCCTCTCCGCGCTCGGGCAGGTGGACGACCGGGTGAAGGGCCTGCGCGCGGGCGGCGACGACTATCTGCCGAAGCCCTATTCCTTCTCCGAGCTGCTGGCGCGGGTCGAGGCGCTGGGACGCCGGGGCGGCGGCCGCGGCGACGAAATGGTCTATCGCGTCGGCGACCTCGAACTCGACCGCCTGTCGCACCGGGTGGTCCGCGGCAAGGAGGAAATCATCCTGCAGCCGCGCGAATTCCGCCTGCTCGAATACCTCATGAAGCATGCCGGGCAGGTGGTGACGCGCACGATGCTGCTGGAGAATGTCTGGGACTATCATTTCGATCCGCAGACCAACGTCATCGACGTGCATATTTCGAGGCTGCGCTCGAAGATCGACAAGGGCTTTGCGCAGCCGCTGCTGCACACGGTGCGCGGTGCGGGATACATGATCCGTGACGGCGTTCGCTAAGCTTTTCGCAACGACCGCCTTCCGGCTGACGGTGATCTATCTGATCGTATTCGCGCTGTTTGCCGCGTTTCTTCTTGCCTATTTTGCGCTCAATACCCGCCGGCTGGTCACCGAGCAGATGACGCAGACGGTCGATGCGGAAATCTACGGCCTCGCCGAGCAGTACAATGTCGGCGGCATCCGCCGGCTCGTCCTGATCGTCGAGCTGCGCTCGCAGCGGCCGGGCTCCAGCCTCTATCTGGTCACGACGCGCGCCGGCGAAAGCCTGGCCGGCAATGTCGGCTCGCTGCCGCCCGGCGTCCTCGACAATCCCGGCCTTACCGAGACCGAATATCGCCGCCTGGAAGAGGCCGATGGCGCGGCCCATCACGCCCTCGTGCGCGTGCTCGAATTACCGAGCGGCTTCCGCCTGCTCGTCGGGCGCGATCTGGAAGAGCGCGAGCGGCTCTATCGGGTGGTGCTTTCGGCCGGCCGCTGGTCGGCGGCCATCGTGGTCGTGCTCGGTCTTGCCGGCGGCTTCTTCCTGTCGCGGCGCATGCTGCGGCGGGTCGACGCCATGACCGAGACGACGCGCAAGATCATGGACGGCGACCTGAGCGGCCGCCTGCCGGTCGGCGGCTCGGGCGACGAGCTTGACCGGCTCGCCGTCAACCTGAATGCGATGCTGGAGCGGATCGAAGCCCTCATGCACGGGCTCAAGGAGGTCTCCGACAATATCGCCCACGATCTGAAGACGCCGCTGACGCGGCTTCGCAACCGCTGCGAGGAAGCGCTGCGCACGGCGCGGGGCGAGACCGATTACCGCGCGGCCATGGAAGCCACGATCGAGGAATCCGATAACCTGATCCGGACCTTCAACGCCCTGCTCATGATCGCGCGGGCCGAATCGGGGCAGGCGCGCGACAACATGGCCGAGTTCGACGCCGCCGAGATTGCGCGCGACGTCGGGGAGTTGTACGAACCCTTGGCCGAGGAGCGGGGGCTTGCGCTTCGCGTCGAGGCGGAAGGCCCCATCCCGGTGCATGGAAGCCGTGAATTGATCAGCCAGGCCCTTGCCAATCTCGTCGATAACGCGATCAAGTATTCGACCGGAACGGAACGAGCCGAAGGCGGAGAAATGGCGGTCGTGATCCATGCATCAACCGAAGGCGAGCAGGTTCTGCTCACGGTTGCCGACCGGGGACCGGGAATTCCCGAGGAGCTGCGCGGGCGTGCGGTCGAGCGTTTCACGCGCCTCGAACAAAGCCGGTCTCTGCCGGGCTCTGGGCTGGGATTGAGCCTTGCCGCCGCCGTGGCCCGCCTGCATGGCGGCGAATTGCGCCTTCAAGACAATGATCCAGGCCTCAAGGCGGTGATTGCGGTTCCGCGTGGAGGACCGCAGGGGGCTGGATGAGCGTTCGCGTGTCGGTTTCCGGATTCGGCGCCGCAAGTCTCGCCGCGCGCGTCGATGCTGCGCCGTTCGTCGAGCCTGGCGATGCCGTCACTGTCGACGAATGGCTCGCCGCTCATTCGGCGGCGGCCGACCGTCTCCGGCCGGCGATGGCCGCCAATCCTGTGCTGGAACGTCTGCTGGCGGGCCTTGGACACCGTTCTCCCTATCTGTGGGGACTGGGCAGCGCCGATCCCGAGCGGCTGATCAGGATTCTCGCCGCCGATCCCGACAAATATCTCGACGCCCTCCTTGAACAGGCAGACGCCGCCATCCCCGCTGCCTCGTCGGAAGCCGAGGCGATGCGGCTCCTGCGCGACCTGAAGGCGGAGGCCGCGCTGCTGATCGCGCTCGCCGACATCGGCGGCGTCTGGTCGGTGATGCAGGTGACCGCGGCCCTGACCGGTCTTGCCGACTGCACGGTCCGCACCGCGCTGCGCTATCTGCTTAACGATGCGGGCCGGCGCGGCACGCTCCGTTCGCCGAATCCCGGCGAGCCCGAAGCCGGTTCGGGCTATTTCGCGCTGGCCATGGGCAAGATGGGCGCCGGCGAACTGAACTATTCGAGCGACATCGACCTGATCGTGCTGTTCGATCCCGACGCCCCGGCGCTGCCGGCCGACGTCGAGCTTGCCGCCTTTCACATCCGCCTCACGCGCGGGCTTGTGAAGCTCCTTCAGGAGCGCACCGCCGACGGCTATGTCTTCCGCGTCGACCTGCGCCTGCGGCCGGATCCCGCATCGACCCAGATTGCGATCTCCACGGTCAGCGCGCTCGATTATTACGAGCATCGCGGGCAGAATTGGGAACGCTCGGCGATGATCAAGGCGCGCGTCTGCGCCGGCGATGCCGTCGCCGGCGAAGCCTTCCTCAAGGCGCTCACGCCGTTCGTCTGGCGCAAATACATGGACTTTGCCGCCGTCGCGGACATTCACGCGATGAAGCGCCAGATCCACGCCTACAAGGGGCACGGGGAGATCGCCGTCGAAGGCTTCAACGTCAAGCTCGGCCGCGGCGGCATTCGCGAGATCGAGTTTTTTGTCCAGACGCAGCAACTGATCGCCGGGGGACGCCACCCGGAACTACGCGACCGGCGCACGCTTGCGACGCTTGCCGCCCTCGTCGAAGGCGGCTGGATCGAGGCCGACGCGCGCGACGATCTGGAGCGTGCGTATCTGTTCCTGCGGACGGTCGAGCACCGGCTGCAGATGGTCGCCGACGAGCAGACGCATTCGCTGCCGGCTGATGCCGAGCGGATGCAGGGATTTGCCCGCTTCTGCGGCTATGCCGACCGCGACGCATTCGCGGACGCGCTGGTCGGGCACCTGCGCAAGGTTCAGGTCCATTATTCGCGTCTGTTCGAGCTTGCCGAAGTGGCGACCGACGAGCGGCTGGTCTTCAGGCCGGACGCCGACGATCGCGGCACGCTCGACCGCCTGACGGAGCTCGGCTTCCGCAATCCGCTCGAGGTCTCCGCGACGCTGCGCGGCTGGCTCGCCGGCCGCATGCCGGCGCTGCGCAGCGAGTTTGCGCGCGAGCAGCTTCAGGGATTCATTCCGCAACTTCTGACCCATCTGTCGCGGGCGGAAAATCGCGACACGGTGCTGGTCGCGTTCGAGCGCTTTCTGACGGGCCTGCATCCGGGCGGGGCAGGGCGGCTGTTTTCGCTGCTGCGCCAGAATCCCGGGCTGCTGGCCTTGTTCATGCTGATCCTGAGCGACGCGCCGCGTCTGGCCGACATTCTGGCCGGGCATCCGCAGGTGATCGACGGGTTGATCGATCCGGCCTTCTTCGGCGCGGTGCCCGACGCCGACACGCTGCGCGACGCGCTGCACAGTTCGCTCGCGCAGGCCACTTCCTACGAGGATTTTCTCGACCGGCTCCGCCTGTTCGGTCAGGAGCACATGTTCCTGATCGGCGCGCGCATCCTGTCCGGCACGCTGTCGGCCGAGCTTGCCGGACAAGCCTTCGCGCGGCTTGCCGACGTGATCATCCGCGCGCTGCATCGCGAGGTGGAGGAAAAGTTCGCGCAGGCGCACGGCCGCATCAGGGATCAGAAGACCGCGCTGCTCGCGATGGGCAAGCTCGGCGGGCGGGAGATGACCGCGACCTCCGATCTCGACCTGATCCTGGTCTACGACTTCGACGAGGCGCATCCCGAATCCGACGGCTCGCGCCCGCTTTACGGGGCGCAATATTTCGCCCGCCTGACGCAGCGCCTGATCAGCGCACTGACGGCGCGGACGAATTACGGCGCGCTCTATGAGGTCGATATGCGCCTGCGGCCGTCCGGCCGTTCGGGGCCGGTGGCGACCCAGCTCGCCTCCTTCCGCCATTATCAGGAGCACGACGCCTGGACCTGGGAGCACATGGCGCTGACGCGCGCGCGCGTCGTCTCGGCGACCCCGGGCTTCGAAGCGGCCGTGCAGGAGGTCATCGGCTCCGTGCTACGCCGGCCGCGCAATCGCGAGCTGATCGCCGGCGACGCGCTGGAGATGCGCAACGCCATCGCGCAGGAGAAGCGCGACGACGACCGCTGGGACCTCAAATACGCCGCCGGCGGTCTCATCGACATCGAATTCCTCGCGCAATATCTCCAGCTTGTCTACGCCGCCGGCCATCCGGCCCTGCTCGATACCTCGACCGCGCGCACGCTGGAGAAGGCGACCCGCATCGGCCTGCTCGCCGCCGACGATTCGGAAGTGCTGCGCTCGGCGACGCAGCTCTATCAGGACCTGAGCCAGATCCTGCGCCTGTGCATTGCCGGCAGGTTCGAGCCGGACAAGGCCGGAGTCGGTTTGCAGGAATTGCTGGCGCGCGCGGCGGACGTGCCGAATTTTGCGACGCTCGACGCCTATCTTGCCGATCTTGAGCCGCGCGTGCGGCGCAGTTTTCTGCGCATCCTCGGGGCGCCGGCCGTCGTCGACTGAGCGCGCGGGCCGTTCAGCCTTCCGGCGCCAGGTGACGGATTCCCGATCCGTCCGCCGGCAGGCGGATCAGCACCATCGTTCCGGCCCCGATGCGGGAGCGGATACGCATCGTTCCGCCATGCCATTCGGTCAGCGACTTTGCGATCGCGAGCCCGAGGCCCGAGCCGTGCTGGGTCTTGGTCAATTGACTCTCGACCTGCTCGAAAGGCCGCCCGAGCTTTTTCAGCGCGTCGTGCGGAATGCCGATGCCGGTATCGACGATCGCGATCACCGCGCACCCGCCCGCAAGGCGTCCGCGCACGGTGACGCGGCCGCCTTCCGGCGTGAACTTCACCGCGTTCGACAAGAGATTGAGCGCGATCTGCTTGAGCGCGCGCCGGTCGGCCCGGAAGGTGAGGCCGGTCGCGATGCGCGACGACAGCGTCAGCCGCTTTTCCTGCCCGCGCGCGGACACGACACGCATGGCGTCGGCGAGGATGCGGTCGAGCTCGACGGCTTCGCATTTGAGCTTGAGGCGGCCGGCCTCGATCTTCGACATGTCGAGCACGTCGTTGATCACGTCCAGCAGATACTGGCCGCTCTCGCGGATGTCCTGGCAATATTCGAGATACTTGTCGGCGCCGAGCGCGCCGAACATCTGCGATTCCATGATTTCCGAGAAGCCGATGATCGCGTTGAGCGGCGTGCGCAGCTCGTGGCTCATGTTGGCGAGGAATTTCGACTTGGTCTGGTTGGCTTCCTCGGCGCGGTTCTTTTCCTCGGCGTATTTCTCGGCAAGCTCGCGCAATTGCTGCTGCGACTGGCGCAGGTCCTGGACGGTGGCGAGCAGCTTCTTCTCGCTGTTGACGAGCTTTTTCTCGTGCAGCTTGAGCGTGGTGATGTTGGTGCCGACCGAGACGTAGCCGCCGTCCTTGGTGCGGCGCTCGCTGATGTGCAGCCACTGGCCGTCCTCGCGCTGCGCCTCGAAGGTGCGCGCGCCCGGGACGTCGAACTGGCCGACCGAGCCGGCGGTGCGGATCACCGGCTGGCGGCCGGCGGCGACGACGTCCTCGAACGACGTTCCGGCCGCGATCGCCTCGTCGGGCAGGCCGTGCAGCTTCTGGAAGTTCGAGTTGCACAGCACCAGCCGGTTGTTGGCGTCCCACAGCACGAACGCCTCCGGGATGGTCTCGATCGCGTCCCGCAGGCGGATGTCCGCGGCGACAGTCTTCTCCACGAGGTCCTTCTGCTCGGTGATGTCGACGGCGATGCCGATCAGGTGCGGCGCGGCCTCGCCGGGCTGCTGCACGAGTTCGCAGCGTGCGCGCAGCCAGACCCATTTGCCGCTGGCATGGTGCATCCGGAACGCGTGGTCGATGATGCCGGTGCGCGAGTCGGCCACCTGCGTGGCGACGTCATAGAGATTGATGTCGTCGGGATGCACGAGCGCGTTGACTTCGCCGAAGGTCAGGAGGTCGTCGCGCGCCTCAAGGCCGAGGATCGCGAACATGGAATGGGACCAGAAGATGCGGCCGCGGGCGAGATCCCAGTCCCACAGGCCGCAGCGGCCGCGGTTGAGCGCAGTGTCGATGCGGCTGCGCACGGTGTCGTAGATCAGGTCGGCTTCGCGCGCGCGCGTCGCCTGCCAGTGGAAAGCAAAGCCCAGGATCAGGAGAACGAAGCCGGTGGTCGCCGACAGGGTGATGGTCAGCGCAGTGTCGGAGCGCCAGGCGGAGAGCGCGTCGGCGCGCGGCTGCAGCACAATGAGCTGCCCGGCGGGAGAGAAGAGGTTGCGGATCAGCGCAAGCGCGACGGTGCCGTCGGCGAGCGTGATCTCGTTGACGCCCGCACTCTCGCCCATGATCGCCAGAGGCTGGGCATCGCCGAGGATTTCGGGAAGCTTGCGGCCCGAGAGCCGGGCCGCCTCGGGGGCGGCAGCGACAACGACGCCGTGCGCATTGGTGATCAGGATGCGGCGGCCGGCGGCGGTCGTCCGCGAGGTGAGCGACCGGCTGAGGGCGGTCTGTATCCGCGACGCCGCCGCGTTCGGCTGGGCCGTCTGATCGTGAGCCAGCCGTTCGGCCAGGAATTCCGTGATCGTCTCGATGTCTTTTGTCGCCTCGGCCAGCGCCGTCCGGCGATGGTCGATGACCTGCACGGCCGCGCCGACCGCGATCGTGATCAGGAAGGCGACGATGAGGACGGGGACCGCGCGGCGCAGGACGGGTTCGGCGGACAATAGACGCCGATAAGCCGGTTTTGCGATCGCCTGCGCCAGGCCCTTGATGGAAGCGGAATGCGCAGACGCGCTCGCTGCCTCGGCGCGCGCCATCGAAGGCCCCCGGTTCGGATTACCCTGCCAGCGTCCGGAAGGATGTGCCGCATCTCCCCGAATCACTTTCGATTGGAATCGAAAGGCTCGCTTTTGTCGAGAGTCCGCAGAGTCAAGACCGCAATCTTTTTATGAACAAGTCTGCCGGCGGGCTCGGACGGCCGCATCCCGCCGGCGTGGCCGGCTCAATGGTCGGAAAGCGCCCGCTCGGCGATGTCCTTGACGTCGGCGGAGAGGCCGGCGGTCGCCGCAATGCGCCGCAATGCGGCTTCGGCATGGCCGCACCGTCCGCTCTCCAGCGCGCGCCAGCTCCGGAATGCGGTCAGGAGACGGGCCGCGACCTGCGGGTTTCGCCGGTCGAGCCGCAGAGCGTGCTCGGCCACGAAGTCGTAGCCGGCGCCGTCGGCGCGGTTGAACTGGGTGGCGTTGCCCTGGGCGAAGGTGCCGATCAGCGCGCGGACGCGGTTCGGGTTCTCGATCGAGAAGGAGGGATGGTTCAGCAGCGCTGACACCCGGTCAAGCGTCGCGGGTTCGGGGATCGCGGCCTGCAGGGCCAGCCATTTGTCGATGACGAGCGGGTCGCCGGCATAGCGGCGCTGGAAATCGTCGAGCGCGGCCTCACGCTGCGCGGTGTCGTGCAGCGACAGCGTTGCCAGCGCGGCGCTCCGGTCGGTCATGTTGTCGGCCGCCTGGTATTGCGCATAGGCGCGCGCGATCGCTTCAGTCCCGGCGCCGGCCGCGAGCAGATCGAGCGCGACGTTCTTCAGCGCGCGCCGCCCGGCGCTTGCCGCGTCGGGCCGGTAGGGGCCCGGCGTCGTCATGCCCGCATAGGTGGCGAGCAGCGGCGTCTTCAGTTGCCGGCCGACGAAAACGCGCAGCGCCTGGCGGGCACGGAAGATCGCGTCGGGATCGACGTCCCTGCCGATTTCGCGCGCGATGTCGGCTTCGCCCGGAAGCGTCAGCGCCAGCGCGACATAGGCCGGCTCGAGCGCGCGGTCGGCGAGGATGGCGGCAAGCGCGTCGGCCAGCCCCTGATCGTCGGATGTTGGCCGGCCCGCGCGCAGCGCCGCGACATTGGCGACCAGGCGGCGCGTCGCAAGCGTCTGCAGGACCTGCCAGCGATTGAACGGATCGCCGTCACAGGCGGCGAGATGCTGCAGGTCGGCAGGCGCGAGATTGGCGACGAGCTTGATGGGGGCGGAAAAGTTGCGGTTGATCGACAGGACCGGCGGCTCCGCCACGTCGCGGAACAGGATGCTGGTCGCCGCCTCGCTGAGCGCCAGGACATGGCCCGGACCGAGCGCCGCGCCGTCGGTGTGGAGCGGCATGTCCGCGCCGTCGCGCCCGACGAGCCCGAGCGCGAGCGGGATCACCATCGGCTGCTTGGAGTCCTGGCCGGGCGTCGGCGGCAGCGTCTGCGCGAGGTCGAGCCGGTAGGTTTTGGCTTTCGGATCGTAGACGCCGTCCGCGATCACTTCCGGCGTGCCGGCCTGCGAATACCAGCGCATGAACTGGTCGAGATCGCGCCCGGCCGCTTCGGCGAAGCAGGCGATGAACTGCTCGATCGTGGCGGCCTGTCTGTCGTGGCGTGCGAAATACAGATCCATGCCGGCGCGGAAGCGCTCGGGCCCGATCAGGGTTTTCAGCATGCGGATGACCTCGGCGCCCTTCTCATAAACGGTCGCCGTATAGAAATTATTGATTTCATTATATATTTCAGGGCGAACCGGATGCGCCAGCGGCCCGGCATCCTCGACGAACTGATGCGTGCGCAGAAGCCGCACGTCGGCGATGCGCTTGACCGCGCGCGAGCGCTGATCGGCGGTGAATTCCTGGTCGCGGAAGACCGTCAGTCCTTCCTTCAGGCATAGCTGGAACCAGTCGCGGCAGGTGATGCGGTTGCCGGTCCAGTTGTGGAAATACTCGTGCGCGATGATCGCCTCGATATTGGCGAAGTCGGCGTCGGTCGCGGTGTCGGGGCTGGCGAGCACGTACTTGTCGTTGAAGATGTTGAGGCCCTTGTTCTCCATCGCCCCCATGTTGAAGTCCGACACCGCCACGATCATGAAAATATCGAGATCGTATTCGCGGCCGAACGCTTCCTCGTCCCAGCGCATGGAGCGTTTGAGCGCATCCATCGCATAGGCGCAGCGGTCCTCCTTGCCGGGCTCGCAATAGATTTTGAGCGCGACCTCGCGCCCGGACATGGTGACGAAACGATCCTCGACGCAGCCGAGCACGCCGCCGACGAGCGCGAACAGATAGGAGGGCTTGGGGAACGGGTCGTGCCAGACCGCGAAATGGCGGCCGCCCGGCAATTCTCCGTGCTCCACCAGATTGCCGTTGGCCAGCAGCACCGGCGCTTCGGTGCAATCGGCCTCGATACGTGTCGTGTAGACGGCCATCACGTCGGGACGATCGAGGAAATAGGTGATGCGGCGGAAGCCTTCCGCCTCGCACTGCGTGCAATAGGCTTTCTGCGAGCGGTAAAGCCCCATGAGCTGGGTGTTGGCGGAGGGATCGATCACGGTCTCGATGTCGAGGACGAACGGCCGCTGCGGCGGCTGGGCGATGGTCAGGCTGTCGGGCGCGGCATTGTAGGCTTGCGCAGTGAGCGGCGCGCCGTCGATCGCAAGCGAGACGAGTTTGATCTCGTCGCCGTCAAGATGCAGCGGCGCCGGCGCGACGGCGGCGGGATTGGGACGGACGGCGAGCTTCGCGCGCACGCGCGTGGCGTTGCGGTCGAGGGCGATGTCGAGACTGACGGTATCGATCAGCCAGTCCGGCGGACGATAGTCCTGCAGGCGGACGGGGCGAGCCTGTTCGGTGCGCATCGTTCTCCTTTGGACGCGCGGCCGGGCGAGGTCAAGCGCGGATCAGAGGTCGGTGCCGTGCGAGGGTTCGGCGTGACCGATGACGCGCTTGATCGAGGGCCATTTCACGCGCAGGGCGCGCTCCAGCTCGTCGACCTTTTCGTGCACGACATGGACCGGTTCCCCGGCATCGGCGCGACAATGGAAATTGACGATGTCGCCCTGCGCGGTCTCGCGCACGCGCACGTCATGGACGTCGCAGATCGTGCCGAGCGTCGCGGCGAGCGCGGACAGATCGGCTGCGATCGCGCGCACGCGCGCGGGCCCCGCGTCGCGGCCGCTTTCGTCGTACACCTGCAGCGGTTCGATATGGGTCTCGACCTCGACCTCCGAGCCCAGCTCGTCGTTGATCGCCGTTTCCAGCCCGTCGGCGATGGCGTGCGCGGCCCCGAGCGGCAGCGTGCCGTCGACTTCCAGATCGAGCGAGACCGACAGCCGGCCGTCGAGGTCATGCACGGTGACGTGATGGACCGCGAGCGCGCGGTTGCGGGCGATGACCATGACGCGCTCCATCACCGTCTCGTCGTCGAGCGCGCGCGGGTCGATCGTGATGCTGATCTCGGCGCCCGGATGGTCGCTGAGGATATCGTTGCGCACCTTGTCCTTGAGCGCCGCGACGCGGTCCATCGGCAGCGTGCGGCTGACGGCGAGCCCCAGCTCGACGAAGACCTGCGGACCGACCTGACGCGCGCGCACGCTCTCCACCGCGACCACGCCCGGCACCTGTCCGGCAAGGCGGGTGAGGCGCCCGGAAAGGCCGGCCGGCGCGGTGTCCAGCAAGGTGTCGATGGTGCGGCGGCCGAGCCGCCATCCGGCCAGGCACACGAAGACCGCAACGACGATCGCCGCCGCGGCGTCCGCCCACCAGTAGCCGAACGCGATCCCGATCAGGCCCACCAGCACCGCCAGCGAAGACCACATGTCGGAGCCGAAATGCAGGGCGTCGGCTTCCAGCGCCTCGCTCGATGTCTCGGAGGCGACGCGGTAGAGAAGACGCGCGCGGAAAAAGTCGATCACGATGGACGCGATAATGACCACGAAGGCCGGGATCGTCGCCTCGACATGGCTCTCGCCCGCGAGCAGGCGCTTGCCCGCCTCCCACAAGACGATGCCGGACAGCAGGAACAGCAGGCCGGTCGCCGCCAGCGCGGTGACGCTCTCGACCTTGCCGTGGCCGTAATGGTGCTCCTCGTCGGCCGGCTGGCCGGAGATGCGCACCGCGAAATACGTCATCACGGTCGCGACGAAATCGAGCAGCGAATGCGCGGCCTCCGAGAGGATCGCGAGCGAGCCGGTCGAGAAGCCGACGATCGCCTTGGCGACGGTGAGGCCGCCGGAGGCGACGATCGAGGAGAGCGCGACCTTTTCCTTGGTTTGCTGCATGAAGTCCCGGCGGGATCGAGAGGCCGGGCTCATGTGGCGTAAGGCGGGCCGGAACGCAACCCGGATCGCGGCCCGCAGGGTCCCGGGGCCGGGATCGGATGCGTCGCATGGCCGGTCTGTCCGACAGGCAAAGCCGGCCGTCCGCTTCAACCGGGGCTTATTGCACCGCTGGTTTGGGTTCTTTGCCGGGGTCAACGGCACGGGCCACGCGGCACAGCAGCGCGCGCAACTGATAGGTGCCCATGGCCGGATCGTAGGGCGGCTGGTTGTCGGTGAGCAGGTTCACGTTCGACTGCCAGACGCCGTATTCCGGCGCCGGCTGGTCGGGGAACCACCAGCCGTGCTGGGCGCTCACCACGCGCGGGTCGATCCCGGGGCTCAGCCTGGCTTTCTGCCGCATGCGGCCACGCCGGGTTTCGATCCACATCCAGTCGCCGTTCGCGATGCCGAAGCGGGCCGCGGTCTCCGGATGGATTTCGGCGATGGGATCGCGGCAGGCCTTGCGCAATTTCTCGATCTGGCGGTGCTCGGAATTGAAGAAGAACGGAATGCGCCCGCCGGTGGTGAGGACCAGCGGAAACTCCTCCGCGACTTTCGGCGCGCTGATGGGCGTCTCCGGCGCTTCCTCGTAATAGGGCAGGGGCGCGTAGCCGAGCTGCTCGAAGCGCGTGGCGTAAAGCTCGATCTTTCCGGTCGGCGTCCTGAAGCCCTTGTCCTCGTATTTGCGGTAGCGGAACGGGAGCTTGACCCAGCCGCGCTGCTTCAATTCGTCGAAAGTGACCCCGAGGCCGCCGCCTTCCAGTTGCGAATTGAGCACCTCTTCAACCGCTTCGGTGCCGACCGGCAGCTTCATGCGGCGCGCCAGCTCGACGAAAATCTCCTCGTCGGATTTGCACTCGTGGGTGCGCACCGCCTTCTGGTTGACCAGCACGACATTGGCCGCGATCGTCGGCAGCCCGGCAAGCTGGTTGATCTCCGGCCACGACGCCGCCGGCAGGATGATGTCGGCAAGCTCGGCCGTCGGTGTCATGAACAGGTCCGCGCACACGATGAAATCGAGCTTCATCAGCGCTTCGTAGGCCGCCTGCGAGTTCGCGTAGGTCGTGAGCGTGTTGTTGCCGAACACCAGGAACGCCTTGACCCAATAGGGGTTGCCCTCGCGCATCGCCTGCAGCAGCGTCGGGATGTGCGCGGCCGGAAGGTCGGCGCCTTCGCCGCCGAGCAGCTTGAACTTGTCGGCGCCGAGGCGCCTGGCGCTGGCTTCGGGCGTCAGATTCTCGATCAGGCTCGGGAAGCGGCCGAGCCCGTGCATGCCGAACACCCAGCCGCCCGGAACGTCGATATTGCCGGTGAGCGCCGGCAGCATCGATATCGCGCGGATGGTCTGGATGCATTTTGGCGTGTGCTCGATGGCGCAGCCCCATTCCATCATCGCCGGCTTCGCGCGCGCGAACAGGCGCGCGGTTTCGCGGATCTTGTCCGCCGCGACCCAGGTGATCGGCTCGGCCCATTCCGGCGTATAGGGCTTCACCTGCTCCGCCAGCGCCTCGAAGCCGTGCGTCCATTCGCGCACGAACGGCTCGTCATAGAGACGCTCGCCAATAACCACGTTGAGCATGGCGAGCGCGAGCGCATCGTCCGCGCCGGGGCGCACGCGCAGCCACAATTTGGCGCGCTTGGCGAGCTCGGTCTCGCGCGGATCGACGACGATGATGTCCGGATCGTGCGCGAGGGCTTCGCGCACGTTGAAGCGCGTCTCGCCGTCGGGGCCGGAATTGAGCGGGTTGTGGCCCCAGAACAGGATGCATTGGGGCGGCACGTCGCCCGTATAGTCGCAGACCGGCAGGTCGCCGAAGGTCAGGATCGTCGTGTTGACGCGCGGATGGAAGCACTGGGCGAAACCCGGCTCGCACCAGTTCGGCGTGCCGAGCGCGTGGCCGAAACGGGAGACCCAGCGGATATGATGGCGTCCGGTGCCGGTGCCGAGCGCAATCGCTTCGGGGCCGTATTTGTCGCGGATGGCGAGCAGCTTCTCGCTGATCTCGTCGAGCGCCTCGTCCCACGAGATGCGCTGCCAGCGCCCGGACTTGCGCTCCCCGAGCCGGCGCATCGGGAACTTCAGGCGGTCGGGATGATAGACGAGATCGGTGGTCACCGTCCCGATCGGACACAGCCGGCCGTGATTGAGCGGGGAATCGGGGTCGCCTTCGACCTTCACAAGGACCCCGTCCTGCACGTGCATGAGTACGCCGCAGCCGCCATGGCATGAGCGGCACACGCTCTTGAGAACGACGGTGGGGGGATTGGTGCTGGAAATCTGCTTCTGCTGGATCGTCATCTCGCCCTCTGCCGGCGCCTCGCCAGGCGCCGAAGTGGCGAAATTCTACCAGCGGGGTGATCGCCAGGTTATTCAGAATTAGAAACACTCGATAGAATTTATCGATTAGTGCAGGCCCTGCGCGCGGGCGCGCGCCGCAGCGGTGCGGGCCGCGACGCGGTCGAGCACCGCGATCATATCCTCGACCTCGGCGCGCTCGTAGCCCTGGGTGATGAAGACGATCTTGCTGCGGCGGTCGTCGTCCGGCCAGCGATCGAGCCAGGCAAGATTGTGCAGCAGATGCTGCGCGCCCTGGATGACCGCAGGCCGCTCCGGCTCTTCGGCGACGTGGATGATGCCCTTCACCCGCAGCAAATTCGGCCCGAGATTCTGCTGCAACGAGTCGAGCAGAAGGCGCAGCGCCTCGCGCGCGATGGGCTGCTCGCGCACGAAGCAGAACGAGGCGATGTCGCGGTCATGCAGGCCGTGGTGATGGACATGATCGCCGTCGTGGTCGTGCCCATGATCATGATCGTGCGCGTGGTCGTGCTCGGCATAGGCGGCTTCGTTGAGCCAGGCGCGCACGTCGGCCGAGGCGGATTCAGGATCGAAGCCGCTCGCCTGCAACAGCGTGACGGCGTCGAAGCCCGATGCGTCGCTCCAGACGATACGGGCCGCGGGATTGATCCGGCGCAGCCGCGTGGCAAGCGCGTCCGCCTCCGCTTGCGCCCGATCGGCCGGGAGCAGGTCGCGCTTGGTGATGAGGATGTGGTCGGCCAAGGCGATCTGCCGCACCGCCTCGCTGTGGTTGTCGAGCGTCGCGGGTCCGTTGACCGCATCGACCACCGCGATCACCGCGCCGATGCGGTAAAGGCCGGCGAGCGTCGGATCCGACAGGAAAGCCTGCAGGACAGGCGCCGGGTCGGCGAGGCCGGAGGTCTCGATCACGACGCGCTCGAAGTCGGGAATCTCCTTGGCCTCGCGTGCGTGGTAGAGGCGGTTCAGCGTCGCGACCAGATCGCCGAACACCGTGCAGCACAGGCAGCCGTTCTCCAGCACCATGATCGCATCGTCGCTGGTCGTCACCAGCTTGTGGTCGAGGCCGACCTCGCCGAATTCGTTGATCACGACCGCGGTGCGCGACATCTTCGGATCGCTCAGCGCGCGGTTGAGCAGCGTGGTTTTCCCGCTGCCGAGAAATCCGGTGAGAATGGTGACGGGTGCGTGGGGCAAGGCTTGCTCCCTATGGCCCCTGCTTGTTGCGGTCATGCGCGGGCCTGGTCCGCGTGTCCATCTCCTTTGAAAGGATGGATTGGCGGATCAAGCCCGGCAATGACGATATAGTGTGAGGGAGGCGTTTTTAAAACACCTCGCAGCCCGGCAGGCCGCAGGAGATCAGCCGGTCGGAGGGGAAGTTGGTGATGATCTCGCAGCCGTCCTTGGTCACCACGACCTCTTCCTCGATGCGGGCGGCGCCCGAGCCGTCCTCGGCGCCTTTCCAGGTCTCGAGCGCGAACACCATGCCTTCCTTGAGCGGGGTGTTCTGGCCGGTATAGCGCTTGGAGATGATCGGCCGCTCCCACAGCGACAGGCCGACGCCATGGCCGTATTGCAGCAGGAACGCCTCGGCCTCGTCGCGATAGCCGAACTCGCGCGCCTCCGGCCACACCTGCGCGACCTGATCGGGTGTCACGCCCGGCCGGATCATGTCGATCGAGGCGCTGATCCATTTCGAGGCGGTCTCGTAGGCGTCGATCTGGTGTTTGTTCGGCTCGCCGCAGATGAAGGTGCGGTAGTAGCAGGTGCGGTAGCCGTTGAACGAGTGCATGATGTCGAGGAACACCATGTCGCCCGGCTGGATGATGCGGTCGGAGAAGGTGTGCGAATGCGGCCGCCCGCGCGGACCGGACACCGAGTTGACGCATTCGACACGCTCGGAGCCGAGGCGGAACAGCCGGTCGTGGGCGATCGCCACAAGCTCGTTCTCGCGCGTGCCCGGCCGGATCGCGCGGGCGATATCGACATAGGTGGCGTCGACCATCGCGCAGGCCATCTTCAGAAGCTCGATCTCGTCGGCGGTCTTGACCTCGCGCGCATCGAGCATCGCCTGCTGGCCGTCGACCACCTCGATGCCTTCCTTTTCGAGCGCGCGCAGCATCGGCAGTTCCATGATGTCGATGCCGATCGGCTCCTTGTCGATGCCGAAATGCACGAGCGCCTTCTTGATCTGCTTGGCGAAGTCGCCCTGGATGTTCATCTGCGGCGGCAGTCCGCCCTGCATGGTCGAGATCGGGGCGGCGACATTGTCCGCCACCCAGGGCGACGACAGGCGCTTGGCGGGCGGCGCGGGGTCCCACAGGAAGGGCGGCCCCTCGACCGGACACAGCGCATAGCGCATGAATTTGTCGCGCGCCCATTCGCCGATATGGGTGCCGGTGATGTAGCGGATATTGTCGAAGTTGAAGGCGATGACCCCGCCAAGCCCGGCATGGCGGATCGCGCTCTGCGCGCGCTTGAGCCGCTCCTTGAAGAGGCGATTGTAATCGATGCCCTTCTCCCAGTCCTTGGCCATCGTGCCCCAGGACGCGGTCGCTTGCGGGCGATTGTATTTCATCGGGTCATCCTTGTCGTTTCGTCACGCAGGTCGGGGCGGTTTTCCGGGACAGGCAATGGCCGGACGGCCGTCGGCAATCCGGGTTTTGGAGGCAATCCGCGTTTTGGGCATTTTATCCGCCACACGATCGCTTTGTGATGCAGAATTAGAAATCATCAATCGTTTTCATTGATCGGCGGCGCTAAGGGTGTCCCGGGACGTCCGGCCCGATCCCGCGACCCGCCCGCGGAGCCAATCGTCTCCGCCCGACTGCCGGCAGCGCAAAGCCGGGGCATCAAAACAGGTTTGGTCGGGACGTTCCATCACCGAAACTTTGTGTGCAGTGCGGCATATCCGGGGGCCGCAGATGCGGGCGCGTTCCGTCCGGCAAGGCCCGGGCCGGACGGACTGGCATATGTCAAGGAATGCGGTCTGCGGCCGCGTTAGGGATGAGACGACGTGCCGAGGAGGCAGCGTTCGCCCCGGCAGATGCCGGAGAGAGCCGTGTCCGCGGCGTGTCGGATCGCCCCGCTGTCTGCCGCGGCGACGGGGAGGCAGGCGCACCTTAGCGCAGAGCCGTGATGCGCGCGCACAGCGACGTGCCGCGCAGGAGCGCTTGCCGCGATCATCAGCGGTTTGGTCGATGAGGATTCAGATGGCCGGCCCGGTTTGCATGATGCCGCTGCCGTCTGTTTAGGGTGAACCGAATGAAGCTCATTCAGCTTCGGAATTTCATTGCGGTGATCGAGGCCGGAACGTTCCGTCAGGCGGCCAAGAACCTGCATCTCTCGCAATCCTCCATCAGCAAGAGCCTGCAGCAGCTGGAAGAGGAGATCGGAGCCGAGATACTCCATCGCGGCGCCCGTGGCGTGGTGCCGACGGCGGCGGGCGAGGCGCTTCTGGCGCGCGCCAAGATCGTCGAAGCCGAATTGCGCCATGCCCGCAACGACGTGCAGATGATCCAGGGCGCGCAGGTCGGCGAAATCCGGGTCACCGCGTCGCCGAGCGTCGCCATGGGCCTTCTCCCGCGCGCGGTGATCTCGTTCCAGGCCGAGCGGCCGCGGGTGAGCTTTCGGATCACCGAATCCGTCTATCCCGACATGCTGCCGGCGATCCGCAACGGCGATGTCGATATCGCGATCTGTCTCGTACCGACCCAGCCGCGCGACGATACCCTGAACTTCATCAGTCTGATCAAGGACTGCCTGGTGCCGGCCGTCCGCGCCAACCATCCCTATATCAACCGGCGCAAGCTCAAGCTCGCCGATCTGCTCGACCTCGACTGGATCATCCATCGTCGCAGCCGCACCGGCCTCGACGTGTTCGAGCAGACGTTCGCCACCAACCGCCTGCCGCTGCCCAAGAGCACGATCGAATGCGGATCCTTCGCCTGCGCGCGCGCGTTCGTGGAGAACGGCGATTACGTGACCCTGATGCCCTCGCAGATCTTCTTCGACGATCGCAGGCCGTCGTCGATTACCCTGCTCGATCTCGATTCGCCGATGCCGTCCTGGCAGGTGGCGGTGATCTCGCGTGCACGCCACGAAATGTCGGCGGTCTGTCTCGCGTTCCTCGATGAAATCGAGAACGTTGCGGCCGGATATCTGCAATCGAGGAAGAACATACGTCTGCCGCGCGCAGGCTGACCGGGCCGGATGTCGATCGCCAAAATCGATCAGCTTTCGTGCAATCTGCATCAATTGCTGATCAGGCGCCGTGTATATTCCGTCATGTCAATGGTCCGGCGTGCCGTGCGCGTGCGCAGGGGCGCACCCGGCATTGTCTATCGCGCTTGATGGGTAAGCATGATGTTTTCGCGGCTGAAATTCTCGGTCCTTCTGCTTGGCATGTCGGTGATGCTGCGGTTCACCGCATGGAAACATCCGGCTTTTGCCGCGCGGCTGAAGGAGCGCAATCTCGTCGCCCAGATCAGGACGCGCGACGAAGGCATCGGACGCTGGGTCGCCATCCGCGATGGCAAGGTGACTTCGGGTCCCGGCCTGCATGCCAGTCCGGATATCACGCTGTCGTTCAAGACCGCGGCGCTTGCCGTGCGCCTGCTGACGCCGCCGATCAACTGGCTCAACCAGATCAACGCGCAGAAGGCCTTCACCATCACCATCGACGGCCCGGAGGATCTGACGAATTGGTTCGCCCAGACCCTGATGGCCATGCAGTCGGCAAGCTGGAAATTCGGCGTGCGGCTTGCCGACGGCACCATGCGCTACTGCAATATGGCCAATGGCGGACCGCTCTTCGTCTACGTCAAGGACGGCAAGATCATCCGCACGACGCCGATCGAATTCGACGACGAGGATACGGCGCCCTGGACCATCCGGGCACACGGCATGGATTTCACGCCGCCGCGAAAGACGACGCTGGCGCCGCACGGCCAGAACAGCAAGTCGATGATCTATTCGCCGGACCGCCTGCTTTATCCGATGAAACGCGTCGATTTCGATCCGAAGGGCGAGCGCAATCCGCAGAACCGCGGCAAGTCCGGCTATGTCCGGATCAGTTGGGACGAAGCCCTCGACATCGTCGCCGGCGAGATCCAGCGCGTGAAGCACAATTACGGCCCGGGCGCGATGGGCGTCTCGCACGGCTCGCACCATACCTGGGGCCATATCGGTTACTATCTCAGCGCGCTGTACCGGTTCGCCAATGCCGTCGGCCACACGCCGGTGCATCACAACCCCGATAGCTGGGAAGGCTGGTACTGGGGTGCCTCGCATCACTGGGGCTACACCATGCGTGTCGGCCAGAGCGAGACCTACGGCACCGTCGAGGATCTGCTGCAGAACTGCGAGATGGTCGTGTTCTGGTCGGCCGACCCGGAGACCAACAGCGGCTCGTACGGCGCCCAGGAAGGCACGGTGCGCCGCCAGTGGCTGAAGAAGCTCGGCATCAAGGTCGTGCACATCGACCCGCACTACAATTCCTCCGCGCAATTCCTGCCGGGCAAGTGGATCTGTCCGCGGCCGACCACCTCGCCGGCGCTCGCGCTCGCCATCGCCTATGTCTGGATCAAGGAAGGTCTCTACGACAAGGAATACGTGGCCACGCGCACGGTCGGCTTCGACGCCTGGAAAGCCTATGTCATGGGCGAGGCCGACGGCGTGCCCAAGACGCCGGAATGGCAGGAGAAGGAGACCGGCGTCCCCGCCAAGGACGTGCGGGCGCTCGCGCGCGAATGGGGCACCAAGCGCACCTATCTCGGCTGCGGCGGCTGGGGCAACGGCCATGGCGGCGCCTGCCGCAACCAGACCGGCATCCAGTGGGCGCGCACCATGGTGTGCCTCATCGCCATGCAGGGGCTCGGCAAGCCGGGCGTCAATATGGGCAACCTGCAATGGGGCGCCCCGGTCGATCTCAATTTCTTCTTTCCCGGCTATGCCGACGGCGGCATGTCGGGCGACATCGAAAAGACCGCGATGGCGGTCGAGCTGTTCCAGCGCATGCCGCAGCTGCCGACCATGAACACGCCGCAGCAGCGCATCCCGCGCATCTATCTGCCGGAGGCCATCATCGAGGGCAAAGCCGACGGCGGCTATGCGTGGAACGGCAAATCGATCGAGGCGCAGTTCGGCAAGTTCAGCTATCCGGCGGCGGGACATGCGCCGGTGCGCATGCTGTTCAAGTATGGCGGATCGCTGATCTCGACCATGAACAACACGCACCGCCACGTAAAGATGTTCCAGTCGCCGAATCTGGAATTCATCGTCGGGCAGGCGATCTGGTTCGAGGGCGACACCAAGTTCGCCGACGTCATCCTGCCGGCCTGCACCAATTTCGAGCGCGTGGACATCAGCGAGTGGGCGGGGCTCGGCGGCTACGGCCATCACGGCCAGCAGCAGCTCAACCATCGCGTCATCATCTTCCAGGCGCCGGCCATCGAGCCGCTCGGGGAATCGAAATCCGACTTCTGGATCTTCAACGAAATCTGCAAGCGGCTCGGGCTCGCCAACTATTTCTCCGAAGGCGTCAACGAGATCGACTGGGTGAAGCGCCTGTTCGATTCATCGGACCTGCCGGGCAAGATTTCCTGGAAGAAATTCATCGAGCGCGGCTATTACGTCGTGCCGACCGAGAAGGAGCATCTGCGCACGCCGGTGTCGCTGCGCTGGTTCTGGGAAGGCCGCAAGAAGGACGTTCCCGAGCCGCATCCCTTGCCCTCCGACTATTCGGTGGAATTCCTTAAAGGCCTGCAGACCCAGTCGGGCAAGCTCGAGTTCGAGTGCAACAGCCTCAAGCGCGCGAACGATCCCGAGCGGCCGCCGGTCGTCGAATACGTGCCGTCCTGGGAGGGACCGCAATCGGGCGCGCTGTTCCGCAAATATCCGATCCAGCTTCTGACGCCGCATTCCAAATACAGCTTCCATACCCAGGGCGACGGCAAGGACAGCTTCCTGCTCAATATCCCCGATCACCGGGTGAAGGTGAAGGACTGGTATTACTGGGTCGTGCGCATGAATGCGCAGGATGCGCAAGAGCGCGGGATCAAGCAGCACGATCTGGTCAAGGTGCACAACGATCGCGGCGCGGTGATCTGCGCGGCGGTCCTAACCCAGCGCCTGCCGCGCGGCGTCGCCTCGAGCTACGAGGCCTCGGCGCTATACGAGCCGCTGGGCGAGCCCGGCCGTTCGGTCGACCGTGGCGGCGCGGTCAACCTGCTGATGCCGCATCGCTCGCAGACCAAGTCCACGCACGCGCTCGCCGGCGCGCAGGGGCTCGTTCAGATCGAAGTGTGGGACGGTAAGACCGAATACGTCTCGGAAGCGTTTGCCGAGAAGGAAAAAGCCGCGCCGGCCAGACGCAAAGCCGTCGCCGCGCCGGCGATGGCGAAGTAATGCCGGCGACGAGCCGGGCCGGCCGGAGGCCGGAAATGTCTGCGCCGCGTGCGCAACCGAAGGAGAATGTCTGATGGCTTACATCTTCAAGGAAACCGAGCTGCCGTCGTTGATCGACGCCAAGTCGGCGCGCGAGCGCATTTTCTTCGTCAACAAGGAACTGACCAGCATCGACGACATGCTGGCCGGCGTGATGCATTACAAGAAGGATGCCGCGTCACCGCTGCACCTGCACAAGGATTGCGAGCATTTCTATTTCATCATCAACGGCAAGGCTACGGTCGAGTCCGACGACGGCGTCCAGCCGGTCGGCCCCGGCGACATGATCTTCATTCCCGCCGAGGCCAAGCATCGCCTGCACGCGCTTGAGCCGCTGTTCTATTTCGAGTTCCAGGCGCCCAACCGGTTCAAGACCGTCATCCTTGAGGGCACCGACGACGACCTGCGCTGGAACCGCAAGGACGGCAAGGTGTGGATCCAGTCCTGATCACCCGACGCATTTTTGAGGAAACACGACCATGTCGCTGACCTTCATCGACACCAACAAGCTCCCCAAGCAGCCGACGTCCGGCAACGGCGAATTCGTCGAGGTGCTCAACAACGCGCTGTGCGGCGCGAAGAATGTGCTGGGCTCGCTGCGCTGGCTCAGGGGCGCGGAAAGTTTCACGGCCGGCCCGGCCGACAAGCACCAGCTCATCTATGTGATGGACGGCAAGGGCCGCATCCGCCTCAACGACAAGGACTACGAGGTCGAGAAGGGCGGCGGCATCTATCTCGGCCCCTCCGAGAGCGCCACCATCCAGGCCGGTGCCGGCGCGCCGCTGAAGCTGTTCCATCTCGTGGTGCCCCAGTTCTCGAAATGACAGCGGCGGCCGACAGCGTGGCGGCTGTCGGCCGACGATCTCTGGCCGGTTGCGGGTGAGACGATGAAGAAATGGAACCTGATCATCGACGTCGCCGAGTGCACGAACTGCAATCTGTGCACGCTCGCTGCGATGGACGAGTATGTCGACAATGATTTCCCGGGCTATTCGGCCGCCATGCCCAAGCACGGTCACCGCTGGATCAACATTCTCCAGAAGGAGCACGGGCAGGTGCCGATGATCGACGTCGCCTATGTTCCCACGATGTGCAATCACTGCGACGACGCGCCCTGCATGAAGGCCGACACGACCGGCGCCATCCGCAAGCGCGACGACGGCATCGTCCTCATCGATCCGGAAAAGGCGAAGGGACAGAGGCAGCTTGTCGAGGCCTGTCCGTACGGCCACATCTGGTGGAACGAGGAGCGCGACCTGCCGCAGGCCTGGACGTTCGACGCGCATCTGATCGATCAGGGCTGGCAGCAGACCCGCGGTCAGCAGGTGTGCCCGACCGCTGCGATGCGCGTTGTCAAGGTCGAGGACGCGGCGATGGAGCGTCTCGCGCACGAGGAGGATCTGGAAACGCTCAATCCCGAATGGGGCACGCGGCCGCGGATCTATTACAAGAACCTGTGGCGCTACGCCAAATGCTTCATCGGCGGCACCGTCTCGGCCAAGGCCGGCGGCAGCGTCGATTGCGTCGAGGGCGCGACGGTGACGCTCAGGAAGGACGACGCAGTCGTTTTGCAGACCACGACGGACAATTACGGCGATTTCCGCTTCGACCGGCTGGACGAGAAGTCCGGAGCTTATGCGCTGGAGATCGTTGCGAGGGACGGCAAGAAGAAGGTCGTCAAGGCCGTCCTCGGGGCGAGCGTCAATCTCGGCGAGATACGCCTGTAGCCATTCGATCCGTCATGATCGGGGACATGGCGCCGGCCGTGTCGCCGCCTGGAAGTCATTTCTCGTTTTTGCCGCGCACGAGTCCGTCATGAAACCATCGAAGTCAAAATCCGGAGCCAACGACGACATAGGTGAGTCTGTCCGGTTGTTGTTGTACCGGACGCAGGTTGTTGTTCGGGAGGCGGAGCAGCGTGCGTATGATCTGTTCTTGCAGAATCTGGTGAAGGGGACGAGCCATCTGTCTTTGGGCCAGG
>WBZO01000529.1_pt2 | contig 62474 bp, 58 predicted proteins | sample 5204261 | NCBI WGS metagenome assembly WBZO01 (sample SAMN12412400, study PRJNA552823) | activated sludge metagenome | isolation source: activated sludge from anammox sidestream of wastewater treatment plant... | place: USA: North Carolina | collected 2017-09
GTACAGGTCGAGAACGGTGGGTTCCTGCTCAGGCGTTTGTTCGGGTGTTTCTATAGCCATATCCGCCCAAGTTTACTTCATCTTTTAGAATCGTTCTGCGATATTCGGAATCTGTAATTCAATGAAACGCCGCCGCGCACGATGTTTTGATACAACCCCGCCTGGATGTCCGCCATCCATTGCCAGCGCGCCTCGCTGATGACGCGGACGTCGAGTATGACGTTATTTCCTCCTGGCGATCACGAGAATACTTTCCCCCCAGCGCATCGGCAGAAAGACCCAGCCGGTGACGGCTTGAAACCCGCCCAGCGAGCCAAAGAACAATTTTTGAATCTGCTTCGGCGCAAAACGGATGTAGGGGACATCCCAGAAACCGTCCGAAAAAACGCGGATGAATTCAAAGCCCGCATCCCGGATCAAAGTCAGCCATTCTTCGGGCTGTTTCAACGAGATGTGAGTCGGGTCCTGGTAGCCGATCCATTTGTCGCCCTTCCAGGGTTTGAGCAGGGAGCCAAGGTTGGGCGTGGCGAGAATCAAAATGCCGCCCTTCTCGGTCACGCGCCCGATCTCGTTGATGGCTCTCGCCGGGTCGGGCAAATGCTCGACGATATGTTTGATGACGACCACGTTGAACGCGCCGTCCCTGAATGGAAGTTCCTGCGCGGACGCGGTTTGCAGCGATGCGCGTTCCGCGACCTCTTTGGATTTCTTGACAGCCCAGTGATTCAAATCCATGCCGTACGCTTCGAACCACGCCGAGAGTTGACCGGTGAGATGCCCCATGCCTGATCCCACCTCGAGCAGTCGCGCTCCGCGCCGCCCATAACGGCGGGCAAGCATGGCGAAGAATCGATTCGACCACCAATACATGCTGTATTTGGCGAAGGTGATGTCTTTATAGGTGTGGGAGGAGAAGTAGTTTTCGTCGAAGGGCATGGTTAAATGTAGCGCCGACTTAAGTCGGCGTTACCGCTTTCTCGCAATATAAAACGTAAACGCGCCATCCCCCACCGGCTCGGGCGAGGAATATTTTCTCACATAGGCTTCGGTTGCCGCGAGATTCCATTTCGTGGACGAAATGATCCATTTTCCGGTGAGGGCTTTGGCGGCCACAGAGGGCAGACCAAAATAGTGTCCCCATTCTAACACCCGCATCGAGGCGGGAGAAAAATAATGCCACCAGCGTTCGAGGGTAAAGCCTGCGTCCTTCAAGCGCTTCTCCCAAACATCCGGTTCGTCCGCGTGGTGGACTCGGGAGATTTTGCGAAACCAGTTTTCGTAGGGTTTGCCGAAGACTTTGGTCAGCGAGAGCGCGGAGAAGTAGCGCGGGTTTGGCACGCAAAAATAAAACGGCGCGCCGGGTCGCAATATGCGGGCGGTCTCCGCCAGGACGGCGTCAATGTGCGGGATGTGTTCGAGGACGGAGTTGCTCAATCCGCTGGCGAAATGGTTGGAGGGAAACGGCGTTTGCGCGCCGTCGGCTTCCACAAGGGATTTGTAGGCGTTGTACTTCTTCGCTTCCTTCATCGAGAAGCGCCATGGATCCAAACCGACGTCGAGTTTGCGGTCGAAAGTCAGCGAGGCGAAGTGACCGTCGCCGCAGCCCACGTCATAGACCGGGGAGGGCAGGGGCAGGCGCTGGTAGTAGGATGACTCAACCGCGCGCAGGAAAGCGCGGAAATAAGGCAGGGACCTGAGGTGTGGAAACAGAAAGTCTTTTTGAGTCATAGTATAATGATAGCAGTTTTCTCAAAAGTGATAGCAGAGGTAAAGATGGTGCGAACAATGGTTCAATTGACGGAAGAACAGGTGAAAGCCCTGAAAAAACTGGCAAAGGCGCGGCGTACGTCCATGGCGCATTTGGTGCGCGAGAGCGTGGACCAGTATATTGTAACTGCGCCGAGAGAGATTACCCGCGAAGAAAAGCGCCTGCGGGCTCTTGAATTCATTCGGAAGATCAAATCGGGAGAAGTGCGTTACCGCGATATTGAAGGCAAAACGGATGTAGCGGTCAATCACGACAAATATTTGGCGGAAATATACGGCGCATGGAAAACATCTTCGTAGATACTTCGGCGATTTACGCGCTTCTCAGCGGGGACGAAACGGAAAGCGGCAAAGCAGTTTCCGTATGGGAAGCAATGCTGGATCGAGGCGACAGGCTGGTTACCAATAACTATGTTCTTGGCGAGGCGATGACCCTGCTCCAAAGCCGGATTGGTTTTGCCCCGGTTCATGCCTTTCGAGCGAACATCCTGCCTTTTCTTCAAGTGGAATGGATTGACGAAAAAAAACATTCCAGGATTGTCGAACGCCTGCTAAACGCCAACCGCCGCCAACTTTCCCTGGTGGATTGCAGTAGTTTCGAGACAATGCGGCAGGCGGGAATCACACGAGCGTTCACCCTCGACGAACACTTCCGCGAACAGGGATTTACAGTCATCCCCTAACGGCGTTTTCCCATCAGTTTCTCGAATAACTTTTCATATTCCCGGGCAATCGAATCGGGATCGTAGGCGGTCTTGACGGCGCTCGCGTCGCCGCGATATTTCTCCCGGTTGCCCAGGACTTCAATAATGGCGCTGGCAAGGCTGGCTGGGTTTCCGATCTCGGAAACGACGCCCATGTTGTGCATCTTCACCGGCTGGCGTACGCCCGGCAGCGCCGACGGCGCGCTGGGGATGCCGTTCATCATCGCTTCGATCTGCACCAGCCCGAACGCTTCGGTTGAGTTGAGCGAAGGGACGGTGATGACGTCGAGGTTGGGGTACACGACGGAGAGTTGAACCGGGTCGAGGTTGCCGAGGAAGGTCCACTGTCCCTTCAATTCATATTCGCGGATGCGCGGGATCAGGCGGTCGAAATATGCCTGCTCGCCCATCACGTTCTCGTGCTGACCGGCGTATATAACCTGGGCGTTGGGATATTTTTCGAGAATCATAGGCAGGGCGTCGAGCAACACCTCCACTCCCTTTTCGGAGGCGAAGCGCGTGACCATGCCGATGACGGGTTTTTTCTTCTTTGTGCGGTGACGCTCGGCAAAGGCGGCGACCGCTTCCGGCGTTGACTCAGGCATCTGGACGGGAGGCAGGATCGGGGTCAGTTTCGAAGCGAACTTTGAGAGGTAGGGGGAGTGATCGGCGTAATCCTGTGTGTAGGTGACGATGTGATTCGCCAAAATTCCAGCCATGTGATTTTGAAAATTCAGCACGGCGTTGACGAAGCGGTTGAACGTTCCCTGCGGGAGTTGCACGTCGCAGTGATAGGTGAGGACGGCCGGTTTGCCGAAGAGACGCGCGCGCAAGGCGACGCCGGGCGCGTCGAACTGCGGGAGATGCAGTTGGACGACGTCGTGATTCCAGACGAGTTGCGTCGCCACGAGCCCGAAGGTAGGCGCAAGCACGCCCTTGCTGACTCGCGCAACGACCGGCACGCGAACGATTTTGACTCCGTCCAGCGTTTCGACGGACGGAAGCGATTGATCGTAGCGCGTGGTCATCACGGTCACTTCATGCCCGCGATTTGCAAAGGCGCGCGCAAGGCGTTCGGCATAAATGGTCAGCCCCGATGTGTGCGGGCGATAATAGGTGAGGACGGTGAGAATCTTCATTTGGAAAACAGGCTCTTGTTTGTCTTCACCCACTCGAACAGCCTGTCCACGCCCTCTGCCACGCCGATTTTCGGCTCCCAGCCCAGCTCGCGCTTGGCCTTCGAGATGTCGGCGTAGAAAACTTTTTGGTCGCCGGGGCGCCAATCGCCGCGCGCGACTTCGATCTTTTCGCCCAGCAGTTTTTCAAGGCGCGGACCGAACTCCGCCCAGATGGACATGACATTGGCGGGCCCGCCGCCGAGGTTATAGACCTGTCCTTTGGCAACGTCAATTTTTTCAACAACGAGATCGTAGGCGTCAAGCAGGTCGTCCACATGCAAAATATCGCGCACCTGTTTCCCGTCGCCGTAGATGGTGATGTCGCGTCCCATCACGGCGGCGATGATGAACCACGCCACCCAGCCCTGGTCTTCAATGCCAAATTGTCTGGGGCCATAGATGCAATTGGAGACCTGCACGCCGCCTGCAAGAAAGAGATGCGCAGGGTCTTCGACTTCCAAATCATATACTTTTTGTTCGCCCAGGTTTTCAAAAGATTGCAGGCTATCCCATATCAAATGTCCGTCGGCTTTGCGTAATTGAATCGCAGGTTCGAAAAATTCGGGGGTTGTATTTGTTCCCAGCCAATATAACAATTCGTTCAAACGGCTGGAGCGTTGTGGGCTGAACGCGTATCCGATTTCAGCAAGACGTGGGAACATGGCTTTACCGCCAAGCAGCCGAACCGTCATTTGAACTGTTTCGCCTTTTTTGTATGTTTCAGGCTTGCCTTCAAAATAAGAAGTCTCAATTCCAAACTCATACAGCAAATCGCGTAATTTACGCACCCATTCGCGGCCGTTATCCAAAAAGTTTACATCTTTGGATTGGGCAAAAGACGGCGCAAGGTAAGAATCCGTCTGCACTTTGCCTAATTCCGCGCCGAAAAAGCCGCGCAGAAAAGCGCGCTTCACCAGGTGGTGTCCGCTGGCAATCCAGTCTGGCAGAGAGTAACCCACCCGAACTTTATCTCCCACAGGCACGCCGAGCATTTCAAAGAGCGTAAATATTGGCAAAGTTTGTTGCTGAATGCGCGCGGAGTTTCCCTTTACAATATGCCCGCTTGGAAGTTCTGATTCTGAATAAGATGAGATAACCGCGCTGACAGGAATCCCAAGCCAATTCATTTGTTTTTTAATTTCTTCCAACTCACTCTTCGACCCGAAAAACTGCACATTGTAGGCGGGCGCTTCGCGGGACTGACGATGGTGGATTCCCAAATGACCATCGCCAAACAACCAGCCGACAACCTCGGCAACGGCAAGCAGGGTATCGCCTGTTAGGGGAATGATGGATTCTGAAATTTTCTGCGCTTCGTTCAGGCAACGCCTGTCTGTTGTGCGGCTGCGAACCTTCTCCAAATATTCGTTTTCGGTAAGAACCTGCTGTTCCACCCGTTCCCACGAAGGCGCGTACAATGCCTCTGGAAGGGTCGCCAAAAAATCGCCGTAAGCAAAGTCGCGATTGCTATATAAACCATGCGGGCGAACCACTTGATGATTTGTAGTTAATGTCAGGGTGTGCCCTTGCATGGTTGTCAAGCGGCGCACCGGTTTTACGCCTGTTTCCCAAATATGCTTTACGCGCGTCCATCCCCAACCGCTGTGGATTAAATCGCCGGGTTGAATTTCATAAATTTTCTTTTTGCCGAATGGCGTAATCACTTCTTGGGAAGATGCCAAACACGATTGCCTCATAACCACCGTATTCATTCCATAAATGCGGTGATAATCCCGCACGTATTGATCGCCCGCGCCTTTGCTGCATCCATACGGCGAATGAAAATCGAGCGGCTGGGTTTCGGGACAGCCGTTGACCAAATCCTTGTAGCGCCAGCGGGTCGGCTCTTCGAATAATTCCACCTCTTCCATGCCGCCGTACACTTTATTTGTGGATGCGTAGATGACGATGGGGTTTCGTCCCGAAGCGCGCGCGGCTTCCAGCACATTGAAAGTTCCCAGCGCATTGGATTCAAAATCGTCTCTTGGATTTACGACGGAGGTGGTCACCGCGACCTGACCGGCGAGGTGAGCGATCACATCCGCGCCCGAGGCGGCTTCGGTTATTCTGACGGCGTCTCTTACATCCCCGACCGCCAGATCGAAAGCCTTCTCCCCAAATTCGGCTTGCAGCCATTCGATGTTGCGTTTTGTGCGCGAAAGATTATCGTAAATCGTCACCCGCTCGCCGCGCCGAAGCAGGCGATGGACGTAGTTCGAGCCGATGAACCCGGCCCCGCCGGTGACCAGATAATGTTTTTTCATATTCGAGGGTTTTCCTGTTCGCTTTCTTGGTTTCGTAAATTCATCAATTGCCGGTAAACGCCCGAAAGAGTCTGTCCTTCGCGCATCAAGCCGATGCCGCCCAACACGCCGCTGTTGAGATAGTTATACAAACGCGCCGTAAGCGCCACCGCCAGCGAAGTGGACTGATCTTTTGTGAACAGAAACAATGCCGCGCTGACCGCGCCTTCGAAGGTGCCGACTCCGCCGGGCAGAGCGGGGATCGCTCCGCCAAAGGCCGCCGCGCCGAGGACAAAATACAACCAGTTGAACTGCGCCTGCGGGAAGAACGCCAGCGTAATAAGGTAGTATGCCACAAGCGCCACAAACCAGTCCAGTATCATCCAAAAAAGAAAGCGCAGGAAGAGCCAGCCGTCGGTGAGGACGGCCAGACCGGTCAGAAACGATTCGAGAAAACTGCCGCCGAATTTCTGAAGGAAGGCCCAGCGTCCGCTCAATTTATGGAAGGTATCCAGCGCCCACTGACGGTTGCGCGCCAGCAGGTACATCATCGCCAGCCCCGCCATCATCGCGCCGCCGACGATATAGCCGATGCGCGCCGAGCCTTGCGCGTCGGTTACATACGTTAACCCAGCCAGCAAAAGCGCGGCGGAGATGACCAAATCCACCACGCGCTCGATGACGATGGTGGGCAGGATTTCGCTGAACGCCATGCCCGATTTACGGCTAAGGAGAAAGGCGCGCCCTAATTCGCCGAGACGGAAGGGCAGAAAATTATTCAACAGATAGCCTTCACTGGCGGCGAAAAGCGCGTCGGCGTATTTTGGTTTATCGCGCAGGAGGGTCTGCCAGACTTTGGCGCGCCCCATCATCCAGACAAAGGATAGAACGGCGGACCCGGCCAGAATGCCGTAGTTCGCGCCTTTGATGGATTCCCACATGGTTTGGAAATCCACGAAATAGGCGATGGCGGCGACCAGAAGGACGCTGATGATCGCGCCGGGGAGCCAGCGTTTTGAATTTTGCAGAAATTTTTTCATGGGATTCGATTACAAATCTCCAATCGCCCGTTACAGGCCGCGCCGCGTAAAGGGGGATTGTTATTCGTCTTCCAGTTTCAAAACCGCCATGAAGGCTTCCTGCGGAATTTCGACGTTGCCGACCATCTTGAGGCGTTTCTTTCCGCGTTTTTGCTTTTCAAGCAGTTTCTTTTTGCGCGAGATGTCGCCGCCGTAGCACTTCGCCAGCACGTCCTTGCGCGTGGCTTTGACGTTCGCGCGGCTGATGATGCGCCCGCCCGACGCGGCTTGCACGGCCACGTCGTACAACTGGCGCGGAATCAAATCCTTCAGTTTGGTGATGAGGCGCTGCCCTTTGTGGTACGCATCCTTCTCATGGACGATGGCCGCCAGCGCGTCCACCGCGTCTCCGTTGACGAGGATTTCAAGTTTCTGCAATTTATCGGCGCGATATTCGAGGAACTGGTAATCGAGCGAGGCGTAGCCCTTCGTGCGCGACTTGAGATGGTCGAAGAAATCCACGATAATTTCCGATAACGGAATCTCAAAGTCAAGTTGCACACGATGCGGGGCGGGATGTTCCTGCCCCTTGAAGATGCCGCGCCGTTTGGTGACCAGGTCCATGATGGGGCCGTAATACTCGGTCGGCGTGATGATCTCGATGTTCATCCACGGCTCGCGCACTTCGACGATTTTGCCGGGGTCGGGCAATTCTGCGGGCGAATCCACTTTGACGACTTCGTCGCCGACGGTCAAGACTTCGTATTCCACCGAGGGCGCGGTGAAAAGCACGTCGAGCAAATACTCGCGTTCGATGCGCTCCTGAATGATCTCCATGTGGAACAAGCCGAGAAAGCCGGCGCGGAAGCCGAAGCCCAGCGCCTGCGAGGTTTCGGGTTGGTAGGTCAGTGAAGCGTCGTTGAGTTGCAGTTTTTCGAGCGACTCGCGCAGTTCGCTGTAATCGTCCGCTTCGACGGGATAGATACCGGCGAAGACCATCGGCTTGGGGAGGAAGTATCCCGGCAACGGTTCGGAGGCGGGAGCCGCGGCGAGCGTCATCGTATCGCCGACGCGACATTCATGCACGGTCTTGAATCCGGTCGCCACGTAACCCACTTCGCCGGAGCCGATGCTGTCCACCGGTTTCATGCCGGGGGAAAAGATTCCGATCTCGACCGGGCGCAAGTCTGTGTTTGTGGAGAACATGCGCAAATTATCGGTCGCTTTGATGCGTCCCTCGAATACGCGGATGTACGCCACCACGCCTTTGTATGAATCGTAATGCGCGTCGAAGACCAGCGCGCGCGTCGGTTCGTTGTCCGCGTCTTTGGGGGCGGGAACGCGCTGTACGACGGCTTCGAGAATGGCTTCGACGTTGATGCCCTCCTTGGCGGAGACTTGCAGAACCGTTTCCGGCGAAACCCCAAGCAGCGAGCCGACATCCTCGGCCACTTCGTCGGGGCGAGCCGAGGGCAGGTCAATCTTGTTGATGATGGGGATGATCTCCAGGTCGGCGTCCAATGCCTGATAGAGATTCGCCAGCGTCTGCGCTTCGATGCCCTGCGTGGCGTCCACGACCAGGATCGCGCCTTCGCAGGCTTTGAGCGCGCGGCTGACTTCGTAGCCGAAGTCCACGTGGCCGGGAGTGTCAATCAAATTCAGTTCGTATTTCTGTCCATCTTTGGCGGAGTAGAACATGCGCACGGCAGAGGCTTTGATGGTGACGCCTTTTTCGCGTTCGAGGTCCATCGAGTCGAGCGCCTGCTCGGTCATGTCGCGCTCGGAGACCGTGCCAGTCAATTGAAGAAGCCGGTCGGCGAGCGTGGATTTGCCATGATCCACGTGGGCGATGATGCAAAAGTTGCGGATGTGATCGGTCATACTGCTTTCTGAAAACAAGCTCTCTTTGGGAGGGGATTTATTGCCAGCATAAATGAAAGAGCGGCGCAGCGCCGTGTAAGCGGGGGAAAGTATAACCGATTATAAAATCGCTTCGCTGCCACGATATGGGTATGACGAAGAACCCTCGGTAACTTGCCCCGCCGGCGCGTTGTCTCCGCGACGATAAAAAAAGCCCGTCGGTTCTTTTTTAGAACCGACGGGCTTTTGCGTCTGTATGTTTTTGCAGGCTAGTTCGAAATGTTATCGCCGCCTTCATTCATGGTCATGCTGGAATCCATTGGAATGGTTTTCACTTTCATGGGGGCGGGTTTCTTTGCCGCGCGTTTTGTGACGACGCGCTTTTTGGCGGCTTTCTTGACGACCTTCCTGACTGTCTTCTTCGCCGCGCTTCTGCGGACTGCCTTTTTCAAGACCTTTTTCTTGACTGTCTTCTTCGGGGCGGCTTTCTTCTTTTTCTTTGCTGTAGCCATGGGGTTTTCTCCTTCTTATGAAAGAAACAGATGGACCTTGTGAATCAAGGATACCACAAATCAGAGCGAAAGGTCATCATTGCGGTGTGACCTAAATCACTTGCATTGCAACGATATTCACAATAAAATCGTGATTGTGGGTAAGTTTTACCTACTATAAGCGAGGTAGCCATGCAAATCACCCGTCAAGCCGATTATGCCGTTCGCGCAGTGCTTCACCTTGCGCGCAACAGCGAAGCGCGCACAGCCACGAGCGTGATCGCCATAGAACAGAAAATCCCGCCGTCCTTTCTTGCCAAGATCATCTCCCAGCTTTCGATCGCCGGGCTCCTGCACACTTCGCGCGGGGCGCGTGGCGGCGTGACGCTGGCGCGGACTCCGCAGGAGATCACCCTGCTCGAAGTGGTCGAAGCCATAGACGGTCCCATCCAGCTCAACGAATGTGTCGGAGAAAGGGGATCGTGCGCCTTCGATAAGGATTGCCCCCTGCGCCCGATCTGGTGTGACGCGCAGGAGGAACTGGTGGCGCGCCTCAAAAGCACAAACTTTGCCGATATGCTCGCCAAAGAGGGCGCTTCCGCGTAACGCGGGAAAAACCCAGCCTCTCGGCTATAATTGCCGGGAGGTTTTTTTATTTCACCGGCAAGGATGAAACCATGAATTTCAAACGCGGACTCTGGACTCTCGTCACGCTTGGGATGGCGGCATTGGCATGCGCCGTTCCGGGACTGCCCATCGGCTCTTCCTCCCCGCCGACGCCGGATACACGACTTGAGCGCATGGTCGCCGAAACTGTCTCTGCCGCGCTCGCGCTGACCCAACAACCCACGCCGACCGCCACCGAGGCTCCGTCCGCCACGCCCGCTCCCACAGCGACCAATACGCTCATTGCCGCCGCCCCGACACAATCCGCCGAAAGCGTGCTGGATAAAAACGCCGACGGCAGTTATTCGTTCATAGACCTTGCCGCCAAATATCAGGTTACCGTCCCCATGCAATGGCTGACGGTGCGGGTCAACGCCCCTGAATACGACGCCGCCATGCTCTCGCCAGACACGGCAAATCCCGCCGTCCAACGTTCGCTCGTTACCGTCAGGAACCTCGACGCGAACGTCTTCCGCCTGTTCATGTTCGACATCGCCGAGGAACATATTGACGGCGGGTTTGTGACCAACATCAACTTTGTCTGGGATCAGCAGATGGAAGTTTCTCTCGCAAGCGAGGCGGACATCAAGGGACTCGCCGCCGCGCTGCCCGCCTCGTTGCAGGACGCCGAGGTCGTCGCCACGGAACTCAAGGCGACAAAGAGCGAGATTCCCTACGGCGCGATCGTCGCCCGCACCCCGGCGCTGACCCAGGACGGGGTTCAGATCGTTGTCATTCAAAAACTTGTGTACCTCGACCTGCCCGTCGGCACGTTGAACATTACCCTTTCGACCACCGAGACATGGCAAACAACCGTCGAGCCGTCGTTCGACGAGATCATCGAATCGTTCATCGTATTGGAGTAGGAGTTTTTTTCATGCCCAACCCCCGCGTCATCCGCGCCCCGCGCGGAACCCAACTCACCTGCAAGAACTGGCTGAGCGAAGCCGCCTATCGCATGATTCAAAACAACCTCGACCCGGAGGTGGCGGAGAAACCCGAAGACCTCGTCGTCTATGGCGGACGCGGCAAAGCCGCCCGCTCATGGGAAGCCTTCGACGCGATTTTGGAATCATTGAGGAATCTCGAAGAGGATGAAACCCTGCTCGTACAATCGGGCAAGCCGGTTGTCGTGTTCAAATCGCACAGAGACGCGCCCAAAGTCCTGATCGCCAATTCCAACCTTGTGCCGCACTGGGCAACGTGGGAACACTTCGACGAACTCGCCAAAAAGGGGCTGATCATGTACGGGCAGATGACCGCCGGTTCGTGGATTTATATCGGCACGCAGGGAATTTTACAAGGGACATACGAAACCTTCGGGGCATTAGCCAAACTTAAAGGCTGGGGGTCGTTGAAAGGAAAGTTTGTTTTAACGGCGGGTTTGGGAGGCATGGGCGGCGCGCAGCCGCTTTCCATCACCATGAACGAAGGCGTCGGACTCATCGTCGAAGTGGACCCCGAACGCGCCGAACGCCGCCGCGCCATCGGTTATGTGGATATGGTCGTGGACAATCTCGAAGAGGCGATGACTCTCGTCGAGGAAAATGTAAAGCGCAAAACGCCCAAGTCCATCGGCTTGATCGGAAACGCCGCGGATGTTTACGACGAACTCTCAAAGCGTGGAATCGTTCCCGACGTGGTCACAGACCAAACCTCCGCGCACGAGGCGTTGTTCTACGTCCCATCGGGGCTCTCGATCACCGCCGCAAATCAACTGCGCGTGGATAATCCAGATAAATATAAAAAGATGGCAATGGACTCAATGTCCACACACGTTAAAGCCATGCTCGAATTCCAGCGCAAAGGCGCAGAAGTGTTCGACTACGGCAATAACTTAAGACAGCAAGCCTACAACAACGGCGTAACCGACGCGTTTGAATTTCCCGGCTTCGTGCCAGCCTACATCCGCCCGCTGTTTTGCGAAGGGAAAGGTCCTTTCCGCTGGGTGGCATTATCAGGCGACAAAGAGGATGTTTACGCCACCGATCAAGCCATCATGGAACTCTTCCCCGAAGACGCGCACCTGCATCGCTGGTTGAAGATGGCGAAAGAGAAAGTTCCGTTTCAAGGTCTTCCTTCGCGCATCTGCTGGCTCGGTTACGGAGAAAGAGTCAAAGCCGGGCTAAAATTCAACGAACTTGTCGCAAGCGGAAAGGTCAAAGCCCCCATCGTCATCGGACGCGACCATCTGGATTCGGGTTCGGTCGCCTCGCCCAACCGCGAAACCGAAGCGATGAAAGACGGCTCGGATGCGATCAGCGATTGGGCGATCCTCAACGCGCTCATCAACGCTGTCGGCGGCGCGACCTGGGTTTCCTTCCATCACGGCGGCGGAGTCGGTATGGGATACTCGCAGCACGCCGGGCAGGTCATCGTCGCAGACGGGACTCCCGAAGCCGCCAAACGCCTGGAAAGAGTCCTCACCACCGACCCCGGCATGGGCGTGGCAAGACACGCTGACGCAGGATACGACATCGCCGTCGCCGCCGCCAAACGTCACGGCATCAAAATGCCGATGCTGAAGTAAATTCCTGGATACACGGAAACACACAGAAAACACGGATGAAATCCTGGCTCTTGTTTAAAAGTTGCGCAACTGAGCGAAGTCGAAGTGTCCGTGCGCCAAAACCCGGAGAATTTTTCCTGAAACGCCTCACCGTTCTCTCACTCGCCTTCCTCCTTGCCGCCTGCGCGGGGCTTCCCAACATTTGGGGCAGTTCCCTGCCGCCCGTTCCCACGCCAACGGGCTTCCCATCCCACACGCCCACCATCACCCTCACACCCCCGGCGACAAAAACCCCGACGATCACGCCCACCTTCACCGCCACATTCACACCCGCCCCGACCCTCACGCCCAGCGCCACACCCAAACCCGCCAAAACCGACATCAAACGCGCCATCATCATCAGTTTCGACGGAATGCGCCCCGACGCCATCGAACAAGCCCCCATGCCCAACCTGATGGAATTGATGGCAGGCTCCGCCTACGCCCCGCTCACCGCGCGCACCATAGACTATCCCGCCACATCGCCCAGCCACGCCTCCATGCTCACCGGTTACTGCATGGAAGATCACGGCGTCATCTACAACAAATTCTTCATGTACATGGGCTACGCCAAAGGGACCGATGTTTTCCAACTTGCGCACGAAGCGGGCTTGCGTACCGTCATGGTCGTCAGCAAGGACAAGATGAGACAAATGGCCGAGCCGGAAACCACCGACGTCTTCGAAGTCGCCTACGGCGAACCCGCAATCCAGAAAGCCGTCCTGCCGCAGATCGAACAAGACTTTGGGCTGATGTTCGTCCACTTTGCCGGACCCGACAATCGCGGACACAAATACGACTGGATGTCCGGCGAATACTTAAAAGTCCTGCGTGAGGGCGACGCCGTGCTGGGCGAAATGATCAAAACCCTCAAAGCCGAAGGGATGTTCGACACCACCTTCTTCCTCGTCTCCGCAGACCATGGCGGTCATGGCGGCAACCACATCGGCACCACCATCGAAGACTACCGCATCCCCTGGATCGCCTACGGACCCGGCGTCGTCCCGCAGATCCTCGACCTGCAAATCTACACCTTCGACACCGCCGCCACCGTCGCATACGCGCTCGGCTTGCCCATCCAACCCGATTGGGACGGCATCCCGGTTTACAAAATCTTCGGCGAGGACCAACTCAGGATCCACGAAAAATATCCCTGCAAGACCTGAACCGAAGACATCCCCCTCATGCCGCATCCACGCCGAATCCTGATCCTGCTTTCGATCGTTGTTCAAGGCTGTGTCCCTGCTTCCGCCTCTTCTCCCACGCCGACAGCGATTCCGCCCATCCCCACAGCGACTCTCACGCCGAGTCCGATTCCCCCCGCGCCCGAAACGCCCTCCCCGACCCAGGCGCCGATCCCGCCCCAGCCCATCTCGCGCGTCTTCATCGTCACCTTCGACGGCTTGCGCCCCGACGCCATCGAAGCCGCGGAAATGGAGAACGTGAAGGCATTGATGCAAAGCGGCGCGTACACAATGAACGCGCAAACCGTCGTGCCGAGCGCCACCCTGCCCGCCCACGCCTCGCTTGTGACGGGAACATGCCCCGCCAAACACATCGCGCGCTGGAACGAATACGTCCCACAGAATGGTTATGCCCTCGGCGTTGACATCTTTGACCTGACAAGAGCCGTCGGCTTGCGAACGGTCCTGGTGACGGGAAAAGAAAAACTGCGCCAGATCACCGAACCGGGCAGCACAGACTTCTTCGGTTTTGTGGATAACACCGACGAAGAAAAAGACGAGACCACGCTGGAGAACATGGCGCTCGAACAGATCCGCCAGGGATTCGGCCTGATGATGGCGCATTTTCCCGACGGCGACATCGCCGGACATGAATTCGACTGGATGTCGAAACAACAACTGAGCGCCTTCCATAAAAAAGACGCATCCTTCGGCTCGTTTCTAAAGGCGATGAAGAACAGCGGCTACTACGACGGCACGCTATTCATCATCACAGCCGACCACGGCGGGCACAACTCCAATCACGGCACGCGCCTGCCCGAAGACATGACCATCCCCTGGATCGTCAGCGGACCGCAGATCGTCCCCGGCGAACTGCAAACTCCGGTCTATATCTACGACACCGCGCCCACCGTCGCATTCGCGCTCGGCTTGCCCCTGCAACCCGAATGGGACGGCGCGCCTGTCTACGAAGCCTTCGGTCTGCCCGTTGATCCGCTCAGAAACGGAGAATGTCCCGGTGTGACGCCGTAAAGGAATTTCAGTGTCACACCCTCGCAGTACAGCGCAAGATCGCGCTCAAAGCCGTTGTCGTTTCGATAAACCCGAGATCGGCAAAGGTTGCGCGTAATGCCGCGCGGACGCAATTCACGGAATCGGCGGGACCTTCAACAAAACCCCCACCAAATACCCCGCCATCGCGCTGACCGTCCCGATCAACATCATCTCCAGCCCGCTGCGCATCGGTTTGCCCACCGTCACGCGCGCCTTATAAAAACCGATCCCGAATAAAACCAGCGCCGTCACAACCACCGCCATCCACATGCTCGTGGAGACCGGCAAAAACACAAACGGCGCAATCGGCACGAGCGAACCGACGATCGCCGAAAGCCCCACCACCCAGGCCGACTTCCACGCCGCGCCGCGATCCACCGGCGAAAGTTGATGCTCCTCCGCCATCATCACCGCCACCCACACATCCTTGTTCGCCGTGATCGTATCCACAATACGCTCCAACAACTCCCCCTTGAAACCCTTGCTTTCATAAATATCGTGGATCTCCTTCCGCTCCAACGCGGGCGCCTCGACAATATGCCGATACTCGCGTTCGCGCTCGCTCTGGTACAAATCCGCGTCGGCGAGCGTCGTTGTGAACGCCACCGCCCCCATCGAAATCGATTCGGCGAAGGTCGTCGCCAGCCCCGCCACCAAAACCACGCGCGCGTCGTTCGTCGCCGCCGCAATGCCCAGCGCCACCCCCAGCACATTGACCAGCCCATCCTGCGCCCCCAAAATAAAATCCGAAAGCCCCGCGCCGCGCCTGTGCGGATCCGTAAAGTTGTGATGAAACACTTCCTCATGAAGCGTCTTGTGAATTTTTGTTTCCATGACCACATCATACTATGCGGGAAACTATTTATAATGGACGAATGTCACGCAAAAAAGGGCTCCTTATTCTTTGCTTATTTGCCCTGCCCGCCTGCCAGACCCAGGGACTGCCATTCCTCCCAACCCCAACCCCAACCCCAACCCCAACGGATACGCCCACCGCAACCGCGACTCAGACTCCCACGCCGACTCTCACCCCCGAGCCGACTCTGACTCTCGCGCCCGCGCCTCCCGCCCGCCGAGTCCTGATCCTCTCCATTGACGGTTTCCGCCCCGACGCCGCTCCCCTCGCGCCCATGCCGTTCCTCGCTTCGCTGTTGAACCAGTCCGCCTACGCCCCCGCCGCGCAGACGGTTTACCCCTCCATCACGCTGGTCTCCCACACCTCCATGCTCAGCGGACAATGCCCCGCCAAACACAAAGTGGACTGGAACGACTACATCCCCGAAAAAGGCTACGCCCAGGTCACCGACCTCTTCGACATCGCGCATCAAGCCGGTTTACAAACCGTCATGTACGTCGGCAAGGAAAAACTGCGCCAGATCACCGAACCGGAGAGACTCGATGTTTTCAAATTCATCAACGACCGCGACCTTGTAATTACCGCAGACCTCATCCAAAACTTCCCCGCCGACTTCCGCCTGATGTTCGTCCACTTCCCCACCCCGGATTGGATGGGACACGAATACGGCTGGCTTTCGCCCGAACAACTCAGCGTGCTATATCGCGCGGATCAGGCAATTGAAAAGATTGTCAATGAACTGAATATTCGCAGCCTGTGGGGCGAGACGCTCCTCATCATCACCGCCGACCACGGCGGGCACGACACCACGCACGGCTACAGCCTGCCCGAAGACATGACCATCCCCTGGATCGCCTCCGGCGCGGGAATCCGCCCCGCCGAATTAACCTCCCCCGTCAGCACCGTGGACACCGCCGCCACCGCCGCCTTCGCCCTCGGCTTGGACATCCCCGTCGAATGGGACGGCGTGCCGATCTACGAAGCGTTTGGTCTGCCAATTGAAAAAACCTCTGTGGGATGCGAAAGATAACCGCCCCCCAGTTGAGGGTTTACAGATGAAAGAAAGACAACTTGCCGGGCAAAAGCCTTGAGAGGATTGGATTTATGAATATGAAAGAATTGTTGAGAGCCGCCAGCCGCACCTTTGCACTGGGGATCGAACGCCTGCCCGGAATTCTTTGCGAAGCGACCACCGTCGCCTATTTGTTGTTGCGCGTCTCCGATTACCTGGAGGATAACGAGGACATGGACGCCGATGCCAAGGTGGCGCTCCTGAACCTGTGGGTCAACATCCTGCGCGGGGAGGAGAAGGTTGAAGCGCTGACCGCAACAATACCAGTTGACGCCGATCCATCCAACCCCGACGCCATCGTCGCCCGCCACGCCCGGGAGATCATTTCAGAACTGCGTTCTCTGCCGGATGCTGTTCAGGAAATCATCGTTCGCCATGTAATTTACAGCACGCAAGGCATGGCGCGCTGGACGAAAAAAGGGCCCAACGTCGCCGATGAAATCGAACTCGACGACTATATGTTTGAGGTTGCCGGGCGCGTGGGGTATTTGATCACCCAATTGTTCGCCTGGTATTCGTTCGCCATCCGCCGCAAAGAGAACGAGATCATGCCGCTGGCGCGCGAATTCGGGCTCGGCTTGCAGACCGTGAACGTCATCCGCGGCTTGCGCGAAGATTACGAACGCGGCTGGGTCTATATTCCCAACAAATACCTGAGCGATCTGGGATTGAGCAAGGAACAACTTTTCGACGCCGCCAACCGCGAACGCGCCCTGAAAGCGCTGGACATGCTGACCGACAAGGCGGAACGTCACCTGAGCGGCGCGTTGAAATACGTCAAGTCCCTGCCCTGGTGGCAGCACGGCATCCGGCTCGGCTGCATCTTCCCGCTGATGTTCGCCATCCGCACGCTGGCGGTCTGCCGCCGCAACGCGCAGGTCTTCGAAAGCGAAGCCAAGATCACGCGCGACGACGTGAAAAAGATCGTGCTGGACTCGACCTTGTGGGGCTGGTCCAACCTGTGGCTGGACAGATATTACAGAGAATTGAATATAATCAAGCCGTAGGGCGACAGTCGTTTCGATCTCTCGCGCCGCCCGTACCCCGTAACCCTAAATCATCGTCGGCTCTTCATACTTTCCGAACACCTTCGTCATCACGCCGATCATCTCGCCCAGCGTGCAATAGGCTCGCACACAATCCAAAATATACGGCATGGTGTTCTTCGTCCCTTCGCAGGCAATGCGTAACGCATCAAGTGTCTGCCCCACGCGCCCGCTGTCGCGCGTCTTGCGAACTTCGTTCAAACGCGAAACCTGCCTGCTGTAACCGTTCGGGTCCATTTTCAAAATGGGAATATTCAAAGGCTTATCGTCCACATAGGCGTTCACGCCCACGATCTTTCTGCGCTCCTCGTCAATTTCGCGCTGATAGCGATACGCCGCATCGGATATTTCGCTTTGCATGAATCCTTTTTCCAGCGCGGGGATGACTCCGCCCAGGTCTTCGATTCGGCGGAAGTAGGCGTACGCATCCTTCTCCATTCGGTCTGTTCCCGCTTCGACGAAGAAACTCCCCCCAAGCGGGTCCACCGTATTCGTCACGCCCGATTCCTCGGCGATGATCTGCTGGGTGCGCAGAGCCACCGTCACCGCATGTTCGGAGGGCAGCGCGAGCGCTTCATCCATCGAGTTGGTGTGAAGCGACTGCGTTCCGCCGAGGACGGCCGCCAGCGCCTGAATTGTGACGCGGACGATGTTGTTCTCCGGCTGTTGCGCCGTCAGCGAGGCGCCCGCCGTCTGCGTGTGGAAGCGCATCAGCCACGAGCGCGGATTCTTCGCCTTGAACGTCTCGCGCATCTCGCGCGCCCAGATGCGCCTTGCCGCGCGATACTTGGCGATCTCTTCAAAGAAATCGTTGTGCGCGTTGAAGAAGAAGGACAGCCGCGGCGCGAATTCGTCCACGTCCATGCCGCGCGCGATTCCCCATCTTACATATTCCATGCCGTCCGCCAGCGTGAACGCCAGTTCCTGCGCCGCCGTCGAACCGGCTTCGCGGATGTGATAGCCCGAAATGGAAATCGTATTCCACTGCGGCACATGCGCCGAGCCGTACTCCATCGTATCCACCACGAGGCGCATGGATGGATGCGGCGGGAAGATGAATTCCTTCTGCGCGATGAATTCCTTGAGGATGTCGTTTTGGATCGTGCCGCGCAACTGGTCGGCGCGCACGCCCTGTTTTTCCGCGGCGACGATGTACATCGCCCAGATGATCGCGGCGGGCGAGTTGATCGTCATGCTGGAGGAGACCTTATCGAGCGGGATGCCGTCCAGCAGAATCTCCATATCTTTTAAGGAGGAGATCGCCACGCCGCATTTGCCGAACTCACCCAGCGCTTCGGGCTGGTCGGTGTCGTAGCCCATCAGAGTCGCCAGGTCGAAGGCGATGCTCAACCCGGTCTGACCCTGATCGAGCAGATACTTGAATCTTTGGTTTGTCTCTTCCGCCGTGCCAAAGCCCGCGAACATGCGCATTGTCCACAGTTTGGAGCGGTGAAGCGTCGGGTGGACTCCCCTTGTGTAGGGGTACTCGCCCGGAAGACCGAGCGAGGCGGCGTAATCCATCCCCGCAATATCGAGCGGCGTGTAAAGCCGGTTGATCGGTTCGGAGGATGTCGTGATAAATTCGTCGGCGCGTTCGGGAAGTTGGGTCAACGCCTTCTTGAGGGAGGTTCCCTCCCACTCGGAAAGCGATTGTTTCAAATCGTCGAGTTTTTTCTTATCGTACATGGCGGCTCCTTGGGCGAGATGAAGCGATTATAAACCCCTCCACCGAAGATGTTTGTGTTTCGGGCGTGGAAATAGTGTGTAAGCAAAGGTTGTCAGCGCCTCCGCTCAAGCCGCCGTCCTGTGCGAAGCCCCCTATGGGCGGCGGCGGTTTACGAGGGAAATCCCGCGCCGGGGACGGCGCAGGGAGCAACCTGCCTGGCATGTTTTGCATGCACACTGGAAATATGCCTTCCCAAAGTTTTCGATCATGCGGCGGGGATCCGGCTCTTGATCACCGTTGAATTTCCACAGGCACGCCCACCTCCGCCCAATCGTAAAGCAGTTGCGAATCGTAAGTATCCAGCACAACGCATCCGTAGGAGATCGGTCTGCCTAAAAATCCCGCCCAGAGCGTCGCCCCGTTCGGCAGGATCGGCAGTGCGTGGATTCCGTTCTCCAGACTTCCCGCCCAATAGATGCCGAGCCAGTTCGGCATCCAGATATCCCATGTCGCGCCATAGGCATTGGGGATCTTGTCCAGCACGCTGAATCTTCCCGCGCGCGTCGCGTTGTTCATCCCCGTCGAAGCGACAAAACTGAACATAAGCAGGTCGCCTTCGTAAACGTACATGTGTTGTTCCGAAATATCCACAAGGATGTATTTCCCGCCCGTATAATGGACCGGCGGCGCCTCCTCCCGCGCCGGTGAATCCACGATCACAGCCTCCGCCATCGGTTGAGGCGTGTTCGTCGGGGTTTCGGTCGGAGGCGACTCAGGGGTGATTGTAGAAGTTGGGGACGGCGTATAAGTCGGCTTGGGGATCTCGACCCCTGCGAACGATCTTTCGTAAGCGGGCTTTCTCTCAGGAGCGGAGCCGGTCGCCAGCGAAGCCTTCACGGTCCACGCCGCCGCGCCAAGCAGGATGACCGCCAACGGCAGAAGCAAACCGAAGATTCGCGCTTTCATGGCAGGATGGTCGGCAGGATGACCGGCGTAGGCAGGACGCTTTCATTGTTTACGAAACACAGGATGCCCTGAGTCACGCCCTCCGCCACCAGGTCCGTCCGTTTCGTGAGGATGTCGCGGTCAAGATAAAGGAATCCCGTTTCGATGATGGCGGTCACGGTGTTCGGGTCTATTTCGGAAAAGGCGTGGTATTGCGTCATGTCCGTTGTGATGCTGTTGGCGTGAAAGGTCAGCCCGGTCATGCGTTGATAGCGATCCGTCAAACAAGCCGTCAGGCGTTGGGCGCGGTTCGTGTCGCGCGTTTCGAGCGAAGCCGCCGCCTTGAAGCCCGTCGCCTCGTCGTTGACATATTCGCACGAGTCGTTATGGATCGAAACCAGCGCCGCGGCGCGGTATCCGTTCAGGCGCGTGTCGAACTCGTTGAGCAGATCCACCTGATAGCCGCGCTCGATCAGACTGCGCTGGACAAGCTTTGCAATCGAAAGATTCACATCCACTTCGGTGAGAGTCGCTTCGCCGTTCTCGTCGAGGCAGGCTGCGCCCGAATCGTTGCCCATGTGTCCCGCCACGATCCCGATGCGGACCTGCGGCTGGGGAGTCAACCCGCTTTGGACGGCTGGCTGGGGCGTGAGCAACGCTCGTAATTGCTCGCGCAGATTGTTTGTAAAAATGCTGTTTGGCGTCCAGGCGGTGAAAAGCGTGGCGATCAACGCCGCGATCCCCAGCGTGGAGAGGAACGGATTCGCCCCGCGCGGCTTATGTTTGCGCGCGACCGTCGATTCTTTGGCGGGTTCATTCATGGATTCCATCTTCGAGATAATCTTACCCCAAATCAAAATTCTGTTTATCGAACAGCCTGTTCATCGGCTTCAACTTCGACACAGGCAAGGCGAGATTCTTGACGCGCGTGCGCTCATATTGAAAAGTGCGCGCGTTCGGCTGGAGCAATGTCGCGCGCTGCCCCATTTCTTCATAGGTCGCGTAACCCGTCATCCAAATATCCATGCCGTAAACCCAGATGTTTCCCCATTCATGCGGCGCGACGATGCGCGTCTCCTTCATCCGTTCACAGCGAATTCCCAGCCGCGCGTCGGGCAAACGATTAACGTGCAGGGATGTGATGGAATAAAACGGCTCGTCGAGTCTTACCTTGACCCCGGGCTGGATGCTGACCCCCACGCGCCTCATTTCCCGCGCCTCAACCTGTCCGCTGATTTCGACGATCAGTTCCTCCGCCGATTCCGATTTCAAGGTCAGCGCCCCGAGCGGAACCCAACTCTGCGGCTTGCTCCACGCCTCGGGCATGACGTGGACGAGATGATGCGGTTGTTTCTTCTCGATCGCCTTTTTCAAATCGCCGGGCGACGAAGCGACCAACCCGCTCATGAAGGCGAAGAGATAGAGATCGGTATAAGAGTGACCGTCTCCGGCGTGAGAGTCCGAAGGCACAAGCGCGGGCGCGTCCATCAACACCGCCGGGTCCTTGCGAATCGCCCTGATCTGCCCGCGATGCGAAATGAGAAACGACTTGATATTGCAGCGGCGTCCGCCGAGGATCACGTCGAAGCGGTCGCGATCGCTGAAGGGCGCGGCGGCTTTGACCTCGTATGAAATATTGTTCTGCGAGAGATAACGCCGAAAGGCGATCTCCACCGCAATGTTGGCGACCAAACGCCTCAGCCTGCCATAAGGCGAGACGCCCCCGCGTTCATAGGTCGTCGCCAGCGACCTGAGCGCGTACTCGATTCCGCCTTCGGTCAGGTCCGGCGTGTACGACAGGCGGAGGAAGTCGGCGGGCGATGGCATGGGGGAGGTTGATGATTGATAATTGGCGATTTGTGATGCGTATAAGTGATGAGTAAGAAATGAAATGTGAGCGACTGTTCAGTGTCGGATGTGGGGGGACGTTGGCGCGTTTCCCACTGGATGCATTTAATCGTAAATCAAAAATCTGGATAGGGCAAGACAGAATCTTTTACTTTTCTCCTGATGTGGAGCGGCTCGCCTGCGCCCAATCGCCTCCCTGCCTCAACTGCTCCCTGACCGCCTCATAGATCCCCGGCGTGGAGGCGAGGATGGACAACGGCGCGGAGAGAAAATCCTCCCGTCCGTCAATGGTTGTCACTTTCGCTCCCGCTTCCAATGCGATCAAGCCCCCGGCGGCGACGTCCCAGGGTTTGAGTTTGAATTCCCAGAAGCCGTCGAAGCGACCGGCGGCGACGTAGCAGGCGTCGAGGGCGGCGGAGCCGAGACGGCGCACGCCCTGGGTCTTTTTGGCGAGCCGCTCGAAGTATTTGAAATTGTCGAGTTCGGTGTCCCAGGTGTCGTAGGGGAAGCCGGTGACGAGCAGGGACTTTTCCAGTTCGGTCGTCTCTGAAACGCGGATCGGCTTTCCGTTGAGGAATGCGCCTTTGCCTTTTTCGGCGGCGAAGAGTTCGTCGCGCATCGGGTCGTAAATGACGCCGAGAGTCAACAAGCCGTTCGTGGAATATCCGATCGAGACGCAGAAGATGGGGATGTGATGCGCATAATTGACCGTGCCGTCGAGCGGATCAATGTGCCAGAGGTCTGCGTTGCTTCCCTGAATGTTCCCGCTTTCTTCGGCGAGGATGTGACCGCCGGGGAATTTCGCCCTGATCTCGCCGAGCAAAAAGGCTTCAGAGGCGTGATCGGCTTCGGTCACAAGATCAATCGTCCCCTTGAAATGAACCGTGTGCGGGGTGTTGTATCCGTTGCGGAGGATGGATCCTGCTTCGCGCGCGAGTCGTTCCAGGTCTGTCAGAGTCGGCTTCATGAAATTCCGTTCCAGATGCGGCGTCCCAAAGCGGTGAGGGCAAAGTCCACGGCGAGGGAGGCGGTGCGGTTTTGAATATCGAGGATGGGGTTGACTTCGACCAGGTCCATGCCGATCAGTTTGCCAGTCTCGGCGATCATCTCGCAGGCGAGATGCGCCTCGCGTTGAGTCAGACCGGCGGGGACGGGGGTTCCAACGCCCGGCGCATGTTCGGGGTCGAGCGAGTCGAGATCGAGCGAGAGGAAGATGCCGTCCACGTCGCGGCTGACGCGCTCGATGGCTTTTTCGAGGACGGTCACCATGCCATAACGGTCAATCTGCTCCATGCTCATCACCATCGCGCCCGCGTTTTGCAAATTGACCTTTTCGCCTTCGTCGAGGTCGCGCGCGCCGATAATGGCAATTTTCTTCGGGTCAATGACCGGGACGGGTTCATCCCACAATTGAACGAGGCTTTGATCGCCCAAGCCCGCCAGGATGGCAAGCGACATGCCGTGAATGTTACCGGATGGGGTCGTTTCCGCTGTGTTGAAATCGCCGTGCGCGTCCACCCAGATGACTCCGATCTTGCGATTGCGAGCCGCGCCGCGCACCGAGCCGATGGAGAGGGAGTGATCGCCTCCCAAAATCAAGGGGAAGTTGCCAGCCTCCACCGAAGTGGATACTGCGCCGGAGACTCTTCTTGCCATGGGAACGATGCAGTCAATGTATTTCAATTTTGGGTTGGTGACGCTGCACATTTCCGCGATCGGCACATCCACGTTGCCTTTGTCGTTGACGGTGTAGCCGAGCGCTTCGAGTTTCGTCTGTAAGTGGGCGTAGCGGATCGCGCTCGGACCCATATCCACGCCGCGCCTGTCCGCGCCGAGGTCTATCGGCACGCCGATGATGTCCATTTGCATGATTTCTCCGTGATTGGTGGTTGGTAATTGGTGGTTGGTGATTGGTAATTGGTGATTGGTAATTGGTAATTGGTAATTGGTGGTTGCCGTAACTGTTTACTGCTCACTGTTCACTGTTCTCTACTCACTGCTCTCCTTCACCGCGTCAAACACACTGACTCTGTTCCTGCCCGCTCTTTTGGATTGGTACAGCGCCTGGTCCGCGCTCACCAGCAACGCATCGCCCGATCCGGCGTGGATGGGAAAAGACGCCACCCCGGCTGAGAACGTGGCTTTGATCGGCTTGTCTTCGCAGGTATGCGAAAGGGATTCGAATTCCGCCCTGAACAGTTCCGCGCGTTCGCGGGCGTCATCCACTGCGGCGTCGGGCATGAGGATGACAAATTCTTCGCCGCCGAAGCGGCAAAGGATGTCGCTGCGCCGCGTGTTTTCCGTCAGGTAGTTCGCCAGAGAGATGAGGACCATGTCGCCGCATTTATGACCGTAAGCGTCGTTGACCCGCTTGAAATGATCCACGTCCAGAATGATCAATGAAAATGGGGCGTTCTCGCGCGCCGCCCGCGCAATTTCCCGATCCAGGGCTTCGGCGAAATAACGGCGGTTGAACACACCCGTCAGCGGGTCGCGGATGGCTTGCTCCTGCAATTGCAGGCGCAGGCGTTCGTTCACCTCCAACTGGGTTTGCAGAGCCAGGTTGGCGGTCTTCAATTCCTCTTCGAGTTTTTTCCGCTCGGTGATGTCGTACGCCAGGATCACCCGCCCCTCGATCTGATTGGCGCGGTTGAGGATGGGCGTGATGATGGTTTCGAGGATGCGCGGAGGTTCTCCGGGGATTTCGATCTCTTCGCGCGAGCGTTCGAGGAAGAAAAAACGCTTAAGCAACTGGGGCCAGGGCTTGAAGACCTCCAGCGCGTCGCGCCCGATGATCTCTTTAAGCGATTTCCCAAGCCACTTCTGCGCCACTGCGTTTGCATCCACGATCCTTTCCTTCTCATCCAGCACGAAGACCATCTCCGGGATGACTTCCATCACATTATCCCGCGCAATGGGGACGATATCTGTCAGGCGCAAGCCGAAAATACCCGAGGCGAGCAGTCCGCCGGCGGCGGTGAAGGAGAGCGGCGTCAGGTCCACCGGGGCGGGAAAGAAAGAGAGGATGTTCGGGTGGATTTGATACGCAAGATTCAGCGCAAAAGGGATGACGGCGGCGGCGATCAGATAGGGAGTCTGCCTGCGATAGACCGCGCGCGAAACCAGGAATCGCCGCACCAGCGCGATTAAACCAAGCAGGTCGAGGGCATAGGTGAAGGATAGGGCGACGACGTAAAAAGGTCCCCGGCTGATGACGAGCGGTCCGCCCGTCGTGGTGGCGATGCGCGCCGAACTGTAATAATAATGGAACCAGGAATCGGAAAAGATGAACAGCAGCGAGATTCCCGGAACGATCCATAGCGCGGCAAGGACGCGCCAGTTCCCGGTCCAGCGGTCCATGCGGGTGTAGGTCATCGCGAAAAGAAACCACAACACGGCTGTGGTTTGGATGCCGATGTTTTCGACCCTGAGCCAGAAGAGCTTTTCCTCAAACCCCGGAGAAAGCGTGATCATGGCATAGCCGAACGACCAGAATGACAGCGCAACGAACATCGTCGCCAGCGGCAGGAGTCCCGGTTTCCTCGGACGCAGAAAAAGGATGACAGCCAGCGCCGCCGATGTGACCGCGTTTAGGATCAACAACGCTGCGAAAACGTGCCACGGATTGTTCATCGGGGTCATGCCGTCCTGTAGTATCCCACGTCCACCGAATAGACCTGCCCGCGTTTGACGATGTGCCGGACGAGGTTTGTGCCGTAGCGATAACCGACCTGACGATAATCGCCCACCGAGAGGATCAGCATGTCCGCCTGTTTGCCGACTTCGATGGAGCCGATCGAGTCCGCGCGGCGGATGGCGTGCGCGGCGTTGATGGTTGCCGCGGCGATTGCCTGCGCCGGAGTCAGTTTCATGTAGCGGCAGGCGAGCGCGATCGCAAACTGCATGGATTCATTCCAGGACGTGCCGGGGTTGCAGTCCGTGGCGATGGCGAGAACGGCGTTCGCTTCGAGCAATTTTTTCGCGGGCGTGTAGCGGGATTCCGCCAGTCCGAACGGGGTGCAGGGCAGGGCGACGGCGACGGTGTCGGATTTTCCCAACGCTGCGATATCCGCATCGGACGTGACCACGAGGTGATCGGCCGACGCGGCATTCAACTCCGCCGCGAGCGACGCGCCGCCGAGATTGTCGAACTCGTCGGCGTGGATCTTGACCGGGAATCCCAGCGACCGGGCCCGGGTCAGGATCTGACGCGATTGCTCGAGGGTGAAGGCTTTCGTCTCGCAGAAAACGTCCACAAAGGGCAGGGGATGGCGCGGGGCGTGAGTCTCCCACCATTCTTTCAACGTGGGCAGCATGGTGTCGGCGACTTCATCGGTATAGCCTTGCGGGTTATCCCTGTATTCCGGCGCGATGGCGTGCGCGCCGAGGAAGGTGAAGACGAGATCGAGCGGGCTTTCGTCGTTCAACGCAAGCAGGGCTTTGAGCAGGCGCAGTTCTGTGGAGGTCTGCAAACCGTAACCGGTTTTGGTTTCGGCGGTGGTGGTTCCATTGCGGAACATCCTCAGCAGGCGCGGGCGCGTTTCCGCCATCAACGTTTCGATGCTTGCCGCGCGCGTGGCTTTGACGGTGGAGAGGATGCCGCCGCCCGCCGCAAGGATGTCGAGATAGGGCGTGCCGGACATCTTCATCTCGAATTCGTTCGCGCGGTCCCCCGCCCAGACGATGTGGGTGTGCGGGTCCACAAAGCCTGGCATGAGGACGCATCTTCCGGCGTCGAGCGTGGGTTCGTCGGGGTAGGCGTTGCGCAGTTCGTCCGTCGAACCGACGGCGATTATTTTTTCGTCGCGCATGACGACGGCGCCGTTCTCAACGACGCCAAGCGAGCCGAGCGCCTTTCCGCGCTGGGGACCGCCCGCGAGGGTGAGGAGTTGGGAGGCTGAATGAATGAGCATGAATTTCACCGTTGGCGAACTGGGATGGTCAATTTAACCACAGAAATGCGCCCGGGCAGGCCGGCATGGGGGCGCGAACCCGCAGGGGACTCCTAACAGGATTGTAAAACAAAAGCCATTGACATTTCGTCCCTTTGCCGTAGAATTGCATATGTAAACACGGAAGGCAACTTCCGGAAAAATTCTGAAGAAAGGAGAAAAGGAGCCATGTTATTCTCACCCAAGGAAAAAGGCCAAGGTTTGGTCGAATACGCGTTGATTCTTGTTTTGGTTGCCATTGTCGTTATCGCGGTCCTCATGATCCTCGGCCCGATCATCGGTAACGTCTTCAGCACCATCAACGACAGCCTCAGCAACGTGTAATCACGTTCCACAAATTGCAACAAAAAAGCCCCGCTTTCAAAGCGGGGCTTTTTATATTTTTTCTCGTATCTTCTCAAAAACGGAAAACGTTCCGAAGGTTCGGGGGAATTGTCCAGTTTTTCGAGGGAACCTTTGGGGCGACGCATTTCGCGCCCCTCCGATGTATTGAGAAGATATTTTTTCATCTGACAAATTTGTAAGGTCGTGAGGGATGACCATTGGCAGTAAGCCTTCCTTTCAAGTACAATCGCTTCATCCCAGCGCAATTTTGGGAAATTCCAAAGAAAGGAGAAAAAAGCCATGTTGTTCTCACCCAAAGAACGAGGCCAAGGACTGGTCGAGTATGCGTTGATTCTTGTTTTGGTTGCCATTGTTGTTATCGCAGTCCTCATGATCCTCGGTCCCATCGTCGGCAACGTCTTCAGCACCATCAACGACAGCCTCAGCGCAGCCTCGTCATAACAGCGCGGATGAATGGAATAAAAAAAACCCCGTCGAGAGATGGGGCTTTTTTTTTGTCTCACTCCGCTTCAGACTTGAACTTGAGCGGGTCCCGTCCATCGGCGGGATGCGCCCCTGGGGCTGTTCGCGCTAATCGTGATGCCCCGAAACATACCAGACCGCCGCCAGCCCCAGCAAATTGAAGAGGATCGCCGCCCCCATGATGTAGGCGAAAGCGATCCCATACAAAGGCGGAGCCAGCCACGCCCCGATTGCCCTCCCAACCGAATGACCCGCTCCAGCAAACGATAACATGGTCACCCGCGCCCCCGGCATGACCTCGCTGATCAATGGGATGATGGCGACGATGGTGAACTCGAAGGTGATGTAAAACAGAAAAAGCCCGGTCAACGCGCCGGTTTGTGTGCGCCCGATGAAGGGGAGCAGAACCGCGGCGGCGCAATTCGCAAGGATACCCAAGCCCGTGGCGCGGACTTTTCCCAGCCGGTCTACCAGCGTGAAGACCAAGCCTTCCCCTCCCAGTTCCGACAAGCCGATGATGGCGGATGCCGCGCCCAACGCCGCGATCTGCAGATGGAAGGAATCTTCCAGCCACAAACCGAAGACGATATTGACGACTTCATTTGCGGCGGAGACGGTCAGTCCGATGGAGATCGCCGCCAGCGTGACGGGCGAAGTGAGAATCTGTTTTGTGCTGCCGAAGATTCCATCCGCATGGCGGGATGGGACGTGGGAATCTTTCAAAGTCAACGCTGTGAAAAGCAAAGCCGCCGCGCCAAGGACGCCCAAAACAATGAACGGCGCCGACCAGTCAAACCGCGAGATCATCCACCCTACGGCGGGGACGCCCAAAACGAACGCCAGCGACCAGGCAAATTCGAGGATGGCGACCGCGCTTCCCCGCTCGGAGTAAGGCGTATGATCCGACATGTAAGCGGTGAGCGAAGGATCGAAAAGCGCTTTTCCCAGCAAGGCGAGGACGAGCGCAATTCCGAGCGTCGTTGTCGAAGGCGCAAAGGCAACCAGCCCCATGCCGAAGACGAAACATGCCAGCCCAAGCAACATCCCAAACTTGCGTCCGCGCGGTTCGAGGAACGGGATGATGAAAGGCGTGAACGAACCGACGAGGGCGCGGTTTGCGATCAGGGCGGATATGGACTGCGCGTCCACCCCCAGCCCGCGCGCGAAGACGGCAAGGAAGGGATAGACCATGCGGTGGGCGGTGTTCAACACCACGCGAATGGCTGTGTATGTGAATAATTTAATTCTCGACATGGGGCGGAGGATGCGCGCAAGGGAGTATGCCGCCAATAACGTTGGCAGGGGGTTCCGTGCAAATAAACGAACGGCGTTTTATATCCGGTTGTGGGCTGAATTGTAACCCATCCAACAGAGTATTCATGAAAGGGTTTCACCCCGGTGTGCGCGCAAAACATGTCAGGCATCTGCGCGCATTGCTTGACAAGCGCCCTGTCTGGGAATAGACTCACGACCGCTCGCAGGACAATTCAATTAAATAAATGAACATTCCAAATGGAGGCGAGACATTCCATGAGACGGAGTGCGCTCGTCTATTTTCACGCGGACGAAGAGTTCGCCCCAGGAGTCACGCATGGCGCTCGAAGAACCGACCCGGCAGGATTTTCACGCCCTGACCGCTGAAGAAACGCTCGAACATCTCGAAGTTCACGAAGCAGGCTTGACCGCCGCCGAAGCCGAAAAACGGCTGGCGCATTACGGGCCCAACCAACTGCGCGAAGCGCCGCGCCCGGGCTTTCTTGCATTGCTCTGGGGGCAGATCAACAGCTTCGTCGTCTGGCTGTTGATCATCGCCTCGGTCGTCTCGGCCTTGCTCGGCGATTACGTCGAAGCCATCGCCATCATGCTGATCGTCGTCCTCAACGCCGTGCTGGGCATCATTCAGGAACAGCGCGCCGAACAGGCGCTGGCGGCGCTGAAAAAACTCGCCGCGCCCGAGGCTCAGGTGATGCGCGACGGCTCGCGCCAGTCCGTTCCGGCTTACAACCTCGTCCCCGGCGATATCGTCTTTCTCGAAGCGGGCAATTTCATCCCCGCCGATTTACGCCTGCTCGAAGCCGTCAACCTGCGCGTGGAAGAAGCCTCGCTCACCGGCGAATCGCTCCCCGTGCAAAAGAACGCCGCGACCGTCATGGATAAAAACGTCCCGCTGGGCGATCGCAAAAACACCGCCTTCATGGGAACCGTCGTCTCCTACGGGCGCGGACGCGGCGTGGTCACCAGCACCGGCATGAACACCCAACTCGGGTTGATCGCCACCATGCTTCAAAATGTGGAAGCCGAAGAAACTCCGCTTCAACGCCGCCTCGACCATCTTGGCAAATCATTAAGCATCGGCTCGCTGATATTAGTGTTCATCGTCTTCATCGCCGCCCTCGTCAATTACACCGAAATCGGCGGACTGTTCTCCGACCCGCTCAACTACTTCACAACCTTCGCCGAACAAATCACCGAGGTATTCATCATCGCCATCAGCCTCGCCATCGCCGCCGTGCCGGAGGGGTTGCCCGCCGTCGTTACCATCTCCCTCGCGCTCGGAATGCGCGAGATGATCCAGCGCCACGCCCTCATCCGCAAACTTTCATCGGTGGAGACTCTCGGCTCCGCAACGACAATTTGTTCGGATAAAACAGGGACTCTCACCCAAAACGAAATGACCGTCACGCGCATCTGGGCCGACGGGCAGTTTGTCAGCGTTTCAGGGACCGGATACACGCCCAAAGGGGATTTCCTCGTGGACGGCAAAGTTGTGGACGTGCGCCAATACCCCGCCATCCTCTCCACCCTCTGGCTGGGCGTGCTAAACAACGACTCTCTGATCGAAACCACCGGCGAAAGCGAATCCTCCAAAACGTATCGCATTGTGGGCGACCCAACCGAAGGCTCCCTGCTTGTCGCCGCCGCCAAAACCGGAGCCGTGTATCTCGACATCAAAGACGCCTACCCGCGCGAGAACGAAGTGCCGTTCGACTCGGAACGCAAGCGCATGATCACCATTCACGACATCGCCAACCCCGACCCGAACGATCTCTCGCCGTTCCACACTGAAAAACAAAAAAACTGGGATGTGATCGCCGTTAAAGGCGCGCCCGACATTGTGCTGACGCTTTGCTCCAAATACCAGGGCATGGACGACCATCCGCGCGATATGACCGACGAAATGCGCCGGCGCATCCTCGCCGCCAACGACTCCATGACCCAGGACGCCCTGCGCGTGCTGGGCTTTGCCTACCGCGCCGAAAAAGACGTACCAGACAACATCGAAGAAGTCAAAACCGAGGAACTGGAAAAAGATCTCGTCTTCGTCGGGCTGATGGGCATGATTGACCCGCCGCGCGCCGAAGTGAGACCGGCGCTCGAAAAAGCGCGTCATGCCGGAATCCGCACAGTGATGATCACCGGCGACTTCCCGAACACCGCCCGAGCCATCGCTGAATCCATCGGGCTGCTGAGACCCGGCAAAGGCGTAATGACCGGGTCCGAACTGGATCAGATTGACGACATCCAACTCAAGCGCGTCATCGAAGATACCGACGTCTTCGCCCGCGTCTCGCCCGAACACAAGATGCGCATCGTGGACGCCCTGCAAGCCAACGATGAAGTGGTCGCCATGACCGGCGACGGCGTGAACGACGCGCCCGCCATCAAACGCGCCGACATCGGCGTGGCGATGGGCATCACCGGCACGGACGTGGCCAAAGGCACGGCCGACATGGTGCTGACCGACGATAACTACGCCAGCATCGTCTCGGCTGTGGAGCAGGGGCGCATCATCTACTCGAACATCCGCAAATTTGTGTTCTTCCTGCTCTCCTCCAACGTGGCCGAGATCATGATCATCTTTCTCGCCACCCTTGCCGGACTGCCCGCGCCGCTGACCGCCATTCAACTGCTGTGGCTCAACCTGATCACCGACGGCGCCCCCGCGCTCGCGCTCGCCATGGAAAAGGGCGACCCCGACATCATGGATCGCAAACCGCGCGCCAAATCTGAACCGATCGTCAACCGTTCGATGGGCATCGGCATCGCCGTGCAAACCGTCATGCAGACCGGGGCTGTGCTGACCGCCTTTGTCCTGGGGCTTGTCTGGCATCTCGAAGCGGGGGCCATTGTCCCGCCCGGGACAAACGTTTTATCCTACGTCCTGTCCCACGACTGGCGCGGCGTGGACGTGCAAACCGCCGAAACCATGGCTTTCGTCACCCTCTCGCTTTGCGAATTGTTCCGCGCCTACACCGTCCGCTCGGAACGCGCCTCGATCTTCAAGATCGGCGTCTTCTCCAACAAATACATGCAATACGCTGTCGGCGTTTCTGTCACCCTGCTTTTGCTGGTTTGCTCCGTGCCATTCCTGCAACCCATCTTCAACACCCATTTCCTGAGCGCGCGCGAATGGATGATCGTCGCCGGTCTGGCGCTGACGCCCGCCATCGCCGAAGAGATCACCAAATTCTTCCTGAGACGAAGCGAAAGATGATTGTGGTTTGTAGGGGCGACTCGTCAGGGTCTTACAAATCTCCGTTACGCAAGAAAGGGTCGCCCCTTGGGAAGGCGACCCTTTCTTGCAAAATAAAGTTCTTGCATGGCGTGAACAGAACGCCCCTACTTTTTGAAAAATCCATGCATCCCCTTCAAAACGCGCTTCCACTCCGCCTCGGCGTTGAGCTTCCTCTGCGTATCCCCCGCGCGTTTCCCCATAAGTTCCATCACGCGCTCGTCCTCGCCCGCGTCCAGCCAGAAGCCGTGATCGTTCTCCGCGCAGGTATCGAGTTTCAAGTCGTATAAGCGATATTGAAACTCGTCCAGTTTCGCCCCGCAATGCGGGCATGGAAACTCCGTCCGCGTTTGGAAGTGAATCAACGACCCCTTGCGCCCGTCGTCGTCGAACGCCAGGTCTTCGAGTTTGTCCAACTCGTGAAAATCCAGCCACATACCGCGGCAGTTCGGGCAGGACTCTGCCTCGAACATTCCTTTGTAGTATTTCCTGGTTAATTCAAAGTTGCATTTGGGGCAGTTCATGATGTATGTCATTGCGAGGACGGCGTATTTCCGTCCGAAGCAATCTCCCGGTCAACCGCATGGTTTACCAAATCTTCCACTGCAACATTATTCGGATTCATATCCAGCCACGCCAAAAACTCGGCGTTTCCCTTCGGGCCCAGCAGCGAAGACTTCGCCAACCCGCGCAGACCGAACCCTTCGTTCTTCGCAAACGTCAGCACATCGCTCAAAACCCGCCTGTGAATCTCCGGGTCGCGGATCACGCCGTCGCCGCGCGAAACTTCCTTTTTCCCGGCTTCGAACTGGGGTTTGATAAGCGCGACAATCGCCCCCCTCCCTCTCCCCCCATTTTCGTAGAAAGTGGGGGGAGAGCCGGAGAGGGGGGTGAACCACTTTCTAACCACCGGCAGCAACACCTTCAACGAAATGAACGACGCGTCCACCGTCGCAAGATCAATCTTCTCCGGCAGAGATTCCACAAACCGCGCGTTCATCTCCTCCATCACAACCACGCGGGAGTCGTTGCGCAGTTTCCAGTGCAAAATTCCCTTGCCCACATCAATCGCATACACTTTCGCCGCGCCGCGTTGCAGCAGACAGTCGGTGAATCCGCCCGTGGACGCGCCCACATCCGCGCAGACGAAGCCGGTCACGTCAATCTTGAACGCCTGCAACGCGCCTTCGAGCTTCTCTCCGCCGCGCGAAACGAAACGCGGACCGGTATCCACCGTCAGCGCAGAATCAGGCTGAACCGGCGTGGCAGGCTTGAGCGCGACCTGACCCGCGATTCGCACCTGTCCCGCCATGATGAGGGCTTGCGCTTTGGCGCGCGAATCCGCCAACCCCTTTTCCACCAGCAAAACATCCAAACGAACTTTCGGCATGAAAATATTCCTGGGCCGCCGCGCGTAATGAGCGCTCTCTAACGCCGGCGACGCGCTGGAAAACACTCGCGATGAAGTTTCTTGAAACCGATTCTATCAGGTAAAATACCTCCCATGTTAAGCGCCCTGTTCAAAACCATGCGCCCGCGCCAGTGGACGAAGAACGTCTTCATCTTCGCCGCGCTGGTCTTCGATAAACAACTGTTCGTCGTCGATTCCTTCCTGCGCACACTGGCGGGCTTTGCGCTCTTCTGCCTGATCTCCTCCTGCGTCTACATCTTCAACGACCTCGCCGACGTGGAAGCCGACCGCCAGCACCCCGAAAAGAAAAACCGCCCCATCCCATCCGGCAAATTATCCGTCGGCGCGGCGTGGGTTGCGGGGATTCTTTTCGTCGTCGTCGCGCTCGCCGCGTCCCACCTGCTTGCCCCAACTTTTTCCCTCGTCGTCGGGACGTACTTCATCCTCAACCTGGCGTATTCGCTTTCGCTCAAACACATTCCCATCTTGGATGTGTTGATCATCTCCGCCGGGTTTGTCCTGCGCGTCGGCGCGGGCGTGACCCTCATCGCCGTCCAACGCTTCTCGCCCTGGCTTTACATCGTCATGTTCCTGCTCTCGCTCTTTCTCGGTTTTGGCAAACGCCGCGCCGAACTTGCCCTGCTCGCGCACGGCGCGGGCGCGCATCGTAAAGTGCTGGACGGCTACACCCTGCCGCTTCTTGACCAATACATCATGATCGTCTCCGGCACGACCATCGTCGCCTATTCGCTCTACACCTTCTCCGCGCCCAACGTCCCCGAAAACCATTCCATGATGCTGACCATCCCATTCATGGTCTATTCCATCTTCCGTTATCTCTATCTCATCGAAATCAAACACGCGGGCGGCACGCCGGAGGAAGTATTGCTCTCCGACCGCCCGTTCCAAATTTCCATGCTGCTTTGGGCGGCTGCCGTCATCGTCATCTTCTACTTCGCATGAAAGCCTCCGCGCCCGGAAAGATCATCCTCTTCGGCGAACACGCCGTCGTCTACAACCGCCCCGCGCTTGCCGTCCCTGTCAATCAAGTTCATGTGGATGTCGCAGTCTCGGAGTCTGATCAGCCCGGCATTTGGATTCACGCCCCAAACATTGATCTCCTCTCAGACCTTGCCGCGCTTCCCCCCGACCATCCAATTGGTTCTGTTATCCTGAAAACGGTTCAACACTGCGGCGTTTCCCCGCTCCCAAACCTCTCCCTGACGATTGAATCATCCATCCCCGTCGCGGCCGGGCTGGGCTCCGGCGCGGCGGTCTCTGTCGCGATCATTCGCGCTCTTTCTACATTCTTCAGCCATCCACTAATTGACGACCAAATCAACAAACTCGCCTTCGAGACCGAAAAACTTCATCACGGCGCGCCCTCCGGCATAGACAATACCGTCATCACCTACAACATGCCGGTTTACTACATCAAGGGACAGCCCATCGAGACCTTCAAACCCGGCCAGCCCTTCACCATCGTCATCGGCGACACCGGCGTGCCAGCCCCCACGAAAGATTCCGTCGCTGACGTGCGCCGCTTGTGGTTACGAGACTCGAACCGTTTTGATTCCATCTTCAACGAAGTGGCGCAAATTTCCACCATGGCGCGGCATTTCATCGAAAGCGGGCGTCCCCAACTGCTCGGGGAATTGATGGATCACAACCACGAACTCCTCCGTCAAATGACAGTCTCCTCGCCGGAACTTGACACCCTGGTCTATGCCGCCAGAAAAGCGGGCGCGCTCGGCGCCAAACTCAGCGGCGGCGGACGCGGCGGCAACATGATCGCATTGGTCAACGCGGACTCAGCGAAGACGGTGGCGAAAGCATTGATCACAGCCGGGGCAATACGGACGATCGTTACAGAAGTTAAGTAACTCATGTTACGCGCTTTTGCCATCCTCACGAACCGTCCACGAATAAAGTCGCGAATTCGCAAATGCCGGCGCGCCTATTCGTTTATTCGTGAACATTCGTGGACGGTCACAGACTCATCGGCAAGCGCATTTCCCAACCAAATGCCATCTTGCGTAAGGTGAGATAAAGCCTGCAAGGCGACAGTCGCTTGCGCTCCCTTTAATATCGTGAAAGCAAAATCCCTCGCCCCCATCCTGCCCTACCTTGCCGTCTGGCTGGGATTATTCCTTTTCAAAAACGCCTGGGCGACCCTGCTGGGTTTTCACCTTGCCATCCTCCTCGCGCTTTTCGCCTTGCGCCCATCGCTTCCATTGAGCGTCTTCTTCCAACCCGCAAACGGGAAACTACTCCTGTCCACCCTCCTGCTCTGCGCCGCAAGCGGATTCGGCTTATATCTCCTGCGCGATTTCTTTCACATTGCAAACGACCTCGGCGCGCAACTCGCGGAGATCGGATTGAATCAGGACACATGGTTCGGCTTCATCGCCTACTTCGCCCTCGTCAACCCGTTCTTCGAGGAATATTTCTGGCGCGGCGTTCTGGGGAGCGCAACGCGGGGCTTTTATTTCGGCGACCTCGTCTATGCCGGGTTTCATGTAATGATCGTCTGGAACAAGACTCGTCCCTTCTCGATCCTCTTCATGCTCGCCGTGTTGACCTTCATTGGCTGGCTTTGGCGGCAACACTATCGAAAAGACGGCAGCCTGCTCGCCCCCGTTCTCGGACACATGGCGGCGGATCTATCCATCCTGATCGCGCTGTACAAACTGGCAACCGCGTAGCGGCTCTGCCGGGTTTCCCCGCAAATTTCGACAAACTTTCCTAATACTCGCCTTGCGGATGCGCAAAATCGCATAAGACGAGTTGTGTGCAAGCAAAGGTTGTCAGCGTCTCCGCTCAAGCCGCCGTCCTGTGCGAAGCCCCCTGTGGGCGGCGGCGGTTTACGAGGGAAATCCCGCGCCGGGGACGGCGCTGGGAGCAGGTTACCTGGCATGTTTTGCATGCACACGGCGAGTTAATACAACCCCGCCGCCTTGAGTTTTTGAAACCTGCCCTTCCTGATTTCACATTCCCAGATTCGTACGACCTTCCAGCCTTTGCGGGTCAACTCACGCCCTACGGCTTTATCCCTGGTTTTATTTCGCGCGATTTTTTTCCGCCAGTATTCGGCGTTGGCGGCGGGCGCGAGATTGCGACAATGATGCCCGTGCCAGAAACAACCGTCGGCAAAAACCGCGATGCGGCGCTTGGGAAAGACAAAATCCGGACAGCCCGCAAGTTTGAACTTCCTGCGCCAGCCAGTCACATGGCGCGACCTGAATATTTCGACCAACCTGGCTTCCGTGGACCGGTTGCCCCCCGATTTGACAGCCCGCATGATCTCCGAGCGCTTTTTGGAGGAAAAGGTATCCGTCATTTTCGCGTCCGACGCCCATTCAACAGGGCGGGCAGGAATGATTCAAAAACCGCGCGAACCACGTTGACCGGAACCGCATTCCCCGCCTGGCGGCGCGCCTGCGACTCCGACCCGACGATCTTGAACGTATCGGGAAAGCCCTGCAAACGTAACATCTCCCTGGGCGTCAGACGGCGCTCGCCGTTTACGAGCAGGTAATTGTAGGACGCCCCCGCCCGCAAAGCGCACGAAAACGAATACGAAGAAATATGCCCCGCCTTGTTTTCATGCCAGATGGACGGACGCGCGGACGGCGTATGCTTCGCCCGCCGCTTGTTGCGGATATACTCCGAGGCGTAATATTTTTCGGCGACGTTGCGCTCGAGGATTTTGCTCAACGGCGCGAAACTTTTTTGCTTCGGCGGAAATTCAAACGCCGCCGGGCCGCGAAAACCGACGATGATCACGCGCTCCCGTTTCTGGGGCAGTCCATAGTCCAGGGCGTTCAACGTCCGGTAATGCACGGCGTACCCCAACTCCTCGCGCAGGACCCGCAGAATCTTTTCCAGCGTTTTCCCCTTGTCGTGTCCGATCAATTGTTTGACGTTTTCGAGGATGAAGCCGTCCGGCTGTTTCGCCGCCAGAATCCGCGCAATGTCGAAGAACAGCGTGCCGCGGATGTCGTTGAAGCCCTTGCCGTTCCCGATGATGCTGAACGGCTGGCAGGGGAACCCCGCAAACAAAATATCGTGATCCGGGATTTCATCTTCGTGGATCTGCGTAATATCTCCGGCGGGCTCGTCTCCGAAATTGGCTTTATACGCCTCCCGCGCGCGCGGGTCAATGTCGCTCGAAAAAACGCAAGTCGCTGGCAGTTTATATTTGGAAAAAACCTGTTCGGCGGCAAGCCGAAACCCCCCAATGCCGCAGAACAGGTCTATGTATCGAATCGCTTCGCCGTGCCGTCTGTCTCTCATCGTTGTTGTTCCAACCGCGCCGTCCGAACCGACGGCGGCAGTATATCCCGAAGGTTTACCCCGGTCAAGAAAAGCGCTTTTTGACCTCGCGGCTTTCCTGCAAGCCGTCGATCCGTAAACGCGAATGACGCAGGCGTTCCGTGAAGACCGCCTTTGCAACGACATGGCGGGAATCTCCGAAGAAAACCTCTCTGGTAAAATTTCCTCGATGAAGGTTTTTTCAATCGTCGTCCCGGTCTACTTCAACGAGCCCAACCTGGCGGATACCGTCCCGCAGTTGCTGGCGCTGGCCGGGGCGTTGCAGGGATACAAACTCGAACTGATTTTCGTGGACGACGGCTCCGGCGACAACTCATTGAACCTGTTGCTTGAATATCGCGCAAAACACCCGGAGACGATCAAAGCGGTGAAGTTAACCCGCAACTTCGGGACGATGGCGGCTCTTCAAGCCGGGCTGACGGTTGCGACCGGCGATTGCCTCGGAGTCATCGCCGCGGACTTGCAAGACCCGCCGGAGATGTTCGTCGAGATGATCCGCCATTGGGAGAACGGAGTCAAGGCGGTTTTCGGCGTGCGGCAGGACCGCGACGAACCGTTCCTGCAAAAGGCGCTCGCCAACTCGTTCTATTCCCTCGTCCGCAGGTTCGCCATCCCCGACTACCCGAACGGCGGCTTCGACTTTTTTTTGATAGACCGCCAACTGGTGGACGAAGTCAACCGCATCCGCGAGAAAAACGTCAACCTGCTGACGCTGGTCTTTTGGCTCGGCTTCAAACCCGTGTTGCTTCCCTACATCCGCCGCAAACGCGAGAAGGGAAGATCGCGCTGGACTTTTTCAAAGAAGATCAAACTGTTCGTGGACACCTTTGTGGCGTTTTCGTACCTCCCGATCCGCGCGTTTTCCACGATCGGCTTCGGCGTGGCGACGGCGTCCTTCATCTATGGCGCGTTCATCCTGTACTCGTATTTTTTTCGCGGCATAGACGTGCGCGGATACGCGCCGATCATGCTCGTCATGACCTTCACGTCGGGAATTCAGATGACAATGCTGGGCGTGTTGGGCGAATATCTCTGGCGCGCGCTGGACGAGGCGCGCCGCCGCCCGCCTTATGTGATAGACGAAATATATGATGAAATGAAGGAGCGGGCGTGAGCGGCTTTTCCAAACATCCGAGCGCCGTCGTCGAAACGGAAAACATCGGCGAAGGCACGCGCGTCTGGGCGTTCGTTCATATTTTACCCGGCGCAAAGATCGGCGCGGACTGCAACCTGTGCGACCAGGTCTTCATCGAAAACGACGTCTCCGTCGGCGACCGCGTGACGGTCAAGAGCGGCGTGCAGTTATGGGACGGCGTCACCCTCGAAGACGACGTCTTCGTTGGACCGAACGCGACCTTCACCAACGACCCCTTTCCGCGCAGCAAGCAATACCCCGAATCTTTTTCGCGCATAATCGTTCGCAAAGGCGCATCCATCGGCGCGAACGCCACCATTCTGCCGGGCGTGACCGTCGGCCAATACGCCATGGTCGGCGCGGGGAGTGTGGTCACGAAAGACGTGCCGCCCTACGCCATTGTTGTTGGAAATCCCGCGCGCATCGCCGGTTATGTGACGGCGGAAAAACGCGGCGCGAAAGAATTCCATCATGACGCCGCGCAGGGAACGCCCGCCGAACTGAACGTCAAAGGCGCGAAAGTGTACGCCCTGCCCATCCTTGCCGACTTGCGCGGGAGTTTGAGCTTCGCCGAATACGAAGGCAACCTGCCCTTCATCCCCAAACGCTACTTTCTGGTCTTCGACGTGCCGAGCCGCGAGATCCGCGGCGAACACGCCCACCGCGAATGTCATCAATTCCTTGTGTGCGTCAAGGGAAATTGCTCCGTCGTCGTGGACGATGGAACGAACCGCGCCGAGATTCTTTTGAACAACCCCGGGGTTGGCTTGCACATCCCGCCCATGATCTGGGCGACCGAGTACAAATACTCGCCGGACGCCGTCCTGCTCGCGCTTGCCTCCGACATGTATCGCGCCGACGATTACATCCGCGACTACGAAGAATTCCTGAAGGAGGTCAACCGCAAATGAAGCCTGTGCCTTTCCTCGACTTGAAATCGCCGTACATCGAATTGCGGGACGAACTGGACGCCGCCTATCGCCGCGTAATGGAGTCGGGCTGGTACGTCCTCGGCGAAGAGGCAACCGCCTTCGAAAAAGAGTTTGCCGAACACTGCGGCGCGAAGTTTTGCGTCGGCGTCGGCAACGGACTTGAAGCGTTACATCTCATCCTGCGGGCGTATGGCATCGGCGAAGGCGACGAAGTCATTGTGCCGACCAACACCTACATCGCCACCTGGCTGGCGGTCTCGTATGCGGGGGCAAAACCCGTCCCGGTCGAGCCGATTGAACGCGAGTACAACATTGACCCGAATCGTATCGAAGCGGCGATCACCCCCCGGACGAAAGCCATCCTCCCGGTTCATCTCTACGGGTTGGCGGCGGATGTGGACCCGATCCTTTCCCTCGCCGAGAGGTTTAACCTCAAGGTCGTCGAAGACGCGGCGCAGGCGCAGGGGGCGCAATATAAAGGACGGTCCGCCGGAAATCTCTGCCACGCCGCCGGGTTCAGTTTTTATCCCGGAAAAAATCTTGGGGCGTTGGGCGACGCCGGCGCGGCGATGACGAACGACGAAGCCCTTGCGGATAAAGCGCGGACGCTGCGCAACTATGGCTCGAAAGTGAAATACTACAACGAAGCGAAGGGCTACAACTCCCGCCTCGACGAGATGCAAGCCGCGTTTTTGCGCGTCAAACTGAAGCGCCTGGACGAATGGAATGCGCGCCGCGCGCGGATCGCATCCTTTTATCTGGAAGCGCTCTCCGATGTCGAAGATTTAACCCTGCCCGCCCTCCCCAATTGGTCTTCGCCCGTCTGGCACATCTTCCCCGTCCGTCACCCGCGACGGGACGAGTTGCAGGCGCATCTAAAAGCCAACGGCGTGGACACGTTGATTCACTATCCCGTCCCGCCGCATCTTTCCGGCGCGTATGCGGATATGGGGTATTCCAGGGGCGCTTTTCCCATCGCCGAAGCCATCGCGGACAGCGAATTGAGCCTGCCGATGGGACCGCACCTGGGCGAAGGGGATGCGGAGCGCGTCGTCGAAGTGATTCAAAGTTTTCGCCCGAAAACGCGTTCGAAATCTTGAGCGCCCATCTTTCGACGAAAATGCAACGCGCCGTCATGCAAGCGCGTATTGATGATTGAAAGGTTGATCGCTTTACACTTTGTTTTTTAGGACGCTGAAAATGCGGATGGACGCCGATTTTTTTGACAAAACGCCCTGAATCCGCGCGCTTCGCAGTCAACGCCCGTCCGCGCCCTGATTTTAAGAGTGTATCAGATTGAACTGCCTGTTCTGCCGGGAAAACTCCCCTTATGAAACTTCGGATTTTCTTCCTGCTCTTCGACATTCTCATCCTGACGGCGTACCCGATTGCCTACATCTTCAACCATTTGCGGAGGATGAAGGGTGTAAAATAGCCCCATTGCTCGACCATTCCTGAAACAAGGCAGGAGGCTGTTATGCCGTCGTACAACAAAGTTCTGGCGGTCATCCTGGGGGGCGGGCGCGGGGCAAGGCTTTACCCGCTGACGCAGATGCGGTCGAAGCCGGCTGTGCCGATCGCGGGGAAATACCGCCTGATAGACATTCCCATCAGCAATTGCATCAATTCGGAGATTTTTCGCATCGCCATCCTGACCCAGTTCAACTCGGTCTCGTTGCATCGCCACATCACCCGCACATATAATTTCGATTCGTTCCATCAGGGTTGGGTGCAGATCTGGGCGGCGGAACAGACCATGGAAAGCGCCGACTGGTATCAGGGCACGGCGGACGCCGTTCGCAAGCAGATGCTGGAGATTCAAGCCACCGGCGCGGAGTATGTCTTGATCCTTGCGGGCGACCATCTCTATCGCATGGATTACAGGGCGATGGCTCAATTTCACTGGGAAAATAAGGCGGATATCACCGTCGCCGTGCAACCGGTTCGCAGGGAGGAGGCAAGCCGTTTCGGAGTCCTGAAGCGCGAGCCGGGCGGCCGAATCAGCAACTTTGTGGAAAAGCCCAAGGACCCGGATGTCCAAAACCGCTTCGTCAGCCGCGACGACCCCGTGCGCCCCTTCCTCGGTTCGATGGGAATCTATATGTTCAACACGAAGACATTGCTGGATTACATCAGCGAATTTCCCGATTACGACGATTTCGGCGGCGACATCATCCCCCATGCGATCCAATCGCACAAGGTCTTCGGCTTCGACTTCGACGGCTACTGGCAGGACATCGGGACGATCCGCTCGTTCTATGAGACCAATCTGATGCTCACCCGCCCGGATTCGCCGTTCAATTTTTACGACGCAAAACTGCCGATCTATACCGATATGCGCTATCTGCCCGCCTCCATCGTCGAGGAAAGCGGTTTGAGGGACGTTTTGATCGCGGAAGGAAGCCGCGTGTCGAAATCGGAGATCAGTCATTCCATCATCGGCATTCGCAGTCAGATCGCGGCGGGATGCGTGATCAAGGACAGCATCGTCATGGGGGCGGATTATTACGAGCGCGAGTCGGGGGGGCTGCCCATCGGCATCGGCGCGGGCTGTCATATCGAGGGCGCGATCCTGGACAAGAACGCGCGCATCGGCGACCGCGTGACCATTCGTCCCTTCCCGCGCAACACCGACCTGGACAATGAAAAATGGTATGTGCGCGACGGCATCGTCATCATTCCGAAGGATATGGAGATTCCGCCCGGCGCGACGATCGCGCCGGAATAGAGAAAGTTTCAAAAGCCTTGACGCCCGAAAGGCATGATTAAAATTATGCTATACTCGCGTCAACCATGAATTCAACGCGCGAATACTGGCAGCGCTGGGCTGAATCCCTGCGCCGTTATCAACTTCACGATCTGGTCGCCTCGTTCCTCGAAGCAGGAAGTCCGTTTGCCCTGCTCGGCGCACAGGCGATTTATTTTAGCGGCGCGTTCGCGAAGAACAAAAATCTCGACGCGCTCGCCGAAATGCTCGAGGACGACGCGCAGACGCGCGCTTTTGCCGAGTTTTTGGGCGGGAACGGAGCGCTCGAATGATCGCGCCCGCCATGCTTGTTGCCGCCGTCTTTTTGCTGGGGGTCATCACGCTATGGAAGCGCCGTTCCCCCGGATATCTGCGCGAGATCCCCGCTTTTGTCCGCCTGGCGCGCGCCGTCGGTTTGAGCATCGAGGATGGGAAACGCCTGCACGTCTCGCTCGGTCATGGCGGTTTGTTCGAGGCGCGCGGCGGACCGGCCCTGGCGGGTCTGGCTTTGCTTCGCAACATCGCCGAACGCACATCCGTCAGCGATATGCCATCCGTCGCCACTGCCGGGGACTCGACCCTGGGTTTGTTGACCCAGGATACTTTGCAGGCGGGGTATCAGGCGGCTGGCGTGGGCGAAGCCTATGTGCATACCATGGGGCGCATTTCGGGACTGACTCCCTTCAGTTATGCCGCCGGAGCCATGCACGTCGCCCATAACGAAAACGTTTCGACAAACATTCTGCTCGGGCATTTCGGTCCCGAAGCGGGCTTGCTGGCTGAATCTTCCGAACGGGCGAAAGCGACTCTTATCGGCGCGACGGATGATCTGGCTGGGCAGTCGGTTCTGTTTGCAAGCGCGCAGGATGCGCTCATCGGCGAGGAACTCTTTGCGGCGGGGGCGTATCTCGATGCGCGCCCCGCCCACCTCGCCAGCCTGACCGTGCAGGATATCTTCCGCTGGACGATCATTCTCGCTCTGATCGGCGGATCGGCGGCGAAGTTCATAGGGGTCTTCTAATGCGCGTCCTGACCGCCATCATCGCCATTGCAGTCGGCATCCTTATTCTGCTCGGATATTTCCTCCCGCAGGCGGCGGTCGTGCAGGTCGTCCTGCTGGATTGGGCGATTGTTCTGGCGGGGACGGCGGCGTTGATCGGCGTCTTCAACCTTGTTGCCGTCCACGCCGAAAAGATCCGCCGCAAGGAGAAAAACGGCGTCTACAGCGCCATTCTGATCATCGGCTTGTTCGCCTCGTTCCTTTTTGGTCTTGTCCTCAAACCCCAGAGCGATTTCATGCAGTTCGTCGTCCTCGAAGGCGTCATCATTCCGGTGGAAGCCTCGCTGATGGCTTTGCTGGCGGTTTCGTTGTTGTACGCCGCCGTCCGCCTGTTGCGCCGCCGCGCCGATGTGATGAGCGTTTTCTTCGTCCTTGCCGCGTCGTTGATCTTCCTCGGTTCGGTCACGCTCCCGTTCGGGGATATTCCGTTGATCGGCACGCTGATCCGCCCCTGGGTCTCGCAAATATTGGCGTTGGGCGGCGCGCGCGGAATTTTGATCGGCGTCGCGCTCGGCGCATTGACCACCGGTTTGCGCGTGCTGTTCGGCGTGGACCGTCCGTACGGGGGCAGATGACATGGCCGATATGATCAAATGCCCGCTGTGCGCGGCGATGAACCCGCCGGAGAACAAGATCTGCCTGCGTTGTCAGACTCCGCTTTCGGGCGAGTCCTTCCAGACCGGGCAGGCGCCGGTGCGCAAGGATACCGGCGAATTGGAACCCATCCTGCCGGAGTGGTTGAGGGATGCGCGCGAGACCGCCAAACAGTCCGGCATGGGCGAACGCTTTCAACGCGAGGAAAATGCCCAGCCTGCGGCTCCCAGCGCGGACCTGTTGGCGGGTTTGCAATCCCAGGCGGGGAGCGACGACGAAGAAGATATTCCGGACTGGCTCGCCAACATCACCGGAAAGCCGGCGCCAAAACCCAAAGCGGACGAACCGAAGGAGGACTTCAGCAACGTTCGCTGGGTTGAGACCGGACGCAAGGACGATTTTGAACAGGAACAGGCGGAGGGCGACCTGCCAGCCTGGATGACGGGGACGCCGCCTTCGGTTGGGGATGCCGGAGAAAAGGATGAACTGACGGATTGGTTCCGGGAATCGGGCGCGGGAAGCGATTCAATTCAAAGCCCGTTCCAGTCCATGCCGGATTCAGGTTCTGCCTTTTCCGCCGCGCCTTCGTCGGAGGAAACGCCGGATTGGTTGAAGCAAATGGACGCCGAGGCGAAGAAGGGAAGCCAGCCCGCGGCTGAGGAAAGTTCCATGGATTGGCTCAACCAGCCATCTGAGCCTGCGACCGATGCGCAATCGGCGGGTCCTTTCGGTATGCCCGCCTCCGATGATCTGGACTGGTTGACTCAACTCAAGGCGGATTCAACTCCGCAGGCGGATGCCAGTCCCGCCCCAGATTCTCCGAATTGGTTGAAAGACCTGGGAGCGCCTCCCAGCGTAGAATCAACTCCTTTTGTAGAATCCGCGCCGGCGGAGTCCGAGCCGTTCGATTCCGCCGACTTTCCTTCGTGGCTGGCGGATGAGACATCCAAGAAATCGGACTCCGCTTCCATCTGGCTTGAAGAGAAGGGCGAAGCCAGCGTAAGCGCGTCTGCGGACGATGCGTTCGGCGACCTGCCGGATTGGCTGAAGTCTGCGGCGCCTCAATCTTCGATCTTCGACGAACCTGCGGCGGCGGTTGAAGTTCAGAAACCCGAAGAGCCGCAAGCCCCTGTGAATCCGCCGTTTGAGACGACGCCCGCATTTGTGGACGATTCACTTTCAGACGAATCGCTTTTCACCGATATGCCGGATTGGCTCTCCAATGCGACGGATGCGCCGGTCGCTTCGTCCGCATCCGCCGAACCCGCCGCCGATTCGGACGCGCTCGCGCCGAACATCCTGCCTTCGTGGGTCGAGGCGATGCGCCCGGTTGATCAGGCTGTGCCGGGAGCGGCTTCGCTTGCGGGAGGTCAGACGCTGGAACAGAGTGGGGCGTTGGCGGGGTTGCAGGGCGTCCTGCCAGCCGGGATGGGTTTTGCGCCAACCAGCAAGCCGAAAGCCTATTCTAATAAGCTCAATGTCAATGAAGAGCAGTTGAAACATGCCGAGATATTCGAGCAGATCCTCGCCGCCGAGACCGCCCCCGAAATGTTGATCGTCGAGAAGACGCTTGGCGCGTCGCGCGGTTTGCGCTGGACGATCGCGGCTTTGCTTGTCATTGCGACTCTGGCGACCCTGCTCTCGCGCGCGCAGTTTCTCTCCGCGCCGGTTGGCGTGCCGAAGGAACTTGGGTATGCCGTCGCCGCCGTGCAAGCCATCCCGGAAAATGCGCCGGCGCTGGTGGCGGTGGATTACGAACCCGCGCGCGCCGGCGAGATGGAAGCCGCCGCCGCGCCGCTCTTCGATAATTTGATGTTGTTGAAACATCCGCGAATGACGTTTGTCGCCACCAATGAATCGGGGGCGATCCTCGTCGAACGCTTCATTGCCGGGACGTTGGCGGAGCGCAACTATCAAAGCGGGGTGACCTACCTGAACCTGGGTTATCTTGCGGGCGGGCAGGTGGGCATCCGCGCTTTTGCGCAGAACCCGCAGTTTGCCGCGCCGTTGGATATTTCCGGCTTCGACGCGTGGGGTCTCCCGCCGCTCGAGGGTGTGACGGCGTTGAATCAATTTGCGCTGATCCTTCTCGTCACCGACGACGCGGAAGCCGCCCGCGCCTGGGTGGAACAGACTCAGGATGCGCGCGGAGTCGTCCCGATCGTCGTGGTCTCGAGCGCGCAAGCTGCGCCGATGATCCAGCCGTATTATGAATCGCGGCAGATCGCGGGCATGGTGAGCGGCTTGTACGGCGGCGCGATCGTCGAACGCCAGTATAACAACGGCCGCCCCGGCCTTGCGCGCCGTTACTGGGACGCTTACAGCATCGGCATGTTCCTCGCCGCAGTCTTCACGCTGGGAGGCGGGTTCGTCAACTTTGCGCTCGGGTTGCGCGACCGCGCCGCGGCGGGAGGGGAAGAATAATGTTCCCTTTCTTCGATCTGATCGCCGGAACGCTGGCGTTTTTCCTGACGCTCATGATCCTCAGTTATCTGATCGGCGACAACCCCTTGTTCAAGATCGCGGTCTATTTGTTCGTGGGCGTCGCTTCGGGGTACGCCGCCGCGGTTGTCTTCTGGCAGGTTTTGTACCCGAAGCTTTTCCAGCCGACCGCCGTCATTTTACAGAGCGGCGATTACGCGCGCGGCGGCTTGCTCGTCGCGCCGTGGCTGGGCTTCGCCTTCATCCTGATGAAGATTTCGCCGCGCCTTGCGGGGATCGCGCGCATCACCATGGCGTTTCTTGTCGGCGTGGGCGCGGCGGTGACCGTCGCCGGGGCGCTGACCGGCACGATCCTGCCGCAGGCGAATGCGACGATCAATTTCTTCGACCAGGACTACGCCGCCGCGCGCAACATCGGCGCCTTCGAAGCGCTCGGCAATGGGGCGATCCTTCTGGCGGGCGCGGTCGCTTCGCTGGCATACTTTCACTTTGGCGCGCGTCAGAAAACCGACGGTTCGACGAGGCGTTTCGGTTCGGTCGAACTGCTCGCCTGGGTCGGAAGAGTCTTCATCGGCGTCACGCTCGGCGCGATCTTCGCAGGCGTGTATGCCGCCGCGCTGACGGCGTTGATCGAGCGCGTTTCGTATCTTGTCAATTTCGTCCAGTCGTTGCTTGCATTATTCTAGGGATTCATGGCTGCTTCAATCGTCACCGGTAATTCGCTGCTCGCCCTCGATGTCGGAGCCGCAAACACGCGCGCGGCGCTGTTCGACGTGATCGAAGGCGAATATCGCTTTGTGGCGTGCGGCGCGGCGCCCAGCACAGTGGATGCGCCCATTCGGGACGTATCCGAAGGCGCGCGCAGCGCCATTCAAGCCCTGCAGGACATTCTCAAACGAACCATGCTCGACGTCTCGCGCAGCCTCATCCTGCCGAGTCAGCCGGACGGCTCCGGCGTGGATGCGCTCGTCGTCACCGTGTCCGCAGGTCCCGCCGTCAAGACCCTTGTGGTGGGTCTGCTCAGGGACGTCTCGCTCGACAGCGCGCGCCGACTGACCGAATCCACCTACGCCCGCATTGTGGATTCGATGAGCCTCGGCGACCAGCGCAAACCCGAACAGCAGATTGACAGCATCCTGCGCCTGCGCCCGGACATGGTCGTCATTGCCGGCGGCACAGACGGGGGCGCGTCGCGTTCCGTTCAAAAACTTCTCGATCCAATCGGGCTTGCCAGTTATCTCCTGCCGGAGGAAAAACGCCCGGCGGTGTTGTTCGCGGGCAACGAAAAACTCATTGAGGAAGTTCGCGCGCTGGTCGGCACATTGGCTTCCACCCTGCATTTCAGTTCCAACATCCGCCCCTCGCTCGACATTGAAGACATCCCTCCCGCCGAGAGCGAACTGGCGCAGATGTTCGTCAAGATCCGCAAGAAACAACTCAGAGGGCTGGATATCCTCGACCATTGGGCGGGCGGCCACACTCTGCCAACCGCATACGCGACCGGGCGCATGGTGCGTTTCCTTTCCAACGTCTATGGCTCGCCGAAAGGGTTGCTGAGCGTTGATCTCGGCGCGTCTTCGGCGGTGATCGCCGCGGGTTTCAAGAGCAAATCCGTCCTGAAAGCCTTCCCCCAGTTTGGGCAGGGCGAGGGCCTGCCGGGCTTGTTGCAACACACCACCCTCGAAAACATCCTGCGCTGGTCCGCGCTGGACCTTCCGCCCGGCGCCGTCCTCGAGTATCTGCATCAGAAGGCTCTCTACCCTGCGACGATTCCAGCGACGAAGGAAGACTTCGCCGTCGCGCAATTGGCGGCGAAGGAGGCGTTGTACCTTGCCATGCAATTGGCGCGGCGCGATTTCCCGAAGGATTCCGCCTTCATCAAGCCGACTTTGACTCCCCTCTTCGACCCCATCATCGCCGGAGGAGCCGCCCTGAGCGACGCTTCGCGCCCCGGCTCGAGCCTGCTCCTGCTATTGGACTCCGTCCAACCCGTCGGCATTGCCACTGTCATCCTCGACCAGAACAACCTCATGCCGCTCCTCGGCGCGGCCGCCTCGGTCAATAACATCCTGCCGGTGCAAGTATTGGAATCGGGCGCATTCCTGAGCGTAGGGACGATCGTCTGCCCGGTGGTCGCCGCGAAACATGGAGCGTCCATCCTCAAGGCAAGGGTGATGTATGAAAACGGCGCCGAAGCCTCGGTGGACTTGAAATACGGAACCATCGAAATCCTCCCGCTGGCAAGCGGAGAAACCGGGCGCATCACCATCCAGGTTTCGCGCGGCGCGGATATCGGTTACGGACCCGGGCGCGGCGTGAAAAACCTGTCCATCAGCGGCGGCGCATTGGGCGTCGTCTTCGACGGGCGCGGACGCCCGCTCGACCTGCCAGGCGACCCGGCGCGCAGGCGCGAGTTGCTCCAAAAATGGAATTGGGCTTTGGGAGGCGGATAAAACCATGCTTGCGCCCGTTCATCACATCATCGGTCTCACGACCATCATCCGCGAGAGGCTTTTGCCTGTTTCGGGGAATGTGCTTGTCCGCGTTCAACAAAAAGTCACGGCGGGAGAGGCGATCGCCGAAGCCCGCTGGGCGCGCGAACATGTCCTGCTGGATGTGGCGCGCTTGCTGGGGGTTTCCCCCGCCATGGCAGATTCCCTGATCAAATGCCAGGTGGACGATAAACTCGCCGCCTCCGCCGAGATCGCCGTCGGGCGCGGGCTGTTTCCGCGTTCGGCGCGCGCGCCGCGCGAGGGGCGCGTCGTTGCCGTGGGGGGCGGACAGGTCCTCATGGAAGTCGGCGAATCGAAGATGGAACTGCGCGCCGGTTTGCCCGGCACGGTGATTCAGGTGATTCCAACCCGCGGCGTTGTGATTCAATCGCATGGAGGGCTCGTGCAGGGAGTGTGGGGCAACGGGCGCATCGACTCGGGCTTGCTCGTCAACCTGATGCAGACGCCCGACAGCGCGTTGACCCCCGACCGCATGGACGTCAGCCTGCGCGGCTCGATCATTATGGGCGGTATGATCCGCAACCTCGAAACCCTGCAAGCCCTGGCGGAACTTCCCGCGCGCGGGCTGATCGCTTCCAGCATCCACCCTTCGTTGATCTCGAAGGCGCGCGAGATGCGCTACCCGATCCTCGTCACCGACGGGATCGGCTCCCTGCCGATGAATTCCGCGGCGTATAAACTTCTCAGCACCAACGCCAAGCGCGAGATAGCCCTGAACGCCGAAACCTTAGACCGTTACGCCGGCGCAAAGCCGGAGATCGTCATTCCCCTGCCCACCTCCTCCGAACCGCCCGCGCCGAACGACATGGAATCCTTCGCGCCCGGTATGCAGGTGCGCATACGCCGTCCTCCCGCGCATGGCATGATCGGCTCCATCGTCTCGATCAAACCGGGTCTGACCGCGCTTCCAAGCGGGTTGCGCGCTCAAGCCGCCGAGGTCAAACTGGAGAACAACGAGACCATCGTCATTCCGCTCGTTAACATGGAAGTTGTGGGATAATTGGCAGGCAGGAACAACCATCAGGAGAGTGCCCCATGAACTTTGAAGAACCCAATTACGACGACAACCTTGAAGAAGGTCAACTGCCGGAAGAGTCGAACAACAACCGAACCTTCCTGATCGCGGCCGGCATCCTGGGCGGTCTCATCCTGATCTCCGCCGCCTGTCTCGTCGGCGTGTATCTGTTCTCGCGCAATTCCGCCGCGCGGGGCGCGGAACAAGCCGCCGTCCAGACGACAACGGCGCAAGCCAGCAGCAACTTCATCAACGACTCGCTGACCATGACCTCCGCCGCCGCTTTGCTTCCCACTGCCACCGAGCCGCCCACTCAAACCCCCGTGGTTAACATCCCCACCACAACCGCCGTTGCCAACCCGAGCGTGACCAGCGGCGCGGCATTGAACAACACCTCCATTGCCGCCACCGCCACCGTCGGCGCGGCGCTGACCCAAGCCGCCAACGCCCAATTGACCATCATCCCCACCACCACCGCCCTGCCCGGCACCGGCTTTGTGGATGATGTGGGCGCGCCGGGACTCGCCGTGATGGCGCTCGCCTTTATCGTCGTCATCCTCCTGGCGCGGCGATTGCGCTTCAACCCAAGCCGATAGTCCGTCTCCGAACCCAAAGGTTAAACCGACCTCTGACAAAGCGGAAGAATCAATAAAAAAGCCGCGCGCGCATCATACCCTGCGCCCCGGCGGAGACAACCACGGGCTGTTCAAGCAATCGAACAGCCCGTTATGTTTACATTCCCGCCCCCATTTTTGGTAGCGGCTCCCGGTAAATGCAGTAAATCGGAATGCCATTCCGATTTACTGCCGTCATCATTTCATTGGAGCGGCTACTCAATTTTTATCATAATTTCACACCACGCTCTCCGCCACCTGCTTCCCATACCCCAATAGCGCCTTTACCATTTCATGCGTGCGCCCTTCGGCGTAGACTCGCAGGACGGGTTCGGTTCCCGACGGGCGGATCAACAGCCACGAGTCGTCCGCCATGATGTATTTCACGCCGTCGCGCTGGCTGATCTCGCCGACCTTCGCGCCGCCGATCTCGGCTGGAGCCTTTTTGGTCAGGAACTCGGTCATCTCGGCTTTGGCAACGGGACGGCTCAGGCGCAGGTCCACACGCTCGTAAAAGGCGGGACCGACATCCGTGAGCAGGTCGTCCACCATCTCACCGAGGGACTTGCCCGAAGCCGCGAGCATTTCAACGATCAGCAAGCCCATGATGGGACCGTCGCCTTCGGGGATGTGTCCCTTGAACGAGATGCCGCCAGATTCCTCGCCGCCGATTAACACGTCTTCGGTCATCATGATGTCCGCGATGTGGTTGAAACCGACCGGCGTTTCGTGGATCTTGAATCCGTAACGTTTGGCGAGCCGGTCCAACATGCGCGTAGTGGAAACGGTGCGCACGATTGAGCCGCTCATGCCGCGCTTCTCGACCAGATATTTCAGCGAAAGCGCCATGATCTTGTGCGGGTCCACGAAGTTGCCGCGCTCGTCCATCGCGCCGATGCGGTCCGCGTCGCCGTCGGTGACCACGCCGAAATTGCCAAGCCCCGAACTGACCGCGCTGGACAACGCGCCGAGATTCTTCGCAATCGGTTCGGGGTGAACGCCGCCGAAGCCCGGGTTCATCTCGCCGCGGATCTCGTACACCTCACAGCCCGTCCCCTGCAAAAAGGATTTGATCACGCCTCTTCCCGACCCGTACATGGCATCCGCCACAAAGCGCTGCGGATTCTCGGCGATGAGGTCTGTTCTTATCAGTTTGTTCAAATGATCGAAATAGGCGGGCAGGGGGTTGAAGCGCTGGATCAGCCCCGCCTCGCGCGCCTTTTTGAAATCCATCAGGTTCGGTCCGCGCGCCTGTTCTTCGTTATCGTTGATGTACACTTCCACGCGGCGGCATTGTTCGGGCAGGGCCGAGCCGCCGAACGCGCCCTTCAACTTCACGCCGTTATAGCGCGGCGCGTTATGCGAGGCGGTGATCATCACGCCCGCGATGGCGTTGTTGTATTTGACGGCGTAGGATATGGCCGGTGTGGGCGAATCGGACTGCGCCAACAGAACGCTGAATCCGTTCGCGGCCAGTACGCGCGCGACCTCCCCCGCAAAACGATCCGAAAGAAAGCGCGTGTCGTAACCGACCACGATCTTTTTCGCGTCCACCGTTTCGCTTTTGTCCCAATGATCCGAAGCGACGGCGTCCGCGATGGCTTGCGAGACCATGCGTAAATTGCCGAAGGTGAAACTGTCCGAGATGACGGCGCGCCAGCCGTCGGTGCCGAAATGAATGGGCATGATTGCTCCTTGAAGCGAAATGGAAGATGACAGTCATTTTTAAAATGACTGTCATCTTGTTTGTGTAATCTATGGCGTTACAGTAATCGTCGGTGTGGACGACGCGCTGAAGTTGGGGGCGGGCGTGGCGTAGGCGATGACCGATTCCAACAGCCAGCCTTCCACGCGCTCGCCGTTGACCTGCGTATAAACTTTCACCCACGTGCTTCCGTTGACGATCTCAAACTCCGAATACGTCTCGACGATCGTGCCGTTGAGCAGGGTCATCACATAATTTCCCCCGGGCGCGTCGCGCAGGTTCGCGCCGCCGCCTTCGCTCGCGGCGATCTTCCCATACGTCGGTTCGGGCTGGATGGTGAGCGTGATGGTCGGCGTCTCGGTTGGCGGAAGCGTGATCTCCAGCGTCAACGGCACGGGGCTGGGCGTTAGGTCGTCCGCCGTCGGCGTGCGCGAAGCGGGACCCGCCGTCCGCGTTGGTCTTGGGCTGGGTTGAGGAGTCAGACTCAAAGTCGGGGATTGAAGCGGAGGAATCTGATTCGTCGGGGTGAATTGGGGAATCGCCGCCTCTGTCCTGGACGGGGAGCCGGATGCCGCGAGGACGCTTAGGATTCCGCCGAAGACGATCAGCGCGAGCCCGCTCAAGATGATTCCGCCGAACGATGGGCGCAATCGCAGAATGAAGAGCGTGACCAGACCGAGGATGCCCGCCAGCGCGAAATGAGCGGCGAAGACCAGCAATCCTTGAAACCAAACGTCGGGCAAGCCCGCGCCGACGCCGAACGCCGCCGCGCCGATGGGGAGAAAAAATGAATAGGCGACGATCACGCTCGGCAGAAACGGGCGGTCTTCGGAGCGCGCGAAGGAAACGACGAGAGTCACCGCGCCGACGGCGAGGGCGACCAGTTCGGGAATCCACAGCCGCGAGTGGAGATAGACGTTATCGAAGGTGCGCGGCATGAAGGGCAGCGCGGCAAACCCCGTGATCAGCCCGCCGATGAAGACGAAGATGACGCTGATGAACAGCGCCATGAGCGTTTCGAACATGAAGCGCAGCGAGCCGGTCAGAAGCGCGAGCAGGAAACCAACCCAGGGAGTCATGAGCGGCGCGACGAGGATGCCGACCAAAAGCGCCGCTTGTGAATCGAGCAGGTAGCCGAGTCCCACAATCGCCCCGCAGACCAGCGAATAGACGAACAACTCCCATGAAGGATACGCCCTGCGCGCCAGCGATGCGATCAGTTCCGCCTGTCCTTCCGCGTCGGTGGGGATGTGCGAACGGCGCGTGGCGCGGCGGCGGCGCGGCGGCATGGGGGATTCCTGCCCCGGGTGTTGCGGCGGCAGAATCGGGTCTTCATTTATGGGCATGGAGCAATTATACAAGGGTTGAGGCGATAAAGGGAGAAACAAATGGGTAACGAAACATCGTCGGTTTTTTTTTAACGCCAAGACGCCAAGCCGCTTAGGGTTCATAAAAATATAGTTTCCCTCACCCGCCGCCGAGCCATGTCTTTGCGAGGGCGCTCTTGCTCTTCGCCCGAAGCAATCCCCTCGCTGATATGGAGATTGCTTCGCCGCCAAAGACCAAGAGCGGCGGCTCGCAACGACATTGCGGGAAGTTAATTATTTACAGACCCTTACATCCTTGCGTTAAGGATCTTGAGAATTATTCCAATACGTTTGCGGCATACTTGGGAAACGGAAACAGTGTGCAAGCAAAGGTTGTCAGCGCCTCCGCTCAAGCCGCCGTCCTGTGCGAAGCCCCCTGTGGGCGGCGGCGGTTTATGAGGGAAATCCCGCGCCGGGGACGGCGCTGGGAGCAGGTTACCTGACATGTTTTGCATGCACACACGGAAACAGGCGTCGCGCCGGTTTTGCCGTTTTGTTGTATAGTTGACCGAAATCATCGAAAGAGGAATCTCATGAGCGAATTGCGAGTTTATAAAACCTCCCCGGCTGTCATTTTTATAGTCGCGCTTATGTTCGTCATCCTGATTGGCGGCGTTGTCCTGGCCGTCGGCATGGACGCCCTGTCCTATGTGATTCTGCCCGCCGTTATCGGCTTCCTGTTACTGGCGGGGCTCTTCGCCATGCAGATCACGAAGGTGACGATATCAGACGATGCGATCAGCGCGCAGAACCTGCTGGGGACGAAATCCCTGCGCTGGGCGGAGGTCGTCCGCGCTTCGGGGCGGGGATATTCGATCAAACTTCATAATCAAGATGGGGATGTGACTCTCTCGATCAGCCCGCAATTGCCGGGGTACGAAGAGATCGTCGAGTTCATCGGCGCGAAACGCCCGCAACTCTTTGACCCGAACCAATACAGCGAAATGAGGCGCGGGATCGCGCCTTACATCTTCATGTTCCTCTTTGTGACGTTGGTTTTGGGCGTCTCGCTCGTGTTCGTCTATTCGACGATGGATTCGCCCGATGCGTCCTTCGCCAAATACGCTCCCCTGCTTGTTTTCGTCGCAATCACGCTCGCCTTCGGCGGGATGGTATTTTCCGTGCCGCGCTCGCTGACTCTCGAAGGGAACGCGCTGAACCTGAGTTACCTCATCGGCTCGAAGAGCCTGCGCGCCGATGAGATCACGGTTGTCCAGCTCAGTTACACCCAAAGCCGCAACGGAAAGCATTTTTTCATCAACCTGCATTTGAAGGACCGGCGCAACATCCGTTTGAGAGGCTTGGGCGTGGGACTGCCCGTGGCGTATCTGGTTTTGAAGAACTGGCATAAACTCCACACACAGGGGCAGTCTGCAAATCCGCGCCCGGCTTTGAACGATGTCGCGCCGAATTGGTCGGATAAGTCATGGAAATGACGCGGATAAACATCCGCTCGGAGCGCAACGCCTCCTGACTTTGCATCCAACATTGGGAGACGTTGGACTCCGTAAGCGACGCAACAATTCGTCAGACAAGCCGCATAATTAATACAGTTCTTTAACTGTCCCCCGTCCGCCGACCTGCTATAATGTCTCTGCCACTACATGACGGCACAGGATGCCTGACACGCGAAACTCTGCGCGTGACGCCCCGGAAAGGCAGGTACATCATCATGATCCTCTTGCATTCCCCCCTCCGCCCCTAAAACCCAAGCCGCGCTTGAACCCATTCACGCGAGCCGCTTTCCGCTTTCCATGATTTTACGCGCCACTTGACCTTTGGCGTTTCTGGAAACTTGACATTATGACTCAACATAGAATCACAGACGACCTGGAAGCCCTGCTGGACGTCCTCCCCTCGAATATCCGCCACGCCGTCGAAAAGGCGAACAACAGCGATAAATTACTGGAGATCGTCATAGACCTCGGGCGCATCCCCACCGCCCGCTTTGTCGAAGGCGAAACCGCCCTGCTCGATAAAGAAATCGCCCGCGCCGAGATAGACCACATCACCGAGCGCATCGGCTCTTTCGACGCGGACAACCGCGCCGGCATGGAGCGCACGCTCCATCGCATCTCCGCCATCCGCAATCGGCGCGGAGTCATTGTCGGTTTAACCTGTCGCGTCGGCCGCGCCGTGTACGGCACCGTGGACATCATTCAAGACCTGATCGAATCGGGCAAATCGGTTCTGATCCTCGGCCGCCCCGGCGTCGGCAAGACGACTCTCCTGCGCGAAGCGGCGCGCATCCTCGCCGAAACAAAGCGCGTCGTCATCGTGGACACATCCAACGAGATCGGCGGCGACGGCGATGTGCCGCATCCCGCCGTGGGCAGGGCGCGGCGGATGCAGGTCAAAGAGCCGACCTTGCAGCATGAAGTGATGATCGAAGCCGTCGAGAACCACAACCCCGAAGTGATCGTCATTGACGAGATCGGGCGCGAACTCGAAGCCCTCGCCGCGCGCACCATCGCCGAACGCGGCGTGCAACTGATCGGCACGGCGCACGGTCAGACGCTTGAAAACCTCCTGCTCAACCCAACGCTCAGCGACCTCGTCGGCGGCATCGAAGCCGTGACCCTCTCCGACGAAGAAGCCCGCCGCCGCGGCACGCAAAAGACCGTCCTCGAACGCCGCGCCCCACCCACCTTCGACGTCCTCATCGAAATTCAGACCCGCGACCGTTTCACAATTCACCAGGATATCACGTCCGCGGTGGATGCATTGCTGCGCGACACGCCCATCCCGCCGGAGATTCGCACGAGGGATGAATCGGGCGAGATCAAGGTCGAAAGGGCGACTCCGCCCACAGTCAAGCGTGAGGCGACGAAACCCCCGCCTCGGACTCGTAGACAGCCGGTCACACAATCCGTCGAGCCTTTATCTACGCCGACGCAGGTTCCGAACGTCGGCGCAAAGTTGCAGACCATCCGCATCTTCGCCTATGGCGTGGCGCGCAACCGACTTCAACAAGCCGCCAAACGACTCGGCGTGCCCGCCGTGGTCGTCGCCGACGAGCGCGAAGCCGATGTATTTGTTACCCTGCGGACGTATTACCGCAACCGCGAACACACCATCATGGACGCGGAGTCGCGCGGGATGCCGATTTACGTGTTGCGGGCGAATTCGGTTTCGCAGGTGGAGCAGTTCGTCAGCGATCTTTACAACCTGACCGAACACGTCCAGCGCGACAACATGGAAGATATCCGCGACCAGGCGCAACAAGCCATCAGCGCGGTCTTGAACGGCGAACGCTTCGTAGACCTGCCGCCGGGACCGTCCCTCGTGCGCCGCATCCAGCACGAAATGGCGCGCAACGCCGAGTTGGTGAGTCATTCGTATGGGAAGGAGCCGCGGCGGCACGTGAGGATTTTCAGGGAGTGAGGAGCCTTCTCGAAAAAAAACGCGGACGAATTGCCGGGTTTATCGAAGGCGTTGCGTCTTGAAATTCCCTATCCCCTTCCCTGTCTTCCGTATCTTCTCCGAATCTCAGGCAAAAAATATTCCTCGAAGAAGCGATCCACATCGTAATCCGGTTTCCAGTTCCAATCCTTGCGCGCGCGCGAGTCGTCCACATCCTCGGGCCAGGAATCGACAATGCCCTGTCTGCGCGGATTCGGTTCGAAAGTCACCTTCACATTCGCAAAAGCCTTCAGTGCGCGCTGGCGAAAATCCTCGGCGGTGATGGCGAAGGCGGCGACGTTATAGACGTTCGCCGTCAACTTCTCGCGCGGCGCGTCCATGAGCGTCATCAGCGACTTGATCGCGTCCGGCATCGCCATGAAGGAAATCTTCGTATCGGGGCGCACGAAACAGGCGTAGTTTTTCCCCTGCGCCGCGGCGTGAAGCATCTCGGGACCGTAATCGCTCGTCCCGCCGCTGGGCAGGGTGAAGGCGCTGATCAAACCGGGGAAACGCAGGGCGCGAAAGTCCAGCATGACCGGCGGCTTTTCATCCAAATGTTTCTGACCGAAATATTTTCCGTAATAAATCCCCAGTTTTTCGCAATACAACTTGTTGCATCCGTACATCGTGTGCGGCGAGACCCAATCCTCCTCCTTCACCGCGCCCGCGCTTTTCTTCGCATCCAGGTTCGGCATCCCATAAGCGGCGATCGAACTTGGGAACAAAAATTTGACCGGCTTGCCGTACTTCTCCGAACGATACGCCGCCAGCATCAGCAGTTGCATCGTCCCTTCCACGTTGATACGATGCGCCTCCTCGGTGGCGATCTCCGCCTTGGATGAAAGCGACGCGGCGAGGTGGAAGATCACGTCGAAATCGTAATCGTAGAAAACCTTTACCTTGTAAACCAAATCCCCCTGCACATGCTCCGCCGTCAAACCCTTAATCGAATCCGGCAGGGGGGCGATGTCCGACGTCACCACGCGATAACCGCCCTTCTTCGCCAGTTCCTGCGCCAACGCCTGCCCGATCTCTCCGCACGCGCCCGTGATCAGCGCCCGCTTCATGGTCATATTTGTCTCCTGATATACTGGAATGTCGTAATTCGTCAGCGCGTACTCGGCGTTCTCTGACGCCGGGGTCGCGCAAGAGGGCGCAAACTACGCGGAATAACTATGAGAAAATCTCGTACGTTTATTTTACGACATAATGAAATGATTCGATGTAACAAAATGGGTATGATGTTTTCACTTCTGAATGAGACGCGGGCAAGCGCGGACGGGCGCGGAGAAAAAAAAATCCGCGTACATCTGCGTTTATCCGCGTCCCAATTGATTTTGATTCTCCTCCTCACATCCTGTGCTTCGATCAACGACTGGCTTGCCGTATCCACCCCCATTCAACGGACGGAAACCCCGCCTCCGACCTCGACCCGGGTCTGGTTCCCCCCATCCGCCACGCCTACGCCCCAGGTTTTACCCACCAAAGAACCCACGCCGGAGATGCGCCCCGGAGTCGGCGGCGAATTTCTCGCCGACGATTTTTCAGATCCGCTCAATTGGGAGATCGCCGCATCAGACGAAGCCAGTTCCTCCATCAACGGCAATCGCCTGACGCTCGCCGCCCAAAGCCGCGTTTACATGACCAGCCTGCGCCGCGACACCCTGCTCGACGATTATTACGCCGAAATCACCGCCCAGCCGGGGCTGTGCAAAAATGAAGACAGTTACGGCTTGCTCGTCCGCGCAAGCGGCGGGTCGTATTACCGCTTCGCCCTCGCCTGCGACGGAACCGCCCGCGCGGAGAGAGTCAACAACAGTATGCGCCTGACGTTGCAGAAACCGCTCCCCAGCGGAGACGTCCCACCCGGCGCGCCCGGCGAAGTCCGCATCGGCGTGTGGGCTGTCGGCGCGGAAATGCGCCTCTTCCTCAACGGACGTTTCCAGTTCAGCATCCACGATCCTTCCTTCCCCATTGGCGCAATCGGTGTCTTCGTCCGCTCGGCGGGGGACACCCCGGTGGTTGTCTCCTTCTCCAATCTGGTCGTTCAAGGGGTGAATTATATTTTCCCAACCGCAACGCCGTAGTTGTTGATAACCAGCGGATCGCGAAAACCCGGCGTTAGAGAACGCCAACCGCGCGCCTTTGTAAGAAGTGGGTCGCCCCGCAATGCCAACGCAACCGCGCGCAAAGGGCGACCGTGTGCAAGCAAAGGTTGTCAGCGCCTCCGCTCAAGCCGCCGTCCTGTGCGAAGCCCCCTGTGGGCGGCGGCGGTTTACGAGGGAAATCCCGCGCCGGGGACGGCGCTGGGAGCAGGTTACCTGCCATGTTTTGCATGCACACGGGCGACCCTTCGTTGTTTCCGCAAAATAATTTCCGATAAAATCCACTGACGACCGACGTTACGCGGAAAGTCCCGAAGAGACCCGCTTACGTCGCAGATTCGACGATCTTCGTCGTCACCGCGAACTGCGGCGGGTTCTCCAGCGTCTTCTTCACCTTGCACAACTCCGCCGAACGGATGAGCGCGGCGCGATACTGCTCCGGGAAGGACGGCGGAACCTGAATCTCAAGCTCGATGACATCCATCAAACCGGTGGCCGGGTTGGGATGGTTGCGTTGAACGATGCGTATGCCCCCCGTCGGCAGATTGCGCTGGCGGCAAAAGCCCAGCACATAAATACCCGCGCATGAGCCAATGGACCCAAGAAATAACTCAAAGGGAGTCGGGGCTGTGTCGTCGTCGGGTTGATCGGTTTTAAGAGTGTGCCCACGGAAGTGAACATTCACCTTTTGTCCGCCGGGAAAATCTACGATCATTTCCATTGAAAAAACCTCCATGTTATTTTTTTATGTCTTTGACGCGCGGTTATTTTAAATGAATACGGATAAATATCCGCTTTTCGGACGACGGATGTCACCGAGCCGCGCATCTTCGCCTTTCGCGGCGCGTATATACGTTGTGCTTTGGGTTGCAAAAGACCTGGCCGCCCGGCGCGGCGAAAGAGAATATAATGCGTTCAATCAAGGAGCATACAATGGCAGACAAAAACCCCACAGAGATCGTCGTCACCCAGCAGGGCGGCGTGGTCCGAAACATCGTCAACCAGCTCAAACTTATTTTTCGGCTGATGGGCGATAAGCGCGTCAGCGCCCTGGCCAAACTCATCCCCATCGGCACCTTTGCCTACCTGATCATGCCCGCCGACCTTGCTCCCAACCTGGCCCTGCCCGTCATCGGCATGGTGGACGACGCCGCAATCCTCTGGCTCGGCTCCTACATCTTCACCGAACTCTGCCCGCCCGATGTGGTAAACGAACACATGAAAGCGCTGGCGGGCAACATGAAACCCGGCGACGCGAATAATGACGACATAGTGGACGGCGAAACCACAGACGTGGAATAACCGGATGAAGCGCCTGCTCATCCCCGTTGCCCTCCTGACGATTGCCTGCGGCATGAGCGGAGTCCCCGGCCCGACCTCCGCGCCTCCCTCCCCGCCGACGACGGATTCATCCCCCCAAACCGAATCCCCGCCCGGGCAGGACCCTGCCACACCCCCGCCGACAGCCATTTCGCCCGGCGCGAGTCAATTCCCCGACCCAAACGGATTCGCATGGACGCCCATCGCCAGCGGACTTGAACGCCCGGTGGACGTACAATCCGCGCACGACGGCTCGGGCCGCCTGTTCATCATCGAAAAATACGGGACGATCCGCATCGTCGAAAACGGAACCCTGCTCGACGCGCCCTTCCTCGACATCTCCGCCCGCGTGGACGACAGCGGCAACGAAATGGGCTTGCTCGGACTCGCCTTCCACCCGGATTACGAATCCAACGGCTACTTCTACGTCAACTACACCGGCGACCGCGGCCACACGCGCATCTCCCGCTTTCAAGCGGAGGGGAATTCCGCAGACCCGGACAGCGAACAAGTTCTGATGGTCGTCGAACAGCCCTACGAAAACCACAACGGCGGCGCGGTCGTCTTTGGACCCGACGGTTATCTCTACCTCGGGCTTGGCGACGGCGGATCGGGCGGCGACCCGCATGGCAACGGACAGAACACAGAAGTTCTGCTCGGAAAAATCCTGCGCATTGACATAAACAACGGCGACCGATACAGCATCCCCGCCGACAACCCGTTTGGAAACGAAATCTGGGCGTACGGCTTGCGCAACCCCTGGCGCTTCTCCTTCGACCGCGCCTCCGGCGACCTGTGGATCGGCGACGTGGGGCAGGGCGAATGGGAGGAGATTGATTATCTTCCCGCCGGCTCGCCGGGCGGCGCAAACTTCGGCTGGAGCGTCATGGAAGCCGCGCACGCCTTCAATGGCGAACAGCAAACCGGCATGATCCTGCCGGTTGCGGAATACAGTCACTCCAACCCATATAGCGGATGCTCCGTCACCGGCGGGTATGTCTATCGCGGCTCCATGCCCGAATGGAATGGAATCTACCTGTATGGCGATTATTGCGAAGGCACAGTCTGGGGGTTGATTCAACTCAATGGTCAGTGGCAGTCCCAGTCCCTGTTTGAAGCGGGCGCGACGATCACATCCTTTGGCGAAGATGAAAGCGGCGAACTTTATCTCGCCAGCGACAACGGCAAGGTTTATATCCTTGCAAGGAAATAACAGCGTATAATATCGTGATAGGCGTTTCGTCATTCGCAATTATGACGCTCGTCACTGGCAGGACGCATCGTTTCCGTATAAACTTTGATTTGTCGGAGTCAGGAGGCAGTATGGCAAAGAAGGCATGGCAGGTCGAAAAGACCA
>WBZO01000733.1_pt1 | contig 62331 bp, 43 predicted proteins | sample 5204261 | NCBI WGS metagenome assembly WBZO01 (sample SAMN12412400, study PRJNA552823) | activated sludge metagenome | isolation source: activated sludge from anammox sidestream of wastewater treatment plant... | place: USA: North Carolina | collected 2017-09
GGCTCCCCGACGTGGATTCGAACCACGAATCCTTCCCCGGAAGGACGGTTAGCTGCCGCGTGCCGGCCTGGAGTTGGAGCGTGCCGCTGGGAGGAGGTGGCTCCCCGACGTGGATTCGAACCACGAATCCTTCCCCGGAAGGACGGTTAACGGCCGCGTGCCGGCCCGAACTCCCGCCGCAGGTCCTGATTCGCCCGCCCGCTCTTCAGCTGTCGCTCTCGTGCCATCGCCTCCGCACGCGTCTCGAACTCCTCGGCACGGACCAGTTCCCACGGTCCTCGCCCTGACCCGGACGTCCAACGGCTCTCGCCGCTCGCATGCTCGGTTAGCCTTCTCGGGAGATCACTGGTCTGGCCGATGTACAACCGGCCCTGCACATTCCGCAATACGTACACGGTGAACGCCATCTGGCTGCTCACTCATTCATCTAAGGGTGGCTCCCCGACGTGGATTCGAACCACGAATCCTTCCCCGGAAGGACGGTTAGCTGCCGCGTGCCGGCCTGGAGTTGGAGCGTGCCGCTGGGAGGAGGTGGCTCCCCGACGTGGATTCGAACCACGAACACCGCGGTTAACAGCCGCGTGCTCTACCGTTGAGCTATCGGGGATCACATTCAAGTTTCCGTTGGAGTGGCTGAAGACGCAACCCGTTCCGGGCCTCGCAAAGCCCCTTCGCAGCTTAGCGGCGAAGGCGGACGATCGGGCCTTCGTTGAACAGCGAACCCACCCCCAGCCCCAGCCGGTCGTGGACGCTGAGCGGTACGCCGAGGTCGGCCAGGAACAGTTCGCCGACGTGCATCCGCGCCGCAGGCTCAAATACTCCCCGCTTGGGGAGGTCGAGCATGAGCGTTGTCACCGCCTGGATCGCGGGCCTGCTGACTTCGCCCGTTGTGGCGTTGACCCCGGTCGGTACGTCGATTGCCAGTACCGGGCGCCGGGCAGCGACGGCGAGCTGGGCGACGGCGCCCGCAATTCCGATGGGTGGACCTTCGAGCCCATAGCCGACGAGTGCGTCGATGACGAGGTCGGCCGCGGCGAGCTGTTCTTCGACGGTTATCTCGCTCGACTCCATGTCGGCCGGCTCGATGATCCCCGACTGGCGGAGGATGTGGACCTGGCGGCGGGCGGTGAACGAGGCTTCCTCCTCCACCCCGCTGATCACCGGGTCGACGTGGATGCCCCAGTTGGCGAGATGGCGTGCGGCGGCAAGCCCGGACGCTCCCTTGTTTCCGCCGCCGCAGAGGATAACGACGCGCTGGCCACGGCCCCGCCCGCCGAGCATGGCGAACGCGAGTGTCGCCGTGGCGCGCCCACCGTTCTCGGTGATCTGGAGGATATCGAGGCCGAAGTCCTCCTGCGCAATGCGCTGGACATCGCGCATCTGCGTCGCTGTCACGGAGCGGACATCGCCCATCCTGCGCTGGGGAAACCCGCCCGGGTCCGGTTTCACGGGCATCGAAAACGACCTCCGCGGGCGCAAGTTCGCGCCATCCGGAAGTCTACGCCCGCCTCGCGACAACGGTCACGGGAGTCACTCGCGTTCGCCCGCCTCGTACGAAGCGGTGATCCGCGCCGAGATGCCTCCGCGCGTGTTGAAGTCGCCAGTCACCATCAGGTGGCGCGGGGCAATCGCCGCCACGATGTCGTCCAGGATCGTGTTGACCACGTTTTCGTAGAAGATGCCCTTATTGCGAAACGTCTGCAGGTAGAACTTGAAGCTGCGCAGCTCGATGCAGCGGGCCTCCGGCGTGTACGTCACGATGATCGTGCCGAAGTCCGGTTGCCCGGTCATCGGGCACACGCTGGTGAACTCTGGCGCGACGAATTCGATCTCGTAGTCGCGCTCGGGGAACCGGTTCTCGAACGAGTCGATTGTGCCGTCGGTCTTGTAGATGTTCTCGGACATGTTTGGAGCGTGAGCCCCTCGCGCCCGAGGCGCAACTGGTCAGGCGCGGGGAAGGCCGAGCCCACGTGTGGCGATGATGTTGCGGTTCACCTCGCTGGTGCCGCCGGCGATGGTGTAACTCGGGGCAGCAAGGGCCCACCGCTCCACCTGGCCGCGGAGCGGCGCGTACCGGCTGCCCGGTTCGATGGTCCCCGGGAGGCCGAGGATGCGCAGGCCGGTGATCCCCATCTGGCGCTGCAGCTCCGTGCCGAAGACCTTGGAGACCGAAGCCTCGGAATTCGGCACCTTCCCCTCGCTTTGCATCTGCGCCACGCGGTAGCACAGCCAGCGGCCGATCTCGAACTCAAGGTGGCGCTCGGCGAGTTCGTGCCGTACCTCCGCCCGGCGGCGAAGGGCTGGCATCGCCCGGGCGTAGCCGATGAGCGCTTCCAATGTGCTGCGCGTCATGACCACGCGGTTGATGGAACTCCGCTCCTGGTCGAGCGTGGTAGTGGCGATGTACCAACCGCGGTTCTCCTCGCCGACCAGGCAGTCGCGCGGGACGCGGACATCTTCAAGGAAGACCTCGGTGAAGTGCTCGCTCCCCATCAGGTTCACCAGCGGCCGGACGGTTATTCCGGACGTCCGCAGGTCGAGCATGAAGTAGCTGATCCCGCGGTGCTTGGGAGCCTCGGGGTCGGTGCGCGCCAGAAGGATTCCCCAGTCGGCGCCAAGCGCCCCGCTCGTCCAGATCTTCTGGCCGTTGATCACGTATTCGTCTCCGTCGCGCACGGCGCGTGTCTGGAGCGACGCAAGGTCCGACCCGGCGCCAGGCTCGGAGAACAGCTGGCACCAGTGGACATCGGCGACCCGCATGTCGGGGAGCCAGCGATCCTGCTGCTCCCGGGTCCCGTGCATCATGAGGGCGGGCCCGGCGAGCCACACACCCTGGTCGTACGCCCCCGGGGCGCCGGCGGCACTCATCTCCTCCATATACACGGTCTGGGTCATGTAACTGGCGCCCGCGCCACCGAACTCCCGCGGCCAGCCCATCGTGAGCCAGCCCCGCCCGGCGAGTTTCTTCCGGAAAGCATCGGTGAACTCTGCACCCGAGGGCGAGACGTGGTCGCGGTCGTTGGTCATGTTCCAGTCATCCGCGGGCAGCTCGGCCGCGAGGAATTCGCGGAGCTCGCGGCGGAACGCGGCATGTTCTGGAGAGTCATGGAAAAGCATGGGTGCCACCCGGCGACGAGGTTAAGAGGAGTATAGAGGCCTCGCCATCATCGCCCGCGGGGGCCACACGACGAAATCTTCACACTCGGGCGCATGGAAATGGTGTTGAATCTGGCGTGCGCACGAAATCGAGGGCGAACGCGCGCGCGTGGTGGTGAACATCACGCCGCGGGGTGTCGCGCTGTTGTGGCGGCGGCTATCATCCGCGCTGCTCTCGATGCGGGGTGGTGGGCGTACATCGCCCCGCAGTGTCGAGCACGGAGATGCAGTCGGCCCGGAATCCGGGTCGTGGGACGTTCGAGATTCGGGAGGTTCCGAGCTGGGACTGGGGAATGGGGTGAAGGCCGAGGGGACGCGATGGCGTATCGCCCTGCTTGTGCTGCTCGCGCTCGCCGCGGCAGCCGTCTTTGGTGCGCCCCGCTCGACCGCCACCGCGGCCGGCGAGGGCATCTTCGAACTCGACAAGGTCGAGTACTCGACGCCCGAGGGCACGGCCGTGCTGGTGACCGTGAAGCGGACCAGCGGCGCGACCCTGACCGCGGACGTGCAGGTGCAACTCGAACTTGAGGGCGGGGACCCCAACGTGGAGTACCCGGCCTCGGAGCAAACCAAGCTGGTCACGTTCCCGAAGAACACGAACCTGAGCCAGCAAAGCGTCTTCATCCAGACGCTGAACCAGAACCGCCACGAAGACAAAGTCATCCAGGTGACGATTCGCAGTGTCGGCCTCGGGGGCATTATTGGCCCTATCTCCACGGCGCCAATAACCATCCTGGGCACCTGGGCGCCACGAGTGCTGGACGTGAACCCAAATGCTGGCGGGAGCTTCGCTGTCGACGGGACTGTGCTGACACTCAGCGGGGAAAACTTTTTCTCCGCCGGCTGGAGCGCCAAGGAGGTGACGTTCGAACGCGTCATCGGTGGAAACACCGCTTCGGTGACGGCGCCAGACTTCTTCAGTGTTACCCCGACCTCCATGTCAGTGAAGGTGCCAGGCACGCTCACCGACTTCATGGTCAATCCTGCCAGTCCGCTGATGGCAACCTTCGACGTCCGGGTCCGTATTGAAAAGGACGACGACCCGCTCCAGACATCGACGAGCCGCGCCACGGCCGCCGACCTGTTCGTTTACACCACCGGGCCGACTGTCACCTCGATGTTCCCGAAGAACGGCCCGCCGGGCGGTGGCACCGTGGTCACGATCAACGGGACGAAGCTCAATGGGACCGCGGGCCAGCCGTGTTCGGCGGGAGGTGTCGTTGAAGTCCGATTCGCCGGGGTCCCGGGTACGGACTGCGTCTACACCGGGGTGAACACGCTCCAGGTCCGGTCGCCCGAAAAGCCGGCGTTCCTGACGACACCAGCGGACGTGGTGGTGTTCACCGCCGGAGAGCAGACTCCGCCAACGCCGGACACAAAGTTCACCTACACGGGCCTCCCAACCATTACCGGGCTGAGCCCCAACTTCGGTCCCCCCTCTGGCGGCAATACCGTCGTCATCACCGGCGCGAACTTCATCCTGAAGGACGCCAGCCTGTACGACGTCCCTGTGTCCTCGGTGCTCTTCGGCGGCGTGTCCGCAACCTTCGTGGTGGAAAGTTCAACCCGCATCGTCGCGACCGCGCCGGCCGGCACCGGCACTCAGCAGGTGACCCTGGTCCACCCACTGGCGGGGACCAGCCAGTTCACCACGGCGGCGAACTACGGCTACAGCGCGGGACCGCTCATCTCCTCCATTTCGCCTGACTCTGGGCCTGTCGTCGGCGGCACGGTCGTGACCATCACCGGCACCGGCTTCCTTCCCGGCGCGACGGTCAAGTTCGGCGCCAACCAGGCGACGTTCGCCACCGTAGTGAGCCCCACTCGCATCGATGTGACGAGCCCGGCCGGCACCGGTGTCGTCGACGTTGTCGTGACCGTCGACGCGAACCCCAGCCCGACGGGCCCGCAGGCCCGCTTCTCCTATTCAGGCCCCACGGTTGAGAGCGTTTCGCCCATCGCAGGCCCGCTCGCCGGCGGCGGTACGGTCACCATCAAGGGGAAGAACTTCAATTCCCAGTCCGTGGTCCAGTTCGGGGCGTCACTGACCGTGATCCCGACGTATGTGGACACCCAGACGCTGACAGCGGTCGTCCCCGCTTCGCCAATCGCCCAGGCGGTGCACGTGCGGGTATCCACCGGGTCGGGCATCAGCCCCGAGACGCCGGCCGACATCTACACGTACACCAACGGGCCGATCGTGGACCTTGTCAATCCGAACAATGGACCGACAACCGGCGGCACGATCGTCATCATCATCGGCAAGAACTTCACGGCGCCGCTCTCGCTGCGGTTCGGCGATACGCCGGTCGACGCGTTCAACATCAACAGCGCCACCCAGATTACCGTGCTGAGCCCCGCGAACGGGACGCCCGGGCCGGTCGACGTGCGGGTGACCAAGGGGACAGACGTGAGCCCCACCGGGCCATCGACGAAGTTCACGTATAACTCCGCCGTGCCCAAGATCACGGCCCTCACGCCGAACACCGGATCCACGTTCGGCGGCAACGAGGTCGTGATCACCGGCCTCGGGTTCACGGGAGCAAGTTGCCCCGGGTCTGTGAAGTTCGGGACCGTCCATGCCGCCGAGTGCACGGTGATTAACGACACCACGATGACCACGAAGGCGCCGCCGAACGTCTCGGGTCCCGCGGTCGTGCTCGTTTCGACCCAGAACGGCACCTCGGACATCGTCCCCAACTACACATACGTGAGCCCAACGGGGACAGGCGGCGGTTCGAGCGCGCCCCCCGCGCCCAGCCCTGGTGGGAACGAGAGCTACACGCTGACCTCCCGGTGGTCGTTGCTGACCTGGACAGGGCGAAACGGGATGAGCGTCAGCGATGCGGTCCATGGGACTGGCGTCCCGGGTGCCGTCGACCTTTCCGGCCGCATCACCGCGCTATTCCAGTGGGATGCCGTCGCCGACACGTGGCGGGCCTACTTTGTCGGAGGCGACAGCGTCCCGGGAGCGAGCGACTTCACCACGTTGACCCAGGGGGCCGTCTACTGGGTCGCCATTTCGGGAGAAGGAGCCGTGCCCTGGGTGGTCCCACTCAACTGAACCGGGAAGGGTGCTTCGGCCGTTCACCCACGTGTCACCTTTCCTCTACATGGTCATCGCCCGGGGCGGCCAGTATCCTTCGTGTGATGCATGACTGTGCCCCCATGCAATCGGAGCATGCCGCGTGAAATTCGGGACGCTCCGGGTGGCCCTGCTCACCGGTGAAACACGGGAGTTCCCCCTGGAGCTGCCGTCTGTCCTGGTGGGCCGCGGCGAAGGCGTCACCATCCTCCTGGATGACTTCTCCATCTCCCGCAGACACGCCCGGCTGACCGTTGATTCCGGACGGCTCATGGTCGAAGACCTTGCCAGCGCCTCCGGGACCTTCATCGACGGCGAGCGAGTCACCCCGAACGTCCGGTACCTGGTCGACGAAGGCGCCCGGTTACGGTTCGGCGACCTCGAGGCGAGCTACTTCCCCTCACCCCCCGCCGAAGCCGCTACCGCCTCAACCGGTGACGATGCCGAGACCTTTTCACCGGCCGGGCTGCACGTCGCCCTCGTCTCGCCGGCAGTTGCCATCGACCCGGGCAAGCAGGCGACCGCCACCCTGACTGTCACGAACCGCGGCCGCGTCGTCGATACGGTGACGGTCGAGGTGACGGACCTCCCGCCCGAGTGGTACACGATCGAGACCACGCAATCTTCGCTTCTGCCGGGTGCGCACCTGGATGTCCAGGTCACGCTGCACCCGCCGCGACGCCACGATTCGCTGGCCGGCCACTACGACTTCACGGTCCGGGTGAACTCCCAGGAGCACCAGCGCGACGCGATCGCGATTGGCAGCTTCGAAGTCCTCCCGTTCGAGTCGTTCGGCCTCGCTTTCGAAGCGATCCGCAGCGGACGGAACTTCCGCCTGGTGGCCGAAAACCGCGGCAACGAACCGGCGCGTTACGCCCTCGAAGGGCGGGACGACGAGCAGGCGTTCCGCTACCAGTTCGATGCGCCGGTGGTGCAACTGGAGCCCGGCCAGAAGCAGGTGGTGGCACTGAAGGTGCGACGCCCGCGCCAGCTGCTCGGCCCCAAGATTGCGCTCCCCTTCGAGGTGGTGGGCACCGCCGCCACGGGCTCGCAAGTCCACGCCCGCGGACAGCTCTCGGTCGACCCACCGCTCCAAAAGTTCCGCATGCCGGCGATGTTCACGCTGGCCGCGCTCGTCCTCGGCGTCACGGCGCTTGGCATCCTCATCCTCACTGATGGCGAAAGCGTCCAGACGGCCGGCGCCGAGGACGAGTACGCCGGCGTCCACCTCTGCGATGAAGAGGACGCCGCGGGGAAGCAGGCCGAAAAGAACGAGGAGGCCGCATCCGCCGCGCCGAACACGTCGGCCACGGTTGCGGGCCTATACGACGGCGGCCGGCCCATCTTCGGCCAGACCGACGCGAACGGGGCGCCCTTTTTCGCCCAGAGCGACCCTCGCTGGGGCTCGGTGGAATATGCGCGATCAACCGAACTCCCGGCCGGGAAGGACTGGTGCGGCACGACGATTTCGCAGTGCGGCTGCGCCATGACCTCCGTCGCCGTGATGCTTGCGCTGTATAACGTCGTCAAACTGCCGGATGGCCAGCCGCTCACGCCGCAGTCGCTCAACGCGTGGTTCAACGGAGACGCGAGGCGCACCGAGCGCGGCTGGGTGAGCCGCGGCTACATCTACGGCGACGTCATCTGGACGGCCGCGAATGAGCTTTCGGGCGAAATCGCGAGGACCAACCCCGGCACGCCCACGGTCCGCTTTGTGCGCACCGGTTCGGGCTCGGAGGACGAGATCCGGGCCGAACTCCGCGCTGGCAGGCCGATCGTCCTCGAAGTCCCGGGGCACTGGATCGCAGCCGTGGGCCTCGACGGCGACACCATCCTTATCAACGACCCGTTCTACCGCGACCGGACGACGCTCGATGCCTATAAGGGGAAGGTCCGCAGCTCGGTGCTGTACGAAACGAGCTCCGACCTCAGCGCGGTCGTGCTCACGGCGCCCGCAGACGTGAAGTTCAAGGTTACCGACCGCCAGGGGCGCGTCGTCAGCACCGGCGAAGCGGCCGAAGGTGGTACCGGGGAGCCGGTCAACCAGATCCCCGGGGCATCGTTCAGTGCGCACCGCGCGTGGCGCGACCCCACCTGCATCGAGAAGGCTCCCCCCGCTGACGCGGGCACCAACCAGATCACGCTGCCTGGATCGCGAGACGACTACACGATCGAGATCCTGGGCACCGGGGACCAGACGGGCAGCATAGCGATCCACACCTACGGGCGCGATGGCAGCGGGTCGCTCGCGACGATCGAGGGCCAGGAGGGCACCATCGCGGAACTCGGGTTCGACCCGAACGCTCCCCAGCCCACCATCCGGGTGCCGAACGGCGGCGATGCCACTACCACGCCAACGCCCGACTCCGGCGGCGAGGGCGGCGGCCCTGGCGACGAGACGCCAACGCCGGCTCCGGCTCCCAGCGCCACGCCAACCCCCACCGGGACGCCGTTCGTCGAATCGCGCACGAACATCACCCTGAGCGCCGAGCCGGGCCAGACCCGCGTGGAGACGGCCGACAACACCGGCTTCGAACTCGGCGACCCGATCCGGTTCGCGCCCGGCTTACCGAACGAGGAAGACAACCTCATCGTGGGGTTCGGGTCGTTTCTGCTGGCGACACCGCTGAAGTTCGCGCACGGCCCGGGCGAGCCGATCCTGCGGCTGCCGCGGCCGCCCGGCCAGGGCCCCGGCCTGCCTCCCGGCATCACGCCCCCGGCGCAAACCGGGCCGCTGCTCCCGCCGGACACCGTTGGGATGGCGTGCAGCACCATCTACCAGCCATCGCCCAAGCAAGCGACGTTCATCTGCGACCTGCAGGTGACCGGCGATTACACGAACACGCGCTGGTCGCTGAACGGCCAGACGGTGACGGACTTCACCGGTTCGAGTTCGTTCCTGATGGCGTTCAACGACGACACGCCGGCGACCGTCTCGGCGACCGTATGCAACGTGACCATCTGCCGGTCGGTGACGCGGGCCGAGCGGATCGTGTTCCCGGCGAACCTTGGCGGGACGACGTTCACGGGGCCGGGCGGGACGGGCACCGGGGCGCCGCCGGTCGTGACGCCGCCCGCGGGTGGCGCGGTGGCGATAGTGTGCGGCCTCCAATTCAGCGACCCGAATCTGGAAGCCCAGTCCGTTGACTTCAATTGCGAGGCTAATTTCTCTGGCGACTACACCAGCGTCTCCTGGTCCGCCCCAGGCGGTACTCCGGCAAACCAGAGTGGTAAACGCAAGCAATTCACCACGACAGTCCAGAAAGGCGCAAGCACCCCAACGTCGCTCCGGATAACCGCAACCGTGTGCAACTTCGGTACCTGCCGCACATCAGAGCCGACGGTCGTCGGCATCGGGCAGACGATCACGACGCTGGAGTCGAGCCCTGACGGCCAGGTAAACAGCGGCCATCAGTTGACTCTGATGGCCCGGGTCGATGGCGTAGGCGGGATCGTCCCACAGGGTGGTGCGGTGCAGTTCTACGCGAATGCCCAGCCGTTTGGCCCCACCGCCACGCTCTTCACGGTCGGCAAGGTCTCCGTCGCGCAGATCGTCGCGGGAACCGGCGGCCTGGACTTCGGTGATGATCCTGAGGGAGCGGGCAAGGACAATGTATTCTTTGCCCGGTACATCGGAGGCATCAACGCCTTCGGCAGCGACAGTCTGGCACGCATCATCCGCGTGCTGCCACCGGTAAAGGATGGCTGCGACTCGAAAGACGAGGACGAAGACGGTATCGTGGACAACACCTGCCGCAACGTGTTGAACCCGTCAACCGGTTTCGCGGCCGCAGGCAGCTACGCTACGCCCAAGGATCTCGGCGGCGGGACGGTTCTGAAGAGCCTGACCTTGTCCGGAGGTATCCCCGAGGAATCCACACCGACCACGATCATTCTGGGCCCAGGCGAAAGGTTCACGGTTTCGGGGACGGTGGGGCGGACGGATTACTGCCCGGGCTGCATTCGACAGCTCTATATCGGGATCGGCCTGAACGACACAACTGGCACGCCTGCCATCGGCCCTACCTGCCCCGTCAGCGCCATCCTGCCCGAGCACACCGTCGGCACCATACCGTTCACCACCACACTGAACGCCCCGGGGGTTCCCGGGGTGTACTACGTCCGCGCAACCACGACGCTGAGCTACCTGTGCCTCGCTCCGTCGGTCGGACCACCGGAGAATTCGGTCGGGCGGCTGATCGTGCGCGAGCCGGTTCGCTCCAACCTGGAAATCTGGACCGTGCCGGGGAACCTCTGGGACCCCCTCGACCCGAACTCGCAGGACACCTCCGCACCGAAGCAACTGAACGAAATCCCAAGCAACGGCCTGGCACTGCTGCGGGCGATTACCGACCCATCAGTTCCTCACGGGAGGATCGCGTTCTCAACGGTCCCGTCGGCGACGAACGTTAACGACGCTATGCTGACGTTGCCTCCACCGAACGAATCCACCATCGTCCTACTCCAACAAGTGTGTCCGAAGTCCGGGATTCTCGGAAACTCGGTCTGCATCCCCGGGGAGGCGCGGCTGGTGGTGCGGGCCGGATCCGCCGCACCGGGGCAGACGTTCGAGGTTTCGGCTAGCCTGGACACAGACCGGATCACGTTGCCCACAGGATCTGGTGGCGATTTCCAGCCATTCACCATCAGAAGTGCGACGCCCGGCGGCACCAAGACACTCAGCGTGCTGGTTGCGTCCAGTACAACGCTCACGGTCGAGGTCTCCGGGCAGGAGCAGACGGCGGCTGTCGACGTGCCCATCTGTGCGGATCCGCCCGACCAAGCGACTGATTGCACTGAACTCAAGCTCTCGGCAAGAGTCGCCGCGCAGGCCACCCCCCTCAACCTGACCCCGACGTGTGACGCCGACCCGGGCACTGCCACCCCGGCTTGCTCGGTGGTCTTTGAGCGCGCCGAGGGCGCCGTTGGCCAGAATGGAGCCTGTACCGGTACGCCTGCTTCAGACTGGGGAGTCCTCGAAACCGTCGCCACCATCAACGCCGGGGCCGCCGAATTGTTGGTGCAGCCGGGCTTCGGGACCGCAAGCTTCGGCTGCAACGTGTTCCGCGCCCGTTTCGAGCGCGGTGGCACGAATTTCGAGCCGAGCACCTCGAACGTAAGGGTACCGGTGAAGTTCGTGAAGGCGCCGACCGAAGCCGTGACTATCATCGCGCCAACCGGAGAAGCAACCATCGGCGACCCGATCACCATTACGGCAACCGTCGAGGGCTCCAATGGGTATTCGCCCGGAGAGGCCGGGCAGGCCGGAAGGCTGCAGTTCCGCGTCAGACCCAAAACGCCGCAGGGAGAGTTCCAAAGCATCGGAACTCTCGGCGGGGAGCCCCTGACGAATTGCACGGCCCTGGTGTGCACCGTGAGCATAACCGTCACCACTGGCGAAGGCGCGATTCCGGACCACGGCGAGTACGAACTCTCAGCCGTGTTCCCGGGGACAGATCATCTCACGAGCATAACCTCGGCGGCCTACTCGTTCACCCTCGCACCCCAGGACCCGGATATCGACGTGACCCTCCCCAACTCCGGCACCATCACCACCGGTGACTCTCCGGCCGTCGTGCGGGTGGTGCTGACCACCAGCGGACGGGCGAGCCGCCTCGATGACAACTGCCCCTCGAACCAGGGCGGAAGTAGTTGCGGCGACATCGAACTTCTGGGGACGGGCGCCACGACCGCACCATCGGGACCTGTGGTTGAGCTGGGGAACAATACGGGCATTTACGGCCGGGAGTTCTCTGTGAGCGGTCTGGACGCCGGGACCTACTCGATCTCGGCGCGCTACACCGGGAACACCTACTTCAGTTCGGTCACGTCCGCCGCCCAAACCTTGACGATCAACAAGAAGACCGTCGCTGTGACCGTCAGCGCGACATCCCCCATGACGGTGAACGACACGCGGAACCTGGCGGCTTCGGTATCACCAACGGCGGCACCGGGCACGATTCAATTCAAGGTGAACGGGACCGCGCACGGCTCGGCGGTCACACTTGCAAGCGGCACGGCAACTATCCCGTGGACGCCGACGAGTATCGGCACCTTCAATATCACGGCCGAGTACACATCCAGCAACGTCAACTATGCGAGCCAGACCACCTCGAACACCGTCGCCGTCACCGTCAATGCGATCGTCACGTCAGTCACGGTGAGCGCTCCCAGCCCGAGACAGTACGGCGAGGAGACCACGCTCACAGCAACGGTGACGCCATCCACCGCGCCCGGCACGGTCCAATTCAAACTGAACGGCGTCAATTTCGGCAGCCCTGCCTCGGTGAGCAGCGGCACGGCGACGATTCAATGGACGCCCAGTGGGACTGGGACGGTCGCCCTGACAGCGTCATACACGGCGGGCAGCACGAATTATCTGGGTGATCCGGACTCGAACTCGGTCGACATCGTGGTAAACCCCGCGACGGTGACAGTCACAGTCAGCGCGAGTTCGCCCGTCACTCTGAACACCGCACAAACTTTGAACGTGAGCGTGTCGCCCGCGGCTGCTCCAGGGACCGTCCAGTTCAAGGTCAACGGGACGGCTCATGGCGCGGCGCAGCCGCTCAGTTCAGGCACCGCGTCTGTTTCGTGGACGCCCACGTCGACCGGCACGTTCAACATCACAGCGGAGTACACGGCCACGAGCACGAATTACGCGAGTCAGCCCACGTCGAATACGGTGGCGGTGACGGTAAACTCGATCAGCGTGACCGTGGCGGTGACCGCAACCTCCCCTATGACCGTGAACGCTCCCCAGACGCTGAGCGCCAGTGTAGCGCCGAGCGCTGCGCCCGGCACCATTCAGTTCAAGGTCAACGGGACCGACCAGGGCACCGCTCAGACACTCGTGAGTGGCGCGGCGTCGGTCTCATGGACCCCGACCTCGACGGGAAGCTACAGCATCACGGCGACCTACACGTCGAGCGACGCCGGCTATGCGAGCCAGCCCACCTCCAACACAGTGAACGTCACGGTAAACCCCATTGCCACGACGGTGATCGTCACGGGACCCGCTACGGGCGTGAAAGACACCGCCCTCACGCTCTCCGCGAACGTGGCGCCTTCCGGAGCACCCGGCACGATCAGGTTCTTCGCCGACGGCACCGAGGTTGGCCAGGCGGCCTTTAGCGGCACACAAGTCAGCGTCCAGTGGACGCCAACCACCGCCAAGACCTATACCATCACGGCGACGTTCACATCGACCAGTACCAACTACGCCAACGACCTGACCTCGAACGAGGTGACCATCAACGTCTCGGCGACCTGATCCGTAAAGCTGCGTGCGCGGCCCGGCCCGGCGTTCTATGCTCCGCTGTGCTGTGGCTCCAGTACCCTGTGCCCCGGGTGAAATGACAGCGTGAAGTTCGGTTCGCTCCAGGTGACGACCCCCGATGGGGAGGCGAGGGAATTCCCCATCGACCTCCCCTCCCTTGTCGTGGGCCGCGCCGATGGTAACGGGATCGTTATCGATGACCTCAGCATCTCCCGGCGCCACGCCCGCCTCATCATCGAGTCGGGAAGGCTGCTGGTGGAGGACCTGGGCTCGGCGGCTGGTACGTTCGTTGGCGGCCACCGCATCGACCCGCACACCTCGAACCTGGTCGAAACCGAGCAGCCGATCCGCTTCGGCGATGTCGAGGTGCACTACGTGCCGCCACCACTCGTTGCGGCCGACTCCGGCGAGGCCGACGCGGAGGGGGCCGGGGGCACCGAGTTCGAGGAAGTCCCTTCGAGCGCCATCCGTGTCTCCATCGTCTCGCCCGCCGCGCCCGTGGAGCCGGGCGGGGCGGTGTTCGCGACGGCCGTCATCCACAACCGCGGCCGCGTGGTCGACCTGGTGCAGCTTTCGGTCACGGGCATACCGGCGGGCTGGGTCACCTTCAGTCAGAACACCATGGCACTGGTGCCAGGCACGCGGGAGACGGTCACGCTCGTCATCCAGCCACCGCTGAGCCCCGAATCGCTGGCGGGCGAATACGACTTCGGCGTGACGGTCGCATCCGGCGAGCACGACCGCGAAGCGGTGGCCTTCGGCAAACTCACCGTCCTTCCCTTCGATGCGACCGAGGTCCACCTGCTGCCCATCCGCAGCAAGCGCAACTTCACGCTGACCGCCCGGAACAACGGCAACGCGCTCGTGACCTACATGCTGGGCGGCACCGACGACGAGGCGGCGTTCCTTTACGACTTCCAGCAACCGTCGATTGAGCTGCGGCCCGGTGAGGAGCGCCGGGTGCCGGTGCGGGTGCGGAAGACGAAACGCCAGTGGTTCGGGAGGCCATCGTTCGTGCCTTTCCGGGTGGTGGCGACCCCAACGACTGGCAAGGCGCCAGCGGTGGAGGCTCTCGGCCAGCTGGCCATCCGGCCGCCCCTGGAGCGCTGGAAGATGCCGACGATCCTGCTGCTCCTTCTCGCCGCAATCGCGGTCGGCGGGTGGCTCTCGTGGGTCCACCGCGACCGGTTGCCATCCTGGGTGCCGTGGGCCGAGGCGAGCGGGGGCAAGGGTGGCGGCGCGGCCGAGGGCGAGGCGGCCTTCGCCGGCGTGCACATGTGCGACAAGTCCGAGGACGACCGTCCAGCGGTGAAACCGCAGGAGCTACCCGGTAGCAGCACGGGCGCGCCCTACTTCGCCCAGAACAACCCTGCCTGGGCCGATGTCGAATACGCGAAGGCGAAAGACCCCGAGTTCGGCCCCGACTGGTGCGGCACAACCATCGAACAGTGCGGTTGCGCCATGACGTCGGTCGCCACGATCATGGCCATCTTCAACATCCTGACGATGCCCGACGGCTCGGAACTCACGCCCGAAGCCGTCAACGCGTGGTTCAACAACGAAGCACGCAAGACAAGCCGGGGATGGGTAAGCCGCGGCTACATCTACGGCGATGTCATTTGGACCGCCGCGAACGAACTCTCGGCCGAGATCGCGCGCGCCCGCCCCGGCAGCACCACCATTCGCTTCGTCCGCTTCGGCACCGGGTCCGATGAAGAGATCCGCGCGGAACTGCAGGCGCAACGGCCCATCATCCTCGAAGTGCCCGGGCACTACATCGCGGCGGTCGGCCTCGATGGCGACAAGATCCTTATCAACGACCCGTACTACGCCGACCGGAAGACGCTCGACGTGTACAAGGGCAAGGTGAAAAGCTCGGTCCTGTTCGAACCGAGCAACAACCTGAGCGGCGTGGTCCTCACGGTGCCGAAGGACCTGCGCGTCCGCGTGGTGAACGTCAAGACGAACCAGGTGGTCGGGACGGTCACCGAGGAACCCGCCAAGACCGACATCGACGGGGCGTGGCTGAGTACGCGGAACGCCTGGCGCGACCCCACCTGCGTGGAGAGCCCGCCACCCCCGGGCGCGGGGACGACGTCGATCTACCTGCCGGGGAACCGCGAGGACTACCGCATCGAGGTGCTCAACCCGGGCGGGGGCGGATCGACGATCGCCATCCACAGCTACGACCAGAACGGCAACGCGGAAGTGACCACCGAAGACGCCACGGGCACGCTCGTGATGTCGATGTCGTACGACCCGGCGAGCGCGGCCGTGCAGACGCAGGTGCTCGCGGGGGCAACGCCCATCGCCGGGACCGGCACGCCGGGAGCCGGAGAGACCGTGACGCTTCCGCCCGGCGGGACGGGCGGCGGGACGGGCGGGACCGGCGACGACGGGACGGGAGCGGTACCTACCCAGGGCTCCGGGACGGTCACCGCCCAGCCGACGCCGACGCCAAAGCCATCGGCAACGCCCGTCCCGACGCCCACGCCGGTGGCACCGCAGGCCGTGGCGGTGAAGTGCGACATCGCCTACACACCAACGAACGCGGGCGTGACCTGCACCGGGACCGTAACCGGCACCTACACCACCACTCGCTGGAGCGTGAACGGCCTTCCGGCGCCAGTGCCCCCGGGGTCGACATCATTTGCGACGACGTTCAGCCAGGACACCTCGCTCAGCGTGGAGATGACCGCCTGCAACGTCACGGTCTGCAAGACCGGTTCTGCCGCGGTCGTGGTCGCCTTCCCGACCGCGACGCCGACGCCCTCTCCGACAGGGGCCGCCGGGACGCCCACGCCCACGCCGACGCCGCTGCCAAACGGCCCACCGATGTCCGTGCCGCTGCTCTGCACCTACGCGTGGGAGGCGGGGCAGGCGAAGATCGATTGTTCGACGAGCTTCTCCGAGGGCTACACCGACATCACGTGGACGGCGAGCGATGCCACGCCGGCCACGGTGACCACGTTCGCGAAGACGTTCACGACCTACCGGGCGAGCGCGGGGACGACGACCGTGCAGGCGAAGGTGTGTTACGCGTCGGTCTGCACGAACTCGGCGCCGGTGAACGTGATCGTGGGGGCGTCTGTCATCTCCCCGACTCTGTTGCTCGCGAAGTCCCACGAAGGCCCTGATGTCTGCGCCGAATACACGCCAGTGGAGTTCACGGTCACGGTAACCAATTGGCAGCCGAACCTGCCAGAGATCACCGGGACGATGGCGCTTTTCGACAATGGTCAGCCAATTGGCACCGCCGCCTGGGACGGCGCCACCGCCTACCTCTACAACATCACATTCCCCGATCCCGGAGGGCATTCGATCACTGCGAGTTACTCCGGGGACGGCAGTTGGGCCTCAGCCACGGCTGGGCCGCTGGTGTTCACCGCCACGGTCTGCGGTTAATGATGGCGGTGGAAGAGATGCGCACCCCTGACACTTCCCGCCACCCCATCCTCCTCCTGCTCGCTGGCGAGATTGAGCGCATGCGCGCGGCCGGCGTGCCCGTGGGCGAGGACGAGCTGCGCGGGCTCTACATCCCCGACGCCGAGGCAGACCGCCTGCTGGGCGAAGAGACCGAGGACGCAACCGGGGAGCGGATCGCCCTCCTCTCAGCCGCCTGCGGCCTCTCAGCACTCGAAGAAGGCATCGTCCGGCTGTGCCTTGCAGCCGAGACACGCCCCGGCATCGAACGGCTCATCGCCTACGCCCAGGACGACGTTTCCCGGCGGAGACCGCGCGTCGAACTGGCCCTCCGGTTGCTTTCGGACGACCCGCTTGCCGCGCTCGGCGCATTCGACGAGCAGATGCCCCTGCGCCGCCACCGGCTGGTGGAACTGCTCGACGACCCCGGCCAGCCGGCGACCCCGCTGCCATCGAAGACCCTCGTACTGGACGACCGGGTGTTGCGCTTCCTCCTCGGAGGCGATGGCATCGATGCGGCCATTGCCGGTGTTACACGGGTGCACCCCGCCTCCGGACCGCTCCAGCCGGCCACACCCGAAGTCGACCTGGTGGCGCGCCACCCGGCGACATCCCTCACGCCCCCCGTCGTGGCGCTCTCGGGCCCCGACCCGGGTCGAATCCGCGATACCGCCCTGTACATCGCCTCCGCGAGCGGCCTGGGCTGCCTGGTCGAGTTCGACGCCGCGCGGGCGCGGGAGGGGGCGGCCGGGGCCGACGATGTGCTCGCGCGCGCCGGGCGGGAGGCAGCGCTTCAGCACGGCGCCCTGCTGGTCACGGGGCTCGATGCGCTGGAAACCCCGGCGCGCGACCAGCTCATCGCCGCGGCGGAGCGTTCGGCCGCACCATTGACGCTCCTTGCCAGCGAAACGGAGGCCGCGTTCCCCGGACCCCTGCTCCGCGTGCCGGGGCTCGACTTCGAGTCACGCCTCGAGCTGTGGGCCACTTCGCTCGCGGGCATGGACAACGTCGTCGCCGAAGATGATGTCGCCGCGCTCGCGGGCAAGTTCAGACTGGGCAAGGACGCGATCACCGCGGCTGTACGGACCGCGCATGGCCGCGCGGTCGCGCGCGACCCCGACCGGCCGTCTGTCGGGCGGGAAGATCTCTATGCGGGCGCGCGGGCGCAGTCGGCCCCGATCCTCAGCACGCTCGCCTCGAAGATCGCTCCACATTATGTCTGGGACGACATCGTGCTCGAAACCGATCCCCTCGAACAGCTGCGCGAGTTCTGCGGCATGATCGAGCATCGACACCTCGTCTACGACACCTGGGGGTTCGACCGGAAGCTGGCCATGGGCAAGGGCGTGATCGCCCTGTTCGCCGGACAGTCGGGGACGGGGAAGACGATGGCTGCCGACGTCATCGCGGGCGAGCTCGGCCTGGAGCTGTACAAGATCGACCTCTCGGGTGTGGTGAGCAAGTACATCGGAGAGACGGAGAAGAACATCGGCGCGATCTTCCGGGACGCCGAATCGTCGAACGCAATCCTGTTCTTCGATGAGGCGGACGCGCTCTTCGGCAAGCGCTCCGAGGTGCGGGATGCCCACGACCGTTATGCGAACATCGAGACCGCCTACCTCCTCCAGCGAATGGAGGAGTACTCCGGGGCGGTCGTCCTCTCCACGAACCTGAAGATGAACCTGGACGAGGCGTTCCTGCGGCGCATGCACTTCGTGATTGACTTCCCGATGCCAGAGGAGCCGTACCGCCTGCGGATCTGGAAGTCGACGATCCCGCCGGAACTGCCGCTGGATCCCGGCATCGACCTGGCGTTTCTCGCGCGGCAGTTCAAGATCAGCGGCGGCAACATCCGCAACATCGTGCTCGCGGCTGCCTTCCTGGCGGCCGAAGACGGCGGCCCGATGGGGATGCGGCACCTCATCCGGGCCACGCGGCGAGAGTTCCAGAAGCTCGGCCGCATGGTGACCGAAGCCGAGTTCGGCGACCACATTGCGTACCTCCGGTAGTCCCCACACGATTCTTGCTGGCAGGCGGGGCGATACCCGCTATGATGTGCGCCGGGAGGTCCGCAGAGCATGCCTGACTACCAGCCCGCCGATGCCGAACGTGCGCTCCACCGCCAGCGCACCGAATCCAACACGGCCGCGCCGCGGCGAAGCCCGGCCAGCGGCGCGCACCCGCTCGTCGCCTTGCAGGCCCGCGCGGGAAACCAGGCTGTTGCCCGCATGGTGCAGCGCGCCGCCGAGGAGGATGAGCTGCAGATGAAGCACGACCCCTCCATCCAGCGCGTGGAGGAGGAAGAGGAAGAGCTGCAGATGAAGCACGACCCCTCCATCCAGCGCGTGGAGGAGGAAGAGGAAGAGCTGCAGATGAAGCACGACCCATCCGTCCAGCGTGCGGCCGAAGAAGAGGAAGAGCTCCAGATGAAGCACGACCCCACGCCGCGGGTCGGCCTGGAGGGCGGCCCGGTTGGGGCCGACATCGCTTCGCGGATCGACTCCCAGCGGGGCGGGGGCTCTGGCCTCAACTCGAGTTTCCGCGCGCAGATGGAGGGCGCGTTCGGTGCCGACTTCGGGGATGTCCGCGTCCACCAGGACGCCCAGGCCGACACGTTGAACCGGCAGATGACGGCTAAGGCCTTTACCACCGGCAACGATATCTTCTTGCGCTCGGACGCCTCCCCCGGCGACAGCCACCTGATGGCGCACGAATTGACCCACGTTGTCCAGCAGCGGTCGGGTGGCAGCCCGGCCGGAGGCGGGATGACGGCTGGTCCCGCAAACGACCCGCAGGAGCACGAGGCAGACCAGGTCGCCTCGGAAGTGCTTTCCGGCGGTGTGCAGCGCGAACTGGAACAGGAAGCCCGGGCCTAGTCCGGCCAGGGACGTGTATCCGTGCTCAACGACGTCGACGAAACGCTGAAACAGTTCCTCATTTCCGACGTGCCGATCGAACGCGGAGAAGTCGACGTCTCGTTCGAACGCCCAACCCGGGAGTGGTCGGGGCGGCTCTCACGCCCGACGCTGAACCTTTTCATGTTCGACATCCGGGAGCGATCCGGGTTCCGGGATGATGCGGCGATGAAGCAGCGCACCGCCATGGGCCTGGTGGCCCAGCACCTGCCCCCCCGGCGCGTGGACCTGAGCTACATGGTGACCGCATGGGCTCGCGAGCCCGAGGACGAGCACCGGATCCTCGGGCGGGTGCTGGCTTCGCTGTACCGTGGGACGGAAGTCCCGCCCCACCACTTCCAGGGCGAGCTTCGCGACTCGGAGTACCCGTTGCTTGGCCGCATCGCACCGCCGGACCACATCATCAAGCCCGCCGACCTGTGGGGGGTGATGGACAATGAGTTGCGGACCTCGCTGACATGGGTGGTAACGGCTCCGCTGCAGGTCTTTGCCCCGGTCACCGGACCACTGGTGCGGACCGTCGAACTGGAGTTCGGCGAGGCGGGCGAAGAGCCGCGCGAGCGATGGATCCAGGTCGCCGGCTTAGCGCATCGCAAAGGCGATCCGCTCGCGACGGTTGCCGGAGTCCGCGTCTCGGTGGTGGGGACTGCCCACACGGCCCTGACAGGCGCCGATGGGAAGTTCACCTTCGCCGGCGTCCTCGCGGGAGAGCACGCGCTGGCGATCGTGACACCGGACGGGAAAGAGAGGACCCAGGCCATTTCGGTGCCTTCGCCGTCGTACGACATCGAACTGTAACGGCGCGGACGCGCCTGCTGGCTTGAAGTCCGGCCAATTTTTCGCCATGGATTGCACAGTCGGGCGGCGATGCTGCTAATATTGCCGCGCCCACGGGCAACTGCCCGTCAATACGCACCTGAGGAGCCCTGATGGCTACGTCGTACCTAACGCCCGGCGTCTACGTCGAAGAAGTGGACCGGGGGACAAAGCCCATCGAAGGCGTCGGCACCGCCGTGGCCGCCTTCCTTGGAATCGCCGAGAAGGGCCCGGTCGGTAAGGCGACCATGATCGCCAACTGGACGCAGTACGTGGACGTGTTCGGGGGATTTGTCCCCGGCGCGTACCTGGCTCACGCCGTCTTCGGTTACTTCAACAACGGCGGCGGCCTGTGCTACGTCGTGCGGGTCGGCGCGGAGGACACCGGGAGCCCCGCCGCCCCCCAGCCGGTCGCCGAGATCAGCGCGAAAGGCTCGCAGGGGGCCGCCACCATCCGCGCGCTCCCCAAGCCGGATGCGAACGCCGACGGGCTGACCGTCGAAGTGACGGCCGGTGACGATGACAGCTTCACGATCTCCGTGAAGGGCGCCGGCGGAGCCGAGGAGAAGTTCGAAGGCCTGACGCTTGGCAAGGGTGCCAAGAACGCCTTCGATGTCGTGAACAAGCAGTCGACCCTCATCCAGCTCGAGGAAGTGAAAGTCGCCGGCCTCAGCCTGGCCGAGCGCGCCCCCGCACCCGGGACCTATCCGCTGGCGCTGCCATCGGCAACGACCACCGCGGTGGTGCCTGTGACGCCGGCCCAGTACCAGGGCGATGTCACTGAGCGCAGCGGCATCGATGGCCTGGAGGCCGTCGAGGAAATCACGATGGTCCTCGCACCGGACATCATGGCCGCGTACCAGGCCGGCATCCTCGATATGGACGGCGTGAAGGCGGTGCAGCTGGCGATGATCGCCCACTGCGAACGCATGGGCGACCGCGTGGCCATCATCGACACGCCCCCGGACCTGAACGCCCAGCAGGTGAAAGAATGGCGGATGAACACCGCCGGCTACGATTCGAAGTACGCCGCGATGTACTACCCCTGGGTCACCGTGGCCGACCCAACCCCGAACGCGAAGAGCACCACGATCACGATCCCGCCCTCGGGCCACATGGCCGGCATCTGGGCGCGGAACGACAACGAACGCGGCGTGCACAAGGCACCGGCGAACGAAGTCATCCGCGGCGTCATCTCGCTGCCCATCAACCTGACTGGCGCGGAACAGAGCGTGCTCAACCCGAACGGCGTGAACTGCCTGCGGATCTTCGCCGGCCGCGGCATCCGCGTCTGGGGCGCACGCACGCTCTCGAGCGACCCGTCGTGGCGATATCTGAACGTCCGCCGCCTGTTCAACTTCGTCGAGAAGTCGATCGAAGGTGGCACCCAGTGGGCCGTCTTCGAACCGAACGACGCAATGCTGTGGGCGAAGATGCGCCGGGACATCGGCGCGTTCCTGCGGGTGGTGTGGCGCTCGGGAGCGCTCTTCGGCGCCACGCCGGAGCAGGCGTTCTTCGTGAAGTGCGATGCGGAGAACAACCCCCAGGAGACGCGTGACCTGGGCCAGTTGATCGTCGACATCGGCATCGCCCCGGTGAAGCCGGCTGAATTCGTGATCTTCCGCATCAGCCAGTACGCGCCCGAAGCCTAAACGGCCCGGCATTCGATTGACACGAAAGGAATAGACGCGCAATGCCCGCTCGCGAATCAGATCCGCTAACAGGTTTTATGTTCTCCCTCGATGCCGGGGGAAAAGTCACCGGTTTCTTCACGGAGATCTCCGGCCTCGGCTCCGAGACTGAAGTCGTCGAACACAAGGTCGTCGACCCCTCGGGGCGGGACCTGGTCCAGAAGATCCCCGGCCGCCTGAAGTTCACCGATGTCACCCTCAAGCGCGGCGTCACCAAGACCGTCGACATGTGGGACTGGCGGAAGAAGGTCGAGGACGGTGATATCGTCGGCGCCCGGACGAACGCCAGCATCACCATGTTCGACCAGAGCCTCACGCCCGTGGCCAGCTGGGAACTGATCAATGTGTGGCCTTCGAAGATCTCCGGTCCCCAGATGCAGTCCGACTCGACCGCCTACGGCATCGAAGAGATGACGCTCGTGTTCGAGGACATGAAGCGCGTCAAGATGTAGGTTCGGGGCCTACGGCTTCTGAAACCGCACAGAGAGGCAGGGGTCGATGCGGCTCCTGCCTCTTCCAGTCTCGACGGCGCAGGTAATGAACGCACTTCAAACCGAGTTCGAGTTCACGCTTCCGCAGGGGTATGTGGACTCCGCGGGGACCCTCCACCGCGAAGGGCGGATGCGCCTCGCCACGGCCATGGACGAAATCGCGCCACTGCGGGATCCGCGCGTGCGCGAGAACCAGGCCTACCTCGTCATCATCCTGCTCTCGCGCGTGATCACGCGGCTCGGTTCGCTGCCGCAGGTCACGCCCCACGAAATCGAGAACCTCTTCACCGGAGACCTGGCGTTTCTGCAACGGCTCTACCGCCAAATCAACGAGCAAGGGACGAGCCTGGTCCCAGTGACGTGTCCGGAATGCTCAACCCCCATCGATGTGGACATTTCACGCCTGGGGGGATAGCGGGCTACCCTCTCGAACGGCTCAACGAGGAGGTAGCCTATCTCGCCTACCACTTCCATTGGCCACCGGAATCTCTGATGGAATTGGAACACCGGGATAGGCGGCTCTGGGTGGACCAGGTGGCCGACATTAACAGGAGACTGGCCGATGCGGCCCAGGAGGCACACTGATGGTTGACCTTGGATCGACCACCGACCCCTGGATTGGCTTCCACTTCACGGTCGAAATCGCCGGCGTGCAGCAGGCAAAGTTCACCGACTGCTCGGGGCTCGAAGCGAAAGTCGATGTCTTCGAATACCAGGAAGGTGGCGTCAACGACTTCGTCCACAAGCTCCCCGGCAGGCGCAGCTTCTCGAACGTGACGCTGAAGCGCGGAGTGACCTCTTCGACCCACCTCTGGGAGTGGCTGCACCGGCTGGCCACGAAAGCCGCCAAGAGCAGCGAGAAGAAGAACATCTCGATCGTTCTTTATGACAAGAAAGGCACTGAGGTCTTCCGCTGGAACCTCATCAACGCCTACCCGGTGAAGTGGACCGGCCCGACGATGCAGACCGAACAGTCGGCGGTGCTCATCGAGTCGCTCGAACTCGCCTTCCAGGAGTTCACCATTGCGTAGGGATAGCAGGTAGCGATGCAGGACGATGCGGTGCCCCCCGCTGGTCCAACGGAGAGTCCCGCCGAGGACCTGTCGAGTGCGATCCTGGCGCGCGCGACGCGGTACGGCGAGGGGATCCTCGGCGCTGGCGCTGGCGTGAACGAGACCCTCGTGGGCGGCGGGACATGGGATGGCGGTACCGGAGCAGTGGCCCGCCAGTCCGAAGCGTTCGCCGGCTCGCTGCAGAGCCTCCTGACCTACCGGGGCGCGGCTCCTGCCGACGCATCTCCGGCGCCACCCAGGGCCGCCGAGATGCGGCCGCTCCGGGCAGTCAGCACCCCGGATTTCGAAGTCGAGCGGGAGTCCGCCTCACCCGATCAGCCTCCTGCCGAAGCAGAGCCCACGGAAGAACCGGCGGGCGAAACGGGCACGGGCTCATGGCTGCGGCGCCTGGAGTCGGCCTGGGACATCCTTGAGGCGCGCAACCTGGAGCGCGACACGGCTCCCGCCCTGGAATCTATCGGGATGCCGGTCGAACCCGTGCCGGAGCCGCCCCCGCCACGAGGCACGGGGCGGCGAACGCGCATCCAGGAGGCTCCGGGCTCCGTTTCCCTGCCTGGCGGAAGACCGGCGCCGCCAGGCCCGGCCAGCAGCGCGCCTCCCGGCCCCGCCACACCACCTCCTCCGATTCAGCGCACCCCCGCCCCCGAGGGGGATCGGCACGCCACGCGGCCGCAGGCAACGGGAGAGCCACGGGCGATCCGTCGCAGAAGCGACCCGGCGGCCGGCGAACCAGCCCCGGAAACAGTGCCGGCCCCGGCCGCTGCACCCGCTGCACCCGCTGCACCCGCTGCACCCGCTGCACCCGCTGCTGGGACTCTCCCGCCCGCTTCCCCGGGCCGCGCCGGGGCGGAAGACAGACCGGCTGCAGATCCGCCCTCGCCGCAGCCTGACGCGGGGGCCACACCGCCCGCGACCCGCGAGACCGGACCGTCAGCCGCAGCCGGGGCCGAGCCGCCTGCACCAACCTCGCCGAGGACAGGAGCGCCCGCTGCAGTGCCTGCGGGCCCGGACATGGCTCGCCAGGACGCGGAACCTGCTCCGGCCTCAGGGGCAGCCGGCCCGCAAGCGCCCGCCCGGCCTCCGGTTCGGGCAACCGGCCCGCAAGCGCCCGCCCAACCTCCGGTCCGGGCAACCGGGACCGGAGCGGCTGAGACCCCGTCCCCGGGCCTGGCTCCGCCAGCGGCCCCCAGCGGCCAATCCGCGGCCAATCCCCTCGACGACGCGCCGCCCGGCGGCGAGGCGGCACGGCGAACACCGGAACCTCCGGCAGCCGCTCCGGCAGAAGCCCGGGTCCAGCGGCGGACTGAACCGCAGGCGCCGGCAGCGACTGCCGGCCCGGCCCTGGCCGCATCACCACCAGCACCACCGACTCCCCCCGATGGCCCCGCCGCGGCGCCAGCCACCCTCCGCAGGGCAGAAGCCGCCGAGCCGCCAGCTGTGGCCGGTAGCCCGCTGCCCGCGGACGTGGCTCGCCCGGAGGCAGCCGCACCTGCGAGCGCCGATCAGCCGCAACGAAGGACGTTGCCGGGAGCACCGCACCCCGGCGCGGTACCTTCGAGGGAGCCAGGGCCACGCCCCGCAGGGCGGCAGGAGGCAACCTCCGCACCTCCCCCACCCGAGACGGCCCCCGGGGCTCCAGCTTCCGCCGGAGCGCCGCCATCCGGGCCGTTGCCATCAGCAGTGCCCTCACGCGGGGCACCGGCGGAAGAGCCTGCCGCGCCGGTGGTGCGCCGGCAGGCCGCGCGCCCGCCAGTACCCGCCGAACCGGCTCGCCCGGTGGCAGGACCCGGAACGCCACTGCCGCCGCCAGCTGACGTCGGCGCAGCACCGGCGATCCAGCGCCGCGTGGCGGAACCCCGTGGCCCCGAGCCGGATCCAGTCCCCGTTCGGCGGGCCGCGCCGCCCGCACCACCAGCCGCGGCTACAACTCCGGGTCGGGTGACTCCCGAAGCCCCGCCTCCCACGGCAGCGCCCGCGGACATCACCCCGGGACCGCAGACAGCCAGCACCGAAACAGCCCCGGCCGGGCAGACCGCTTCTGACGCGGACCGGCCCGTCCCATCCGCAGACCACCTCCCGGTGCAACGGCGGGCGGCACCGGCACCGGAGTCCCCCGTCCCCGGAGAGAGCCAGTCCGAGGGGACGGCCGCACCACCTGCCGTCCCCGGCGCGCCTGCAAGCCGAACAGCGGGCCCCGCATCAGCGGTCGAGCCGGCGCGAGCGGATTCCGCGCCGCCCGGCGCGGGCCTGGAAGCACCCGTTGCTCCCGTACACCGGCGCTCGAGCCCGGGTCCACAGGCGCCGCCCCCGGGTCGGCCCGGCCACCGGGAAACCACGGCGCCTACGGCGCCCGAAGGCTCAACGCCCGAAGCCCCGGCTGCCGGGTCGACCGCACTCCCGACACCGGCGGGGACCGGTCGCACTGGCGCCCGGCCGGCGACACCTCCAGGGGGAGCCCAAAGGACCGTCGCCCGGGCCTCTCAGGATCGTGAGCCGGATGCTCACCCGGAGGCAGCGCGCGCGCCGGCTCCCTCCGCCCCTCAGGGGGCGGCACCCGTCCAGCGCCGGGTCGACGCTACCCCCGCTCCCACGGAGGAGCCGCCCGGGGACGAGCCAACGGGCCCGTCGCGCGGGGCGCCCGAGGCAGCAGCGCCGGCGGGCAGTGCACCAACGGGTCCCGCAGAAACGCCGACTCCTGTCGTGCGGCGCGTCGTTGCTCCGCCCCCGGCCGCGTCTGCTGCTTCGCCTTCGCCGGGCGCACCCCTTCCACCACCGTCGCCGTCATCCCGGCCCGTCGTCGCGGCGGGACCGGCCCCATCGGCCCCATCGGCCACGCCGCCCGCTTCTCCGCCGGACGGCGCCGCGGAAGTGCCGCCGCGAGTCCACCATCCCTCGACCGGCGAGACCACACCCGCCGCGTCCACGACCACCGAAGGGCCATCTCTCACGACACCGGCCGAGACCGCCACAGGGGCGGACCTGCCCGCCCGCGCGGAGTTCCCGTTCCCGCTCACGCAGCGCCGCGAGGGCCGGGCCGAGACTGGTCTTCGCGGGCCGGCTGCCCAGGCGCCACCCTCGCCCGGCGCCCCGCCGCCCAGCTCTTCGGCATTCCAGCGGTCGCCCTCGGCCGAAGCACCCGGGCCTCCTCGGGCATCAGCATCCGCACTCGATCCGGGCGCGCCGCCAGCGGCACGACGCCAGGCGGCTGGCACCGCGCCCACCGTGGCCCCTCCCGCCACGCCCGCCGCCGCACCAGGTGACGGACAGGCTGCAGTGGCAGAGGCTCCGCCAGCGCCAGTACAACCTTCCCCGGCGATCCAGCGGACCACGCCCGGGGCGCTCCGGGTGGTGGCCGTGCCTCCGCGCGCCCCTGTCCCGCCCGGCGCGCCCGCGGAGGCGCGGCTCCCGTTCGCCCTCCCGGTTGCAGTTCGCCCGGAGGTCTCACGCGGAGGAACGGCGCCAACGGACCAACCAGGCAGGCGCGCGGAGGTCGGTCGTCGCGGGTACTCCGCAATCACCCCTGCGCCACCGGTGCAGCGGGTAACCGTCGCACCGCCCCCCACGTTCACCGCACCGGCGCCGCCACCGCGGGCGGCCACACCTCCGGCCACGCCGGTGCGCCCGCAGGATGTCCTGCAGCGGCTCGCCGAGGCTTCGCAGTCTTCGCTGCCGGGGGCGGCCCTGCCGCTCCCACCCCCTCCGCGGGCGAGCATTCAACGCGAAACGCAGGAGGCGACTGGCAGGATCTCCCGCGTGGAAACGCCGGCCGCAACCCCGGCCGAGACGGCGGGAGATCCGATTGACATCGACCGGGTCGCAGACCGCGTGTGGAAGAAGATCAAACGCGACCTCCGCGTCGAACGGGAGCGCGAACGTGGAATGCCGTAAGAGCCGCGTGGTCTGGTATAAGGACAGCTGCATATGACGCTCGTGAAGGCGACTATCCGCAACCTGGACACAAACCGGGCAGTCTCGTGCCTGTTCAACCCGACGGAGTACGCATTCTCCAAGGAAGTCGGGTGGGCCGAGGCGCCCGACCGCGGGTCCAACATCCCGACGCTGGAGTTTGTTGGCGGCAAGCCGGCGAGCCTCACCCTGAGCCTCTTCTTCGATACGAATGACACTGGCGAGGACGTCCGCACGAAATACACCAACGACCTGTGGGAGCTGGCGCTCGTGAACGACGCCAAGCTCGATTCAAAGACGAGCAAGGGGCGGCCGCCCCGCTGCATGTTCGAATGGGGCAATGCCTGGTCCTTCGAAGCTGTGGTCACCAGCCTGACGCAGCGGTTCACGCTCTTCCTGGAAGACGGCACACCGACGCGGGCCACCGTGGATATCACGCTGAAGCAAGTGCACGACCCCGGGAAGTTCCCGGCGCAAAATCCGACCTCCGGAGGGGTCGCCGGGCACCGCACGCGTGTGGTGCAGCAGCGGGAGACGCTCGACCTTATCGCCGCCGAGGAATACGGGGAGGCGCGGCACTGGCGCCATATCGCCGAGGCCAACGGCATTGCCAACCCGATGAAGCTTCGACCCGGGATGCGGCTGACGCTCCCGCCACTCGATGAGCCGGCCCGGTGAGCAGCCCCGAACGGGTAGAACTCGCCCTCTTCCGCGTCAAGCTGGAAGGCTCTGACGCGCCAGAGACGCTGTTCGACGTCATGGCCGAACTCCAGGTCGACCAGAGCCTGCACATGCCGGCGATGTTCACCCTGCGGATCGCGGAGCATTTCAACGTCTCGCCCTCGTGGGAGTGGGCGGACGATGCCCGCTTCTCGGTTGGGAAGGCGGTCTCGGTCCTGGTCAAGCAGGGAGCAGCCGACGTGCAGCTCGTCGAAGGCGAGATCACGTCGATCGAGCTGGACATCGAGCGCGACGCGGCCCCGATGCTGGTCGTCCGGGGATACGACAAGTCGCACCGCCTGCACCGCGGCACCAGGACGCGGGCATTCCTGAAGCAGACGGACTCCCAGATCGCGCAGAAGGTTGCCGGCGAGTGCGGGCTCCCGATCCAGGTGACGTCGACATCGGTCCAACACGAGCACGTGTTCCAGGCCAATACGACCGACTGGGACTTTCTGAGCGACCGGGCCCACAGGAATGGGTTCGTGCTGCGATTCGACGACGGGAAGCTGAAGTTCGAGAAACCCGAGGCGATCGCTGGTGGGGCGGTCACGCTCAAACTGGGCGAGTCCCTCCTTGAGTTCCATCCGCGGCACGCCGCCACGCCCCAGGTGAACTCCGTGGAAGTCAGGGGGTGGGACCCCGTGGCCAAGCAGCCGACCGTGGCGAGCGTGACCAACCCTTCGTGGTCGCCGACGGCGACGGGTCTGCCGAACGGCAGGGCTGCCGGGCAACAGGGCTTCTCCTCGGCTGCGAAGCTGATCATGACCGAGCAGGCGGTGGCGAACACGGGCCTTGCCCAGGCGCTCGCCGGTGCCGCGCTCAACGCGATCTCGTCGGTGGACTTGAGCGGCGAGGGAACATGTTTCGGAAACCCGAAGGTCAAACCAGGGGCGACGGTGACCGTGCAGGGGATTGGGACGCGGTTCAGCGGCACATACTACGTGACCAGCGCCCGCCACAACTACACGCCTGAAGATGGCTACATCACGGAGTTTACCGTCGGGGGCATGAGTTCCGGCACGCTCGCCTCGTTGTTGCTTTCGGACCCGCGCAGGCGGTCGCCGCGGGAGAACATCAATTCCCAGTGGAACCTCGCGGTCGCGATCGTGACCAACAACGACGACAAAGATGCCGGGGGCCGCGTCAAGGTGAAGTTTCCGTGGCTTTCCAATGACCTCGAAAGCGCCTGGGCTCCACTGGTCTCGCCGATGGCCGGCCCGGATCGCGGCCTGATCATCCTCCCCGAAGTCAACGACGAAGTCATCGTTGGATTCCTCGACGGGGACTTCAACTCGCCCTATGTCCTCGGCGCGACGTGGAATGGGAAAGACAAGATGCCGCTCCCAATCGGCAAACTGGTCGAAGGGGGCAAGGTGGTCCGGCGGCAGTTCAAGACCCCCGCGGGCCATGTCCTCACCTTCGACGAATCCAGCGGCAGCGCCAAGATCGAGCTCATCGATAAGTCCGGAAGCAACAAGATCGTGATCGACACGCAGTCGAAGAAGATCGACATCGAATCGGGCGGGGATATCAACATCACGGCGACCGGGAAGATCAACATCGATGCGAAAGGCGAGGCGAAGATCAAGGCGCCGAACATATCGGTCGAAGCCCAGGCGAAGCTCGAGCTCAAGGGCGCGCAGATCGCCATCGCCGGCAACGCCCAGGTGAAAATCAGCGCTCCGATGGTGCAAATCAATTGAGTACAAACGACGACCTCCTCATCGGCCGCGGGTGGCGATTCCCGGTTGGCGTGGATGCGACCGGCGGCATCGGCGTCTCCTCGCACAACCAGGAGATCGAAGAAGCCATCGCCATCATCATCGGGACCAGCCCCGGCGAGCGGGTCATGCGGCCCGCGTTCGGCTGCAGGATCCACGAGCTCGTTTTCGCCCCCAACAGCCCCGAGACCGTCGGCCTCGCTCGCCGTTATGTCCTGGATGCCCTCGGCATGTGGGAGCCGCGCATCACCGTCGAGCACGTCGATGTCTCCGCTGATGCGGATGCCCGCGTGGGTGGCCGGATGAACATCACGGTCACCTATACCATCCGCAGCACGAAAGACCGGCGCTCGCTGGTGTATCCCTTCTATCTGATCGAGCCCGAATGACGTCGGCGGCTACGACGCGAGTCGCTACAATGGCGCCCTCAGGAGACCTGCATGCCCCTGCCTGATCCCCAACTGGATGACCGGCGCTTCCAGGACCTCGTCAACGAGGCCAAGATGCTCATCCCCCGCTACACGCCGGAGTGGACCGACCACAACGTCTCGGACCCGGGCGTCACGCTGATCGAGCTCTTCGCGTGGATGACCGACCTCATGCTCTTCCGGCTCAACCGTGTGCCCGAAAAGAGCTACCTGCGGTTCATGGACCTGCTGGGCATCACCCTCAAGGATGCCGTCCCCGCGACGGTGCCGGTCACGCTGCGGCTCTCCGCGGCCCAGCCGGGCCCGGTGACCATCCCCCGGGGCACCGAAGTCTCGACGCTCCAGGCAGGGGACCAGCCCGCTATCACGTTCACCACGGACCACGACCTGGCCATCGTCCCGCCGACCATGCGGCAGTGCCTGTTCTCCTCCGACGATGCGAATTACGCCGACTACACCGGCCGCCTTGGGCTTGACGGCGAGTTCTTCGATGCGTTCCAGCGCGTTCCCCTGCCGGGCGATGCGCTCTATTTCGGGTTCGCCGAGAACCTGAGCCACCACCTGCTCCAACTCACCATCGACTGCAACGTCGAGGGCATCGGCGTCGACCCCCGGGATCCCCCGCTCGCGTGGGAAGTGTGGTGCGGCGACACGCGCGGATGGGTCCGGTGCATGGTCGAGCGGGACGAGACCGGCGGCCTGAACAGCGACGGCGCCGTCGTGCTGCATATGGCAGCTGGCATGGAAGCCAGGGTGTTGCAACGGCTGCAGCTGCACTGGTTGCGCGTCCGCGTGGTCCAGCCTCGGCCCCGCCAGCCCACCTATTCGGCATCGCCCCGGATCAACACCGTGGAGCCATCCTCGATCGGCGGCACCATCCAGTCCACGCATTCGACGCTTGTTGTCAGCGAGCAGGTCGGCCGGACATCAGGGGTGCCGGGCGAAAGCTTCCAGCTGCAGAACTCGCTCATCCTCCCCAGGAACGAGGACGAATACCTTGAGGTGTTCGAGCCGGATGACGAGTGGGCCCGCTGGACGGAAGTGAGCTCGTTCCGCGACTCCGGTCCGGATGACCGCCACTACATCATCGATGGAGTAACCGGCACGGTGCGGTTCGGCCCGACGATTCGCGAACAGGATGGGCGCGAACAGGCTCACGGGCGGACGCCGGCGCGCGGCTCAGCGCTCCGGTTCAGCCGGTACCGGTACGGCGGCGGGATCATCGGCAACGTCGGGGCCAACACCCTCACGGTCCTGCGCTCGTCCATCCCCTACATCGCCGAAGTGACAAACCGGAACCCCGCCGCGGGCGGGCTCGACCCCGAATCACTGGACGCGGCCCGCCTGCGCGTCCCAGAGGCGGTGAAGACCCGGGACCGGGCGATCACCGCGAGTGACTATGAATTCCTCGCGCGGGAGGCCTCCCGGAGGGTAGCCCGCGCCCGCTGCATCCAGGTCCGCATGGATGGGTCCGGCAGTTCAGTCCCCGCGGGGACGGTCGAGCTGCTCATCGTCCCGCTCCTGCCGCCCGACTATCCGCGGACGGTCGAATCGCTGCAGCCGGCGCCAGAGCTCATCGAAGAGGTGCGCGCCTACCTGGACGACCGTCGGCTGCTGGGCACCCAGCTCGTGGTCGACGGGCCGGCCTACGTGGGCGTCACGATCGAGGCAACCATCCTCGTGCAGCGGCACCGCCGGGCCGACGACGTGCGCGCCGCGGTCGCCGAACGCATCCGCGAGTACCTCGACCCGCTCGTGGGCGGGCCCGCGGGCACAGGCTGGCCTTTCGGACGAGACCTGTACCTCTCTGAAATGCAGTCGGTTGTCCAGTCGGTCCCGGGTGTCGAGTACGCCCAAGACGTGACCCTCTACCAGGTCGACATCCAGACCGGGCAATCACGGGCGGCAGGACAGAGCATCACCGTCGCCGACGACGTGCTGTTGCTCTCCTACGAGCACGTTGTGACGGTGGCGCAGCGATAACCATGGCCATGACACCGACCAGCCAGGACGTGGGCGGGAATGGCGCCGGGGGAGCACCTCCGGGGCGTGCGCTCGTGTTCGGCGCCGCGTTCGAGGAAGCGCCCCCGGGGGTGCCCGCCCACCGCAGCAACTACCTCGAATACCTGCCAGGCATCTACCACGACAGCGACTTCCTCGGCCGCTTCCTGCTCATTTTCGAGCACATCCTTTCGCCAATCGACCGGACAATCGAGAACATCCCGGATTACTTCGACCCGGAACTCGCGCCGCCCGACGTGGTGACCTGGCTTGGTTCGTGGCTCGGGCTGGTGCTCGACGCCCGCTGGCCGGACGAGCGCCGGCGCGACGTGGTAAAGGCTGCCCCCGAGCTCTTCCGCTGGCGAGGGACCCGGCGCGGGCTGAGCCACTTCCTGCGCCTGTATACGGGCATCGAACCCGAGATCATCGAGCCCACCCTGCGGGATGTGGCGAACGACCGGACCCGCGCCTACCGGTTCACGGTCCGCATCCGGGTTGGCAGGCGGTCTCCCCTGAGTCGCCAGCTGGTCGAGACGATCATCGAGACGGAGAAGCCGGCATTCGCGGCCTGCAGCCTGGAGTGGATCGAGCGCTGACCGCTCAGGGAGAAGGAGCGATCCAGACCACGCCATCGGCGCTCTTCTCGGCCGCCCAGCCCGCGAATCCGCCACCCTCGATCTGCCACCAGGTCAGCGTCCCGTCGGAAGACGGCCCCCCTTTGATCATCACCTTCGTGCCGGTGCAGAGCCGCCCAAGCACATTGTCGGGCGAGATCCGCGGCGTCTCGCCGGAGCGGACCGCGAGGCAGTTGGTGTTGTTCGGCACGGGGTCGGAATTCATGATGACCGCGTTGCCGCCAACGTAGAGCCCCGTGGGAGTCGGGGTGGCCTGGGCGGCCGTGGGCGAAGCGCCCGGCGTGGGCGTCTCGTCCGGTGTCGCGGCCTTCTTGTCGCTCGAACAGCCGGGCCAACCGTTGTCCTTGCAGTTGGAGGCGTAGCCGTAGGCGCCGCCGCCAAGAAGCGCGAGGACGAGCAGGCCCACGATGGGCCACTTGTACACCTCGAGCGGGGGCCTGACGGTGAGCTGGCCATCGGCCCCGGCCGCGGCGCCGGCACCGGCTGGCCGGCCCTCCACGCGGAAAGGCCGCGAGACGGCCGGGCCGAACAGCTTCTTCGACTTCGGCTGGACCGCCACCGGGATGGCGCGCTCTTCGCCGGGCTGGAGCTCGACCTGCTCGGTTTCTATCTGGTACGTGAGTTCCTTCGCCTCGTCGGCGGCCGAGATCGCGACCGTGATCGGCGTGTTTCCCGTGTTGCTGGCAACCACCTTGAAATCGCGCTTCGCCTTCGCCGGTTGGAGGGCGAGTTTGAAGCCTTCGAAAGGAAGGATCGTGAGCCGGCCGAGCGCGCGGACCTCTCGGCCGCGCACCTTCGACGTGACAGCCACGGAGAACTCGTGCTCGCCGGCGGTCGCGGTCGAATCCCTGGGTGTCTGGAGCACCACGGTGATTTCGTCGCGCGCGCCGGGAACCAGCGAGATCACTGGCCGGCTCACCCTGGCCCAGCCGTCGGGCAGGTCGACGATGGCGATCGACAGCTCATCGACGACGTTGCCGCGGTTTTGAACCAGGACGGTGGCTGTGGCGGGCGAACCGGCGGCCAGCGGGGCGCTGGGCGAGGTGACGGCCACGCCGATGGTCTGTTCGGAATCGGCCGCGGCAGCGGCCCCGCGGGCGGCGGGGGCCTGCTCACCGCGAAGCGCCTCGGCCAGGACAAACCGCGCCTCGACATCGCCGTAGCGCATGGTCTGGCCGCTTTCGACGATGGTGGGGGTATTCGCCGGCAGGCGCTGGCCGCCTACGAAGGTGCCCGTCCCCGAGCCAAGGTCGGAGATGGTGACGCGCCCCGACTCGATCACCAGCTGGGCATGGCGGCGCGAGACGGAGACATGGTCGATGACCACCTGGTTTCCGTCGGCGCGGCCGATGACGACCGAAGGTTCGGTAATTGGGTACTCGCGGATCTGGCCGTCGGGCGTCGCGACCCGCAGGGTGCCGTATTCCATGGTGTTTCACTCGCCGGCAAAAGGTGGTTTGCGCTGGTGCGCAGCATACTGGCGAGCGGGGCCAGAAACCACTGGCAGGCGCTACCCGATGGCCGGCGGGAGAAGGCCATCGAGCCCCCGGGCCACGCCGGACTCCCAGACGGCCGCGGGCCTCGCCTGGAGAAAGCGCTCCTCGGCGTAGAAGCTCGCGCGCAGGTCCTCCGGGATCCGCGCGAACAGGCTGTTCTCGCCGAACTGGCTGCGGTGCATCCCCGCGGCGGCGCGCTTCCGCTCGACGAACTCCTGGACGTCGACGGTGTGGCTCACGGGCGCATCCGGCGCGGCGATGGCCTGCTCGAAGCGTGCCCGCCGTTCGGGTCCGAGCGGCTCCGGCAAGAGCCCACGGCGCTCAAGTTCCAGGTACATGCCCGCGAACCGCTTCATCGTGAAGGCGCCCCAGTACAGGCGGCCCGGGTCCCAGGGGATGCCCGCATCGCGGAAGTGTGCCGGGTCGCCCGCGGCATCGAAGGCCGCCAGCGTGTGCCGGTGGACCGCGATGTGGTCCGGGTGGCCGTACCCTCCGGTCGGGTCCCACGTGAACACGATATGGGGGCGGAGCTCCCGCATGAGCTCGACAAGGTGACCGACGACGACATCCGGCTGCTGCGCGTGCAGGCAACGGGGGTCCTCGTTTTCGGGCGTCCCGGCCATCCCGCTATCCCGGAAGGGCAGGAAGCGCACGTCGAACACCCCGACCTGGGCCATCGCCGCGCGGAGCTCGAGTTCGCGGACGTACCCGAGCGTCTCGGGCGTCGCGAGCGACGGATCGCTGATTTCGCCCACCTCGCCGCGCGTTGCGCACACAAGGGTGACCTGTGCGCCGCGGGCAGCGAAACTCGCGAGCGTGCCAGTGACCTGGCCTTCATCATCGGGGTGGCCATAGACGGCCATGACGCGGACATTCTTCATGCGTGCCATGGTAACGGCTCGGGCCTGCGGGGGTGCGTCTCCGTGCGCCGGTAACGCCGTTCGAAACGCCAGGCAGCCCCCGAGACGCAAGTCCTCCATGGCCCGGGGGCCGCGCTACCGGACTGTCACGCGGCCCGCACTCGTATCGCCACCTGCCCGGCCCCACCATTGCAGGCATGAACCTCTTGAGCGCACTAGCACCGACCAGCGTCCCCGTCGAGCCCGTCGAGGGCATCCAGGGGCGCGTTGCCTTCACGGCGGCGGCCAGGGCCGTGAAGGTTTCGAACGACATGGCTAAGGAAACCGCCGGCCTGCTCGACCCGAACGTGGGGCGGCGGCTCAACGCCCGGGCCTGAATCGAGACCGCTGCGGCAGCGGCTGGTACGCTCTCCAGTGCACATCGCCACTGGAAGGCACATGCGAGAGATCACCGCTGACCAGATCACCGAGACCGTCGCCCGGCTTGCTATCGAAGCGACCCACTACCTGCCCGAGGACGTGGAAGGCGCGATCCGCCAGGCGCGCCAGACCGAACGGAACCCCCTGGGCGTCCAGATCATCGACGAAATCCTCGAGAACGCCGATATAGCCCGCACGCGCATGCTCCCGCTGTGCCAGGACACCGGGACCGGCGTTGTCATGGTCGAAATCGGGCAGGATGTCCACATCACCGGGGCATATCTGATCGACGCCATCAACGAAGGCATCCGCCGCGGCTACGGCGAAGGCTTCCTGCGCAAATCGATCGCCGCCCGGCCATTCAGCGCCCGGACCAACACTGGCGACAACACCCCGGGCGTCATCCACACCGATCTCGTGCCCGGCGACAAGGTCCACATCTCGTTCATGCCCAAGGGCGGCGGCTGCGAGAACATGTCGCGCTACCAGAACTTCCTTCCGGGGATGGGCAAGCAGGCCGTCATCGATTTCGTCTGCGAAACCGTCGACATGTCGGGCGGCAACCCGTGCCCGCCGCTGGTGATCGGGGTCGGCATCGGCGGCACCGCCGAGAAGGCGATGACCATGGCCAAGCACTCGCTCTTCCGCAAGATCGGCCAGCGCAACGAAGACGGAGAAGTGGCGCAGCTCGAAGCGGAACTGCTGGACGCGGTGAACGCGCTTGGCGTTGGGCCGCAGGCTGTCGGCGGAAGCACGACGGCGCTTGATGTGTTCGTGGAGACCTACCCCACCCACATCACCGCGCTTCCGGTCGCCGTGAACGTGCAATGCCACAGCGCGCGGACCAAGCAGGCAATCATCTGATGGCGGCCCTGCGCGTCGTACCCCTTGCCGAGGTCGACCTCGAAGCGGTAGCGGGCGTTGTGAACCGCGCCTTCGGCGTGTACGCCCACATCTTCAGCGGCCTGCGGACCTCCCCTTCGGAGTACGCCGAGGAGGCCGGACCCGAGGCACAGGTGATGCTCGTGGAGGAGGACGGCCGGCTCGTCGCCACCTCGATGGTGACGTTCGCCGAGCGGTTCATCGAACCGGGGCTGCTCGGACCCGCCGGCATGGAGCGCCCGGCCGGCCGCCCGGCTCCCGCTGATGACAGCCACCCCTGGGCCGGCGCCCTGTACTACGGCCTGGCCGGAGTCGAACCGGAGCTGATGAACCGGGGCTTTGGGCGGCTCATGGTCGAACACGCCGAACGGTTGGCGGCCCAAGCGGGCTACCCGAAAGTTGCCCTGGGCACTGTGCGCGAGTTCGGGCTGGTCGAATACTACGAGCGGTTCCGCTATTACGTGGTCCACGAAAAACGGTACCCGGCGGGCCACTGGGACTTCGTGGTCGACCATCGCTACTGCGAGATGGTGAAGGACCTGTGAACCTCCGAATCCGCCGCGCTGGGGTTGGCGAGGCCGAGGCCATCGCGAAGATTGTGAACGCCGCCTACCGGGTGGAGGACTTCTTCAAGGTTGGCGACCGCACGGACGCGGGGGAGATCGCCGGGTTGCTCGCGAAGGACTCGTTCCTCGTTGCCGAAGATCGAAACGGCTCGATTGCCGGTTGTGTGTACGTCGCGATCAAGGATGGGCGCGGGTACTTCGGCATGCTCTCGGTGGCGCCGGCGCACCAGGGCAACGGGCTCGGGCGAAGGCTCGTTGATGCCGCCGAGGAGAGCTGCGCGGCGGCGGGCTGCACGGAAATGGACCTCTGGGTGGTAAACCTTCGCGAGGAGCTGCCGCCGTGGTACCGGAAGCTCGGCTATGTCGAGTCCGGACGCGCGCCCTGGCCCGAGGACGCTCTCCACGAACTGAGCCGCCCGGCGCACTTCATCATCATGTCCAAGTCACTGAAGACGGGAAGTCTGGCCGGGCTCGCCCGGCAGGAGGAATCGCATGGCTGAGAGTATCGCCCTGACCACGCCCCTGACCGACGAGGTCATCGATGGATTGACGATCGGTACACATGTCACCTTCAGCGGAGTCATCTACACCGCCCGCGATGCGGCCCACAAGCGGCTCATCGAGCTGGTGCAGAAGGGGGAACCCCTTCCGGTCGACCTGCGCGGCCAGGTGATCTACTACGTCGGCCCCACGCCACCACGGCCCGGCGCGGTCATCGGCTCGGCGGGGCCGACGACGGCGATGCGCCTCGACCCCTACACGGTCGCCATGCTGGACCTCGGGCTCAAGGGGATCATCGGCAAGGGCGGCCGTGGCCCCGCCATCCGCGAGGCGATCAAGCAGCACCATGCCGTCTACTGCATCGCGGTCGGCGGCACGGGCGCGTTGCTCAACCGCCACATCAAGAAGGCGGAGGTGGTGGCGTTCGAGGATCTCGGGACCGAGGCGATCCGGCGCCTGGAGGTCGATGGCTTCCCCGCCATCGTCGTCAACGACTGCCAGGGAAACGACTTGCTGGAGGCCGGCAAGAAGCAGTACCGCACCAGCAGCCGGCCCATCCCGGCGGTGCAGTCGCTCGGCGGTTAGCGGCGGCCGAACTGTCGCTCGATGGCGTCCGTCCCCATATGCACGAGCGTCGGCCGGCCGTGGGGGCAGGTCCGCGGGGCAGTGGTCCGCTCCAGGTCTTCCACCAGCTTTCGCATCTCATCCATGGCGAGGGCCATGCCCGCCCGGACGCTGCTGTGACAGGCGACGGTCGCCGCGGCGCGGCCGAACGCATCGGTGACGCGCGTCTCGGACTGGAGTTTTTCCAGGAGGCGCACCACCTCGGCGGGAAGGTCGACGGCGCCCAGGCCGGCCGGGATGGCCCGGATGAGCACACTGCGCTCCCCAAACGCTTCGGTTTCCAGCCCCAGGCGGTGCAGAGACTCGCGGTGCTCGTCGAGCACGGCGATGAGGGGCGCTTCGAGGTCGAGCAGGACGGGTTCAAGCAACGGTTGCACGGCGCCGCCCGGTGCCCCACCGGCCCTCGCAAGGAGCCGGTCGTAGACGACCCGCTCGTGGGCCGCGTGCTGGTCGATGAGGTACATGCCGTCGGGGCCTTCCGCCACGATGTAGGTGGCGCCCATCTGGCCAACGACCCGGAGCAGCGGAAGCAGCGCGCGCTGCGAGTGCTCCGGTGCGTCCTGGCCGGCTGAGACATGGAGTGCGCGGCGGGTCAGCTCAAGCGAAGCCTGCACCGGCTGCGGCCCGCGAAGGGCCGGCGCGGGCGCCGGCGCCTCGCCCGCATGGGCGAGGATGTGGGCCGGGGAGGCAGGAGCGGGCGCATCCCAGGCCACCGGACGGGAGGCTTCGAGGGCGTGCTGGATGGCATGGCGCACCGCCCGCCCGACCGCCCGCTCATCGCGGAAGCGCACCTCGGCCTTCGCGGGGTGGACGTTCACGTCGACCTCACTGTCCGGCAACGCGATGTGGACGGCAGCCACCGGGAAGCGGCCGATGGGCAGCTGCGACTGGTAGGCATCGACGATGGCAAAGACGAGGGGCCGGCTCTGCACCCAGCGCCCGTTCACGAACACTGAGATCGCGCTCCGGTTGCCGCGGTGCACCCGTGAAGGGCCGGCAAGGCCCGAGACCGCGATGGCCTCTTCGCGGTAGTTCACGTCGAGCATGGCCGCCGCGGTCTCCGCGCCATACACCGCGGCAAACGCATGGCGGATGTCGCCGTCGCCGCTGGTGGTCAGCACGCGGCGCCCGTTGGACACGACCTGGAAGGCCACTCCGGGGTAGGCCAGGGCGTAGTGCGTGGCCAGGACCACCACCGCGCGTGACTCCGAGGCCGACGTGCCGAGGAACTTCCTTCGCGCCGGCACCCGGCCAAAGAGGTCCCTGATGGTCATACTCGTGCCGACGGGCGCCGGGCGAGAGAGGCGGCGGACGGCGCGCCCGGCGACCAGGACGACGAACACCGCGACCGGCTCGCCTTCGGCCCGGGTCAGCACCTCGACATCCGCGGCGGCCGCGATGGAGGGCAGCGCCTCGCCCCGGAAACCGAGCGTGTGGACCCGGTCCAGGTCGTCGAGGGCCGCGATCTTCGAGGTGGCGTGGCGTTCGAACGCCAGCTCAACATCCTCCGGGTGGATGCCCCGGCCGTCATCGATCACGCGGATGAGGGACACGCCGCCGTCGGCGAATTCCAGGGTGATGCGGGAGGCCCCGGCGTCGATGGCGTTGTCGAGCAGCTCGCGGACGACGGATACGGGGCGCTCGACGACCTCTCCGGCGGCGATGCGGGCAGCCACCTCCGGGGGGAGGATGCGGATGCCGCGGGGCGGGCTGGCACCGTTCGCCGATGTCACCGGCCGGTATCCGCGGCAGTCGAGCGGGCGGCCGCCCGGAGTTCGTAGAGTTTCTGGATGGCCTCGATCGGCGTCATCCCGTCGATGTCGAGCCGGGCGAGCGCCTCTTCCACGGCGGATGGACCCCCAAAGAGCGAAGGTTGCACTGGCGCGTGGCCATTGCCTGCCGGGGACCCCGGCGTGGCCCCACGGGCGGTCTCGAGTTCCTGGAGCAGGTGCTCGGCGCGGGAAACGACAGCCCCGGGCAGGCCGGCCAGCCGGGCGACGTGGATGCCGTAGCTGCGGTCGCTCGGTCCCGGGACGATCCGGTGTTCGAAGACGACGTCCGCGCCGTCTTCGTGCACGGAGACGTGGGCGTTGCGGACCCTGGGAAGCACGGCTTCCAGCGCCGTCAGCTCGTGGTAGTGCGTCGCAAAGAGGGTGCGTGCGGCAACCTCTTTGCGGTTGTGGAGGAACTCGACCACCGCGCGGGCGATCGCCATCCCGTCGAACGTGCTCGTCCCCCGCCCGACCTCATCGAGGACGACCAACGACTGCGGCGTCGCCTGGTGGAGGATCTGCGCCGTCTCGACCATCTCCACCATGAACGTCGACTGGCCGGCGGCGAGGTCGTCCTGGGCGCCGATGCGGGTGAAGATACGGTCGAACAGCGGGAGGCGGGCGGCGGCGGCGGGGACGAACGACCCCGCCTGCGCCATGAGGGCGATGAGGGCCACCTGGCGAAGGAAGGTCGACTTCCCGCTCATGTTCGGCCCGGTGAGGATGAGCACCTGGCACTCGGCGTCGAGCGTGCAGTCGTTGGGCACGAACCGCCCGGCTCCAAGGGCGGCTTCGACGACCGGGTGGCGGCCGCCCACGATCTCCAGGGCGTCAGCATCGAACGTTGGGCGCACGTAGGCGCGCTCGGCGGCGGCCTCACCGAGCCCCAGCACCAGGTCGATCAGGGCGATCGCCTCTGCTACCAGCTGGAGGGAGGCCAGGTTCGCCGCGAGCGACTCCACGAGCTGCGAGAACGCCTGCTTCTCGAGCTCCACGAGGCGGTCCCGGGCCCCGACCAGGCGGGACTCGTGCTCCTTCAGTTCTTCGGTCACATACCGCTCGGCCCCCACGAGGGTCTGGCGGCGCTGGTAGTGGTCCGGGACCAGTCCCGCGTTGGCGGCGGAGATTTCGATGTAGTAGCCGAAGACCTTGTTGTGGCCCACCTTGAGCGTCTTGATACCGGTGCGCTCGCGTTCGAGGCGCTCGAGGCCAAGGAGATAGCCGCGGGCGTCGCGAGTGAGGCCGCGGAGCGAGTCGATCTCGGGGCTGAAGCCGGGGCGGATGACGCCGCCCTCATCGAAAGCCGCGGGGGGGTCGTCGTCGAGCGCCGCATCGAGCGTGATGAGCGCCTCGCTGGCGGCTGCCAGGCCGTGGAGCGATTCCTCGAGTAGCGGCGGCAGGCCCTCCCGGGGGAGCCGCGCCCCCAGGTCGAGCGTGGCGCGCAGGCCATCGCGGAGTGCCGCGAGGTCGCGCGGAGTGGCCGAGCGCGCGCCGACCTTGCCCAGGATGCGTCCAATGTCCGGCATCCCGCGCAGCACCAGCTGGCCACGCTCGCGCTCCAGCGGCTGGGCGACCGCCCACCCGACGGCATCGTGGCGCGCGCCGATTCCCTCCACCTCGCGGAGCGGATGCGTGAGCCACTGCCGCAGGAGACGGCTCCCCATGGGCGACTTCGAACGGTCGAGCACCCCGAGGAGGGATGCCCGCCCGAGCTGGGGGAGCACATCGAGGTTGCGGAGCGTGCGCTGGTCGACCGTGAGCACGCCCGCCGGGGTGATCTGGCGCACGCGCTGGAGCGTCCCGAGCGCGGCGGCATAGGTCTCGCGGAGGTAGAGGAGTACGTGCGCGAGCGCTGCGGTGCCGGCGGCGCCTCCGCCCAGGTTCTCCGCGGCGTGGTCGCCGAACTGCCGGGCAAGCTCTGCCCCGGCAGCCGTCTCGCTCAGCTGCGGACGCGCCACGGCCACGCCGGCGAACCCGTCCGGCTGGTCGGCGAGGTCTTCGACGAGCAACTCCGACGGAGCGCTGCGGAAGAGTTCGGCCTCGGCCTCGGGTCCGGATGCGAGCCGTACCTCGCCGGTCGTAATGTCGGCCAGCGCGAGTGCGACGGCGCCTCCGCGCCGGGCGAGCGCGCCCAGGTAGTTCGGCGCGGCAGCGTCCAGGGAGCTCTCCGATGTGACGGTCCCCGCCGTGACCACGCGGACGACGTCCCGGGGCACGAGCCCTTTGACTTCCGATGGGTCGGCCATCTGTTCGCAAATCGCGACGCGGTAGCCGCGGCCGACGAGCTTCGCGACGTGCCCATCGATGCTGTGATAGGGCACGCCCGCGAGGGGGACCCGCAGGTCCTTCCCCATCGGCTTGGAGGTGAGGGTGATCTGCAGCTCGTCCGACACCAGCCTGGCGTCGTCGTCGAAGGTCTCGTAGAAGTCCCCGAGGCGGAAGAAGAGGATGGTGTCCGGGTAGCGCTGCTTCAGCTCGAGATACTGGAGCCTGATGGGGGTGGACACGCAGCGCGACTCCGGCAGGCGGGATACGCCATTCTACCGGCGGGCGAACGGATGTGCTTTCCGGCGGGGGTTAGCCGCCCGCGGCGGCTCCTTCGGCGACCCTGACGGCGAACCGATCCGCGACGTCGATGGCATTCGGGGCCACTTCCTTGCAGGCGCCGCAGCGGATGCAGCGCGGGTCATCGATCGTGTACCCGGAGCCCTCGGGGACGATGGCGCCAGTCGGGCACAGCTCGGCTGCCTCGGCGAGCGCCGGGTCGCCGGCGGTGCGGACGCGGTAGTCGATCAGGCCCGGGCAGACACCCGCCCGGCAGCGCTTCTGCTCGATGTGTTCCAGGTACTCATCGCGGAAGGTCTTGAGCGAGGTCTTCACGCTGGTCATGGCGAACTGGCCGTGGAGGCAGTTCGACCAGACCAGGGTGCCTACAAGCCGCTCGAGGTTCGCAAGGTCGACGTCGCGGCCTCCGCCGGCACGGATGCGGCGCAAGATTTCGGTGGCACGCTGGGTGCCGCCGTGGCAGGTGGTGCAGCGCCCACAACTCTCGTCCTCGCAGAACCCGAGGAAGAAGAGGCACATGTCGACGATGCAGGCGGACGTATCGAAGAACACGATCCCGCCGGAGCCGAGGAACATGCCCCGCTCGCGGTAGGGGTCGAGTGTGAGGGTCAGGTCGATATCGGATGCGGGGAGCACGCCCGAGAGCGGGCCGCCTGGCTGGAAGCCCTTGAGCGGCAGGTCGCCGCTGAGCCCGCCCGCGTACTGTTCGAGGGCCGAGCGGACGGTGGGGCCGAAGGGGATCTCGATGCAGCCCGCCTGCTTCACGTGGCCGGAGAAGGTGAACATCTTGGTGCCCTTCTCCTTGGCATCGGAGACGGAGCTCCACCAGAGGGCGCCGTTGCGCATGATCATGGGCGCGTTGGCGTAGGACTCGACGTTGTTCACGTTGGTGGGCTTGTTCCAGAGGCCTGCCTGGGCCGGGAACGGGGGCTTGATGCGCGGCATCCCGCGGTAGCTGTCGATGGAGTTGATCAGCCCGGTTTCTTCGCCGCACACGTACGACCCTGCGCCGAGGAACACGACGATATCGAAGTCCTTGCCGCTACCCAGGATGTTCTTGCCGAGGAGGCCCTTCTCGTACGCCTGGTCGGCTGCCTTCTTCAGGCGCTCGAACGCCAGCGGGTATTCGTAACGGATGTAGATGTAGCCGGCATCCGCATTGGCTGCGAGGGCGGCGATGAGCATACCCTCGATGATCAGGTGCGGGTCGCCTTCCATCAGGATGCGGTTCACCCAGGCCCCGGGGTCGCCCTCATCGGCGTTGCAGATCAGGTAGCGGGGCGAAGCGGTCGCCGTGCGGAGGAAGTCCCACTTGCGGCCCGCGGGGAAGCCACCGCCGCCGCGGCCACCAAGGCCGGAGTCCAGCATCTCCTTCACGATGGCCTCGGCGTCCATCTCGAGCGCCTTGCCAAAGCCCTCATACCCGCCGTGCGCCAGATAATGGTCGATGTTCTCCGGGTCGGTGATACCCAGGTTCGCCATCAGGCGGCGGACCTGCCCCTTCATGAAGGGATGTTCGCTCAACAGGGGGATGTCGGCCGTCGGGTTGCCTTCGACCACGCCGAGGGCGAGCTCCGGCAAGTCCTGACCGGCGGCGATCTTCTCGATCAGTTCATCGACCCGGTCGGGCGTGACATTCGCGTACAGCACGGTCTGCGTCCCGGCGGCGGTGCGCACCGTGACGCAGGGCTCCATCCAGCAGAAGCCCCACGAGCCGGTGATCCCGACATCGGCGACGAGCTTCTTCGTTTCCACCGCGTCGCGGAGCTTCGCGAGGACTTTGCCGGCGCCTTTTGCCTGCGACGAAGTATCGAGGGTGACGTTGATGCGGACGCGACCCGAGGCCTGCTCGGAGGCCCAGGATTGTTTCGCGGACGAGATGAGCGATTCGAGGCGGGAGTTCATTGGCCGGCCTTCAGTTCGCGGGCGAGGCGGATGGCCTTCGCGACGGTGAGGTTGCCGGCCACTTCGCCGTTGACCCAGACCTGGGGCGCCTCGCTGCAGGTACCGTTGCACTGGCCGATGTGGAGGCCGATGCGATGGTCGGGTGTCTGCTCGTTCAGGGGCAACTCGAGCTCCTGCTGGAGCGCCTCCCGGATGCGGTCTCCGCCCTTGAGACGGCAGGCGGGACCGCAGCACCAGGCGACTTCGGTCTCGGCCGGCGGGTGCGTGCGGAAGTCGGAATAGAACGAGACGGTGCCGTAGACGAGGGCGGGAGTGGTGTTGAGCTGGCGGGCGACGACCTCGATGGCCGTCCGCGTTATGTAGCCATACTTGTCCTGGACTTTGTGGAGCGCTGGCATGACGTGCCCGCGTCCGGGCTCAAATTCGGCTACGAGCTCTCGGAGCTCCTGCACACCGGGTTCAGCGGTCATCGACCGGACCTCTCGCTTGTGAAATCGGGCACACTATAGCCGAGTCTGGCGCTAGCCGCGCGGCCGGGAGTCAGATCCCGGCTCCGCGGGAGCTGGCGGCCCGCCGCCAGTCCTCGTCCATCAGGGCGGCCACCTTCTCGCCGAGAAGGAGGCTGTAGTTCTGGCCGCGGTCCTCAGGGTAGACCTGCGTGGTGTTGGACAGGTAGAGCCCCTCGACCCCGGTGCGCATTTCCGGGATGGAGGCGGAGTAGTGGGTGGTGATGACGGGCTGCCCGCCGGGGTCCTTGAAGAACCATTTCTCGCGCACCCATGAGGGATCGAAGTCCGGGTTCAGCCGCCGGATGCCCTCGAGGTAGTTCGCGAAGACCTGGTCCGCGTCCATCTCCAGGATGGGGTGGCCCGGCGGCGTGTAGTTCGAGAGATAGACCACGTGGTGGCCGCCGTACCGTTCGACGGGCATGAAGTTCGTGTGTTCGACGCAGGCCACGAACGGCAGGTCGTCGCCGATGGAGAGCCAGTAGTACGGCGTGAGCGGACGGTCGAGGGCCAGGATGAGGCACGTCGCCCACTGGTAGCGCACCTTTTCGAGGACCTTACGGTACTCCGCCGGCAAGTCCGGGCAGATCTTCATCGTGATGATGTTCGGGGTGGTCATGAGCACCTGGTCGAACTCATGGAACCGGCCCCCGGCCTGGATGCCCTTCACGGGACCCCCGGCATGTTCCACCCGTTCGACCGGCGTCTTGAGGTGGATGGCGACCCCTTCGGCTTCGAGCTGATCGGCCAGGGCGCGGTAGTAGCGTTTGAACGAGCCTTCCAGGTAGCCCAGGGACTCCTTCGAGCCGCCGCCCTTCCGCGAGGAGAAGCGGAGGTACACCTTGTTCCAGAGCCAGACCATCCCCACGTTGTCTGCCTGGTCGGCGAACTTCCCGCGGAGGAGCGCACCCCAGAACGCATCAAACGCCTTTCGGCCCACGGCCCGCTGCATCCATTGCTTCGCGGTGACGCCTTCGTAGCGGGAGATGCCATCCTTGCGCCTGCGCAGCCAGAGTGCCGCGAGACCAAGGCGCACACGGCTCACGAAGGGGATCGCCGTGAACTTCAGGAGGTCGAGCGGGGTCACGAAGGGATACATCCTGCCCTTCACGAAGTGAGCGTTGCGCGGTTCGATCCATTTCAGGTGCTCGATGAGCCCGAGCTCTTCGATGTAGCGGATGACGGCCGTGTCGTTCGTGAAGATGTGGTGGTAGAAACATTCCAGTTCTTCGCCGCCGACGGGGAAAGTGACCACCTGGCCGCCGACCTCGTCGCGGCCCTCGAAGATAGTCACCTCATGCCCACGGGCACGGAGCACGCGCGCGGCCGCCAGCCCGGCTACCCCCGCGCCGACGATCCCGGCCCTCATGGGGCCACCCCCTGCTCTTCGACATCGACGTTGGTGATCCGCTTGAACGACACCCCGTAACTCCACAGGAGGATCAGACCGAGGATGGTGGTCGGGATAAGGATGACGCCGTGGGCGACGATTGAGTAGGCGCCGGCGACGTTATCGGCCACACCAGCGCCCACGAGGACGAGCTTGGCCGCCCACTCAAACGGACCGGTGCCACCGAAGAAGGTAGGGATGATGATGGCCAGGTTGGCGGCGGCAAGCAGCAGCGCGTAGTGGCCGAAGCTTACGTCCATGTCGAAGCCCTGGCCGATGACCGCATAGGCGGCCGCTTCGATAGTCCAGGCAGTCCCGCTGAAGAGGGCCACCAGCAGGAGTGGACGCCAATCGTGGACCGAGCGGAGGCTGCCGACCAGGGAGTCGGCCATCGCCTCGGCCTGGTGCTCGAAGCGATCGGGGAGGACGCGCAGGAACATGTGGATGACGCGCTTCGCGCGGCGCTCATCGAGCGTGAGCACATAGAAGGCGACCAGGGCGATGACGAACAGGATGGTCGATGCGACGGCGATGGCGCGCAGCCTGCTGTCTTCGAACCCGACCACCGAGCCCGCGATCAGGAGCATCAGGACGAGGGTGACGCCATCGAAGAGCCGTTCGACCGCGATCGTGCCGAAGGTGCCCATCTTGGAAACGCCCTCGCGATCCCCGAGCACGTAGGCACGCACCAGCTCGCCGGCCCGCGCCGGAAGCAGGTTGTTCGCCATGTAGCCGATGATGGCGTAGGGGAAGAGTCGGGCCGGGCTCAGGGGCGCCACCGGGCGCATGAGGATGGACCAGCGGATGCACCGGGCGACGATGGCGACAAAGAGCACGCCCGTGCCGGGGATGAGCCACCAGTAGCTGGCCTGTTCGAGGGCCGAGGCGAGGTCGCGCGGGTGCGTCGCCCGGAGGAAGAGCGCGATGAACACGAGGCTGATTGCGAGGCTGGCCCAGAAGCGGATGGAACGAAGCACGGGACCGCCTGTGATCTAGGGGATATCGAAGAGCCTGAGCCGCGCTGCGCCGCCCTCGGCTATCCAGAGCTTACCATCGGCGGATTCAACCATCCCGTACGGGCGGTCCAGTGGTCCGGCCTCCGGGGAGATGGTCGCGGAGAGGGAGCCATCGGCCCCGTAGATGCGCACCAGGTTGGCTGAGGGCACGCCGGCGGCGACCCGGCCGTCGGACAACACCCGCAGATAGGGCTTGTCGTTCACCTCGGTCCCGCCCCACCCATCCACCGCGAACTCCGACCGGTAGCTCCCGTCGCCGTTGAGCACCTGCACGCGGCGGTTGTACATATCGGCCACATAGATCGCGCCATCCGGCCCGATGTCGATGCCGACTGGCTCATCGAACTGGCCGGGGCCGCTCCCGACGGACCCCACCGTCCGGACGAACTGGCCATCGAGCGTGAACACCTGGAGCCGGTCGTTCCCGGTATCGGTCACCCACACTTGTCCGGCGGCATCCACGGCAGCATCCCGTGGCCCGAACAGGTCGAATGGGCCGGGCGCTTTCGACGTATCCGGGGGTTGGCCGAAGCTGGCGAGCAGCTCGAGGTCCTGGCTGTAAACGCGGATGCGCCAGCCGAACGTATCGGCGACAACCACCTGGCCGTTGGGGCCGACCGCGAGGCCCCAGGGTTGAGATTGTTCGCCCGGGTCGGCGGCGTTGTTGCGGATGTCGACTGACGTGATGAACTCGCCCCGGGGGTCGAACTTCTGGAGCTTCTTCGTCGCGCTGTCGATAACGTACAGGTTCCCCTCGGAATCGGATTCGACATCGACCGGGGCGAAGAACTGGCCGGGGAGCGAGCCGAGGCCGCCAAACGACGGCCGCCCCTCGTCGTCGGTACCGGGCCTGGGCGGCTCGACGGGGCGAGCCGAGAGCTTCCCGGTCGCCAGGTCGAAGTTGGCGGGAAAGAAGGCGAAGGCGTCGGTTGAACCCGGCTGGCGTTCAGGCGAATGGTCTCGCCAGTAGTGAAACCATGCATCGAGCCAGCCACCGCCAAAGACACCATCCGCGATGACCTTCCAGGTTTCCAGGCGGAACGGTCCGCAGTTGCCCGAACGCGAAAGGCACGCCTGGCCGTTATCGACGCTCATCGCGTACTTGTAGGTCTCGTCGTACCACCAGCGGTGGGGGTACCGCTGCGGACTCCCATACTGGACCGCGGTGCTGCTGGCTGCGTAGTCCTGGGCGCGACCAACGTTCGCGTAGGCAACAAGCATCACCGGGAAGTTTCCCGCCGGTGGCCCGTTCGAGAAGTCGGCGTAGGAGACCGCTTTGTAGTCGCGCAGGTACCAGGCCCACGGCCAGGCGAACGAGTCGGTGGTATCGACGGCGATGGGCAGGTTGTAGCCCAGGCCCGATGCCTCCGCCAGCGCATCGATCTGGTCGGCGACGTCCTTCAGCCCCGGGGAGGACTGGGTATAGATCAGCAGGTCTTTGGGCACGTCGCCGCGCTCGTACACCGCCATGACCATCGTCCGCAGCGAAAAGAATGTGAGCGCGCCGATGACGGCCACCACGGTGACGAAAGCCGTCGCGGGACGCCCGAGTGGCCAGGCGGCGAAAAGGATCCCGGCGACGACGGCGAGGGCGACCGCGCCGCGCAGCACGTGGAGCGCGAGCCCCCCGGGGAGGAACGCGACCAGGGCCAATCCGCCGGCTGCAAGGAGGGCGACGCTGCCGAGGGTGGCCACGCTCTTTCGCGATGCATCGCGGCCGGACCAGGACTGCCAGGCGCGCTGGACGGTCCAGGCGGCGAGGATGCACGCGGGGAGGGCAATGTGGACGTTGAGCCAGGGCATCTTTTCGGCGCCCCACGAGAGCGCGCCCCAGATGCCAATCAGCCAGAACACCAGGAACCGCGAGAACGCGTCTCCGCGGACGACGGACCACCATGCGCCGCCAACGACGAGCACGAGGGGGACGAATTCGTAGGCGGGCATGAGCATGTAGTAGTAGAACCACGGCTGGTCGCCGCGGTGGGCGTCTTGCTGGCTGTACCAGTAGTCCAGGGAGCCCCAGGGGCCGCTGACCAGCCCGTCCAGGTTCGTCCAGAGCGACGTCATGAGGGAGAGGTAGACGAACGCGGAGACGCCAAAGGCGATGCCCCAAACCTTCGGTTTCCACTGGAGGCCGGCGAAGGCGGCGATGCTGGTGGTGACGGAGAACAGGCCCAGCAGGGCGATGGCATCGCGCGTCCCGACCGTGCCCTGGAGGCTCTTCTCCCAGCTCAGGCGGTCTTTGCCGATGAGCCCGAACTTTTCCAGGAAGACCACACGGGATACCGGGGTCAGCAGGGGCAGGGTGAAGGTGCCCAGCAGCAACAGCACCTCGCCGCCGCGCGGCAAGTCCTCTCCCCAGTCGAGGTTCCTGCGGAGCGGGGCGGCGAAGGGCCAGATGGCGGCCACCACCCACGCCCAGGGGGAGAACCCGATGGTCAGCAGGATGCGCCGCGGGAGGGTGTCGAGCTCGCGCGCCGCGAGGGTGCGGACGGCGAGCTGGTTCGCCAGGTACACATCCAGGTAGACCAGGAAGACCGCGAAGGCCAGGAACGAGCCCTCCTTCGTCAGCACGTTCCCGGTGAAGCCGGCGGCAAAGACGAAGAGCCAACGCTGGCGGCCCTCATCGATGTAGCGCCACATAGCCGCGACCATGAGGAGGGTGAATGCACCCATGTAGATGTCTTCGCGGAAGAACCGGCTGTAGTAGACGAGCGTCGGCGAGAACGCGATGAATGCGACGGCCGCGAGCGTCCCGGCTGCGCCGAGGCGCCGGCGCATGAGGAGGGGGAGGGCGACGAGCGCCGCGCCGAAGATTGCCGCGGAAACGCGGCTGGTGTAGTCCGTCGCGCCGAACAGGAAGAACACGAGACCCTGGACGTGGTAGTAGAACGGCCCATGGAAGACGGGGCTATGGTTGTAGTTGCCCTGCAGCAGGCCCCAGGACCACTGCGCGTGGATACTCTCGTCGTGGTGCAGCGCGCGAGACCCGAGGTCCCAGAAGCGCAGGCCGAACGCCGCAACGAGGATAGCGGCGTAGGCGGCAACTTCCCAGTTGACCGCGAGCCGCACGGCAAGCAGCCGGTCGATGGCGGCCGGCCGGCGGGAGGTCTGGGAGGCGGGACGAGCGGTCATTGATCTGCTTTCAGGTAGACGATGACGGGCACGCGCCCAACGGAGAGAGTATTGCGGTTCGACAGCCAACGGAGGTAGTCGAGGAAGCCGCCATCTGGACCGCGTCTTTCCCTGAGCACCGTCCACTCGCCATCAAGGACGCTGTAGCCTTCCGGGGGGTCGGCCTCGATGGGCAAGACCATCATCGCGGCGCCGGACACCGGGCCGGAGGCGATGATCAGGTCGCCGGAATCACGGAACGCCCAGGTAAGGTCCCCCTCGAACCGGGGGTGAATCACGATGGGCCCGCCCAGCTCCTCGCGCGCACGGACGGCGATGTCGCGGATCTCCCGAGCCTGGAGGGGGCTCACGGGCGACGGCACCGGTTCGTTCGGGCCCGAGAAGGCCACACTGGAGAGGCCGGACAGAGCCGGAAGCAGCGCGATGACCGCGGCCGGGGCGGCCAGGGTCGCGATACTCCGCCGGTTGGATGCGAGGAGCCCGGCGCAGCCCAGGGCAACGACAACAAGGCCCCCAACCGCGAGCTTCTCGCTGCTGTCGCCGGCGCGGCCGTCGCGAGCCCACTCCAGCAAGAACGCGACCACCACGAGGAGCGAGGTCAGCCCGCCGGGGACCAGGTAGCGGGCGTATGTCCAGTCGGCGGACCATGCCGCGTTGGCCAGCCTGCCAAGCGCCGGGCCCAGCAGGAATGCCAGCGGGATCGAGAGCGCAACCAGCGGCACAGGGGAGTGGGCGCCGGCCGAGACGAGCAGCCAGGCGAAGGCGACGCCCGCCCACGCCAGCACCTCGATCCGGTGTGCGGCCAGGTCCTCCCCCAGCGCGGCCCGAAAGACCTCCCAGGCCGCCACAACGGCCCCGGTGACGACGAGAGGAACGAGATAGATGGCCGCCAGGTACAGGGTCGATTCGGTCGACCATGGCTCATCGAAACCGGCGGCGAACGCATCGAACGGCGGGACGCGCAAGCCGTCCCAGCCCATGCCGAACCGCAGGCTGGCGGCAATGATGCCGAGGAGGGCGCCAGCTCCCGCGTAACCGAGTACCTCCCGGGACGGGTACTCCTGCCGGAGCAGGCGGACGGCCCCGGCCCCAATGGCGAGCGGCAGCCACACCGGCCCCGCAGTGGCGGCAACGAAACCGGCCGGGGCCCAGGCCCACGCCGTCGCGTGCTGTTCGTTGAGCAGCACGAAAAGCCAGATGGTCAGGGCTGCGTCGAAGCCCGAGGCCGAAGCCGTGGCGCCGAGGAGCACGCCGGGGGCGTCGAGGGTGGCGAGCAAGAGGGCGAAGAGCGCCCCGGCTTCCCCCAGCCGCCCCCGCAGGCGGTAGATGCCTGCCGGAATGGTCGCCGTCGCGAGGAGCGCGAGCACCCGGGCTGGCATCTCGGAGGTCGTCCACTCGAAGGAGAGCGCAGTGAGAGCCTGGAAGAACGTCGGGATGAAGCGGGCGTCGCCAGCGCCAGCACGGGCCTGCCATGCGCCGGAGAGGCCGGCCAGTTCGGCTCCGCCGACGGGCGTCCCGAGGGCGGCGCCAAGGCGCAGCGCCACGAACACCACCGCGAGCACGCCCCAGGCGAGTGCCCCGACGGTCAGTCCCTCGCGATGGAGGGGGAACGCCCGCGCGATCGCCTCGCTCACCGGGTCGAAACCGTCCGGTACGCAGGGATAGCGTAAACGCGGTACGCGCCGGCTTCGAAGACGGTCTCGAGGAACGCCGAATAGTCCGGCATGAGCCCGGGGTAGTTCGCCATCTCAACCCTGCCGGCGACCAGGTAGCGGGCGCCGAATTCCTGCATCGCGGCGATCACCTGGTTCGGGTCCGGGGACGTGTATGCGGAATCGACGGTGTCCTGGCGGCGGACGAACTCGCTACGATTTTCCGGGGTGTCGCCGCGCCACTGGATCTCGTGAAAGTACCAGCCGATCGGCGTCTGGCGCCCCGTGCGCGCCGCAATGCGGCCCGCATCGGAATAGTCGACGTTGGCGCTTACTATCACGGGCTCTGTCCCCACGCTCCCCTGCCAGCGGCGGCCTGTCGCCTCGAAGACGATGTCTCCCGGCGCGGTGTGCTGCTCGATCCAGCGGGTCAGAGCGTAGTCGTTGGGGTCATTCCGGGCGACCGCGGCCAGCCCATCGATGGAGGTAGGCAGGCCGAAATCTTGTGTCCGGTTGAACGAGGCCAGGAGCGGATAGACAAGGGCGGCTGCAACGAGCCATCCAACCGGGAGCGCCAGGAAGGCCATGGGGCGGCGGCGCTCGACCGCCTGCCGGAACCCGGCAGCCAACCCTGCTGCGCCCGCGAGTGCGAGCAGCACCCAGGCCTGGTAGGAGAGCTTGAAGACGGTGTTCAGCCGAGGGACCGACCCGAAGAACACGTCCCGGATCAGGAACAACTCTGAGCCGTAGAGGAGGAGCGCGCCGGTCGCCGCCAGGGCTGCCGCCGGTGCGGCCGCGCTCCGCGACGACGCGAGCACGCCCGTGGCCGAGGCGAGCAGCCACACCGCCGCGGCGTACGCGCCGAGCGTGACCCAGCCGCCTGTGCCGCGCGCGTCCAGCCCCTCGGCGAGGTCGCCGCGGACGGCGGCCAGCGCCAGCCAGCCAACGAAGGGAAGCAGCGGGATCCAGGCTGTTGCCAGGATGACGTTTGCGGCGCGGGCCGTTGGCACTCGCCGCCAGCCCAGGAGAGCTGTGAGGATGCCGGCGCCAAGCAGCGGACCGAACTGGAGGAACGCGTGCGCGGGACGCGTGCCCTCACCCACGTACGCGTACAGTCCCTCTGCCTGGGAGCCGAACGTGAGCCACCAGGGCGCGTACCCGAGGACCGCGAGCAGGGCGACAGGCGCGAGGTAGGTCGCGGCGCCGAGGGATGCAGGGAGCGGCGGCGCCTGCCTCAGGTTGCGAGCCAGTACAGCCAGCCCCAGGAGGCCCGAGAAGGTGATGACATCCCATGCGTTTTGGAACGCCAGCGCGCCGAAGACAACAGCCAGGGCAATGCCGGTGAACGGCTCGCGGCGGTGGTGGCGCCAATCGAGCCGGGACCGCCCACGCCAGAGCGCGGCGGCGAACCCCAGCGCGAGCAGCACCAGGGGAAGCGACATCACGTGGGGGTGCAGGTCTCCGAGCAGGAAGCTGAAGAAGGGGAACTCGGTGATGGTATCGGGGATGATCCGTGACCCACGCCACCAGAACCAGAACTCGGTGGGGTACCAGCGGGAGGTGCGCGGGTTGAGCTGACCGGTGTAGCAGTCCTCCGCCTGGCCGGGCTCGCAGGGGATCAGCCACTCCACGCCGAAGGCCTCGTAGAGTCCTCGGCTGGTGTGGCCATGGGCCGCGCTCCATTCGAACACAGCCGAGAGCGAGCCCACGAACAGCAGCAACGTCACCGCGAAGGCGCCCCCGGCCATCGCCCACCGCCGCCCGCGCGCCCCGGCGATCCAGCGGACCAGCGCGAACCCGAGCGAAGCCACGCCCGCCGCACTCGCGGCGAAGGTGTAGGCCAGGGAGAGGTTGTAGCCCACCGACGAGGGCACACCCGAGGCCGCCGTGAGCACTCCGGATTGGACGTAGCCGAAGTAGTAGTAACTCGCCTGCTCACCGGCCAGCCACGGGTCGTGGGGCGGGTACTCCGGCGACGTCAGCGTGGCGTTGAGGTACATGAAGTCCATGGGCTGCTCGGTACCGCCGATCTCGGCGTTGTACGAGCGGAAGGCAACGTAGCCAAAGAACGCGAAGGTGAACACGCCCCCTGCCACCACCAGGCCCGGCCACGCGCGATACCAGGTGACCAGGAGCCACCGGTCTCGCCCCGCGACGGCGGCCGCGACCAGGGCCAGCAACGCGATGCCAACGATGTAGCCGCCGCGCCCCGGAGGAAGCACGGAGAGCACGCGCAGGATGAAGTAGCCGTAGCTGACAACGACCAGGCCGAGGGCGAAGGTGAGGCCGGCGCCAGCATCCGGCAGCCGGCGCAGCAGGACCGCGGCGATGGGGAAGCCGAGCGCCCCCACCAGCAGCGCCACGGACCAGAACGCCAGGACATCGCCCATGGGGCCTCCTCAGGCGAGCAGGGAGTCGACGAAATCCTCGGGGTCGAACGGGGCGAGGTCGCCCATCTTTTCGCCGGTGCCGATGAAGCGGACTGGAATACCGAGTTCGTGGGCGATGGCGAAGGCGATGCCGCCTTTGGCCGTCCCATCGAGCTTGGCGAGCACAATGCCGGTAACGCCGACCGCCTCGGCGAACGTCTTCGCCTGCATGAGCCCGTTCTGGCCGGTGGTCGCGTCCAAAACGAGGAGCGTCTCATGCGGCCCATCGGGGTAGTTCCGCTGGATGATGCGGTTCATTTTCTTGAGCTCTTCCATCAGGTTCGACTTGGTGTGGAGGCGGCCTGCCGTATCGATGATGACCAGGTCGGCCTTCGCGCTATCGGCGGCGGCGAGGGTATCGAAGACAACGGCCCCGGGATCGGCCCCGGACTGGTGGGCGACCACGCGGACGCCAATCCGCTCGCCCCAGACCTTGAGCTGGTCGGTGGCGGCCGCCCGGAACGTATCGGCGGCCCCGAGGATGACGTTCGCGCCGTCGCGTTTGAACGCATGGGCCATCTTCGCGATGGAGGTGGTTTTCCCCGCGCCGTTGACGCCGACGACGAGGAGGATAAGCATCGCTGGCGCGTCGGCCCGGGCCCACGCGGGTGGCGTCTCGCGAGGCTCGTGGAGGACCTTGACCAGCTCCTCGCGAAGGATCTCCCGGACGCGCGCGCTCTGCTTCACGCCCTCTTGCTTCACGCGTCCTCGGACACCATCGAGGATGGCTGTGGTGGTTTCGAGACCGGCATCGGCGCCGATGAGGACTTCCTCGAGTTCATCCCAGAGGTCGTCCTCGAAGTCGGGACGCTCGAAAAGGCCGCCGAGCCGGCTGAAGAACCCGCGTCGGGTCCGCTCCACGGCCCGCTCGGTCTGCTCGTGGACTTCAGCCTTCTCCTCGGGAGTCGGCTCTAGAGCGAGTTCTCCGACGGACCCGGCAGCGGCTGAGCTTTCGGCTGCTTCGGCGGGCTGCTCTGCGGGCTTTTTGCGCCAAAACCTCACGGGCGCTCCTTCTGGCTTTCTCCGCGCGATGGTACCGCCCCGGTGGGTAAGGGGCAGGCGGCACGATGTCGTATCATGCCGATATGGCAACAGCAGTGACCGAGACGGTGCTGACGGCGGAGGAGTTCTCCCAGCTTCCCGACCCGAAACATGGCGGAAAGATGGAACTCGTCCGCGGAAGGGTGGTGACCTCCATGCCGGTGAGCGGCAAACACGGCGAACGACAGGGGATCATCTGGCAGGCTTTGCGCCAGTTCCTGTCCCCGGGCCAGGAAGGGAAGGCCACGGTCGAAACAGGCTACGTACTCCGGCGCGACCCGGACGTCGTCCGCGCGCCCGATGTGTCGGTTGCACCGGCGGCCCTGCTTGAAGATGGCGAACTGCCTGAGGATGCCTTCATCGAGGGCGCGCCGCTGCTGGCTATCGAGGTTGTCTCCAGCAACGACTCCGAACGCGAGGTCCTGGAGAAAGTCGGCGAGTACCTGGATGCAGGCGTCGCGCGCGTTTGGGTTGTGCGGGCCCGCAACAAGACGGTGGTGGTCTACTCCGCCTCCGGCGACGTGAAGTCGGTCCCCCTGACGGGGACGCTGACCAGCGAGGACGCTGGATTCGCGCAGGCCGGATTCGCGTTGGCGGTCTCGACGATCTTCCCGTGACCTGCTAGTTCTGGGGGATGTCTGAGAGCCGCAGGCCGAGGACTTTCGAGACCCCATCCCGGCCCATCGATACCCCGTAAATCGCGTCAGCGACTTCGATAGTGCGCCGGTTGTGGGTGACCACCAGGAACTGCGTCTTTTCGGCCAGCTGCTTGAGCGCACCGGTGAAGCGGCCCACGTTGGCTTCATCCAGGGCGGCATCTACCTCATCGAGCACGCAGAACGGCGCGGGGTTGGCCGAGAGAAGCGCGAAGAGGAGCGCGACCGCGGTCAGCGAGCGCTCGCCGCCGGAAAGCAGGCTGAGGCTCTTGATGCGCTTCCCTGGCGGCTGCGCTTCGATTTCGATGCCGGCGTTGGCGAGGTCTTCGGGCTGGGTGAGGATGAGGCTCGCGCTGCCGCCGCCGAAGAACGCCTGGAAGTACTCGCCGAAGCCCGTGTTCACGCGTTCGAAGGTGGTGGTGAAACGCGTCCGGATCTCTTCGTTCAACTCCGCGATGGCGGTGCGAAGCTGGTCTTCGGCATCGGAGAGGTCCACGAGCTGGGTCGTCAGGAACTCGTGGCGCTCGTGGAACTCGCGGAAGTCCTCGGGCGCTTCGGCGTTGATCGCCCCGAGGCGCCGGATCTGGCGCCGCAACTCGTCGATCCGGTTCCGCATGGCCTCGACATCGACCTCGGCGCCCCCCTGGACGCGGGGCGCCTGGAGCGTGTCCGCGTCGAACATCGAGTCGGCGACCATGGCTTCATCGAACGACACAATGCGGCCGCTGCGGTCGGGAGCGAGGCCTTCGCGTTCCATTTCGAGCCGGAGGTGCTCGATGTGTTCGCTCGTGCGGGCCATTTCGGCCTCCAGGTCCAGGCGCTTGCGGTCGATGGCGAGCAGCTGCTCCTGGGATTCGTTGTACTCATCCTGGATGGTGCGCTCGTGGTTCTCCAGGCGATGGAGTTCGTCGCGGTCCGGGGCGGCATCTTCGGCGTAACGTGCTTGCTCGGCGCGGATCGTCTCAAGTTCACGGGCAAGCTTGCCGAGGCGCTCGTCGATGACGCTGGCTTCGAGTTCGAGGTTCCGGCCCTGGAGCCGTTTTGCGGCGATCTGGCTATCGAGCCGCTCGATGGACTTCTCGTGTTGCTCGCGCATCGCCACGAGCGTGCGCCGTTCGCCTTCGACCGAGGCGAGGCGGGCGCTCGCTTCGGAGACAGCCCGGAGCGCTGCCTCGCGCCGTTCGGTGGCCTGCGCCAGTTGCCCCTCGAGCGACTCCATCTCGGTCCGGCGCTCGTCCCGGCGCGCCTGCAACTGGGTGGCCGCCAGCGTCGCCTGGGCGATCTGGGCCAGCCGGCCATCGCGTTCGCGATCGATGTCCACGCGCTTGGAGCGGACAGCATCCATGTCCCGTCGCAGGCGATGGAGCCGCTCGCGCTCGCGCTCCAGGTCGAACCGGGCCCCTTCGAGTGCCCGGCGGGTCATCTCGTAGTCGGCTTCAGCTTCGTGCGAGCGTTTGGCAACCTGGTCGATCGCGGCGCGCGCGTTGGCGATGCGCTCGGCGCTGACTTCGGTCCGCTTGCGGAGTTCCGCGATGCGTTCGGGGAGTTCCTCGAGCTCGCGCTGGCGGATGAACTCGCCCTCATCGGCGCCGGTTGAACCGCCGGCCATCACGCCGGTCTGCTCGATGAACACGCCATCGAGCGTGACGACCGAACCGAGAGCCCGCCGGATCATGCGAAGGCCGGTCTGCACGTCCTCGACGACGATGACGCGGCCGAGGAGCGTGTCCACAAGGGGCTTCATCCGCTGGTCGCAACGGACGAGTTTCGCGGCGACGCCCACCACGCCGCGCTCCTTTTGCAGGTTCAGCGGGTAGACGTGGCGGACGGCGTCGAGGGGGAGGAACTGGGCGCGGCCCTGCTTGCGCCGCTGGAGGGTGGCGATCGCTTCGAGGGCGACCGCTTCGTTCTCGACGATGACGGCGTGGAGGCGTTGTTCGAGGGCGGCGTTGACCGCGACCTCGAGACCCGCGGGCACCTTGAGCTGCCGCGAAAGCAGGCCAACGACACCAGGGATCTCCGGCGGTTCGCCGAGGCTGCCGGGCTCGAACTCCTCCATGAGCGCCTGGCCCATGATGAGCACGTTCCGCGTGCCGGCGGCGACACCATCGTGCTCGGCCTGGACGCGGCTGAGCGCATCGAGGCGGCCTTCCAGGTGGTCGAGCTCGCGCAGGTCGTGGTTGCCCGCTGATTCGAACTCGCGGACCTCCTCCTGGACGCGCACGAGCTGTTCCCGGGCCGCATCGGCGGCGGCCCTGGCATCTTCGACGCGGACTTCACCCTCCATCACGGCTGCCCGCGCCTCGGCGAAACGGCGGCCGTAGCCGATCAGCTCGACGATGACCTGCTTGCGCCGGGCAACCACCTGCTCCATCTCTCGTTCGAGGTCCGCGATGCGGCGTTCAGCGGTCTCGATGTCCGACTGCATCGTATTCGCGCGGCGGTCGTCTCCGTCGGCCCCGTCGCGCAACTCGCCAACGCGGCTGCGCAGGGCGGAATACTCGCGCTCGGCGGCATCGAGCTCCTGGCGGCAGCGCTGCATCGCATCGCGGGCGGTCTCGGCCTCGCCAACCACTTCAATCCCGCGGCGGCCGTCATCGACATCCGTGGAGGCCAGCGACATCCGCTCGCCTTCGAGCGCCTCGAGTTCGCCCCGAACTTCCTCGCGGCGGGCAGAGACCATGGCATGGCGCTCGCGGTCGAGAGCCACGGCCTGCTCCGCGGCGGCGAGGCGTTGCTCGATTTCGGTGTTCCTCGTGTCGCGGCGGGCGATTGCGTCGCGCCGCTTCCGGATCTCTTCGGAGAGGGCCCGGAGCTGCTCCCGCAGCTGGGTGACTCGCTGGGCGGCCGCGGCGTTCTCGGCGGTGCCCTGGTCGAGGGCCGCGCGAGCGCGGACGAGCGTGTTCTGGGCATCGTTCCAGAGGTGGCCGTAGTACGTTTTGAGCAACTCGGTGAGCTCGGCGCTCAGGCGCTTATGCTCGGATGCCCGTTCGGCCTGGCGGCTCAATTGCGCGAGGCGGGGTTCGATTTCCTGGATGATGAGCGAGACGCGGTCGATGTTGTCCCGGGTTGCGGCCAGGCGATCCTGCGCCTCGCGGATCTTCATGCGGAAGCGCTTCACGTCCGCCGCTTCGTCAAGGAACGAGCGGCGCTCGTCGGGCGTCATGCTCAGGACCTCGTCGACGAGCCCCTGGCCCATGATCGAGTAGCTGTTCTGGCCGACATCGCCCTTCATGAGCAGGTCGATCACGTCGCGCAGGCGCACACGGGAGCCGTTCAGGAGGTACTCCGAGTCACCATTGCGGTAGACGCGGCGGGCGATCTCGACCTCTGCGAAGTCGACCGGGAGCCAGCGTCCCTCGTTGTCGAGCGTAAGGACGACTTCGGCCATGCCGACGGCGGCGCGCTCTTTCGTGCCGGCGAAGATGACATCTTCCTGTTTCTTCGCCCTGAGCAGGCGGTTGCTCTGTTCGCCGAGGACCCAGCGGATGGCGTCGGAGACGTTGCTTTTGCCGGACCCATTCGGCCCGACGACGGCCGTCACACCGCGACCGTACTCGAAGGTGGTCCGGTTGGCGAAGCTCTTGAAGCCCTGGATGGAGAGCCTCTTGAGGTACATGGGGCTAGCCCTCCCCCCGCGATTGGGCGGTGAGCCAGGCGACGGCTTCCTGGGCAGCCTGTTGTTGTGCCTCGCGCTTGCTCCGGCCCTCGCCCCTTCCGAGCGCCTCGCCAGCGATCCGCACTTCAACCACGAACCGGCGGGCGGGTGAGCCGGCCGCATCCTCAACCGTCACATATTCGGGAGGTTCGTGCCAGCGGGCCTGGACCATATGCTGCAGCGAGCTCTTGGGGTCGACGCGGGCCCCGTGCCTGCGGGTGAGCTCGAGTTCGGGTTTCAGGAGCCTCCGGGTGAAGGCTTTTGCGGCGCGGTAGCCCTGGGCGCGGTAGACGGCGCCAATCAGGGCTTCGAGCGCGCCAGCCAGGTTGCGGTCGCGGGAACGTCCACCGGCGGCTTCTTCACCGCGGCCCAGGATGAGGTAGTCCCCGAGGTTGTGCCGTGCCGCCACGTGGGCAAGGCTGGTGCCCCTCACGATATCGGCGCGCATGCGCGTGAGCTCGCCTTCACCCGCATTGGGGAAGGCCTCGAACAACACCGACGCGATGACCATGCCGAGGACGGAATCGCCCAGGAACTCGAGACGCTCGTTGGAGACCGCCGAGGCATCGGCCTCGTTGAGGTAGGAGGCGTGGGTGAGGGCCTGGCCGAGGAGGTCATCGGGCAGCGGGCGAACACCCAGGCGCGCCGCGAGTTCTGCGTTGTCCGTCGAAGTGGCCAGCGCCACGTACCCTCCCGCCCGGCCAGGCCGGGCGCACGGCCACCGTCGTGGCCGAAAGGAATTGCTAAAGCGCTATGATCATAGGGATCTCGTTCCGCCCGAGTCAAGGTTGCAGTATGCTCGCGGCAGGTTCAGGAATGACACAGACAGCGGAAACGAAGGCATGCAACGTCTGCGGGTTGACGGTCGCCATCCACATGGAGGCCTGGTGCAACACGTGCGGACTGCTCTATCACCTCAACCAGCGGGCGGACCTCCCCGGGGATGACTGCGGCCAGGTGTGGATCAACGAAGAGCACCTCGGCCTCGAATTCGCCTGCGACACGTGCTTGAACCCCGTGCCGGCCGGCCTCGACGACGTGCTCGACACCGGTGAGGCGGCGCAGGTGGCCGGCATCGCCGAGAGCGCCCTCATCGAGCTGGCAGCGATCGGCCGGGTGAAACACCGGCGGACGGGCAGCGGCACCTTGCTGTTCCGGCGGGGGGACATCCTCGACTTTTCCCAGGGGCGGCGATGAACGATGGCCGCTGTTGCGAGTGCAAACAGCAGATCGGCTCCCGCAGCGCGCTCATCTGCGCCGGCTGCGGCGGCCTGTTTCATTACCCCGACTCCCGCATCAACGAAGCGGGCCGGGCCTGCGGAGTACACGTGATCGGCTTTCGAAACTTGCTGGGGCGCGACGTAGTCCCCTTCTGCCTGCGCTGCGATATGGCATTTCGCCTGCAGTACGGGATCCCATCATGAGTACGCGCAAGCGGCGCACCCGGCCCGCCAACGCTGCTCCCTCGACGCCGCATGGCGCCACCGAGCCACCGCAGGCAACAGCCATGCCCGCGTGGAAGTGGCGCACGTTCCCGGTGTTCTTCGCCTTCGCGGCCGGTGGTTTTGCCGGCCTTTACATGGGGATCTTCTCGGCCGAAAGCTCGGGCTTCTTCGTCTTCGCCTCGGCGTTCTGGGCGGTGCTCCTGGGGTTGGGGTTCTCCCGCTTCACCACGCGCTGGATCATGAGCCGCCAGTGGGCACGGCGGAGAGCTGCCACCAGGAGGCGCGGCCGGTAGCCGGTAGCCGATCGGCCCCGGGGCCCGGACCCCGGCGCCACCTATCGAAGCTGTGAAAATCCGGTAGGCCGAGTTCGTGTAGGGTTGACACGAAGTCCATGGCATGGCACGTTAGTAGCGCGACTTAGTGTAGGCATGACACTAAGTTCGGAGGGCTGCAGATGACCACTGTCGTG
>WBZO01000734.1_pt1 | contig 62304 bp, 58 predicted proteins | sample 5204261 | NCBI WGS metagenome assembly WBZO01 (sample SAMN12412400, study PRJNA552823) | activated sludge metagenome | isolation source: activated sludge from anammox sidestream of wastewater treatment plant... | place: USA: North Carolina | collected 2017-09
GCAGCATTCCTTAGAATCACAACCCAGAGCTCACGTCGATGACTTTTTCAGAGTTTCCCTAAAGAGGGGCTTCCCCCAATCCATATAGGCGGCCCCATGACCCTGATCGTAAAGGACAGCAACGGCAATCAATTGCATGACGGCGACAGCGTCATGGTCATCAAGGATCTCAAGGTGAAGGGAACCTCGGTGACGCTGAAGCGCGGCACTGTCATCAAGAATATTCGCCTGACCGGCGACGAGGGCCTCATCGAGTGCAATGCAGAGAAGGTCAAGGGCCTCGTCCTCAAGACCGAGTTTCTGAAGAAGGCATGAGGGCATCGCCCGCCCGATTTCCCGCAAGGCGTGATCCGCGCTAACTTCGCCCCGAGCCAGCGACGGAAGGCCAGAGACGGAAGGCCAGCGATAGAAGGAAGGGCGGATGGCCGAAGTGAAGAGCGATGCCCTTGCCGGCCGTCGCAGCCAGTTTCTCGCGATCGCCACGCTGCTGGCGAATTCATATCTCTTCGCCTTCGGTCTCGATGGCGGGCTTTCGACGCTAGATGAGGCGCTGAAGGGCCTCTGGCAGATCGGCGCGCTCTCCGCGATCCGCGAGGCGGTCGCAATCGTCGTCCTGGTTGCAGCCGTGCCGATGGCGCTGCTGCTTGTCTTCGTGCCGCATCTGCCGAAACGGATCTTTCTGCCGCCGGTCATCCTCGTGCTCTGGGCGGGGTTTGGCGCGCCGCCTTTCACCTTCGGGCAGGGCGCGCCGCTCGTCAGCTTTCTGGTTTCTACCGGCCAGCTCGCGCTTTTCCTGCTCGCGGTCAGCCTGGTGAAGCGGCGGACGGGGCGCTGGCGCCTCCGCGTTTCCGATCTGCCGGTGAAGACGCATCTCCTGCGGCGAACGCTTCTCGCCATGGCGGCGACCATCGCCATCGTGCTGGTCGCGCTGCCGCTTCTCGGCGCGGTCCTGCTTGCGGTAACCGTCGAGCGGCAGACGGAAGGCTATATCCGCTTCACAGCAAGAGGCATCGAGGCGGGCGAGACCGTTCTCGAAAAAGACGGGAGGACCGTGCGGCTCATCGGCATGATCCATATCGGTGAGCGCACCTTCTACGAAAATCTCTTTGCGGATATTCCGCCGGGTGCGCTCGTCCTCGTCGAAGGCGTGTCCGACAGGCAGGGGCGGCTGAAAGGCGAGTTCTCCTATCGCCGCCTTGCTCGCGCGCTGGGGCTTGAGGAGCAGGTCGAAGTGCAATCCGCCTGGATGAGCGGCGGCGCGGCAGGGCAGGCCGAGGCAACGGCGCGTGCGGGCGCCGCGCCGGTCCCGAGCCGCGAGCAGCGCCCCGTCATCATGCGGGGAGATGTCGATGTGTCTGATCTTTCCGATCCGACAATCCGCTTTCTCCGCGAGGTCGGCGAGATTTATGGCAGCCGCTCGTTGTGGGAGGCATTCCGCCGCCTCGAGGCGACGGGCGAGCGTTTCACCGAGAAGGACCTTTCGACTGTCTATGCCGACCTCATCGACAGGCGCAATGCCGCGCTGATCGCTGTCTTCGACCGCGAGGCGCCCGGCCATGAGATGATCGTCATTCCATGGGGCGCGGAGCATATGCCCGGCATCGAAAAGGCGTTGCGTGAGCGCGGCTATGAGATCCGTTCGCGCCGCACGCTCGATGCGGTGCGCTACGCTTCGTTTTTCTAGCGCCGCTCTCCTACTTCGGAAAAAGCGGAAGGTAAGGCTCCGCTTCCTCGAGCACGCGGGCATAGGAGGGACGCGCGAGCAGCCGATCGAAATATTGGGCAACCTTCCGATGCGTCTTCCCGATGGGAAGAACCTTGTTGGCGTAGAAGAGCGCGGGCGCGGCGGCGCAATCGGCCATGCTGAAGCCGTCGCCCATGATCCAGACCTTCGTGCCGATCTCGCTCTCGATCATGTCATAGGCGATGGCAAGCAGCTTTCGCGCCTCGTCGACGCCATAGGGATCGTGCATCCCTTCCGGGCGGAGCCTGTCGGTGACGATCTTCTGCATCGGCACGTTCACATAGAGATCGAAGAAGCGATCCCGCATCCGCACCTGCCGCGCGAGGTCCGCATCGGCCGGCACCAGTTCCACCTTGCCAGGATAATGCTGCGCCAGATACTCGATGATGATGCTCGATTCCGGCACCGTCCGCGCCCTCGTGTGGTCGCGCAAAACCGGAAACTTGCCGATGGGCCATAGATCGGTGAGTTCCGCGCGAGAGGCCGGATCGCCGAGATCGATCATATGCGGCGTGAAGGGCGTGTCGTTCTCGTAAAGCGCGATGAGCGCCTTCTGGCAGAAGGACGACATCGGGTGGAAAAGCAGTTCAAGCGACATGGGCGTTTCTCCTCCTCGCATATGCGGGACGCGGCCATGCGCCGCGGCGGTGCTATTTGGCAGCGGCCTTCGTTGCGGGGCCGGAGAATTCCGTCTCGATCAGAATCTCGACCCGGTCGCTCACGCCCATGGCGGAACCCGCCGGCGGGATGCCGTAGCTGATGCCGAAATCCGAGCGATTGAGAAACCCGCGCGCGGAAAAGCCGATGCGCGCATTCGGGTCCATCGGATGGCCCGCATAGCCGCCATTGAACGCGACGTCGAGCGTCACCGGCTTCGTCACGCCATGCATGGTGAAGTCGCCCGTGACCCGCGCGGTCGTCGCGCCCGTCATCTCGATGGATTTCGACTGGTAGGTCATCTTGGGATATTTCGCCGCGTCGAGCCATTGCGCGCCGCGCAACGCGGCGATGAAGCCCGCAGGCGGATTATCGCACTCGATGGAAGCGGGATCGATGGTGACCGAGAGACGCGCCGTGGGCGGATTGCGCGGATCGCCTTCGAGCTTCGCGTCGTAGCGCGTGAACCTTCCGGTGAAGTAAGAGAAGCCGAGATGATCGACGCGGAAGATGATGCTCGTATGAGATTTGTCGATCGTATAGCTCCCCGCCGGGACCGGTTCGGCCGCGGCCGGGGCGGGCGTTGCGGGCGCCGCTTCCTTCGCGGCATCGGCCGCTTGCGAAACGGAGATGTTCGTTCCGAGCGCGGCGCAGACGAATGCCGCCAGAATGATGCGCTTCATGCCGCGCCTCCCATATTGCGAGCCGCGAGCGCCGCGAGGCGTTCGATGCTCTGTGTCCAACCTTCGTTCATGCCAGCCAACATCATCCGCGAGACCGGCGCAATGCCCACGGCGTCCGCATGCACGGTGAGCCTCGTCCTGCCATCCTGCTCCTCGAAAGTGACCGTCGTCACCGATCGGAGAAGCGGGTCATCCTTCTCGTCGCGCACGACCGGCGCGGCGTCTTACGACGCCTGCTCGCAGTTGATCATCCACGGCGTGCCATAGCGATCGACCACCATGCCGTAACGCGCGGCCCAGAAGGTCTGCTGGATGGGCATCCGCACCGCGCCGCCTTCCGCCAGCGCGTGGAAGATGCGCTCCGCTTCGGCGGGCTTCTCGACATTGAGGCAGACCGATATGCCCTGCGCCTTTTCGAAATGCTCGGCCGGCGCGTCGGACCCCATCAGGATCGTATCGCCCACGACGAGACGCGCATGCATGATCTTGCCGCGCCATTCGGGCGATACATGCTCGGCCATAGGCGAGCCTTCATGCGTGAGCATGGCTTCGATCTTGCCGCCCAGGCACTTCTCGTAGAATTTGAAGGCTTCCTCGCAAGTGCCGTCGAAATTGAGATACGGGTTCAGTCTCATTTGCGTTCCTCCCGGATAGCGTTGGCGAATGGGCGAGGGGATCCGGCGTTCTTCAGACCTTCGCCAGATAAGCGGCGAGTTGGTCCCAGCTCCCATCGGTTCCCTGTTTCATCCCTTCGAGATTTTCCTCGAATGTCCTGCGCTCTTCCTCGGTTGCGTTGATGGGCACGGCTCGATCGGTGATGAGCGTCCTGCCGTCCCGCTCCTCGAATGTCATGCTGCTCAGCAGTTCGAGCGGCCAGCTTTCGCTCAGCGGATGGCGGGTGATGCCCGCATTTTCATCCGAGAAGGAAACGACGAAGACGATCCGTTCCGGTATGACGATTTCGCGGTATACACATTTGCCCCACATCGTCTGTCCCGTCGGCGCCTGCATGCCATAGTGGAACAGTCCGCCGGGGCGCAGGTCGACATTGCAGGCGAGCATGGTGAAGTCCTTCGGCCCCCACCATTGCCTCAGCCGCTCGCTTTCCGTAAACGCGCGCCACACGGTTTCGCGCGGTGCGTCGAATGTGCGTGCAAGGACGAATTCTTTCGTGGCGGCCGCGCCGCTCCTGTCGTTCCTGCTCATGCCTGCCCACCCCGTACTCGCATGGCGCGCAGAAGGTCATCCAGCCTGTCGAAGCTGCTCGACCAGCCGCCGCGATGTCCGTCGCGCTCGGCGATGGAGGGCAGGAATTCCTGCCGGAAGGACATCTTCGTCCTGTTGCCATCCTCGGCGAAGATCACGGTCACCAATGTCTCGTGGCCATGGGCGGGATGCTCCTTGTCCCATGCGAAGGTGTAGACGAGCCGTTCCGGCGCGACGACCTCGCGGTATTGGCCGCCCTGCCAGAGATCGACGCCTCCGGCGACCGGCCGCAGGCAGGCGCGCCATGCGCCGCCCGGCCTGACATCCATTTCGACATGGACAGCGGGATGATGGCGCGGGCCTATCCATTTGCCGAAGTGCTGCGGGTCGGTCCAGAGCCTGAAGATCAGTTCGCGCGGCGCGTCGAATACGCGCGTGATCTCCAGCACTGTGTCGGCATCAGCCATTGCGTCCATGCTTGTCCTCCTTCCCCTGAATTTCGCGCAGATAGTCGTCGAGGCGGTCGAAGCTCTGTTCCCAGAAGCGCCGGTAATGCTCGATCCAGTCGGCCGCTTCCTTCAGCGCGCCGGGCGCGATCCGGCAGGGCCGCATCTGGGCGTCCCGCCCGCGCGAGATGAGCCCCGCGCGCTCCAGCACCTTGAGGTGTTTCGAAATGGCCGGAAGGCTCATCTCGAATGGCTTGGCAAGCTCGCTCACCGATGCCTCGCCGAGCGAAAGCCGCGCGAGTATGGCCCGGCGCGTGGGATCGGAGAGAGCGGAGAAGGTGGAGCTGAGGCGATCCGTCGACACTTATGCTAAACTCACAGGTTAAATAACCAAGTGGTTAAATACGGCTGTCGCTGCGGCGAGTCAAGATTCGTGATGCAGCGGCATGGTAAGGCCGGTCAGGCCCGGAGCAGCGAGCGAATGCGGGCAAGCGCCATGGCTGGCGCTGCGGCCTTCCCGCCGAGCGTTTCGATACGTTCGGGAAGGGTCGCAATCACCTCGCGGCGGCGCGACGCGCTCATCGCGCCCCATTGCGCGATCTCGTCGATTGTCCGTCCGCAGCCCGTGCAAAGGCGGCTTTCTGCGTCCATGACGCAGACACTGATGCAGGGTGAGGCAATGGGAGGCAGGGCCGTCACGTCATTTTCCCATTCTATGGCGATGGCGGGCAGGGTATAGCAACACCATCCCCCCGCCCAGCCGCTCAAGGCGAGACAAATCAAAATGACCCGCTCCATCACTGGCCTGCCATTCGACGACATTCGCGATCTGCTTGCAGCTCTTCCAGCCGGCGACCGGGATTCCGCTGCCGCCGTTCATCTGCGCAATCGCAATCTCGTGAAACCCGAAGGTGGTCTCGGCCGTCTCGAAGAGGTCGTGGAATGGCTCGCGCGCTGGCAGGCACTGGCGAAGCCCTCGGTGCATCGTCCGCTCGTCGCGATCTTTGCCGCGACGCATGGCGTGGCGAAGCGCACGACGGGCAAGGCGTTCTGCTCCACGCGTGAGATGGTCGATATTTTCGCGGCGGGTGGCGCGGCCGTGAACCAGCTCGCGCTGGCGGCGAATGCGGGGCTCAAGGTCTTCGATCTCGCGCTCGACATGCCGACGCCGAACATAGCGGAAGAGGCGGCACTTTCCGAGCCCGCCTGCGCGGCGACGATGGCCTTCGGCATGGAGGCGATTGCGGGGGGTACGGATCTTCTTTGCGTGGGCGCGGAGGGCGTCGGCAATGGCGCTGTGGCGGCGGCGCTCGCCTGCGCGCTTTTCGGCGGCGAGCCCGGCGACTGGACGGACGATGCCACCGAGGCCGAAATCGTCCGCGAGGCGCTGGCGCTTCACGGCTCCGCGCTCAAGGACCCGCTCGAGGCGCTTCGCCGCGTCGGCGGGCGGGAGATTGCCGCCGTGGCGGGCGCGATCATCGCCGCGCGCTATCAGCGCATTCCTGTCCTGCTCGACGGCTTTGTCACCTGCGCCGCTGCGGCCGTGCTTCAGAAGGCCGAGCCCACCGCGATCGACCATTGCATGGCGGCGCATCGCTCCGGCAGCGCTGCCCATGACCGGCTCCTCGCCGCCCTCGGCAAGCGCCCGCTGCTCGATCTCGGTGTGACGCTTGGCGATGGCGCAGGCGCGGCGCTCGCCATAACGATGGTAAAGACGTCTGCCGCCGCCTATGCGGGCATGTCCACGCGGGTCGAGGCGGGCCTCGTCTGAGCCCTGCGTCGTCCGGGCCGCGGCCCGTCTGAGCCGTATCCTGTGTCAAGCCGCCGCTTGACAGCCCTCAATGAAAATGAAATTCATTCGCAACTTAAGGCCCGGGCATAGGGGTCCGGCCGGTTTGCGGATGGGCGGAAGCGATGCAGAGGACGGCCGGACGGAGAAACCCCAGACTCAGGGCGAAGTTTTTGACCGGCGCGGCCCTTGCCGCGCTGCTTATCCCCGTTCAGTTCGCCCCGGCCATGGCGTCGGGGCCCGGCGGCGTTCCGGCGAGCTTCGCCTTGCCCGGCGGTGCGGCGCCGACCTATGGCGCTGCGGCGGAAATCGTCTCCTATGTCGATCTCGTCCACCGCTCCTATGAGGAAGCCTATGACAAGGCCGTGGCGATGAAATCCGCCATCGGCGCGTTGCTCGACAAGCCGAGCGAGAGCAATCTTGCGGCCGCCCGCGAGGCATGGATCGCCGCCCATGTCGCCTATTCCCGCACCGAGGCTTTCCGCTTCTACGAAGGCCCGATCGACTTCGCCAAGAACGCGAAGGGCGACGAGGGGCCGGAAGGCCGCCTCAACGCCTGGCCGCTCAATGAAGCCTTCATCGATTATGTGAAGGGCAACCCGAAAGCGGGCATCGTCAACGACCTCTCGATCCCGATCACGGTCAAGAGCATCCGCGAGCGCGATCAGGTGAGCGACGAAGCCGATGTGACGACGGGCTTCCATGCCGTCGAGTTTCTGCTCTGGGGGCAAGACCTGAGCGCGAAGGGGCCGGGCGCGCGTCCGGCATCGGACTATGCGTCGGGCGATCCGGTCCGCGAGCGCCGCCGCCTCTATCTCTCGACCGTGACGGAGATGATCGCCGACGATCTTCTCTGGCTCACCGCGCAGTGGGATGTGCGGAACGCCAATGTCTATGCGAAGAATTTTCTCGCCTACGATCAGCGCGACGCGCTCGGCCGCATCCTTACCGGCATGGCGATGCTCGGCGCCGTCGAGCTTGCGACGGAGCGCATGAGCGTCGCGCTCGATTCCGGCGATCAGGAAGACGAGCCCTCCTGTTTCAGCGATACGACGCATCTCGTCTACCGCGCCGACCAGAAGAGCATTTCCAACGTCTATTTCGGCGAATTCGGCGACTGGAAAGGGGCGGGGCTCCAGAGCCTCGTCGCCCGTGTCGATCCCGAGCTCGACAAGCTGGTCGCGGCGCAGATCAGGAAGACGAGCGAGGCTGTCGCCGCGATCCCCGCGCCGGTGGACCGCATCCTCGCAAGCCCCAAGGGCAGCAAGGAACGCGCGACGATGGAAAAGGCGATCGCTGAACTCGAAGCCCAGAGCATGCTCCTCGTCGAGGTCGGCAAGCGGCTCGGCGTCGCCGTGAACATCGCTCCGGAGTAGCCTCATCTTGGCGCCGTTGAAACTCTCATTGCTCCACGCGGGCGCGCTTGCGGCGGGGCTCGTCCTTGCCGGCGGCGTGGGCGCGCATTTTCTCGGCGCGAGCCATGCGGGCGCGGCGCAGCCTGCGGCGGTCCGCGCGATCGAGATGCCGGACCCGATGTCGCCGCCCGGAGGCGACTACACGACCGCGCTCCAGAACCGCATGGCCTTCGCGCAGTCGGGGCCCAAGCTCACCACGGCGGAGCGGCGCGACTTCTTCTTCGGCAACAGGCTCTTCAATACGAACTGGACCGCGGCGCCCGGTTCCGTCGAAGCCTTTGACGGGCTCGGCCCCATCTTCAATCGCGTGTCGTGCTCGGGCTGTCACACGCGCGACGGGCGCGGCCGTCCGCCGCTCGAGCCGGGCGAGCCCTTCGATTCCATGCTGCTCCGCCTGTCGCTGCCGGGTAAGGCCGAGGATGGCGGGCCGAAGCCGCATCCCGCCTATGGCGATCAGTTCAACGACCGCGCCGTGCTCGGCGTTCCGGCCGAAGGCAGGGTCGAGCTGCGGTGGGAGATCGTGAAAGGCCGCTATGGCGACGGCACGCCCTATGAGCTGCAAAGGCCGGTCTTTTCCTTTACCGATCTCGCCTTCGGCCCGCTGGGCGGTGACATCATGACCTCGCCGCGCGTCGCGCCCGCCGTGATCGGCCTCGGACTTCTCGAATTCGTGCCCGAGAAGGACATTCTCGCGCTTGCCGATCCCGAAGATGCCGATGGCGACGGCATTTCGGGCCGTCCGAACTGGGTTCACGATCCCGAAACGGGCGAGAGGCGCCTCGGCCGTTTCGGATGGAAGGCGAACCAGCCAAGCCTTCTCGCGCAGGACGCGGGCGCGGCCAATGGCGATATCGGGCTCACCACCTCTGTTCACCCTCAGCAGAACTGCCCGCCCGCGCAGACCGCCTGCCGGGCGGCGCCCTATGGCGGCAGCCCGGAGATTTCCGACGAGTTCCTGGCAAAGCTCGTGCATTACAACCGCACCCTTGCCGTGCCCGCGCGCCGCGCGCCCGCCGACCCGGAGGTCGTCGCCGGCAGCCGCCTCTTCGCCGAAACCGGCTGCGCAGCCTGCCATACGCCGACGCTCAGGACAGGGCCCGCGGCGACGCCCATCAGCCTCGCCAACCAGACCTTCCACCCCTATACCGACCTTCTTCTCCACGATATGGGGCCGGAGCTTGCCGACGGGCGGCCCGACTTCGAGGCGAGCGGGAGCGAATGGCGCACGCCGCCGCTCTGGGGCATCGGGCTCGTCCCTGCGGTAAATGGCCACGACCGGCTTCTGCATGACGGCCGGGCGAGGGGCGTCGCGGAGGCCATTCTCTGGCATGGCGGCGAGGCGGAAGCCGCCCGCGAGCGCTTCAAAGCCTTGAACAGCGCCGATCGCGAGCGCCTCGTGGCCTTCGTCAACTCGCTTTGAAACCGGCCGCACCCGTCCATACGTGCACAGCGAGCCGTGCGTTTCGCATCATTGCGCGGTCTTGCAACGAAGGGGTTTGCGGCTAATATCACGCCCAAAAATGGCGGTCCGCGCGTTGCTGCAGCGGCCCTTCCGCACATACATTCGGCAGCCGCGTTTCACCGCGTTGGAGCCTGCCGATCAGGAGGAACATTCGATGGATATGAGCTTCTCGCCGGAGGATCTCGCGTTTCGGGACGAAGTCCGTACTTTCATTGCCGAAAACTATCCGAAAGACCTCAAGTCGCGGCGCACGCGCGGCGAGATGACGAAGGAAGAAATCCTTGCCTGGCACCGCATCCTCTACAAGAAGGGCTGGGTCGCGCCGCATTGGCCGGTCGAGTATGGCGGCGCCGGCTGGTCGATCACCCAGCGCTATATCTGGAACGAGGAGAATGCGCGCGCCGAGACGCAGCCGCTGCTCCCCTTCGGCCTAGCCATGGTCGGCCCGGTGATCTTCAATTACGGCAACGAGGCGCAGAAGAAGCGCTTCCTGCCGGGCATCCTCTCGGGCGACGACTGGTGGTGCCAGGGCTATTCGGAGCCGGGCGCCGGTTCCGATCTTGCCGGCCTCAAGACCCGCGCCGTGCGCGAGGGCGATCACTACATCGTCAACGGCCACAAGATCTGGACGACGCTCGCCCAGTTCGCGGACTGGATGTTCTGCCTCGTCCGCACCGACCCGAATGCGAAGGCGCAGGAGGGCATCTCCTTCCTTCTCATCGACATGAAGACGCCCGGCATCACCGTGCGGCCGATCATCACCATGGACGGCGCGCATGAAGTGAATGAGGTCTTCCTCGAAGACGTGAAGGTGCCGGCCGAGAACCTCATCGGCGAGGAGAACAAGGGCTGGACCTACGCGAAGTTCCTGCTCGGCAACGAGCGCTCGGGCATCGCGGGCGTCTCGCGCTCCAAGAAGGCGATCGAGCGGCTGAAGTCGATCGCCGCCGCCGAGCTTGTCGATGGCGCGCCGCTCATCAAGACCGACGAGTTCTCGCGCAAGGTCGCGGAACTCGAGATCGACCTCGCCGCGCTGGAAGTGACCGAGCTTCGCACGCTCGCCGCCGAGAGCCGGGGGCGCGGTCCGGGGCCCGAGGCCTCGATCCTCAAGATCAAGGGCACCGAGATCCAGCAGCGCATCACCGAGCTCGCGCTCGAGGCGGTCGGCAACTACGCTTTCGTTCAGACGCCGACGGGTGAGCTGTCGGGCAACGAGTTCGTCGCCGGACCGGATTATTCGCATGGTTCCGCCCAGAACTACTTCAACATGCGCAAGACCTCGATCTATGGCGGCTCGAACGAGATCCAGCACAATATCATTGCAAAAATGGTGCTTGGCCTTTGACCGGCCGAACGCGCCTCATAGAAACCAGGACATAACGGGAAGGGCTAGACATGGATTTTTCGTTCACCGAAGAGCAGACCCTGCTTCGCAACACGGTGCAGAGCTTGCTCGCCGACAAATATGACTTCGACACGCGCCGCAAGATCGTGAAGTCCGCCGAGGGCTGGAGCCCGGAGATGTGGAAGCAGTTCGCCGAGCTCGGCCTGCTCGCCGCGCCGTTCTCCGAAGAGCTGGGCGGCCTTGGCGGCGGCTCCATCGAGACGATGATCCTGATGGAAGAGTTCGGCCGTCACCTCGTCGTCGAGCCCTTCGTCGAGACGGTGGTGCTTGCGGGCGGTTTCCTGCGTGAGGGCGGCAGCAAGGAGCAGCAGGAAGCGCATATTCCGGGCATCATCGGCGGCGAGACGGTCTGGGCCTTCGCCTATGCCGAACCCCAGGGCCGCTACAACCTCGCCGATCTCGCCACCACGGCGAAGAAGGATGGCGCGGGCTATGTCATCAATGGCTACAAGGCCGTCGTCCTCGGCGCGCCCTGGGCGCAGAAGCTGATCGTCACCGCGCGGACCTCGGGCGGCCAGCGCGACCGCGACGGCGTTTCGATCTTCATCGTCGACAAGAACGCCCCCGGCGTTTCGACGCGCGACTATCCGACGGTCGATGGCCGCCGCGCCTCCGAGATCACCTTCGAGAACGTGAAGGTCGGCGCTGACGCGCTGATCGGCGCGGAAGGCAAGGGCCTGCCGCTGGTCGAGAAGATCACCGACGAAGCCATCGCGGCGCTCTCCGCCGAAGCGGTCGGCTGCATGGGCGAACTCAACAAGGCGACTGTCGAATATTGCAAGACGCGCAAGCAGTTCGGCGTGCCGATCGGCAAGTTCCAGGTGCTCCAGCACCGCATGGTCGACATGTTCATGGCCTATGAGCAGTCCGTCTCCATGACTTACATGGTCAATCTGAAGCTGACGGAAGGCGAGGCCGAGCGCGTGAAGGCAGCCGCCGGCGCCAAGGTGCAGATCGGCAAGGCGGGCCGCTTCGTCGGCCAGCAGTCCGTGCAGCTTCATGGCGGCATGGGCATGACCGACGAGCTCAATGTCGGCCACTATTTCAAGCGCCTGACGATGATCGACACCCAGTTCGGCAATGTCGACCACCAGCTGAAGCGCTACGCGCAGGCCGCCTGAGCGGCAAGCCGCACCAGACACTAAAAAAGGCCGTGGACGATCTCCACGGCCTTTTCGTTTGCCTCGTCGTGATCGCAGGCGTTGCCGGCGCGATCAGGCCGATTTGCGGTCCGATGCCAGGTTGAGCTGGCGCGAGCAGAGGCGTGAGGCGGGAAAGATCGCTTCGGCATGCGTGCCTTCGCCGAGCTTGCTCTTCAGCTCGAAGCGTCCGCCATGCACCGAGATGAGGCCCCGCACGATCGAAAGGCCGAGGCCCGAGCCCTTGCCCGGCTGGGCGATGCCGGCCGCACCCTGCGTGAAGGCATCCATCACGCGCTCGATCTCGCTCTCGGCAATGCCGACGCCCTGGTCGCGGACGCCGAAGCGCAGATCTCCATTGGGCTCGAGCCGGGCGAAGATCGTGACCGTCGTGTTCGCCGGGGAGAATTTGATCGCGTTGGTGAGCAGGTTGATCCATGTCTGCCGCATGGCGCGGGCATCGGCCCGGAGCATCGGCAGATCGTGCTCGAATTCCTCGCGGATCGCGACACGCTGCGCCTGAGCGCGGATTTCCAGCAGGCGCCGGGATTCTTCCGCGATCTGCACGATGTCGAGGTCTTCCTCGTAAATCTGGAACCGCCCCGCCTCGATGCGCGACAGATCGAGAATGTCGTTGATGAGGCCGAGCAGATGCTGTCCCGACACATTGATGTCGTTGGAATATTCCTTGTAGACCGGCTTTGAGTGCTGCCCGAAGATTTCGGAAGCCATCACTTCCGAAAAACCGATGATCGCGTTGAGCGGCGTGCGCAGCTCGTGGCTCATATTGGCAAGGAAATTGGACTTGGCCCTGTTGGCCTCCTCGGCGCGGGCGCGGGCCGCATCCGATTCACGCTTCGCGCGAAAGAGCTGCTCGATCAGCGCGTTCTTGTCCGATTGCAGATTGAGCGCGCGCGCCATCGCGCCGTTGACCTGATGCGCGAGGCGGATGAGCACGACCGAGAACGCGGCGAGCGCGACCATGACAGCGATATAAAGCAGGTCTTCATAGGCCATGAGACGCAGTTCCAGCGCGATCATCAGGGGAAGGATCGCGCGATGGAACGCTGGCGCATAGGAGATCGTGACGAGCGTCATGGGGGCGATGGCGATCGCCATCGATGTGATGAGGAAATGCTGGTGGATGGGGCTGTCTGGCACCCAGAAGAAGTAGAGCGAACTCGCGCAGATGAGCGACAGGAGCAAAGTCAGGAAGCGGAACAGCTTCGCCCATTTCTCGACATCGCCGAGCGGCACATCCATGGCGAGGAAGCGGCGCACGAGATACTGGTTGATCACGTGGAGCGTCAATATGGCCGCGAGCCAGCCTGCAAGCGTGGGCCAGGCGACGACGCCCGCAAAGGAGGAGACGAAGGCGATGACGAGCAGCGGAAAGCCGACCGGGATGATGGTCTGCGGCTGAAGGAAGGATCGCAACTGGGCGAGATGAGCCTCGCTCGACAGCGCGGTGTGATGGCCGGAGAGCGCAGTCGTCGCATATGCGATCAGCTTCTGGCGCAGGCCGTCAGCAGCCGAACGCGCGGGAGTGTTTTTTCTGCTCGCGCCGCGGCCGGATTTCCGCAACGCGCTTGCCCATTCCATGCGTATCTGCCCTGTCGATGCGGAAGGAAGAAACGCCTCCATCCGCCAGCCGTCGAATCTCCGGCTTTCCGTTGGGGCGCAGGGTCGGCTAAAATTCTTAACAAGGCTTTCCGACTCTTGGTTAAAGCCAATAATTCCGGGAGGGAGTTTCAGTGAAATTCGTCGCCATCCATAAGTGGCGCGTGCCCGTCGGGACGCGCCCGCAACAAGGAGTCCTTTAAATGAGCGATGCGTTGATCTTTGAGAAAAAGGGTCATGTCGTGACCCTGACGATCAACCGACCGGAAAGCCGCAATCCGCTGGGTGCTGCCGATGATCCGGAGAACTTCTCGGCCGCCGCGGCGCGTATCAATGCCGACCGCGATGTTCGCTGCGTCATCCTGACCGGAGCCGGCAAGGCATTTTCGGCGGGGGGCAACGTCAAGGCGATGCGCGAAGGGGGAGAGGGCTTCGGCGGTCCCGGCACGCATATCCGCGAGCGCTACCGCAACGGCATCCACCGCATCGTCCGCTCCGTCTGGGGCATCGAGGTGCCGGTGATCGCCGCCGTCAACGGGCCGGCCATCGGCCTCGGCAATGACGTCGCCTGCCTTTGCGATACGCGCATCGCCTCGAGCAGCGCGATCTTCGGCGCGACCTTCCTCAAGATCGGCCTCGTGCCCGGCGATGGCGGCGCATGGCTCCTGCCGCGCATCATCGGCATGGCCCGCGCCTCCGAGCTTCTCTACACGGGCGATACGATCAACGCGGAAACCGCGCGCGAATGGGGCCTCGTCTCCGAGGTCGTGGCGCCCGACGAACTGATGCCGCGCGCAGAGGCCCTTGCCGAAAAGATCTGCGGTCAGGCGCCCGACGTGCTCCGCATGACCAAGCAGCTGCTCAGGCAGGGCATGATGACGAGCTTCGACAACATCATGGAGCTTTCGGCCTCCATGCAGGCGCTCGCTCACCATAGTGCCGATCACAGGGAGGCGCTGGACGCCTTCTTCGAGAAGCGCGCGCCCAATTACAAGGGCGAGTAAGCTGTTCATCCCTGAACGGGGAGGGGGGATCAGGGCCGTTGATGAGACGGCCCGATCCTCCTAAAGTCCGGGTCAACCAGACAATATGACAGGGAGCCTGAGATGAGCACCATCGGCGTCGTCGCCACGATCAATGTGCAGCCCGGCAAGGAAGCCGAGTTCGAGCGGATCTTCTCCGATCTGCGTGCCAAGGTGCGGGCCAATGAGGCCGGCAACCTTCAGTATGATTTCTTCAAGGTGAAGGATCAGCCGACCTATGTCGTCTTCGAGCAGTATGCCTCGCAGGACGCGCTGGCGGCTCATGGCGCGTCGGAGCATTTCAAGGCTGCGGGCCCCGCGCTCGGCGGCGTTCTCGCTGGCCGTCCCACCATCCAGTATCTCTCCAAGGTCGAGTGAGAAACCATGGATCTGAGCTTCAGCAAGGAAGATGAAGCGTTCCGCCTCGAAGTGCGGAAATTCATCGAGGAAAACTACACCGCCGAGATCCGCGCCAAGCAGGCCCGCTCGAAGCATGGCTATATCGACAAGGAAAGCCATGTGAAGTGGCAGAAGGCGCTGGCGAAGAAGGGCTGGCTCGCGCCGAACTGGCCGCAGGAATATGGCGGGCCGGGTTTCACCCGTTCGCAGAAATATATCTTCGACGTGGAGATGGGCCGCGCCGGCGTTCCTCACACGATCCCCTTCGGCCCGACCATGGTGGCGCCCGTCATCATGAAGTTCGGCACGCCGGAGCAGAAGAAGCGTTTTCTGCCCGATATTCTCGAAACCAACGTGCTCTGGTGCCAGGGCTATTCGGAGCCGGGCTCGGGCTCGGACCTCGCCTCGCTCCAGACCAAGGCCGAGAACAAGGGCGACCACTATCTCGTCAATGGTTCGAAGATCTGGACCTCGGTGGCGCAGTGGGCGGACTGGATCTTCTGCCTCGTGCGGACCTCGAAGGAGGGAAGGCCGCAGGAAGGCATCTCGTTCCTGCTCATCGACATGAAGACGCCGGGCATCAAGGTCGAGCCGCTGGTGCTGCTCGACGGTACGCCCGCGCCGCATCAGGAAGTGAACCAGGTCTTCTTCACCGATGTGAAGGTTCCCATCGAGAACCGCATCGGCGAGGAGAACAAGGGCTGGACCTACGCCAAGTATCTGCTCGAGTTCGAGCGCGGCAATCCCTATTCGGCGGGCCTCTACCGCGCGCTGAACAAGGTGAAGAAGATGGCGAAGGAAACGCAGATCGACGGTCATTCGCTGGCCGAAGACGCGGCGTTCCAGGCGGAGGTCGCCGATCTCGAAGCGCAGATCACGGCGATGGAGTTCACCGAGCTTCGCATCTTCTCGGCGCTGTCGACTGGCGGCAATGTCGGCCCCGAATCCTCGCTGCTGAAGTGCCGTGGCACCGAATTGCAGCAGGCCGTCTCGCAGCTTGCCGTCGAAGTGCTCGGCAACTACACGCTGCCCTTCGTCGAGGACGGTCTTGCCGAGACGAACCAGCCGGATGTCGGCCCCACCAACGCCTTCACGGTTGCGCCTTACTACTTCTCGCTCCGCAAGGCTTCGATCTATGCGGGCTCGAACGAGGTTCAGCGCAACATCATGGCGAAGGCCGTGCTCGGGCTTTGAGCGCCCCGGCCGACAATGTGACGATCAGAATGGCGAGCGCCGGAGACATTCCGGCGCTCGCTCGCGTTTGGCACGATGCCTGGCATTCGAGCCATGCGGCGCTCGATCCAGATGTCGCCGCGCGCCGCCCCTTGCGCTTCTTCGAGGAGCGCATCGCAACCGCCATCGGCCATTGCGTCGCGGCCTGCGTCGGCGGCGAGGTCGTCGGCTTCTCGAGCTGGGAAGGGGACGGCATCGGACAGGTCTTCGTACTGCCCGCATGGCACGGGCGGGGCGTCGCGGCGCGCGTGCTCGATGCGGCGGAGAAGGCGCTTGCCGCAGAAGGACATTCCCGCATCTGGCTTCAGTGCCGCAAGGGCAACGATCGCGCCCGCGCCTTCTACGAAAAGCATGGCTGGGCGGTCGTGCGCGAGGACGATCACAGCCTCGGCCATGTGGAGGGCCGAAAGCCCGTGATCGTCTGGCGGCTCGAAAAGCAGCTCAAATGAAAAAGGAGAGCCTTTCGGCTCTCCTTCTCAATTCGTCTCTCGCGAATGCGGCGATTACTTGCCGCCGGTCGCCAGCTTGAAGAACTTGCCGGTCTGCTCGCCACCCATGAAGTGCGGCGCGGCATTCGAGAAGTCGGTGATCTTCCCCCAGTTCTCGGCCACCTTCTCGGCGGTGAGGCCCTCGCGGCCGAGGAAGACGCCTTCCGATTCCTCGATGCGCGCGGCGGCGAAAACGCCCGCGCCCGCGCAGAGGATCATGCCCGTCGGCGCATCTTCCGACACGAGATACATGACGCCCGGCGTCACCGCTTCCGGCGTCAGCATCTGCTCGGCTTCCGGCGGCATGAGGTCCGAGGTCATGCGCGTATAGGCGACCGGCGCGAGCGCGTTGCAGCGGATATTGTCCTTCTGGCCCTCGAGCTTCAGCGTGTTGATGAAGCCGACGACGCCGAGCTTCGCCGCGCCGTAATTGGTCTGGCCGAAATTGCCATAGAGGCCGGTCGAGGAGGTCGTGACCATGATGCGGCCATAGCCCTGATCCTTCATGATCTGCCAGACGGCCTTGGTCGGCTTCACCGTGCCCATGAGGTGCACGTCGACGACGAGCTGGAAGTCGGAGACGTCCATCTTCGCGAAGGACTTGTCGCGCAGGATGCCGGCATTGTTGATCAGGATGTCGATGCGGCCGAAAGCGTCCATGGTCTGCTTGACCATGTTGGCGACGCCGGCATCGTCGGTCACGCTCGAGCCGTTGGCGATCGCTTCGCCGCCCAGAGCCTTGATTTCGTCGACGACCTTGTTCGCCGCGTCCGACGAGCCGCCCGATCCGTCGCGTGCGCCGCCGAGATCGTTGACGACGACCTTCGCGCCGCGGCGGGCGAGTTCCAGCGCATGGCTCCGGCCGAGGCCGCCGCCCGCGCCGGTCACAATGGCGACCTTGCCGTCAAAACGAATGCTCATGGGTCTGATCTCCCGTCAGGTGTTGTGAAAGGGCTCGCCCCGGATGAGGGCGGCCGCGCGGCACCCGTCTGGATCGGGGCCGGGTTCGGGGGTGACTTTGTGCACAATGCCCGGTAAAGGGTCAAGGGAATGAGAGGCGGTCCGGCGGGGGGTGGACCCCTCCGGCGTTCCACAGGCCCGGCCCCCCTTGAAGAGCCGCCCGCCGACCATTCCGCCGGAGTTCTCATGTCCCTGACCTCCCTGCAAAGCGCTCTCGGCCTCGTTGTCATCGTCGCGATGGCATGGGCCCTGAGCGAGCGCCGCGCCGCCTTTTCGCTGCGGCAGGTCGCGGTGGGGATCGGCCTCCAGATCGTGATCGCGCTGCTTCTGCTGAAGCTGCCCGTGGCCCGTGCCGGACTTCTCGCGCTCAATGATGCGGTCGATGCGCTGACCGAGGCGACGCGGGCGGGAACGGGCTTCGTCTTCGGCTATCTCGGCGGCGGCCCGGCACCCTTCGAGATCAAGGATCCGGCCAACGCCTTCGTGCTTGGATTTCAGGCCCTGCCGCTCGTCCTCGTCATGTCGGCGCTCTCGGCGCTTCTCTGGCACTGGCGCGTGCTGCCGGCCATTACGCGGGGGTTCGCCTTCCTCCTTCAGAAGAGCATGGGGATCGGCGGGGCGGTGGGGCTCGCCTCCGCCTCCACCATGTTCGTCGGCATGGTCGAGGCGCCGCTCTTGATCCGGCCCTATCTCGAGCGGCTGACGCGCGCCGAACTCTTCATGATGATGTCGGTGGGACTTGCCTCCGTTTCGGGCACCGTCCTCGTGCTTTACGCGAGCGTGCTCGATGCCGTCGTGCCCGGCGCGATCGGGCAGATTCTCATCGCCTCGCTGATCTCGCTTCCCGCGGGGATCACGCTTGCCCGCCTCATGGTGCCCGAGGAGAAGGGCTTTGCGGGCACGGGCGTCGCCGGCGATCAGCCGCTCGTCGACTATGAAAGCAGCATGGATGCGGTGACGCGCGGCACCGTGGACGGGCTCCATCTGCTCCTCAACATCCTCGCCATGCTCGTCGTCATGGTGGCGCTGGTCGCGCTGGTGAACATCATGCTCGGCGCGCTGCCCGATCTCTGGGGCGCGCCGCTCACGCTTCAGCGTATGCTGGGCTGGGCCTTCTCGCCGCTCGTCTGGCTCATGGGCGTGCCCGCCTCGGAGATGCAGACAGCGGGGCAGCTCATGGGAACCAAGACGATCCTCAACGAGTTCCTCGCCTATATCGAGCTTGCGCAACTGCCGCCCGGCACGCTGAGCCCGCGCTCCGCGCTCATCATGGTCTATGCCATGTGCGGCTTCGCCAATCTCGGCAGCGTCGGCATTCTCATCGGCGGGCTGACGGCACTGGCGCCCGCCCGCCGCTCCGACATCGTGGCGCTTGGCACGCGCGCCATCGTCTCGGGCACGCTCGCAACCTCCATGACGGGCGCCGTGATCGGCCTCATCACCTGAGCGCATGAGGATTTGACGGCGGCGCCCATGGGGTACGGTCCGGGCGCCGCCGTCCGCGCCTCGCTCCCGCACCCGAATGAGACGAGGAGAAGGGCGCAGCCGGACATGGTATCGGGGGTCCGGCAGGCTGACCCTAAGTCTTCCCGCATGAACGCAGGCTGAAGGCGCGAAGACCGTTGAGTCCGGCGCCGGCCCGATAGTAAGGTTGGTTTACTAACTATCGGGAGGGGAACGGAATGGTCAGCGCGGCGCGCCGCAGGCTCGGAACGTGGGAGCTTTTCGCCTATGGGCAACTCGTCGTGCCCATGGCGGTCATCGGGCTGCCGCTGGCGATCTATATTCCGCCTTTCTATTCGGGAACGCTGGGGCTCAACCTCGCGGATATCGGCATCATCCTCATGCTGGCGCGCCTCGGCGATGTCATCATCGACCCCTTTGTCGGCCGCTGGAGCGACCGCACGCATACGCGCTGGGGTCGGCGGCGGCCCTGGGTGGTGGTCGGCTCACTGGTGATGATGATCTCGGCCATCATGCTCTTCGTACCGCAGGGCGGGGTGACGAACCTCTATCTCCTGTTCTGGATTTCGGCGATCTATCTCGGATACACGCTGATCGAGATTCCCTATGGCGCCTGGGGCGCCGAGCTTTCCGACGACTATCACGAGCGCAACCGCATCACCGGCAGCCGCCAGATCTTCCTGCTGATCGGGCTTCTCGTCGCCATCACCGTGCCCATCGTGGCTAGCAAGGCGGGAGACGCCGGAGCGTCGGCGAGCGCCGCGTCGCGGCCCGCCATGGCGGCGCTCGGCTGGCTCACGGCCGCCCTGCTGCCGGTCTGTCTCATCGTGCTGCTGCGCTCCGTGCGCGAGCCCGCGGCGAGCCTCAGCACGCCGATCTCGTTCGTTTCGGGCATGCGCGTCGCCATGCGCAACGGACCGCTGCGGATCGTCCTTGTCACCGTCATCCTCGGCTCGCTCGCAGGCTCCATCAATGCGGGCGTCGCCGTGCTCTTTTTCGAGCATGTCGCACGGCTCGGCGCGAACAGCTCGATCCTGATCTTCGCGCTCTTCGCGGCGGGCGTCGTGGGCTCGCCCTTCTGGGTCAATGTCGGCGGGCGCATCGGCAAGCACAAGGGAATAGGCGTGGCGGGCTTTGCGAGCCTCTTCGCATTCGCCTTCGTGCCCGTCATCATCTACTGGGTGGAGCCGACGCATCCGGAAGCGGTCTTTCCGGCGCTGCTCGTCATCACCATCATTCAGGGACTGACGATCGGCGCGGCGCCCATTCTCGGCCAGTCGATCCTCGCCGATGTCGTCGATCTCGACACGCTGAAGAGCGGCGAGCAGCGCACCGCATTCATGTTCGCCTTCCTCGCCATGGTGCGGAAGATCTTCGAGGCGGCGGGCGTCGGCATCGCGCTGCCCGTTCTCGCCTGGATCGGCTTCGATCCGCAGTCGAGCAGCAATAGCGGCGTGGCGCTCTTCACGCTGACATCGCTCTATTGCCTCGTGCCGCTGTCGCTCTGGATCGTCTCGACGATCATCATCTGGAACTATCCGATCACGCATGAACGGCAGGTGCGGCTCAGGGCCGCGCTCGACCGGCGCACGGCGCGCCGCGCCGCCATGAAGCCCGCGGACTAGGCGAGGCCGAAGGCTTCGGCGAGAAGCTCGTAGGAGCGCACGCGATCCTTGTGGTCGTAGGTGATCGTCAGGATGACGAAGTCGTCGACGCCATATTCCTCGCCCATGCGAAGGAGGCGGCCACGCACCTGCTCGGGCGTGCCGGTGATGCCGCGCCGCTCGACGGCGCGGAGCATGACCTTCTCTTCCTCCGTATAGGGATAGGCGAGAGCATCCTCGACGGACGGGAAGGCGCCTGCGCGGTTTTGCAGGAGATGCAGTACCCAGAGGTTGCGCGAGGCGGAAATCCTGCGCGCTTCTTCTTCCGTTTCGGCGACCGTCACCGAAACGCCGATCGCGCCGCGAGGCGACGAGAGATGACGGGACGGCCTGAAGTGTCGCCGATAGAGATCGAGCGGAGCCGTGCCAGCATCCTGATTGATGAAATGCGCGAAACAGTAGGACATGCCGAACTGCGCGGCATGAACGGCGCCGTCGCCGCCCGAGCCGAGCATCCAGAGTTCCGGCATGCCGGGCCCGCGCGGTGTCGCGTGGATGCCCGTATAGGGATGGCTGTCGGGAAAGCCGCCGGCATCGCCCGAGAGCCCGGTCGAATCTTCCAGAAACTGGATGAGGAGTTCCACCTGCTGCGGAAAGACCTCGATGCCATAGGCCTGCGGCCCCGGCTGCAAGGCGCGCACCGTCCTCTGATCGGCGCCCGGCGCGCGGCCGACGCCGAGATCGATGCGGCCGGGATGGAGCGTTTCCAGCAGCCTGAAAAGCTCGGCCACCTTGAGCGAGCTGTAATGCGGCAGCATCACGCCCGCCGAGCCGACGCGAATGCGGCTCGTACGGGCGGCGACCGCGGCGATCATCAGTTCGGGCGCGGAGCCGGCAAAGGAGTTCGTGTTGTGGTGCTCGGCGAGCCAGTAGCGGCTATAGCCGAGCCGCTCTGCATGGGCAGCGAGATCGAGCGTATTGGCGAGCGCCTCCGCCGCGCTTCCACCCCGCCGGATGGGCGACTGGTCGAGAATGCTCAGTGTCACCATGCGCCGGAACTCCCTTGAGCCGCCCTCAGGGCCTGCGCTTCACGCGCTTCACGATGCCGCTGAAGTTGAGGAGAATGCGTTCGCCTTCCTCCTCGCGGGAATAGACCTGCCCGCGCAGAAAGACCATGCTTCCCGTATTCTGCACCACCTCGCCGCGCGCTTCGACGATGGTGCCCGCGCGGCCCGCCGCCGTAAACTCCGCATTGAAGGAGACCGTGACCGACGGCCCCTCGAGAACATCGCTGCCGATGGCGAACAGCGAGAAATCCGCAAACGTCATCAGCGCGCCGCCATGAAGGAACCCGCCGCCATTGCAATGCGTCGGCGTTGCCTCGAAGGCGCAGATGACTTCGCCCGTTTCCGTTCTCTTGAAGAAGAACGGACCCGCGTGATCCTCGAACGGATCGGTGCCATCCCAGCTCTGATAGCCCACCAGTCTTTCGCCCGGAATCTTACCCATTACACCAGCCTGTCTCGTGAATTGATTTGCCGGGCTTGTAGCAGGAATTGGCGGCATTCCGAAACTTTCGATTTGCACCGAGGCGCGCTCGCCGCGCCACGCTGCCGCAGCGGCAATGGTTAAGCGGTTCGCAATGAGTTTCCTTCATCATGCGGCGATGTTGCATTGTTTCGAGCGTGAGAATATGGGCGCGGACCTTCAACTGATCGCAGGCGCGGGCGCGGAGAAGGCCGGGTTTCGCCGGCTCAGGGATCTGCGCGAAACGGTCCCGATTGCCATGCTCGATTACTGGACGAGGAAGCGTGGCGACAGGCTCATGCCGCGGCCGGACGAAATGGACCCGGTCGAATTTCCTGCTCTGCTGCCGAACATCATCGTTCTCAAGATCGCCTACGATCCGTTTGAAATCACCTATCGGCTGATGGGCGAGGAGACCATTCAGGCGAATGGCGGCAATTTTCGCGGCCGGACCGTTACTTCGCTGGATGAAGTCAGGCCCTTTTTCGGATCGATGCTCTTCGAGTTCTACAAATGGGTCGCGCTTGCCCGGCGGCCGGTCGGCGCGGGTGGAAGCATGGAGTTCGCCGGGCGCGGATTCATGAACTTTGAGGCCGTCTATCTGCCGCTTTCGATGGATGGCGAGCGGACCGACCGCATTTTCGGCGCCACCGCCTACACGCCCGTTTCCGCCCTGGAACGGCTTCGCACGGAAATTTCGACGATCTGAGGCAACTCGCCCCGTAGCTGAGGCTTTGCCTCCCGGCCTCCCTCCGGCTAAATTCCGCTCCGTCCCGATATTTCACGAAAAGACGGAGCTGACATGGCCCTCGATGCCGAAACTCGCGAGCAGTTGATCTCTTCCGTGCGGCGGTTTGTCGACGAGCGGCTGCGGCCAATCGAGGACAAGGTTTCCGAAAACGATGCCGTGCCCGACGATGTCATCGAAGAGATGAAGGAACTCGGCCTTTTCGGCATTTCCGTTCCGGTCGAATATGGCGGCCTCGGCCTCAGCATGGAGGAGGAATGCCTCCTCATGTTTGAAATGGGCCGCACATCGCCCGCATTCCGCTCCGTCTTCGGTACCAATGTCGGCATCGGCAGCCAGGGCATCGTCATGCATGGCCGCGACGACCAGAAAGCCTATTGGCTGCCGAAGATCGCCAGCGGCGAGGTCATCATCAGCTTCGCGCTGACGGAGCCCGAGGCAGGGTCCGACGCCGCCTCGCTTCGCACCACCGCGATCCGCGACGGCGACCACTACATCGTCAACGGCACCAAGCGCTACATCACCAATGCGAACAAGGCGCATGCCTTCACGCTCATGGCGCGCACCGATCCGAAGACGCCGGGCGCCAAGGGCGTTTCGGCCTTTGTCGTGCCGCGCGACATTCCGGGCATCACCATCGGCAAGCCCGAGAAGAAGATGGGCCAGCAGGGCGCGCATATCTGCGACGTGATCTTCGACAATGCTCGCATCCCGGCCGACTGCCTGCTCGGCGACAAGGAGGGCAGGGGCTTCGTCACCGCCATGCAGGTGCTGGAGCGCGGGCGGCTTCACATTTCCGCCGTCTGCGTCGGCGTCGCGGACAGGCTCGTCGAGGACTCGACCCGCTACGCCGCGGAGCGCAAGCAGTTCGGCGCGCCCATCGGCAATCTTCAGCTCGTTCAGGCGATGCTCGCCGATTCCAAGATGGAAGCCTATGCTGGCCGCTGCATGGTGCTCGACGCCGCGCGCCGCCGCGACGCGGGCGAGGACGTGGCGACCGAAAGCTCCTGCGCCAAGCTCTTCTGCTCGGAAGCCGTGGGCCGCATCGCCGATCGCGCCGTGCAGATTCACGGCGGCGCAGGCTATGTCGCCGATTATGGTATCGAGCGTTTCTATCGCGATGTGCGTATCTTCCGCATCTATGAAGGCACGAGCCAGGTGCAGCAGGTCATCATCGCCCGGAACATGCTGAAGGATGTCGGATAAGCGGCCATCTCATTCGCGCGTTGCGCCACTCGAGCGGCTGGTCGCGGATATCCGCGCCTGCCGCATCTGCGTCGATGAGCCGAAGGGCAGGCCGCTGCCGCACGAACCGCGGCCTGTCCTGCAGGTATCGTCCGAAGCGCGGATCTGCCTTGCCGGTCAGGCGCCGGGAACGCGGGTCCATGCATCCGGCCGCCCCTTCACCGACCCGAGCGGCGACCGCCTGCGCGAATGGATGGGCGTGACGCCGGAAGAATTCTACGACCCCGAGAAGATCGCCATACTGCCCATGGGCTTCTGCTTTCCGGGGCAGGATGCCAAGGGCGGCGATCTTCCGCCGAGGCGCGAATGCGCGGCCCGCTGGCGCCAGCCGCTTTTTGCCGAACTGCCGCGGATCGAACTGACGATCCTTGTCGGCCAATATGCGCAAGGCTGGCATCTGGGGCCTGCGCGCAAGGCGAGCCTCACCGAGACGGTCGCCTCATGGCGCGAATATGCGCCGCGTGCCATACCGCTGCCACATCCTTCATGGCGTAATAACGCATGGATCAAAAAGAACCCGTGGTTCGAGGATGAAGTGCTGCCATATCTGCGCCGCGAGGTTCGCCGCTTGATGGGACCTGGAAAATGAGACGTCTGCTGCGCCTCGCGCTCGGCGCCGCTCTTGTCGCGATGGTCAATATCGGCTGCGCGCCGCGGCTGATGGCGACGGGCGATCCGGCATTCGCGCCGAGGATCGAAGGCCGGAGCGTCGTCACCTCCGATGGCGCGCGGTTGCCGCTGCGGGTCTGGCAGGCGGCGGCGCCGCGTGCCGTCATCATCGGCGTGCATGGCTTCAACGATTATTCCAACACCTTCGACATGCCGGGGCAGTGGTTCGCCGATCATGGCGTCACGGTCTACGCCTTCGATCAGCGCGGCTTCGGCGAGGCGCCGGGGCGCGGGCTCTGGGCGGGCGATACGCGCATGGCGGACGATCTCGGCGCGGTGGTCGCGCTGGTGCGGGCCGAGCATCCCGGCCTGCCGGTCTATCTCCTCGGCGAGAGCATGGGCGGCGGCGTCGTCATGCGCGCCTTCTCGCTTCCAGATCCGCCGCGCGTCGATGGCGTCATCCTTGCCGCGCCCGCGGTCTGGGGCTGGCGCTCGATGAATTCCTTCTACGAGGTGGCCTTGTGGACGGGCGCGCATCTTGCGCCCGGCGCGACGGTCAGTGGCCGTGGCCTCGGCTTCCGCGCCTCCGATAATGTGGAGATGCTGCGCGCGCTTGGCCGCGATCCGCTCGTCATCAAGGAAACGCAGATCGGCACGATCTATGGCCTCGTCAATCTGATGGATGCGGCCGCCATCTCGGCGGGGCGGATCGATGTGCCCGTGCTTCTTCTTTATGGCGCGCATGACGAGATCGTGCCGCAGCCGCCGGTCGCAGTGGCCCTTGCCGATATGCGAAGAGCAGGCGTCGATGTCACGGCGGCCTGCTATCCGAACGGCTATCACATGCTGCTGCGCGATCTAGAGCGCAAGTCCGTGTGGAAGGACATTGCCTCATGGCTTTCCGATCCGCGCACGCCCCTGCCTTCGGGCGCTGAGGATCTGAAACCCTGTGCGAGCATGGCGGCGGCGCGGTAGGGCGCCCGTCGCCTCAGCTCGTGCTTGTGCGTGGTTCTGCCGCGATCTCTTCGTCCGTAGACGTATCACCATTGGCCGGTGCGGCTGACGGCGCGGACGCCGCCTTGGGCATTTCGCCGGGATCCATGTCGATGTTGAACCGCGTGGCGATTTCGCGCTCGATGTCGCGGATGAGATCGGGTACCGCGCCGAGATGCTGCTTCTCCGCGCGGAGGATGGAGCGGAAGAGCCGCGCCTTGAGATTGTCGAGGTCGATGCCCGATGCGGCGATGGCCGCAGGGCCCGCGCCCGCCACAATGTCCACCAGCCTGTCGGCGGCGTGGAGCCTGCCCCAGAGATAGTCGTTCTCCCGCGCCCTGCGGCTGAAGAAAGCCGCGAAATGGCCGAGATCGCGCCCCATCAGCGTCGCGCGCGCGCCGCCCTGGCGGATCGCCTTGGCGTCTTCCGGGCTGATGCGATCGACCTGAACCGTGTCGACATCGTCGAGATCGTTCCACTTGTTGAGGGGCAGGGTGAGCACATCGAAGAAGGCGAAGCCGACAAAGGCCTGCAACAGCTCGAAGCGCGCTTCGTAGGAAAGATAGATCCCCGATATGACCGCGAAGGTCTGGTCGATCACATGATCGGCGCCGACGAGATCGAGCTTCGGCCCGATGCAGTCCACGAGCTTGCCGATGTCGGCCGCGGTCGGCGCGCCGCTGGCGACGACCTCCTTGCAGAGCGTGACGATCTCGGGCGTGCCGATGCGTTGCGCCGGTCTGCCGCTCAGCAGTTCGAGACATTCGTAGAGGCTCGTCTTGAACTCGTCGAGCGCGCTCGTATGGTCCGTCTTGTCGCCATATTCGCCATAGAGTTCGTTGAGCCTGCGGATGACGAAACGCATCCGCCGGACGCGGTAGCTGAGATCGAAGTCGCGCAGGAAGCGCACCCAGGACGTCGCCGCAAGGCTCGGCGCGGCCTCGCCGCCGTTTCCGGTCCAGCGCACGGGGAATATCTCGTTCGCGCGCGCCCAGTCCTCGATGGCGCGGTTGAGGGCGAGCCGCTCGTCCGGCTGGAGCACCAGCCCGCTCGCCTCCGCGATGAGTTCGGCAAGCCCGTCGAGAACCGAACGGACCTTCAACTGGATGTAGCCGTCATAGGCATAGCCCGCCTCGACGGCGGCGCGCGTGTTCGCTTCGTCGCGCCAGCGCGCGATGGTGCGCGGGCCCGGCGCGATCTGCGGCATCTCGCCAAGGAGATCGCGGATGCGCATGGCGACATGCGGGCGCGTCGCCGCCACGATCTGGCGATAGCGGCGGATGCGCTCGGAAAGTTGGTGTGCGGCTTCGAGTTCGTCGCGCACGGGCTGGTTGCGAGGAATGTCGGAGAGCGCGCCGCGTATGGTGTGAAAGAAGCCGGGCGGCATGCCGCCGCCTTCGAGGTGGCCGCCCTCGGGATCGGGGTCGATATAGACGATGCGGCGGTCGACCTCGCGATAGGCCGGCCGCCCGCGTATGGAAGCGATGGCCTCGCCGAACGGCTTGTTGTTGAGGACGCTGCCGTCGATGAAGGACGTCTTGAGCGGGTCGGCGCCGGCCCCGATCAGCGGCTTGAAGTTCCGCTCGATGAAATCGCCGCGCGCGGGCCAGTTTTCGCCGCGCGCCGCCAGCACGCGGTCGATCTCGCCGATCTCGGCCGGAGGAAACGCGCCCGGAAAGGCCGATGTCGCGCGCGCCGCGAAGACGAGACCCGGAACATGCCCGCCATCGAAATGCGTTTCGGTGCGGCCGCTCGGGTGTTGCCTGTAGGAGAACTTGAAGACGTGGCGATGTTCGCGCTCGGTGATCGAGGGCGGATCGTGGAGTGGAATGTTCTGGCTGTAGCCGTAGAAATCCGTCACCGACACGATGAGTTCGAGCTTCTGCCCGAGCGGCAGCAGTGATGCGCCCGGCCGCGCGTCCTTTTCCATGGCGGCGCAGGCATCGAGCAGCATGTTGGTCAGAATGTCGCCGGAGAAGGGCGGATTGAACCAGCGCGAGCGCGTGAAGATGAGCAGCTTCTGCCGCATCTCGGCATCGGGCGCGAACTGGGAGAGCCAGCGATTGTTGAGCGCCCAGAAGAGCGGCCGCATGAACGGCTTGCTCCATTTGCCGGCAAGGTGCTCCTCGTCCATCAGCGCCAGAATATCGGCCTGTTCGAGCCACATCTTGCGATGCGCGTCGAGCGGCAGATCGTGCGCCAGCGCGCGAGCGAGGAGAACTCCGTTGATGCCGCCCGCCGAGGCGCCGGCGACCGTGTCCACGAAGACGATGAGGTCGAGCGTCCTGCCCATGGCGCGCAGAAGCTCGAAATAGATTTCCTCGGTGTCGCATTCGTGACAGATCGAGGTGTCCAGCTCCGCGAAGGAGGCCGTCTCGCGCCGGCGCGGATCGGGCTCGCCGTGATAGACGCGCGAGGCGCGCACGAGCTTCAGAATCTCTTTCGAGACGCCATGCATATAGACGGCGAGCGATACGCCGCCATAGCAAACGAGCGCGAGTCTGAGTTCCTTCTGTTTCATGCGATCGGCTGGATTTCTCTAACGCGCCCCGATTCCCTCACGGCCCACTCTAAACGCACCGGAATGATGGAACATTAATGATGATCGGCGCGAAACGCCGCGACATCTCAGTTGGGCGCAAAGATGCAGAAAATCAATGGCTTAACGAATTATCCCAAGTGATGAATCGAAGGGGCGCTCCCAAATCTCATGCGTTGCTTGAAGTTCCGGCGCGTGGCGAGCAGCACCCAACACAGGCCGCGGACACGACCTTTCGCCGCTTGCCTGACCTGAAACCTTAAGTGGAGAGGAAATGGTGGGCGGTACTGGACTCGAACCAGTGACCCCTGCGATGTGAACACAGTGCTCTACCAACTGAGCTAACCGCCCGCGCGTCCCGGGGAGCGTGGCTCCGGGCCGGAGCGTGTCTATAAGCCGTGGCCAATCTGGAAGTCAAGCGGCGCTCTCCGACGGCGAGGCGGGGCAATAGCCCATGCGCACTATAGGAACGCGAGATCCGCCCAAATAGGATTCTGCCCTTGTCAGGGGCGGAGGAGCGGGCGTGCGGGTCATCGTTGTCGGAGGCGGAATCGCGGGGCTCGGAGCCGCCTACCGGCTCCGCGAGGCAGGGCATCAGGTCGTACTGGTGGAGAAGGACAAGGAGCCAGGCGGGCGCTGCCGCTCGGTGCAGTGGAACGGCGTCTGGGCCGTGACCGGGGCGCTCGCCTTTCTCGGCGCCGAGACCAATCTCGTGGAGCAGGCGCGCAAGCTCGGCATATACGAGCCCGAGGCGCTGTCGGACCTCACCGCGGCGCATAGCTGGAGCGTGCTGGTGAAGCGCGAGAAGGTGGTCGAGTTCGGTGAATTCAACCTCCTCAACGCCGCCAGAAACTCCTTCATCCCGCTGACGGAAAAGGCGCGCCTCCTTGCCACGATCCCGGCGCTGGTGAAGCAGATAGTGGCGGGCGACCCGCGCGACATCACGAGCAGCGTCGAATTCGATCATGTGAATGCCTGCGAATATTTCCGCCGCTATTCGCCCGCCTTCGTCGATTATTTTCTCGAGCCCTGCATGGGGCTCTTCTGTGGCTATGGCGAAGACGATTTCTCTCTCGCCTGGCTTCTGTGGGGAGCGTCGGGGCGGCTTGCCTGGGCCAACCATGTCTGGAGTTTCAAGGAACGCGGCGCGGGGCGCATCACCTGGGAACTCGGGCAATTCTTCGCGCGAGACAGCGGCACCGACTATCGCCTCGGCCATCACGTCCATGCCGTCTATCACGATGCGGAGGCCGTCAGCATCGTCACCAAATGCGGCGACCGGCACGAAACGATTTCCGGCGATGCGCTCGTCATGGCGGTGCCCGGGACGCGCGTTTCCACGATCATGCCCGAACTCGATGCGGCGCGGCGGAGCTTCTTTCAGGGCATCGAATATTCGGGCCACCACATCGCCTATTTCCTGCTCGACCGGCCCAAGGGCTCGCTGCCGACGAGCTATGCGCTTCCGGCGGCGGACGGGTTCAGGCGGACGGGGAATTTCAGGTTCGTCGATCTCGGCGATGGCCGCACACTGGCTCATTCGCAATGGAAGGACTGGGGCTGCCGCCAGCACGCCGATGCGACGGATGACGAATTGCTCGATATTGCATGGGGCGATCTCGTCGACCTGCTGCCGGAGCTTGCGGGCGCCAGCGTGGCCGACCGTTTCATCTCCCGCCAGCCCGAGGCGATCTGCAAGAGGCCGAAGGGTTATATTGGCCGCATCAAGGCGTTCCGCGATCTCGGGCCGCTCGATCGCGTGGCGTTTTGCGGCGACTATCTCACCAACAGCACGGTCGGCCAGTCGCATTGGTCGGGATTGGCGGCTGCCGAGGATCTGCTGGCGCGCTATGGCTGATCGCCGGGCGAGGGCGCCGTTACCAGCGCGCAAAGCTCGGTGCGGTTGCGGACGCCGAGCTTGCCGAAGATGGCGCGCAGATGGTTCTTGACGGTCCAGGGGCTCGCGCCGATCAGGCGCGCGATCTCCTTGTTGGCATGGCCTCTGGCGACATGCCGCACGACTTCCTGCTCCCGCGGCGTGAGCGCGCAGAGCGCCGGGCTCCGGTCGTTGGCAGCGGCGCGGCGGCCCGCGCGTTCGCGCGCGACTTCATAGGCGATATCGAGCGCCGGTATGAGCGCATGGGCAAGCCGCCGCTCCGCAGGCGTGAAGTCGCCCGCCGCGCTGTCGCGCACGAGGCTCAGCAGGCCGGCGATGTTTGCGCCGTCATGGATCCTCATCGTCATTACATGGCGCGCGCCGCTCGGCCGCAGCATGTCATGGAAATAGTCGCTGTTTTCGAGGCGGTGCGAGGAAACGAGATCGGAGAGGCAGACGACATCCTCGTCATGCGTCGCCGCCCTGGAGGTGAGCCATCGCCGGATGGGATCCAGCGCCTGAAAGCGCTCGCAATAATGCGTCTTGCACCATGAAGGCCAGTTGATGAAATAGACATCCTCCGGGCTGGCGCATCGGGTGAGCGGCGCGCTGCGCCGCCGGTCGACGAAGACCGCCTTCGAAGCGCCGAAGACGCGATCGAGCGATGCGGCGGCCGCATGCGCGAAATCGGCAGAACCCGACACCCAGCGGATCGGATCGAGAACCGCGTCGAGAATATGGTCTTCGATCTTCATGGCTCGCCTCCCGAAATCATCCGCCCGAAGCCTATCAGCATCCGCGCCCCGCAAAGCGGCAAAAGGCTGGAGCTTGCTCCCCGGGGCGCGGGCATTATGCTGGCGCTCATAAAAAGGGCGCAATAACGGGCGGGAAGAGGAACATGGCGAAGGGCGCGGGCCTGCGGGCCGCAACGACTTTGGCGCGGCTTGCCGCGAGAGGCGCCATGCGCGCGCTCCGGCCGGCACCGGCGGGCCCCGAGGGCGGTCCGGCATTCGCGCAGGCCATGCGCAAGCTCGCGGCGGCGCCGGAGGCCGCAGCCGAAATCAGGGAGTTCCGGCTCCTTTCGCTCAAGCCGGATGAACAGGGCTGGGTCGAGGCGGGATTTGAAATCGCGCCCGGCGAGGAGGTGACGGCGATTGCGGCGGGCGCTCTCTGGGCCTCGAAGGCGCTCGACATGCGCTTCGGGCCGCGCATCGGCGTCTGGCTTCGCGCGGGCGCGAACGGAACGATTTGCAAGACGCAAAGCGCGGCGGCGAGCCTGCGGATGGCGGAAGGCGGCCCGCTCCATGTCGTGGCGAAGCCGCCCGGCGAATGGGCGGATGAGCAGGGCCGCTTCGATCCGGCCTTTCCGCGTGCCGGGCTTTCGGGCGCGTTCGATGTCTGCCTCATCGTCTGGAAGAACGGCGCTCTCAAGGGGCTGGAGGCGCTGGCGCGAGCGGGCGACCATGAGGGGCTTGTCGCAGAGGCGCTCGAACGTGCGCGCAATCCGGTGCGGCCGCCCGAGGGCTGGCGCTATCTCTGGCGGCTAGGCGAGGGCGAAATCTACCGCGAGGTGAAGGACGCCGATGCGCATCGCATCTGCTGCCACACGAATGAGGATGTCGGCATCCTCCAGTTTCCGGCGGACTTCCCCCTGACTGACACGACCGAGCTTCGTTGGCGCTGGAAGACGGACCGGCTGCCCTGCGACCTGCCGGAGGATATTCAGCCCACGCATGATTATCTCTCGATCGCGGTCGAGTTCGAGAACGGGCAGGACCTCACCTATATGTGGTCGAGTTCGCTCGCCGAGGGCACGATCTTCCGCTGCCCGCTACCCTATTGGGATCAGGTCGAGACGCATTGGGTGCTGCGCTCACAAAAATCCGATCTGGGGCGCTGGCTCTCCGAGGCGCGGCCCGTGAAGGCGGATTACGCCCGCGCCGTCGGCACGCCGCCCGGGCGTATCGTCCGCGTCTGGCTCATCGCCGTCAGCGTCTTTCAGCGCGGCGAGGGCATCTGCGAATATGCCGATATCGAGCTGGTCGATGGCGAGCGCAGGCTGAAAATTATCTAGCCGCCTCAGCTCCAGTCGCCGAAATGCGATGGCATCAGCGTGGCCAGTGCGCGGGGAAACTCGTCGAAATGATCGATGACGATGTCGGCGCCAAGCTCGCTCACCGGCACGCGCGTATAGCCGAAGCTCACGCAGATCGACGGGATGCGCGCATTCTTTGCCGCGCCGATATCGGCCTCGCTGTCTCCGACCATGACAGCAGCGCCCCGGTCGCCGCCGAGAAGCCGAACCGCCTCGAAGAGATGTTCGGGGTCCGGCTTCTTCACCGGCAGCGTGTCGCCGCCGATGACGACCGGAAAATAGCGGTCGATGGCGAGCTTTTCGAGAAGCTGGCGCGACAGGCGCTCGGCCTTGTTGGTGCAGACGGCGAGAAGCGCGCCCGCCTCGTCGAGGCGTTTCAGCGTGTCTTCCATGCCCGGCCAGAGGACGGTGTGATCGGCGATATGTTCGCTGTAATAGGCGATGAATTCGTCGAATGCCTGGTCGATGAGGGCTTCGCTCGCGGGCTCGCCTGTCTCGCGGAAGCCGCGCTCCATCAGCAGCCTCGCGCCGCCGCCGACGAGATGGCGCACGCGGGCCTCAGAGACGCGCCTGCGGCCGTGGCGCGCCAGAATGACGTTCATCGTTTCGCAAAGATCCGCCGCCGTATCGGCGAGCGTTCCGTCGAGATCGAAGAGAATGGTGGGGCGAGACATGACGATCCGTGAGTAAGGCAACCGGCTGGAAGGGCGATCCCGCGCGGGGCATGGCCCTTGGGTTTGTCTCGCATGGGGGGTGCGTGCTGGCAAGCCTCCTTCGGGACGCACCCGGCGCGACACATTTTTCAATCGGCTTCGATCGGCCTTTCAGCCATACTTCTCTCATGAGCGTCCTGACGCGATATCAATTGCGCATGGCCTGGCCCGAGCAGGATGAACCCCTGATCGCGCGGCTCAAGGTCGCCTGCTGGCGCGAAGCCTATCCGGGCATCCTTCCACAACCCATTCTCGACGGGCTCGATGTCGGCCGTTCGACAGCCGAGTGGACGCGCGCGCTTCAGACCGGCATCGCCTGGCTCGCGGAGCAGGCGGGCATGCCGGTCGGCTTCGCGCATGCAAGGGCGGATGAGGTGACGACGCTTTATGTGCGGCAGGCGGATTGGGGCCAGGGGGTCGGCCGCGAGCTGCTGCATCGCGCATTCGACGAGGTCGCGTGTCTCGGCCATGCGCAGGCGCATCTCTGGGTTCTGGAAGAGAATGCGCCGGCCCGCCGCTTCTACGAGCATATGAACGGGCGGCTGACCGCGCGCCGGCCCGTCGGCTATGCGCGTTATCCGCGCCTCATGGAAGTGCGCTACGACTTTGCGCTCGACTGATCAGTCCGCCGCCCGGGCGCGCTCGTCCATCCACGACCCCATGCCCTCGATCGTCGCGCGATAGCAGGAAAGCGCATTGCCGATGACATTGTACTGCCAGGATCTGCGGCGCGGCGCATAGTCCTCGCGGATTTCGTCGAGATAGGCCCGAGCCTCGGGCGCGTCGAGCCCGCCCTCGAAGCGCAGCCAGCGCTCGAGCAGCGAGGCGCGGAGCGCCTGCGCCGGGTTCGGCTTGTGGCGCGCGGAGCGGAATTCGATGACCGCGCCGGTGAGGCGGGCGTGCGGCGCGAGCTGGTCTTCGAGACCCCAGAACATGATGCCGCGGCGCGACGGCCGTTTCGATCCCCACATGGCGTTGACCGTGGCGGGATCGAGCGCGTCCTCGCCCCACCAATGGGCCGCGCGGGCGAATTCGGGGCCCGCGGGATTGGAAAAGCAGAGGTGGATGAGTTCGCCATCGCCCGCCGGTCCCGAATGCCAGTCGATGAAGGCGACGCGCCGCGCCTGTGCGAGATCGCGCTTCACGATGTCGTGGAGCGTGACATTCGACCATTCGGGCGCAAGGCCGCCATAGTGATAGCCGTCGGGATGCGTGTATTGGCCGCGGCTCACCGCATCCTCGAGCGACCATTGCCCGTGCTTGCCGATGAAACGCGCCCCGGCCACGAGCATTCTCTGGATCGATGCCGGGTCGAGCGATCTTGGGCAGAGAAACCGGTGAATCTCCTCGTAAAGCGGGTTTTCCGGGTGGGGCTCGCCGTGGTCGAGAAAGTTGCGGTTGAGATCGACATTGTTCTCGGTTCCGCGCAGGCCCCAGGCGAAGCCGAAAGGATTGACCGCATGAACGAGGAGCGCCGCCGCCCCATGCGGCAGGTCGTGCGGCCCGCAGCTTGCGATCCAGGCGAGCTGCGCCGCCGATCCCGCGAAGCCTTCAGTGCCATGGGTGCCGCATATGTTCAGCAGAACCGTGTCGGCGTCCTCCGGGCCGAACCAGGCCGTATCGAGGAAAAGCCTTGTGCCGCCGGGCCCTTTCGCCATCGGGTTTTCATATGCGACGAGCCGCGCGCCCGCCATCGCCGCGGCTTCGAGAAAGCGGGCCCGGGCTTCGTCATAGGTCTCGGAAAAGAATTTTCCGGCATCCATGGAATTCGCGGCCCTCGGGAAATGACCGGCCTCTGGCGGCCGCCTCTTTTCGCATATCGCGGCGAGTGGTAACTAGGAGGAAGGCTGTTCCAGCCTTAAACATCAGTTTGGGCCAGACACCTGTCTCAGCGCAAGAAGTCTGCCAAGGAGTGCTTTCCCATGAAGCTTGCCGCGCGACTGAAAGACCAGAGTCTCCTGAAAACGCTTTGCTACATTGATGGGCAATGGGTGGGCGAGGGCGCGCCGCAGATCAAGGTCACGGATCCTTCGAGTGACGAGGTGATCGCGACCGTTCCCTCGCTCGGCGCGAAGGAAACGCGCGCCGCCATCGAGGCGGCCGAGCGGGCGCAGAAGGAATGGGCCCGCCGTCCCGCGAAGGAGCGCGGCGCCATATTGCGCCGCTGGTTCGATCTGATGATGGCGAACCAGGACGATCTGGGCGCGATCCTGACGGCGGAGCAGGGCAAGCCGCTGGCCGAGGCGAAGGGCGAGATCGCCTATGCCGCGTCCTTCATTGAATTCTATGGCGAGGAGGCGAAGCGCGTTTATGGCGCTATTGTTCCCGCCCCGTCGGCCGACCGCCAGATCGTCGTGCTGAAGCAGCCGATCGGCGTTTGCGCGGCCATCACGCCGTGGAACTTTCCCTCCGCCATGATCACGCGCAAGGCCGGTCCCGCGCTTGCCGCGGGCTGCGCCATGGTGGTGAAGCCCGCGTCGCAGACGCCGCTTTCCGCGCTCGCGCTCGCCGAACTTGGCGAACGGGCGGGACTTCCCAAGGGCATCTTCAGCGTCATCACCGGCAAGGCCGGCGAGATCGGTACCGAGATGACGACGAGCCACATCGTCCGCAAGATCACCTTCACCGGCTCGACCGAGATCGGCAAGAAGCTCATGGAGCAGGCCGCATCGACGGTGAAGAAGGTTTCGCTGGAGCTTGGCGGCAATGCGCCCTTCATCGTTTTCGACGATGCCGATGTCGACGCGGCGGTCGAGGGCGCGGTCGGGTCCAAATACCGCAACACGGGCCAGACCTGCATCTGCACCAATCGCTTCCTCGTGCAGGAAGGGGTTTACGATGCCTTCGTCTCGAAGCTCGCGGCGAAGGTCAAGGGCATGAAGCAGGGCAACGGCTTTGAGGAAGGCGTGACGCAGGGCCCGCTCATCGACATGGCCGCGGTCGAGAAGGCCGAGGAGCATGTGGCCGATGCGGTGGCGAAGGGCGGGCGCGTGGTTATCGGCGGCAGGCGCAGCGCGCTCGGCCATTCCTTCTACGAGCCGACGGTCATCGCGGATGCGAAGCCCGATATGAAGCTCGCGCATGAGGAAACCTTCGGCCCAGTGGCACCGATCTTCCGCTTCAGGACGGAGGAGGAGGCGATCGCGCTCGCCAATGACACGCCTTTCGGCCTTGCCTCCTATTTCTATTCGCGCGACATCGGCCGCGTGTGGCGCGTTGCGCAGGCGCTCGAGGCGGGGCTCGTCGGCGTCAATGCCGGCCTCATCTCCACCGAGGTCGCGCCGTTCGGGGGCTACAAGGAATCCGGCATCGGCCGCGAAGGCGGGCCGTGGGGCATCGAGGAATTCCTTGAAGTGAAATATGTCGCCATGGCGGGGCTTTGAAGACGTGACACCTGTTGAACAGAAGAAGGCGGCGGCCGTCCGTGCGCTCGATTTCGTCGAAGATGGAATGAAACTCGGGATCGGCACGGGCTCCACGGCGGAGGAATTCGTCCGCGTACTGGCCGAAAGGGTGCGACAGGGGCTCTCGGTGATTGGCGTGCCGACCTCGGAGCGCACGGCAAAGCTCGCCAGGGAACTCGGCGTTCCGCTCACCAATCTCGACGATACGCCGCATCTCGATCTCACCATCGACGGCGCCGACGAATTCGACGGCGCTCTCCGGCTCATCAAGGGCGGGGGCGGCGCGCTGCTGCGCGAGAAGATCGTGGCAACGGCCTCCGACCGCATGATCGTGATCGCCGATGCCTCGAAGCGCGTTGCGACGCTCGGCGCTTTTCCGCTGCCGATAGAGGTCATTCCCTTCGGTGCCGTGGCGACATCGCGTCGCATCGCGGAGGTCGCCAGCGCCCATGATTGCCACGGGCGGATCGTTCGCCGCACGGACAGCTACGGCGTGCCGTTCTTCACCGATTCCAACAACTTCATCTTCGATTGCGCCTTCGGCTCCATTCCGGACCCTGACGGTCTTGCCCGCGAACTGAACCTCATTCCCGGCGTCGTCGAGACCGGGTTGTTCATAGGCATCGCCACGGCGGCCCTTGTAGGAACCGCATCCGGTGTCGATATGATAGAAGCCGGATAAATTGCGGAGCGCCTCATGACGCGGAAATATGACTACGACCTCTTTGTGATCGGCGCCGGTTCGGGCGGCGTGCGGGCGAGCCGCATCGCCGCGAATTACGGCGCGAAGGTCGCGGTCGCGGAGGAATATCGCGTCGGAGGAACCTGCGTCATTCGCGGCTGCGTGCCGAAGAAGCTCTTCGTCTATGCGAGCCATTTTTCCGAAGAGTTCGAGGACGCGGCCGGCTATGGCTGGACGGTCGGGCCCGCCAGCTTCGACTGGAAGACGCTGATCGCCAACAAGGACAAGGAAATAGATCGCCTGAACGGCATCTATATCCGCAATCTCGAACGCTCCGGCGTCGAGATCATCGCCTCGCGCGCCGTGCTGAAGGATGCGCACACGGTGCATCTCGTCGGCGAGCGGCGCGATGTGACGGCGGACAAGATCCTCGTCGCCACGGGCGCGACGCCTTTCAAGCCGCATACCGTGCCCGGCATCGAGCATGCCATCACCTCGAACGAGGCCTTCCATCTGGAAGAGCTTCCCCGGCGCATGATCATCGTCGGCGGCGGCTATATCGCGGTCGAGTTCGCGGGCATCTTTAACGGGCTCGGCGTGGAGACGATGCTCACCTACCGGCAGGACAAGATCCTGCGCGGCTTCGACGAGGATATTCGCGACGGCCTGATGGCCGAGATACGCAAGAAGGGCGTCGATCTGCGCACGCATACGGACATCGCCGCGATCGAGCGCAGGGGCGGAAAATATCTGGCGACCATGCGCGACGGCGCCGTCGTCGAAACCGATCTCATCATGTATGCCACCGGCCGTGTGCCGAATTCGGAGGGGCTCGGCCTCGAGGAAGCGGGCGTCCGGATGAAGAAGAACGGCGCGGTCGAGGTCGATGCGCTTTCGCAGACGAGCGTGCCCAACATCTATGCGGTGGGCGACGTTACTGACCGCGTCGCGCTGACGCCCATTGCCATACGCGAAGGCCATGCTTTCGCCGAGACGGTCTTCAACGGCAATCCGACCGCGGTCGATCATTCGATCATCCCGACGGCCGTTTTCTCCCAGCCCGAGATCGGCACGGTGGGGCTCACCGAGCATGAGGCGCGGGAGCGCTTCGAGGCCGTCGATATCTACAAGACGAGCTTCCGCCCGATGAAGCACACCATGACCGGCCGCGACGAGAAGACCTTCATGAAGCTCATCGTGGATGCGCGGACGGACCGCGTGCTTGGCGTTCACATGATGGGGCCGGGCTCGGGCGAGCTTGTCCAGACGGTCGGCATCGCGGTGACGCTGGGCGCTACCAAGAAGCAGTTCGACGCCACTGTGGCCGTCCACCCGACGGCTGCCGAGGAGCTGGTGACGCTCCGGGAAAAATGGCAGCCCCCCGCCGCCAAGGCCGCGGATTAACTCCGTTTCGCGCTGTTTCGAGGCGCATCAAGGGGTTAGACTTCCATTTAGAGGCCTTGTGGCCTATAAACCGCGGCTCCATATGGAGAGCGGTCGACGCGCCGGGCGAAAGGGGCCGGGTGCGCGTTCTTGCGTTTCGGAGTGACGAACATGGCGGAAAACTGGTCACCGGATAGCTGGCGGTCGAAACCGGCCAAGCATCTGCCCGTTTACCCGGACGAGGCGGCCCTGAAGGCCGTCGAGGGCCGGCTGCGCTCTTATCCGCCGCTCGTTTTTGCAGGCGAGGCGAGAAAGCTGAAGCGCGAACTGGCAGAGGTCTGCGAAGGCCGTGCTTTTCTGCTCCAGGGCGGCGATTGCGCCGAGAGCTTCGCCGAATTCTCCGCCGACAATATTCGCGACACCTTCCGTGTGCTGCTGCAGATGGCTGTGGCGCTGACTTTTGCCGCCTCGTCGCCCGTGGTGAAGGTCGGCCGCATCGCCGGCCAGTTCGCCAAGCCGCGCTCCTCGCCGACGGAAACCATCGGCGATGTGACGCTGCCGTCCTATCTCGGCGACAATATCAACGGCATCGAGTTCACCTCCGAGGCGCGTGTGCCCGACCCGGAGCGGCTGCTTCGCGCCTATTCGCAGTCGGCTTCGACGCTGAACCTCCTCCGCGCCTTCGCGAAGGGCGGCTATGCCGATCTCGAATTCGTGCATCGCTGGAATCTGGGCTTCGTCTCGGACAGCCCCGAAGGCGCGCGCTATGAGGAACTGGCGAACCGCATCACCGAGGCGCTCGACTTCATGCGCGCCTGCGGCATCGACAGCGCGAGCCAGCCGCAGCTTCACACGACCGATTTCTACACGAGCCATGAGGCGCTGCTGCTCGGCTACGAGCAGGCCATGACGCGCGTCGATTCGACCACGGGCGATTGGTACGACACCTCCGCGCACATGCTCTGGATCGGCGACCGCACGCGCCAGCCGGATCACGCGCATGTCGAGTTCCTGCGCGGCGTGAAGAACCCGGTCGGCCTCAAATGCGGCCCCTCGCTCGAGCCCGACGAACTCATCCGGCTGACGGACATTCTCAACCCGAAGAACGAGCCGGGGCGTCTCACGCTCATCTGCCGTTTCGGCGCGGATAATGTCGAAAAGCACCTGCCGGCGCTCATTCGCGCGATCACACGCGAGGGCAAGAAGGTCGTCTGGTCCTGCGATCCCATGCATGGCAACACGATCAAGGCGTCGAACGGCTACAAGACCCGGCCGGTCGATCGCGTTCTCGCGGAAGTGCAGGCCTTCATGGCGGTTCATAGCGCCGAGGGCACGCATGCGGGCGGCGTCCATTTCGAGATGACGGGACAGAACGTCACCGAATGTCTGGGCGGCGCGCAGGCGATCACCGAGACAGATCTCGGCGACCGCTACCACACCCATTGCGATCCGCGCCTCAATGCGAGCCAGTCGCTCGAGCTTGCCTTCCTCATCGCGGAAGGGCTGAAGCGCGAGCGCATTTCGGCGCGCAAGAAGCAGCTTGCCGCCGTCGGCGCGAAGTAACCGGCGCCTCAGGGCGCGAAATGAAAAGGCCCGGTGGAAACGCCGGGCCTTTCGATTTTCAGCCCACCTTGATGAGCCGCCGCCCGAGATTTTCGCCCTCGAAGAGGCCGATGAAGGCGGCGGCGGAATTCTCGAGCCCCTCGGAAACATCCTCCGTATAGGTGAGCTTTCCCTCGTGGATCCAGCCCGCCATCTCGGCCTGCGCGTCGCGGAAGCCCTTGAAATAATCGAAAACCACGAGCCCTTCCATCCTGAGGCGGTGGGTGATGAAGCGCGTGACGTTGCGGATGCCGACGGGCTCGGCGCGGTTATACTCCGCGACCTGCCCCGAAACGACGATGCGGCCATGCTCCTTCATGTTGAGGATGGCCGCGTCGAGCGTCTCCGCGCCCACATTGTCGAAATAGATATCGACGCCAGAGGGGCACGCCTCGCGGATGGCCTCCGTCAGATTTGTCGTGCCGCGATAATTGATGGTGCCATCGAAGCCGAGGCCGCTCACATAGTCGCATTTGGCGGCGGAGCCCGCGATGCCGATGACTGTGCAACCCTTCATGCGCGCGATCTGCCCGGCGGTGGCGCCGACGGGCCCCGCGGCCGATGAGACGAGCACCGTGTCGCCCGCCCTGGGCTTGCCGAGGTCGAGCAGGCCGAAATAGGCGGTGAGACCCGGAATGCCGAGAACGCCGATTGCCGCCGTTGGCCGGAGCCTGCCGTGATAAAGTGCGGGATCGAGCTTCTGGATGCCGCGCCCGTTGGAAAGCGCATGGCTCACCCAGCCGAAGCCGCCGGTCACGCGGTCGCCGGGCCTGAACTTCTCGTTGTTGGAAATCTCGACGACGCCGACCATGGCGCTGTCGATGGTCTCGCCAAGGGGAAGCGCCGCCGCGTAGCTCGCGCCGGAAAGCCGCGAGCGCATGCCCGGATCGACGGAATGAAACTCCGTGCGGATCAGAAGTTCGTGCTCGCCCGGATCGGGGAGAGTGAAATCCTCCAGCCGGAAGTTTTCGAGCCTCGGCTTTCCTTCCGGGCGCGAAGCGAGCACCCAGCGGCGCGCATTGGTCGGCATGTCTCTCCCCCCGTTCTATGTGGCCGTCATGCCCCGCGCGGAACGGGGCATGACGGGTGCTGATCTCAGATCGCCTTGTCCGGCCCGATCTTCACCAGCATCTTGCCGGTATTGGCGCCGGTAAAGAGGTTCATGAACGCCTTGGGCGCGTTCTCGATGCCGTTCTCGACCGTCTCCTGCCACTTCATCTTGCCGGCCTTGATGAGCTCGCCCATCTCCTTATAGAAGGCAGGCAGAAGGTCGAAATGATTGGAGACGATGAAGCCCTGGAGCTTCAGGCTCTTGCCGACGGCCTGAATGATGTTCGACGGGCCGGGGCGCGGCGCGGTGTCGTTGTACTGCTCGATCATGCCGCAAAGCGCGAGGCGGCCGAAGGGCCGCATGTGGTTGATCGCCGCTTCGAGATGCGCGCCGCCGACATTCTCGAAATAGACGTCGATGCCCTTCGGAAAGGCCGCGCCGACCGCCTTGTCGAGATCGCCGCAGGTCTTGTAGTTGATCGCCTTGTCGATGCCGGCCACCTCTTCGAGCCAGCGGCACTTCTCATCCGATCCGGCCGAGCCGACCACATAGCAGCCATGCGCCTTGGCAAGCTGGCAGACGACGGAACCGACCGCGCCCGACGCTGCCGACACAAACACATTGTCGCCATCCTTGAGTTCGCCGATCCGCATGAGGCCCGCATAGGCCGTCATGCCCGGCATGCCGAGCACGCCCAGATAGGCTTCGATGGGGCCAAGCGCGGGATCGACCTTCTGGAACGCCTCCGCCTTCGCGACCTCATATTCGCGCCAGCCGAACATGCTCTGGACATAGTCGCCGACATTGAGTCCGGCCGACTTCGAGGCCACGACCTGGCCGATGGCGCCGCCCTGCAACGCCTCGCCGATCTGGAAGGGAGGCACGTAGCTCTCCCGGTCCATCATGCGCCCGCGCATATAGGGATCGACGGACATCCAGATGTTGCGGACGAGCACTTCGCCGTCGGACGGTTGCGCGACGTCGCGCGTGGCCAGCTCGAAATTGGCCGCCGTCGGCATGCCGACCGGGCGCGACTTCAGGCGGATTTCCCTGGATTGGATGTTGGACATGGTTTTTCTCTCCTGAAAATTATCGTTGGAGAGAGTAAACACACTTTCCGCAGCGTCTGGAAGGTCAGTCGCGAACAGCCCCTGTTCACGACTTCCAGCCGCCGCCAAGGGCGATGAAGAGATCGACGGCCGCGGTGAACTGGTTGAGGCGCGCCTGGGCCTGCGCGTCGCGCGCCGAGAGCCAGCTTCTCTGGGCATCGAGCACGGAGAGGAAGTCCGTCGCCCCGGCCTTGTAGCTCGCCTGTGCGAGATCGTAGGCTTTGCGCGCTTCGCTGGCGGCCACGGCGAGCGATGCCTGCCGCCTTTCATTGGCATCCGCCGCCGACAGCGCGTCTTCCACCTCGCCGAACGAGGTGAGCACGGTCTTGCGGTAGCTCGCGGCGAGTTCCGCCTTGCGGGCCTTGGCTGATTCCAGATTGCCTTCGAGCGTGCCGCCCGAAAAGATCGGCGCGAGAAGCGAGGCGGCAAGCGATGAGCCAGAGGTGGAGCCGGCGCCGGCGAGCCAGTCGATGCCTTTTGAGGCCGAAAGATTGAGGCTGGGGAAGAAAGCCGCGCGCGCAGCGCCGATATCGGCATTGGCGGCCTGCAACTGCGCCTCCGCGCGGCGAATGTCGGGCCTGCGCTCGAGGAGTGTCGAGGGCTGCCCCGGCGCGATCGCCGGAAGGATGAGAGCGCTCGTGTCCGCCGTTCTGACGCCGAAACCCTCCGGCGCGTGGCCGAGCAGGATGGCGAGCGCATGTTCATTAGCCGCGAGCTGGGATTCGAGCGGCGGTATGCCCGCCTCGATGGTGGCAAGCGTGTTGCGCTGCTGCGCGAGGTCGAGCGCGGAGGCCGTGCCGTATTTGTAACGCGCCTCGACGAGCCGCAGCGTTTCCTGCGCGGCGGCGAGCGATTGCCGGGCGATGGCGATCCGGTCGCGCAGGCTCAGAATGTTGAAATAGGTCGTGGCGACCGAGGACTGGACGAGAAGGGCCGTCGCATCGCGGTCGAAGATGCTGGCCCGCAGCGCCGCCTCGCTCGATGCACTCTGGGCGCGATAGCTCCCCCAGAGATCGACGGCATAGCTGACCGAGACGGAGCCGGAGGCGCTTTTCGTCGTGCCGTTGCCCCGCGCTCCGCCCTTGTCGAGCGAGGCGCTGCCGCTCGCATCGACCTGCGGCAGGAGCGATGCGTTCGTCGCGCGCAACTGTCCCTGCGCCTGTTCGATGCGGTGAAGGGCAGCGGCGATGTCGAGATTGTTGGCCAGCGCCGCGTTCATCAGCGCCTGGAGTTCCTCGTCGTTGAAGCTCCGCCACCACTCCGCGCTGATCTCCGCGCTCGCGCCCTTTGCCTGCGGCCCGGTGAAGGCCGAAGGCACGCCTGCATCCGGGCGCTCATAGTCCGGCACCAGCGAACAGGCGCCGAGCATGAGCAGAAGGGTGAAGGCGGCAAGCGGGCGCCGGGCTTTCAGCATCTCGGTTGGTCCTTATTCGGTGGACAGCGCGATCACGGGATCGAGCGATGCCGCCTTTCGCGCCGGCAGATAGCCGAAGAGAAGGCCGGTGGCGAAGGCACAGGAAAATGCCAGCAATGGCGGGGTGAGGGAATAGGCGACGGGCATTCCGAACCTCTCGGTGATGGCCGCCGTCGCGAGCCCGCCGATGACACCGATGACGCCGCCGACACCGCAGACGACGAGCGCCTCGGTGTTGAACTGCAGCATGATGTCCAGTTGGCGCGCGCCCGTGGCCATGCGTATGCCGATCTCGCGCGTCCGCTCGGTGACGCTGACGAGCATGATGTTCATGACGCCGATGCCGCCGACAATGAGCGAGATGGCGGCGACGGAACCGAGCAGGATGGTGAGCGTGTTCTGCGTCGCCTCGGCCGTTTCGAGGATCGAGGCGGTGTTGCGAACCTGAAAATCCTGCGTCCGGTGGCGCGAGATGAGGAGCGAGGTGATCTTCGCTTCCGTCTCGTCGATTGTGTTCGCGTCGATCGCCTTGACCGAGACGGTCGAGACGTAGCGCTTGCCGAAGAGGCGCATATAGCCCGTGGAGAGCGGCACGAAGGCGACGTCGTCCTGATCGCTGCCGAAGCTCGACGCGCCCTTGGTGTCCATGACGCCGATGACCTCGAAGGGTACGTTCTGCACCAGTATGTATTTGCCGACCGGGCTCTCCCCATCGGGGAAGAGATTGTTCACGATGGTCTGACCGAGCACGATCACGGGCGCATAGCCCTCGAGATCGGCGTGGGTGAAGAAGCCGCCGCGCGCAAGGCTCCAGTCGCGCACGATGGGATAGGCGGGCCATGTGCCCGTCACCTGCGTGCGATAGTCGATATTGCCATATCGCACGGTCACGGCGGTGGTGCGCTCCGGCACCGCGGCCTCGACATTGGGAAGCGCGCTGATGGCGGCGGCATCGTCCGGGATCAGCGTGGCGATGTCGCCGGTTGGCCTCATGCCAGGCGCGCCGGGACGAACCATGAGAAGGTTCGTGCCCATGGCCGAGATGCGGTCCATGACGTTCTGTTTCGAGCCGTTGCCGATGGCGAGCATGGCGACCACCGCGCCGACGCCGATGATGACGCCGAGAAGCGTGAGCGCCGTGCGGAAGATGTTGGTCCTGAGCGAGCGGAAGGCCATGCGCACCGCCTCGCCGAAATCGCCGCGAAAGAAAGAACCGGCCCCGGGCGCCGCCGCAATGGAGGGGCGGGAATGTTCCTCGGGCTTTTCGAGCTGGCGGTCCTCGACCACGCGGCCGTCGCTGAGCCTGATGAGGCGCCGGGCATGCTGTGCGACCGTCGCATCATGGGTGATGAGGATGACCGTCCGCCCCTCCTGATTGAGCTGCGCGAGCAGCGCCAGAACTTCCGTGCCGCTCTGGCTGTCGAGCGCGCCGGTCGGCTCGTCGGCGAGAATGACAGCGGCGTCGTTCATCAGCGCGCGGGCGATCGACACGCGCTGCTGCTGGCCGCCCGAGAGCTGCGTCGGCCGGTGCTCGCTCCGGTCGCCGAGGCCGAGCCGGCCGAGCAGCGCACGCGCGCGGGAGACGCGCTCGCCATGGGACTTGCCCGCATAGATGGCCGGCAGCTCGACATTCTCCGTCGCCGTCATGTTCGGAAGGAGATTGTAGCGCTGGAAGATGAAGCCGAACGTGTCGCGCCGCAACGCTGCGAGCTCGTCCGATGAAAGCGTCGCCACATCGACGCCATTCACGAGATAGGCGCCGCTCGACGGCCGGTCGAGACAGCCGATGATGTTCATGAGCGTCGATTTGCCCGAGCCGGACTGGCCCATGATGGCGACGAATTCGCCCGCCTCGATCGTGAGCAGAACATCGTCGAGCGCGCGCACTTCCGTCTCGCCGGTCCGGTAGACCTTGGCGACGTCCTTGACCTCGATCAGCGGTTTCGATGCGGGCGCGATCATAGCACGGGCGGCCTTCTGCTGCCGCCGCCGCTGCTGCCACTCCGCTGCGCGGTCGCAGGGCCCTCGGTGCCGGTGACGACGACATCGCCCACCTCGAGGCCGGAGAGCACCTGCGCTGAGATGCGGTTCGAGAGTCCGACCTTCACCGTTCTCGGCTCGAAGCTCTTTCCGTTCTGAACGAGAACGCGATATTCGCCGCTGTCGCCGCCTTTCGCGGGCCGGAGCGCCGGCACCGGAACGAGCGGCACGTTCTGCGCGCTTCCGAGCACGAAGAACACCTGGGCCGTCATGCTCGTCATCAGCAGCTTGTCGGAATTGTCCACGTCGATGAGCGCGTCATAGAGAATGACGTCATTCACCGTTTCGGGCGTCGGCAGGATCTGGCGCAGCGTCGCGTGCCATTTGTGATCCGGCATGCCGAGCGTGGTGAAGTAGACCGGCATGCCCGGCTTGAGCTTGCCGACATCGGCTTCCGCCACTTGCGCCTTGACCGTCATGGTCGAGAGGTCGGCGATCTGCACGATGACGGGGGCGGACTGTTTGTTGTTCAGCGTCTGCCCCTGCAGCGTCGTCTGCGAAACGACGGTGCCTGTCATCGGCGCGTAAATCTTGCAATAGCCGAGATTGGCCTCGTCGCCCGCCAGCGTCGATTGCGCCATGTCGACCTGCGCCTTGAGCGCGGCGATGGCGGCCTTGAACTGCTTGACCTGCGCGGCGCTCGTATCGGCCACATCCTTGCTGACGGCGTCGATCTTGAGGAGCGCCTGATTGCGCCGGTTCTGGATTTCGGCGAGAGCGAGCTGCGCTTCCTGTCCGGCGATCTGCGCTTCGAGGTCGCGGAGCTTCGCCTTGTCGGCATTGACGGTCGCCTCATAGACGGTCGGGTCGACCTCGGCGAGCAACTCGCCCTTCTCGACCGTGTCGCCGATATTCACATGGACGGTCTGCAGGACGCCGGAGACCTGCGCGCCGACATCGACATAGTTCTTCGGCTGCAGCGAGCCGAGCGCCGTGACCGTCTGCTCGATGTCGCCGACCGTGACGCTTTCGGTCTTGTATCTGGGCTGCCCGTCGGCGCTGCTCTGGAGGTACCAGAAACCGAGCACGGCGAGGGCCGCGATCGCGGCCGCTATCGCGCGGCGGCGCCCCGGCGACAGGTTACGATATGAGGCAGGGAGAAGGTTCCAGAGTCTGGTCCTGCTTGCTTCAAGGTTCATGGGGCCGCGTCTCGCTTTCTCGCCGGTCGTAATGCCATTCAAACGCCGCTCTCCGGAATCTCCGTCGGCCGGCCTGCGAGAGGGGGCGGGGCAGCGGGCCCGCCCCCTTTGCGGTTCAGCTCACCCTGACCATGCGCTTGCCGATATTCTCGCCGGCGAGAAGGCCGATGAGCGCCTGCGGCGTGTTTTCAAGGCCGCTCAGAATGTCTTCCCGAACCTTGATCTTGCCTTGCGCGACCCAGCTCTGAAGATCGGCCAGCGCCTGTTCGCGGCGGTCGTTGAAATCGGTGAGGATGAAGCCCTGCATGGTGAGGCGCTTCACCACGATGAGGCCAGGAATGCCGCGCGGCCCATGGGCGGGCGCCGCGCCGTCATATTGCGAGACGGCGCCGCAGCAGGCGATGCGGCCGTAATTGTTCATGCCGAAGAGGCAGGCTTCGAGAATGTCGCCGCCGACATTGTCGAAATAGACGTCGATGCCCTTGGGCGCGGCGGCGCGGAGCGCCTTGCCCACCGCTTCCTTCTTGTAGTTGATGGCATGGTCGAAGCCGAGTTCGCTGACGAGAAGCTGGCATTTCGCGTCGCCACCCGCGATGCCGATGACCGTGCATCCCTTGAGCTTGGCGATCTGGCCGACGATCGAGCCGACCGAACCTGCCGCCGCCGAGACGACCACCGTGTCGCCGGCCTTGGGCCGCCCCACATCGAGGAGCCCGTGATAGGCGGTGAGGCCCGCAATGCCGTAAACGCTGAGGAGGTGGCTCATCGGCTCCATTTTCGGAAGCTTCTGGGCCGACTGGGCGGGAAGGGCGGCATAGTCCTGCCAGCCCGTATCCGAGAAGACGAGATCGCCCGGCTCGAAGCCCGGCGCCTTCGATTCGACGACCTCGGAGATGGAGCCCCCGGCCATGACGGTTCCGGCCTCGACGGCAGAGCGATAGGTCGCGCCCTGCATCCAGGCCCGGTTCGCTGCGTCGAGCGAGATGAGCTTCACCCGTACGAGGATTTCACCTTCCTTCGGGGTCGGAATCCGGGCTTCCGACAGTCTGAAATGCGAGGGCGAGAGTTTGCCCTTCGGAATCTCGGCCAGCAGGATCTGCCTGTTCACGCCCGTGCCCATGTCTTACCTCCGCGCCCCTCGGGGCCTGATGATTGCCATTGGCACGACCTTATCCGCATTGGAGCGGCGACGCATCTACCCCGGAATCGGGCCGGCTCGGGCCGCTGCTATTGTTCGGGGAGCGGCCAAAGGATAGAAACCCGGTAGTTGAAATCAGGAGCGCGCTCCCGGCACCCGTCCCATCGGACACACCTTTCCCCAGGCAAAATGACCGACAAACTCCGCATCGCGCTGGCCCAGCTCAATCCCACGGTGGGCGACATCGCCGGCAATCTCGGCAAGGCCATCGAGGCAAGGCGCGTCGCGGCGCTTGAAGGGGCCGATCTCGTCGTCTTCAGCGAGCTGTTCCTCACGGGCTATCCGCCCGAAGACCTCGTCCTGAAGCCTTCCTTTCAGCGCGCAGCGATGGCGGCGGCCACGGACCTTGCCCGGCAGACGGCGGATGGCGGCCCGGCGGTTCTCATCGGCACGCCATGGGTCGAGGACGGCGGGCTTTACAATGCGGTCCTCTATCTCGATGAAGGCGCAATCAAGGGGCATCGCTTCAAGGTGCATCTGCCGAATTATGGCGTCTTCGACGAGCCGCGCACCTTCGTGCCGGGGCCGATGCCCGGTCCGCTCAACATTCGCGGCGTGCGCATCGGCGTACCCATCTGCGAGGACATCTGGTCGTCCGACGTCGTGGAATGTCTTCAGGAGACGGGCGCCGAACTCCTGCTGGTGCCGAACGGCTCGCCCTATGATGCGGGCAAGTTCGATGTCCGCATCGAGCGCGTCGCCTCGCGCATCGGCGAATGCGGCCTGCCGCTCGCCTATGTGAACCAGATGGGCGGGCAGGACGAGCTTGTCTTCGACGGCGCGTCCTTCGTCATCAATACCGATCTCAAGGTCGCCGTTCAGATGCCCGCCTGGGAGGAGCGCATTACCGTCACCGATTGGCACCGCGCCGGCAATGGCTGGGTGTGCGACGAGGGTGAAAAGGCGGCGGTCGAGGAAGATCTGGAATCGATCTATCTCGCCCTGGTGCAGGGCCTTCGCGACTATGTACGCAAGAACCGTTTTCCGGGCGTGGTGCTCGGGCTTTCGGGTGGCATCGATTCAGCGCTCGTCGCCGCGATCGCGGCGGATGCGCTCGGGCCCGAGAAGGTCCATTGCATCATGCTGCCCTATCGCTACACCACGCCGGAGAGCATCAAGGACGCGGCCGACTGCGCGAAACTGCTCGGCGTGCGCTACGACGTGGTGGCGATCGAGGAGCCGGTCCAGAAGTTCACCGAGGCGCTCGCCCCGATCTTCGAGGGCCGTCAGGCCGATACGACGGAGGAAAACCTCCAGTCGCGCGCGCGCGGCGTGATCCTGATGGCGGTGTCGAACAAGATGGGCTCGATGCTGCTCACCACCGGCAACAAGTCGGAAGTCTCGGCGGGCTATGCGACGCTTTATGGCGACATGAATGGTGGCTTCAATCCGATCAAGGACCTTTACAAGATGAAGGTCTTTGCGCTGGCGCGCTGGCGCAACGAGCACCGGCCGAAGAACTGCCTCGGCCCCGTGGGCCGCGTCATTCCCGAGGACATCATCACGCGCCCGCCCTCAGCCGAACTCCGTCCCGACCAGAAGGACGAGGATTCGTTGCCGCCCTACGCTGAACTCGATGCCATTCTCGAATGCCTCGTCGAGAAGGAAATGGCGATCCGCGATATCGTCGCGCTCGGCCATGACCGCGCGGTGGTGAAGCGCGTGGAGCATCTTCTCTATATTTCCGAGTACAAGCGCCGGCAGGCGGCTCCCGGCGTCAAGATCACCTCGCGCAATTTCGGCCGCGACCGGCGCTATCCGATCGTCAACGGGTTCCGCGATGCCGATTGATGTGGCAGGCCGCGCTCGCCCACGCCGCCGGCCGCTGGGCGGGCGTGCTGAAACCGGAGTGATGTTCGATGTCTGATCGCGTCGTCGTCCGCTTCGCGCCGAGCCCCACAGGCAGGCTCCATCTCGGCAATGTCCGCGCCGCGCTCTTCAACTATCTTTTTGCGAGGAAGGCGGGCGGGAAATTCATGCTCCGCCTCGATGATACGGACACGGAGCGTTCGACGGAGGAATTCGCGCACGGCATCGAAACCGATCTCGCATGGCTCGGGCTTCATCACGACATCTTCGCAAGGCAGTCGGACCGTATCGCTGACTATGAAGCGGCGGCCGAAAGGCTGAAGGCATCCGGCCATCTCTATCCTTGCTACGAGACGGCCGAGGAGCTGGACCGCAAGCGCAAGCGCCAGCTCGCACAGAAGAAGCCGCCCGTTTATGACCGCGCCGCCCTTGCGCTCGGCGAGGAGGAGAGGCGCGCGCTAGAGGCGTCGGGCCGCCGCCCGCATTGGCGCTTCAGGCTCGAGGCGGAGCAGACCGCCTTCGACGATCTCATTCAGGGGTATATCGCCGTCGATGCGAGGTCGCTTTCCGATCCCGTGCTCATCCGCGAGGATGGCCGCTTTCTCTATACGCTGCCAAGCGTCGTCGATGACATCGACTTTGCGGTCAGCCATGTCATTCGCGGCGCCGACCACATCACCAATACGGGCGTGCAGATCCAGATCGCCCGTGCGCTCGGCGCGGTGCCTCCCGCCTATGCGCATTACTCGCTCCTTCAGGGGCCGGATGGTCGTCCGCTCTCCAAGCGCGAGGACGCGGCCTTTTCTCTCGTAGCGCTGCGCGGGGAGGGCTATGAGCCGATGGCGATCAATTCGCTGCTCGCGCGTCTCGGTACCTCGGATGCGGTCGAGCCGCGTCTGACACTCGGCGAGCTTGCGGCGGGTTTCGACATCTCGCATTTCGGCCGCGCCGACATCCGCTTCGATCCCGCCGATCTCGACAAGGTGAATGCCGCGCTCCTTCACATGCTGCCCTATGAGGCGGTGATGGGCCGCCTCGCCTCGGCGAAATGCGATCTGGGCTCCGCCTTCTGGGATGCCGTGAAGCCGAACCTTGTCCGCTTCGCCGATGTGGCGATCTGGGCGCGCGTCGTCGAGGGGCCGGTCGAGCCCGTGATCGAGGACGGGGAGTTTGCCACCGAGGCCGCCGCCATGCTGCCTCCCGAGCCCTGGGGGATGGAGACATGGGGCCTCTGGACGGAGGCCCTGAAGGGTCGGACCGGGCGCAAGGGCAAGGCGCTCTTCATGCCGCTCAGGCTTGCGCTCACCGGGCTCGACCATGGACCGGAACTCAAAAACCTGCTACCTCTGATCGGCCGAAATCGGGCCGAGGCCCGGCTTCGCGGCCTAACCCTTTGACGGGTTTGAGCTTTTTTGCGGTGAAACGAGACATGAGGACAACCGGAATGAATCCGGTTTTCAGGCCAGCGGCGTCGAAACGTCCGGCCATCATTCGGGGTCTCATTATTAGCGGCTGACATCCGTCTGCCGCCGCCGTACAAGCTCGCTTTAATTCCTTGTGAGATACAACGGTCCGGCCGCGGCAGGCGGGGTCGTCCGCGCTATTCGGAACGGTAGCGATGACCAGAGAGCGCCTATACCTCTTCGATACCACGCTGCGCGATGGTGCGCAGACGCAGGGCGTCGACTTCAATGTCGAGGACAAGCGGCTGATCGCCGGACTGCTCGATGAGCTTGGCATCGACTACATCGAGGGCGGCTATCCCGGCGCCAATCCCACCGACACGTCCTTCTTTGGCGACCGGCCGGCCCTCAAGCGCGCCAAATTCACCGCCTTCGGCATGACGAAGCGGGCAGGCCGCAGCGCGGCGAACGATCCGGGGCTCGCGGCCGTGCTCGAGCCCGACACCGACGCCGTCTGTCTGGTCGCCAAGTCGTGGGATTTCCACGTCGCCGTGGCGCTCGGCATCACGAATGAGGAAAATCTCGAATCGATCGCCGACAGCGTCGGCGCGATTGCCGCGAAGCGCCGCGAGCCGATGATCGATTGCGAGCACTTCTTCGATGGCTACAAGGCGAACCCGGCCTATGCGCTCGCCTGTGTGAAGACGGCGCTCGATGCGGGCGCGCGCTGGGCCGTGCTTTGCGACACCAATGGCGGCACGCTGCCGGACGAGGTGGAGCGCATCGTCCGCGAGGTCATTGGGTCAGGCGTGCCGGGCGAAAGGCTCGGCATTCACGCGCATAACGATACGGAGAATGCGGTGGCGAATTCGCTGGCCGCCATCCGTGCGGGCGTCCGCCAGGTGCAGGGCACGCTCAACGGGCTCGGCGAGCGTTGCGGCAACGCCAACATGGTGTCGCTGATCCCGACGCTCCTTCTCAAGAAGGAATATGCCGACCGCTTCGAGATCGGCGTCGGCCGCGACGATCTCAAGCGGCTCACGCATGTCTCGCGCACGCTCGACGAGGTGCTGAACCGCGCGCCGAACCGCTACGCGCCCTATGTGGGCGAGGCGGCCTTCGCCTCCAAGGCGGGCATCCATGTTTCGGCGATCCTCAAGGACCCGAAGACCTATGAGCATGTGCCGCCGGAAAGCGTCGGCAATCAGCGCATCATCGCCGTCTCGGCGCAGGCCGGCCGCTCGAACATCCTCGCCACGCTCGAAGCCGCGGGCATCGAGATCGACCCCAAGGATGCGCGCGTGCAGCGTCTTCTCGACGAGGTGAAGGAGCGCGAGTTTCTGGGCTATTCCTACGATGGCGCAGGCGCCTCGTTCGAGCTGCTTGCGCGGCGCCTTCTCGGTCAGGTGCCGGAATATTTTCTCATCGAATCCTTCCGCGTGCTCGTCGAGCGTCGCTACAACGCGGTGGGCGATCTCGTCACCGTGTCGGAAGCGACTGTGAAGATCAACGTCGACGGCGAGAAGCTGATCTCGGTGGGCGAGGGCAACGGCCCCGTCAATGCGCTCGATCAGGCGCTGCGCAAGGACCTCGGCAAATATTCGCCTTTCATCGATGATCTGCGGCTCGCCGACTTCAAGGTCCGTATCCTGACGAGCGGCACCGAGGCTGTCACCCGCGTGCTCATCGAGAGCATGGACGGTCAGGGCAACCGCTGGTTCACGGTCGGCGTATCACCGAACATCGTGGATGCGTCCTTCCAGGCGCTGCTCGATTCCATCACCTACAAGCTGCTTCGCGACGGCGCGCCCGCGCCTGAAAGGCCCAAGTCGAAATCCTCACGGAAGACCGAAATTCGCGTCTGATCGCGCGGAGCGCATGTCCCGCCCGAAGGTAATCGCGGGCATGCGTGGCGGGTGGAGCGAACGGAACCCTGCATCATGTCCGACAGCCTGCAGTCCGAGACCGATGCCCGGCGCGAGGTGACGCTGGGCATTCTTGCGACCGGCGCGGGCTATGTGATCTGGGGGCTCTCCGTCATCTTCTACAAGCAGCTCGAGCATGTGGTGCCTTTCGAAATCCTCGCGCATCGCACGCTCTGGAGCGTCGGCCTCATCGCGCTCCTGATCTTCGGCTTGCGGCGGAGCGCGCATTTCGCGGAATTGCTGCGCGACCGGCGCAAGCTCGCGACGCTCGCCATGACCGGCTTCATTCTCGGCTCGAACTGGTTTCTCTTCATCTGGGCCGTGAATTCGGGCCGCATTCTCGAAACGAGCCTCGGCTATTTCATCAATCCGCTGATGAGCGTTCTCGCGGGCGTCGTTCTTCTCGGCGAGCGGCTGACGCGCCCGCAGATCCTCGCCATGGCGCTTGCGACCCTCGGCGTCATCTACTTCACCTTTTCGCTCGGTTTCCTGCCGTGGATCTCGATCTATCTCGCTGTGAGTTTCGCGGGCTATGGCTATCTGCGGAAGATCACCCGCGTCGAGGCGCTGGCCGGGCTTTTCATCGAGGTGCTGGCGCTGGCGCCCATTGCCGCCGCCTATCTCTTCTACGTCTCCGCGCATGGCGGTTCAGGCTTCGGCAATGGCGACTGGCTCACAGATCTTCTGCTCGCTGCGACGGGACCGATGACGACCGTGCCGCTGCTGCTCTTCACCTTCGGCGCGCAGCGGATCCGCCTGACGACGCTCGGCCTGCTGCAGTATCTCGTGCCGACCATGTCTTTCGCGATCGCCGTCTGGCTCTATGACGAACCTCTCGGGCAAGGGCAGATGGTGACCTTCGGCCTCATCTGGGCGGGGCTTGCGATCTTCAGCGCCGATACGTGGCGGCGCGAGCGCGAATTGCGCCGTGTTGGTGCCGTAGCCTGACCCGACCCTCAGGGTTCGATCGGCGTCATCCAGTCGGCCGTGATGCCGGCGGGATATTCGAAGCCGAGGCCGGGTGCGAGCCATCCCTTCGGCGAAACGACGGGGAGCTTGCGGCCGCAGAAATACCCGCCCCACCATGAAAGCGTGCTGTTCGAGACGATGCCGCCGTCGCAAAGCGTCATGAGCCCGAAATCCTCATAGGCATCGGCGCCCTCAAAAGCATGCATTCCGGGCAAATCCGGCGCGACGGACGCAACCTCGTCGCTGAGGAGAATGAATTGTGTGTCCGGTGCCGCATCGCGGATGAGCGAGACGCCACGCCGGAAATAGTCGAGACCGAGCAATGGCGATCGCCCGAATATCCGCCAGCTCTTGTAGTCGCCCCGCCTGACATGGACGAAGGCGCGGGGGCCCGGCGGCAAGGAGGCGATGAAGGCGCGCGGCCTCGCAAGATGCGGCTCCGCGAGGCGGAAGGTCGCGTGGTTCGCATAGGCGGCGTTCTGGAAATATCCCTTGTCGATATAGATGAGCCGGTCGAAGAGGCCGTTTCGCCGCTCCACCTCGTCGCCCGCGAGGAGATAGGTTTCTCCCGCCGCCTCGTAGCGCTGCTTCCCTTGCCGGTAGCCGGTGACGACGCGAAGGTCGACGGCCGCGCGGCCGAGCAGGCGCAACAGCCGCTTGAAGTGACGCCGGGACCGCGTATTGCGGATGTTCGTAAGCCGGTAGCGATCCCAGACAAAGCCTGCAAGCAGGTCTTCCATGCCGAGAGTGACGAGCCGGTCGCCTTCCTCGAGCACGCTGTCGAGAAACGCGGCCTGAAAGAGTTGGTTGCCGAGGCGCCCATCTGCGGTGAAGAGGGCGGCCCTGCCGGATCGCATCGAGGTCATAGGGCCGCCTCGATGCGCGGCAGAATATCTTCCACCTTGTCGACCACGGCATAGATGCCGCGAATGTTCGAGCGCGCGAAGCCGGACTTGATGATGTGGTCGAAAAGTTCGACCAGCGGGTCCCAGAAGCCATTGAGATTGGCGAGGATGATCGGCCTGCTGTGCCGGCCGAGTTGCGCCCAGGTCAGCATCTCCACCACTTCCTCCAGCGTGCCGATGCCGCCGGGCAGGGCGACGAAAGCATCCGAGCGCTCGAACATGACGCGCTTTCGGCTGTGCATGCTGTCGGTGACGATGAGTTCGCTCACCGAGCCGAGCTGCACCTCGACCTTCGTCAGGAATTCGGGAATGACGCCAGTCACCCGTCCGCCATCGGCGAGCACGGCCTTGGCGACGGCGCCCATGATGCCGATGCTCGCCCCGCCATAGACAAGCTCAACGCCCTGCCTGGCGAGAATGCTGCCGAACGCGGCCGCCGCCTCCATGAGCGCCGGGTCGTTGCCGGCGCTCGATCCGCAATAGACGCAGACGCTTGCGAGCTTGCCGGTGGAACGCCCGGCCGGGGGAAAAGAGGGCTTCACAGTGGTGCCTTATTTGCAGGGTAGGGGCTAATCTTGCGGTCGCGCCGGTAAAACGTCCCGGCACGGTACGAAATTTACCATGCCTTTTTTCGCGCGATGCGAAAAGGGTTCGGCTGATCAGGGAAGGGGCTGAGGTCGATGCGTAATACCGGATTGCTGGGGGCGGCCATTGCCGTCGTTCTGGCGCTTGTCGTCGGGGGGTACTTCTATTTCTTTCACAAGCGCGGGGAAACACCTCCGGCGCCTGCGGAGCAGACAGAGCAGACCCGGCCGGAGACGGGCGCCGCAGTCGAGGACAAGGCCGTTCCGACATTCGACATCGTTCGCGTCGAACGCGATGGCTCGACGGTCGTGGCCGGCCGTGCGCTGCCCGGCGCCGAGGTCGAGATCAAGGCGAATGGCGCGGTGGTCGGCACCGCGACGGCCGATGCCAATGGCGAATGGGTCGCCGTTCTCGACAAGCCGCTTCAGCCCGGCGACATCGTCATCACGCTCACGGCGCGGAACCCCGACGGCTCCACGCGCGACAGCGTCCAGTCAGTCGCCGTCAATGTGCCCGAGCAGAAGGACAAGCCCGCTCTCGTCGTCATGTCGGAACCCGGCAAGGCGAGCCGCATCCTGCAAGGCCCCGGCGTTCCCTCCGATGCGGGCAATCTCGTCCTCGAGGCCGTTGACTATGACGAGCGCGGCAATCTCATCATTTCGGGCAAGGCCGATCCCGGCGCCTCGATCCGCGTCTATATCGGCGGCAAGCCGGTGGGCGATGCGGTGGCCAATGCGCAGGGCCATTGGGAGCTGAGGCCGTCGGCCACGATCGAGCCCGGACAATATGCGCTCCGCATCGACCAGATCGATCAGGCTGGCAAGGTCGTTGCCCGTGTCGAGCTGCCCTTCGAGCGCGGCGAGCCGAGCAAGGTTCTGGAGGCGCTCAGGAAGGGCCAGGTCGTCATTCAGCCGGGCAACAATCTGTGGAACATCGCCCGCGATCTCTATGGCTCCGGCTTCCGCTACACGGTGATCTACGAGGCCAACAAGGATCAGATCCGCGACCCGGATCTCATCTATCCCGGCCAGGTCTTCACCACGCCGGCCAGGTGACGCAGGCCCCTTGCGGGCTTGCCTTAATCGCCGAAGGCCCTATTTAAAGGGTATCCATCAGGACGCCCCGTCCCGGCAGCATGGCCGGGGCGGGGCGTCTCATTGGCGGCCGGATAGCATGGGGCCGCCCGCATCCAGCTCCGGGAACCTCAAGAATGAGGCATCTGAAGTCATCGGCCGGCGAAGGCGGGGCCCATCCCGTAACCGGCGGAGCTGCGCCTGCGACGCATCGCCAATGGGAAACGCTCCGCACCTTTCTTCCCTATCTCTGGCCCGTGGGAAGGCTCGATCTCAAGGCGCGCGTCGTCATCGCCATGGTGCTGCTGATCGCCTCCAAGGTGGTCACGGTCTACGTTCCCTTCCTCTATCGCGACGCGACCAATCTGCTCTCGCCGAAATCGGCGGCGGGCGCCGTCATCGCCGTGCCGGTCATGCTGATCATCGCCTATGGCGTCGGCCGCATCCTCATGGTGCTGCTCGGCCAGATACGCGACGGCGTTTTCGCCAAGGTGAGCCAGAACGCGGTGCGCGCCCTCGCGCTCAAGACCTTCCGTCATCTCCATGCGCTCTCGCTCCGCTTTCATCTGGAGCGGCGCACAGGCGGGCTCTCGCGCGTCATCGAGCGCGGCACGAAGGCGATCGACCTTCTGCTGCGCTTCTCGCTCTTCAACATCATTCCGACGATCATCGAGCTTGCGCTCGTCGCCGTGATCTTCACATGGGCGTTCAACATCTGGTTCACGCTCGTCACGGCCGTCACCATCCTCGTCTATATCGCCTTCACCTTCACGGTCACGGAGTGGCGCACACGCTTTCATCGCCAGATGAACACGCTCGACACGGAGGCCAACACCAAGGCGATCGACAGCCTCCTCAATTTCGAGACGGTCAAATATTTCGGCAATGAGGAGCACGAGGCCCGTCGCTTCGACCGCTCGATGGAAGGCTATGAGCGCGCCGCGGTGAAGACCACGACCTCGCTCTCGATCCTCAATGCCGGACAGACGGCGATCTTCACCACCGGCCTCACCGCCCTCATGCTCATGGCGGGGCAGGGCGTTGCGGACGGCACCATGACCATCGGCGATTTCGTCATGGTCAATGCCTATCTCATCCAGCTCTATCAGCCGCTCAATCTGCTCGGCACCGTCTACCGCGAAATCCGTCAGGCGCTGATCGACATGGAGACGATGTTCGATCTCCTGGAGATTCCGGGCGAGGTGCGCGACGCGCCCGATGCGCGCCCGCTCGGCGTGCGCGGGGGAGAGATCGTCTTCGAGAACGTCTCCTTCGCCTATGACAAGGATCGCGGCATTCTCGACAATGTCTCGTTCCGCGTGCCAGCCGGGCAAACCCTCGCCATTGTCGGGCCTTCAGGAGCAGGAAAGTCCACCATCTCGCGCATCCTGTTCCGCTTCTACGACATTGCCGCCGGTCGCGTGCTGATCGACGGACAGGACATTCGCGAGGTGACGCAGGCTTCGCTTCGCGCCGCGGTCGGCATGGTTCCGCAGGACACGGTGCTCTTCAACGACACGATCCGCTACAACATCCGCTATGGCCGGCCGGACGCGACGGATGCCGATGTCGCCGCCGCCGCCGAACAGGCCCAGATCGCCGCCTTCATTGCGCGGTTGCCCAAGGGCTACGACACGGCCGTGGGCGAGCGCGGCCTGAAGCTTTCGGGCGGCGAGAAGCAGCGCGTCGCCATCGCCCGGACGATCCTCAAGAATCCTCCGATCCTCATCCTCGACGAGGCGACCTCCGCGCTCGACACGCATACGGAAAAGGAAATCCAGGCGGCGCTGAAGCGCGTTTCGCAGGATCGTACGACGCTCATCATCGCCCATCGTCTTTCGACCGTGATCGACGCCGACGAGATCATCGTTCTCGATCACGGGCGGATCGCGGAGCGCGGCCGCCACGAGGAACTGCTTGCGCTGGATGGCAAATATGCCGCCATGTGGAACAGGCAGCGCGAGGCCGACGCCGCCCGCGAAAAACTCAAGGAGACGCTGGACGACGCCTCTCCGGCCGAGCGGGCTTCCGGCTCCTTCGAGATGGCCGGAAAGGGCTGAACCCGCCCCTCGCTCCCGGCGGCAACCCCGCTTTTTCCTGAATTCCAGAAAAATTCACGACGGTTTTCCGTTCGGAAGGGCGTCATGCTAGAAAGCTCGGCGGTTCCACCGTTTCCGTAAGACGGCCGAACCCACTAGACTGGTGACTTCCCAATTCGATCCGAGACCGGAAAAGGACATATGGACAGCCTGACCTCGATACTGGTGCCCATTCACCGCGAAGGCCACCGCTTCGTCATCATCTTCGCGGCGATCACGGTCGTGCTCTTCATGATCTGGCAGCCGCTTGGCTGGATCGGGGTCGTGCTGACGATCTGGTGCCTCTATTTCTTCCGCGATCCGGATCGGGTGACGCCGACGCGCGAAGGGCTCGTCATCAGCCCGGCCGACGGGGTCGTGAACATGATCACCGAAGCCGCGCCCCCGCCGGAGCTTGGCCTTGGCGAGATGCGCCGCACGCGCGTCAGCATTTTCATGAATGTCTTCAACTGCCATGTGAACCGCTCGCCCATCAGCGGCAAGGTGAAGCGCGTCGCCTATCGCCCCGGCCAGTTCCTCAATGCGAGCCTCGACAAGGCCAGCGACGACAATGAGCGCAACTCGCTCGTCATCGAGCGGGCGGACGGGCAGCAGATCGTCGTGGTGCAGATCGCGGGCCTCGTCGCCCGGCGCATCGTCTGCGACGTGACGGAGGGCCGCGAGCTTCGCGCGGGCGAGCGCTACGGCATCATCCGTTTCGGCAGCCGTCTCGACGTCTATCTCCCCGAGGGCGCCGTGCCGCTCGTCGCGGTGGGGCAGACGGCGATTTCCGGCGAAACCGTGCTTGCGGATTCCATTTCCGTGGAGCCGCATCACCAGTGACGAGGCGTTAAAGGACAAAGGCCCATGGCAAATGTTCCGCCCTTCGGTTCGCGGCCCGATGGCCGCCGGACGATCCGCGAGCGACGCACGCGCCCCTTCGGCCCCGTGCATGTCCGCACGCTGGTGCCGAACGCGCTGACGGTGCTCGCGCTCTGCGCGGGGCTTACCGCCATTCGCTTCGCGCTTGAAGGGCGGTTCGAGGCGTCGGTCGTCGCCATCATCGTCGCTTCGGTCTTCGACGGCCTCGATGGCCGCGTCGCGCGCCTGCTTCACGGCTCGACGCGCTTCGGCGCCGAACTCGATTCGCTGACGGATTTCGTCAATTTCGGCGTGGCGCCGGTGATCGTTCTCTATATCTGGTCGCTGAATGCGATCGGCGGCATCGGCTGGATTGCGGTGCTCGGCTACGCAGTCTGCTGCGCGCTGCGCCTCGCGCGTTTCAACGTCGCGCTGGAAGACCCCGACAAACCGGCCTGGACCGGCAACTACTTCGTCGGCGTGCCTGCGCCGGCGGGAGCCCTGATCGTCATGCTGCCGCTCTATCTCACCTTCATCGACGTTCCGGGCATCAAGGCGCTGCCCATCGTCGTCGCGCTGCATTGCTTCTTCGTGGCGTTCCTGATGGTGAGCCGCATCCCGACCTTCTCCGGCAAGAGAATGGGCATCCGCATCAAGCGCGAAATGGTCCTGCCGATCCTCCTGCTCGTCGGATTATCGGCGGCCGTGATTCTCAATTATCCGTGGATTGCATTTTCGGGCATCGCGCTCGGCTATCTCGCCTCGATTCCGGTCAGCGTTTCGCGCTATCGCAAGCATCTCGCGCGCACATCGTCCGCCTGGTCGCCGGAGAACGACGATCTGCCCATCGGCTGAAGGGCAGGCTGCCGTCGTTCTGTTCCGGCGATTGGTGCAAGAAGGCTCAGCCGCGATCCGCCGATTGCGGGCGGTGGGTGCCTTCGTTGGATGTGCCCCGGTCGATCCGGACACGGCGGAGCGTGCCGGAAGCATCGAAAATGGGTTCGATGCGCCGCGGCTTGGACATGGCCGCGGGCTGGTCGGGCATCTGGATTTCCGGTGTTGGTCTTTTGTGCTTCAAGGCCGGCCTCCCGATTACTCGATCGTCATGGAATCGCTCAATGCGCGCTTGGGTGCCCGGCGCATGAGTGCATGTATGTGGAGGAGTTTCAGTCGTCCGCTTTCCAGTGCACGGCTGCGCGCGAGCCAGAGGTTTCCCTCTTTCATCAACATGCCCGCTCTTTCGGGCGAAAGTTGGGCACTTTCCAGATGCGCGAGCAGTTGCCGCCATCCGGCCTGAATGAGTGGCACATATGACGCAGTCAGATCGTCGCAAACCTTGATTTCGTAGCGAAGCTCCTGCAGCAGCTCGGCGTAATCCTCGCGCGTGGCGGGCGCGGGCTTGCGCGGTTCGGCCGCGCGCCAGTTCGCCAGCGTTTCGTCCTTGTGAAGCCGATCGGCGAGCACGAAATCGGTGAGAACGAGCGAGCCGCCATCGGCGAGCGCACGCGACGCTGAAACGAGAAACGCCTTGCGGTCGGCAAAGCAGTAGAGCGCCTCGCGCGCGATGATCGCGGCGTATCGCCCCTCGGGCAGCCTTTCGGCCTCGGGGTCTCCGAATCGGATCGGCGCTTCCTCGCTCATGCCGAGATGATCGGAAGCGTGAGCGCCAGCCGCCGCGAAAAGCGGATCGCGCTCGATCCCCTCGACAGTGACCTTGCGGGTGAGCGCAATGGCGCGCATGCCGCCTCCGAGCCCCGGCGAAACGTCGAGGCAGGGGCGGCCGGCGGGAAAGTTCACGTTCCTGACGAGATCGAGCGTGAAGTCGGCGCCGCCCGGCAGGTTGAACCCTTCACCCCAGAGCATCTGGTTGATATCGACCAGCTCGGGCTGTGGAACGTCGGCTTCGGCCGTGGCCTCGGACGCCGCGCCTTCTGCACCTGGCTTCGCTTCGCGCCGGACGTGCTGGCCGCCTCTCCTGTTCTTGCCGCCCCTGGCCCTTGCCGCATCGAGCAGGGGCAGATCCTCGACCCCGACGCCTTCCCACCAGGCGCGCAGGCGCAGCTTGAGTTTCGGCAGGAGAGATTGCTTTGCCGTTTTGGTGCCGGCCGCCTTCGCGGGCTTGGCCGGTTTGGCGGGCATTGCAGGTTTCGCCGCCTTTGCCGCTTTTGTGGGCCTGGCGGGTGCGGCCGCGAGTTCTTCATCATCCGGCGACCGCTTTTCCGGATGCTCGATCAGATATTGCTCGAGCGCCTGACGATGATGATTGCTGAGGCGGCGCATCCTGCGGAAGCGGGCAATCGCTTCCCCTGACATCGCCTCGAGCGACGCGGTGAAGACCTGAACGGACATCGCTTCGAGTTCGGCCGTGCCGACGGTCGCCAGATTGATGGTTGGATTTCCGCTCATGCGCCTTCTGCCGTATTCGCGCCTTTCATCCTGGAAGACGGGTAGGAGGAAAACGGCGCGAACGGCGCATGGACGCCGGCACACGGACAGGCTTCCCCCAAGCTCATTGTTCGCAGCACTGTCTTAACGCCGGGTTTCCATAAAATTCCGCTTTCCTTCGTGCTCGGCTGGTCACGCGAATTGTCAC
>WBZO01000736.1_pt1 | contig 62130 bp, 60 predicted proteins | sample 5204261 | NCBI WGS metagenome assembly WBZO01 (sample SAMN12412400, study PRJNA552823) | activated sludge metagenome | isolation source: activated sludge from anammox sidestream of wastewater treatment plant... | place: USA: North Carolina | collected 2017-09
AGTTGTTATATCGCTCTTCTGAAATTTCTTTTCGATGTAGAGCATCCAGAACTGCACAACCGATTTCAACTGTATGAGTACAGTCTTTGTATTTGCATAGAAAAGCCAGATCATCTATTTCGTTGAATGTATCGCCAAGTCCCGACTCATTTGAAATCACTCCAAGCTCGCGCATTCCCGGATTGTCAATTATTATCGCTCCGTTTTCAAGAACAATCAGCTCGCGGCGAGTGGTGGTGTGTTTCCCCCTTCCGTCTTTTTCTCTTGTTGGCTGAGTTTTGTAAAGCTCCTGGTGGATTAAATTATTCAGCAAAGTTGTTTTGCCGACACCGGATGAACCAAGCAAGCAGTAAGTTTTATAGGGCGTGAAGAACGACTTAATGTTTTCAATATCGCTGGCAGTGTTATTACTGAAAGCTTCAACATTTACATCAGGAAGGATTTTACGGATGTCATTTTTCTTCTTTTCAATTTCTTCCGGACTGATAAGATCACTTTTACTTAAAAATATTACCGGAGTAATTTTGCCTTCGTTTATCATTACGAGGTAACGCTCAAGCCGTCTTAAATTAAAATTAGAATCGAGAGACTGCATAATGATCGCAGTATCAATATTCGCAGCGATAAGCTGGTAATCAACTTTTTTGCCAGACGCTTTTCTTTTCAGTAATGATTTACGTGGAAGTATTTCGTGAATAATTGCAAGCTCATCATCATCGAAGAGTTGTGTATAAACCCAATCACCGACAGCAGGCATATCAAGCGAGTCCTCCGAGTTAAACAAAAACTTTCCTGTTAGCTCTGCATAAATTTCTTTTATTCCGTTGGAAACAACAAAGCTGTTTTTGTTTACGCTTATTACTCTTGAGATATTAAATTCGGTTTTAGATAAATCAACTTTATCTTGAAACCAATTATCGAAGCCAAATTTTTCTGTTTCATTCATATTTTACTCTGGTCTGCTAAAGTCGCTCCTTAACAGAGTTTAAAGGATACAAAAATAAATTATAATTTTGATTTAATAAGTTTGTTGACATAATCCGGAAGAAGAATTCCTGATTTAAGTTTTGGATCCGCATTTGGTTGTTCAAACTTTTTTGAAAATGGTAAAACACCAGCCCAAACCGGCAAATCATAATCTTCTTCTTCATCCTTTGGCGGACCGGATCTTATTTTTGCTGAAGCTTCGTCTATCTTAAGTGAAACAACTGAAGTTGCATTAAGTTCTTTTTCGTTTGGCTTTCTTGCATCATCCCATCTGCCCGGAATGATATGATTTGTTATTGCTTCCAGAGCATTGAGTTTTTCATTTTTATTTTCAATCAATTTGCCTTTACCAAAAATCACCACAGATCTGTAGTTCATTGAATGATGAAAAACCGATCGTGCCAGAACAAGTCCATCTAAAATTGTAACTGAGACAGCTATTTCTTCACCACTGGAAATTTGTTTAAGAAGACGGCTGGCTTTTGCTCCGTGAAAAACAAGATGTTCATTTATTCTTGCGTGAATAGTTGGAATGATAAACGGGTGTCCATCCTGAATAAAACTAATGTGGCAATACAAAGCTTCATCAATAATTTTATTGATCGTTTCAGAATCGTAAAATCCTCTTTCAGGAATGCGATTGACTTTTATTTTTTTACCTGGTTTATGCTTCAAGTATTTACTTCCTAAAAAAATTAAATCAACTTTATTGTCGAATCAATCGTTTTAAACTGAGTGATTGGATGTTGTTCATAGTATATGCTGTTGAAGACGAATAATACAAAAGTGATGTATAAAATAGGATTTGAAAGATTAGAAATGCTATATACTATAATTTGAATTTTAGCCTCTTTGAAAAAAATTTACTATGAGACTTTGTTTTTAGGATAAACTGTTTTTCATAACCAATCATTTCTTGAGCGAATTTCTTAAAAAGAAACCAATATGCACTTTCCTTATTAACAACTTTGGCAACACCACTGTTATCAGTAATATACCAAAAGTTCTCACTTTGCCAGATGCGAATTGCATGATAAGCAAACATATAAAAAACCACTTCTCTTTTAATGAGTCCGCTGTTCTTCATTAGTGCAAGTTCTTCATAAAAGCCAAGAAATTTCAATTTTTGTTTATAAGGAATGGTCTTAAGTTTCTCATCGTCATTCTCAATTAAGGTGAACAATCCCTGAAATTCTTTATTATCAATATAACGTTCTCGCATCTTTAAAAACTGCTCACTCCTTCTTTGTACTAATCCTTTCCTGTACTGTAAAATGCCAAATAATAATGTGAACAAAGCAACCAAGGCCACTATGAATGGGGCATAATCTTTAAACTCAATTGTGTTCAAATGAGTCTGAGAATTTTCGTGAACTTGTAATAATATTAATAAAAAGTTTTGCATATAATTAATTGAACCAAAGGTTTTCTATTTCAAAACTTTATTTATTGTCTGGATTAAATTTTTAAATACATCTTTCTCAGTTTGGGTTAAATCTTTTGCATCGTGATGTCTTGTCCACTTCACATAAGCCTTAGCTAAATTATATTTTGAAAATCCGGTTACCTCAGTACTAAAAATATCTACAATTGGTCTATCAGGCTGAAAATTTGCTGTTGTGGAAGTATCAACACCGTATTCCTCTTTTACTATGGAAATTAATGTCTCTCTCAATAAATCCTCTATCTCTGCTTTTGATGGATTTGAAATGAAATCTTTAGTTCTAAGTATATTTTTATTTCCTAGCGTGTGAACTAAATTTTCCTGTTGAGCAGCTTGGTCACCCGATGCATCAGCATCTAATAGAGCAGCAACCTTTAGATTATGTGCATGTAATATAGTAGCATAATACACAACTTTACCCGCAGAATTAGCAAATACAAGCGCTATGCTTTCATTTAAATTTTCAATATTGCTTGATCGTAATAACTCTGCAGTAGAATCTAAATACCAGTAATCAGTTAAACCTTCCAATACTAGATTTCTTTGCTGTGAGAATAAACTTTGTGCAAGATCATAACCAAGTGCTTCTTGTAATGGGAGTAAACCGGCAGGATCAGTAGAAGAAATTGTAGTGTGTACTTTTGTACCCTCTTTACGACTTTTCAATTCCATAACTCGAACAAGATCCAATTCATCTGGTCCAACTAAAAATGGGGAATGTGTTGTATAAATCGTCTGGTTTTTTTCTGCAAGTTTCGAAATAGTGATTCTAAAATCTCGCTGTTTAAGTCCATGAAGACTTAATCCAGGCTCATCTAAAAGTAGTATAGCATTTTTGTGTTTTCCCATTGCCTCTGTAAAAAATACAACATAAAAGGAAACCAACCATTGAAATCCTTCGGAACGTTGATCTAATTCAATTTCGACACCAAGATCATCTTCTACGACAACTTTCAAATATTGTCCATCTGCTACTATTCTTAGATTATCAGCTTCTTGTCTTTTAGGATTTGGCATCCAAACATTCTTAATTTCTTGTGATAGTTTTACACTTGCTGCGTTTAATTGATAAGTACGCTTGTCTAAGGTATCCTTATATTGTTGAACAGCGCCTGAATTATTTATATCAGGACTTCTTGTGTTACCTATATTTGCTAATTCCCTGGGAGTGAAGCCGAGAAATTTTAGTAAGCATAAGTTGCCATAATCATAATATTGATCATCCATCAAATTATGTTCGGTTCTGTGTGCTAAGTGTTCAAGATGAATAGAAGCTTTGACCTTATAATAATTATTAAAAAGTACAAATACCGGCATTCGTTTTTCCATGATTTTGAGCACGTCATTAAATTTATCATTGAACTCAATTTGTTCAATTAGTTTTGAATATCTCGTTTCTTCCTTAGAGTTACCTTCCTGAATGAGTGCAAAGTTTTTTTCAAGAAAAGTTTTTAATGCAGAAGTTTTATCTGAGGAAAGGAAATGTAAATCATTCCAAGTATTAATAATTGGTTTGAGTTGATTACTTGGGTCATTCGTTGCTTCATTCGGATTTTTAATTTTATTTTGTTCGTCTAAATGTGCTACTAATCGATTTAAATCATTTTTAATATCTTTATACTGAATTTTACGTTGACAATTTTCTAATGCATGGTATCTTTTATTATCAATATTTGTCCAAGTCTTATAAATGCATGCCTTAAATTCATCAGGTAAAAGAGTTCTATCTTCATCTTCCAAAGAAAAATAACCTGTTACAACAGTAATCTCCTTCGGATCAATTTTCTTAGTTGTAATATCATTATATAAGGATCGGGGATAATCTCTTAGTAAATCAAAACCCTGTATTTCTTCCGGCTTATTTAATTGTTGTAATGCTTGAAGGAGAACTGTTTTACCGGATTCATTTGGCCCAACCAAAATAGTTTTTAATTTTTCAATTTCGAACTCACCACTATCTATGATACTACGGTAGTTCTGAACTCTTGCTTTTATTAGTCGCATATATTTACACTATTTTTAATAGAATAATAAAATTGTAGTTAAAATATAACTAAAAATGTTGTTTTGAATCTTGTTTAAGCCCAAAAATTAGTAGCTATGGTATTATGCTTTAATTAATCACAACTTTAGAAGATTGACAAAAACTTCCCCATTCTTCCCAAAGAAAACAATAAAGGAGGTTATACAATTAACTTTCATCTACAAGCGATATAATTAAGTTGTCTTTAAATACATAAGTTGATTTTCCATTCATAATCAAAGTCTCTCTGGCTTTTAATCCAATAGGTAAATCTATAGCCAGTATCCCGCGAAAATTTATTTCAACATTTACCGCATCATTAGATTCTCTGTACGATGTGATCTTCTGTTTTCTTTCACTAAAGATATTAATTGAATTGTTTGCTAATTCACTGAATTTTTCAATGCCGTTTGTATGAGCATTTTCTACACCATTTGAAATGTTCTTAAATTCAATTTCAGGATGAAGATATGCCAGCATACTTTCAACATTAAGTGAATTATATGCTTTAATAAAGTTTTTTACTATTTCAATTTTTTTCATAGCAGTGTATATGAAAAACTTTATTCCCGTTTTCAAATAATTGTTTAACCTCATTCCCGATTTCATCAAGCGATTGAGGAATAAACTTATTTTGTTTTTTAGGTCTGGCGCCGTTCAGTGCAATTTTTATCAGCATATTTTTTTATGATTAATTATTAAGAGTAAACTTCCATATACTTTTTAGAGAAAACAACGAAGAGAAAATATATTTTTTAGCAAGGTTTTGATTTATAAAAACATTTATCTTGCAATTTTAATGTTCTCAAAAGAATCGTATCCAAATTTTGTAGTAAAATTCGTAAAAACTTATATTAAATTTGTTGAAGTTAAGTTTTAATATATAAAGGTATATGAATGGAATACACGGTAATTCTTCATTCAGCAGAAGAAGGTGGTTATTGGGCTGAAGTTCCTGCTTTGGAAGGATGCTACTCACAGGGAGAAACAGTCGAAGAAACTATCGAAAATATAAAAGAAGCAGTAGAAGCCCACATCTCGGCACTCAAGGAAGAGGGTCTGACTCTACCCAAAGATCGAATAACGATTTTAAGTCATGTTGCTGTATAATGAGCAGAGGACTTCATAATATAAAAGGTAAAGATGCAGTAAAAGCTTTTGTAAAATTTGGCGGAGTAGAGAGAAAAGCAAAGGAGATCATATCAATATCAAGATGCCGAATGGAATGATCGTAACTATTCCCGGAAGGAAAGAACTTAAAATCGGTTTAATTAAAAGTGTCATCAAAAAAGCAGGATTAACAGAAGAAGAATTTTTGAATTTGCTTTAAGCAAATAACTCGCCAGAACAGCCTCGAAACTTTTCCATTTACTTTTATAATGCAGTTTTCTACCAAAAATTATTTTCAACATAGTTACTCGTTCGGAGAGAATAATTTACTTCTTCAATCTTCCTCATTCTTCCCAAAGAAAACAACGGTTGGAACAAGAGAACCGAATAAGCTCTCTACTGCGGCTATTGGCACCTATTGTCATTAGAGGATTATCTTTTTAACTTAACTCTGTTGTAACTAAAGTAATTTCTTTGATCTTTTTAAAACTTTTATCAAATGTTAAAATTAATGCATTAAGAAATAATGCGGTTGCACAAATAATAGCATCGGGAAGTTTTATTTTATAATTCTTTCTTAAGTGAATAGTCTCTCTTTTAATTTCCGGATTCAGACCGATGACATCAACAGATTCAAGAAAGTTTTTTATTTTTTCTTCTTCAAACTTACTCAGATTAGGGTATGAAAGCAGTTCTAGTTCAGTTATAAATGAAATGAAAAACTCTCCTTTCGGCAGAGTTGCAGGATCGATTTTGCCGCCTAATAAATACAAGACAGCATTTGTATCCAAAACTATATTAGTTCCACTCACTTCTAATCTTTTTTTGGTATTTCAGTGGATCTGTGCTTAACTTAATTGAACCGACGTACTTTTTGAGTTTTTCTCTGGTTAGCTTTTTAGAAGAGGATTTCTTACCTTTCAATCTCTTTACTAAGAAATCAATGGGTACAATGGCTTTAATTCTCTCTCCTCTAGCATTTACAATGTATTCGATATTTTCAGACATTTGTAATCCTTCTGTTTCATTTCTTTTTAACACCGATTAAAATATAAAAATTAATCCTTAGGATAAAGGGAAAGTGAAAAATCGCTCATATTTCATCTGAATCAATTAAAGCAGTGAAAATCATATTCTTAAAAAACTTTCGAATTCTTTCCAAAGAAAACAACGGGAAGGAATAATTTTTAACCCACGACTTCAGTCGTGGGGAACAAACACAGAAAGAATTCCTGCGGTCTAAAGACTTAATACTTTTATCTTTCAACGAGTTCGGAATGACAATAGCTGGACAGACCTAGAGAGCCGTAACTTTCCAACCTCAAAATATTTTTTTAATTACTCAGGATCCCCTTCCAGAATTCCAGCAGGAGTTTCAGAATGAACGGGCTGCAGCGTATTAAGAAATTTATAAATAGCTTTAAGATCACTTTCGTTCATCTTGCTAAAAGCTTCCCACGGCATCGGAGAACCCTGTATAACTCTTCCTGCTTGTATTCTTCTTATGAAAACATCCTGCGTCCATAAAGCAATTCGTCCTGTTTCTTTATCTGGTGTAAGATTCGGACTAACCATATGTTTGCCGGGAATTATTTTTCCATCTTGATCGAATGCTTCAAATTGCATTTGACCTGCATAATAGGTTCCTGCATAACCACCTGTCATTAAATCTCTTTTGGTATGGCATCCTCTGCAGTTTGCAACACTTTCAGCAAGATAATGTCCATATTCAATTGTTGAATCGGGCTCAGGCGAAGGAGGAACATTTCCATCGCCGCTTGGTTTTATCATTCCAAATGCCTGAACAATTTTTCCTAAAAAGTTCCATTCGTTTTGAGGAACAGATTTGTTCACAGCTGGCTCCGTACGCAGATAAGAAATTATTGCTGTAATATCTTTATCGCTAACATCATAGAAAGGCATAAAGTCAAGTGCTGCATGACCGTTTCTTTTGATTCCATATCTGAATAATCTTGCTAATTCTCTATCACTATAAGATCCAATACCCGTGTTTTTATCAGAAGTTATATTTGGAACATAAATATTTCCAATGGGTAATGCGAAAACGTGTCCTCCACTCAACGGAACAAACTCACCAGCGACAACTTTTTCAAATTCACTTGGTGACACATGACAGTTTACACAATGTGCAGGACCATAGACTAAATATTTTCCACGCGCAATTAATGTTGAGTCCGTGCTCGCAGTAATTTCAGGATAAGGAGCTTCGAAAGTATCCTGTGATCGCAGTAGTGCATAACCAATGAAGACAACAATTACTACTACTATTGTCAGGACAATCCATTTTAAAACTTTGAAGAATTTTTTCATTCTGTAGCCTCCAGGAATAATTTATAGTTGATTTTTTTGATTACCACTCGAAGAAAAATGGCCGGGAACTATTCGGCAGGATTAAAGATATTCGCCTGGTGTAGCGGGTCTTCGTTCAGAGTTAAAGTTTTCTGAATTAACGCATTAAAAAAATAAATAAACTCGAAATGTTTTACAAAAATATTTTAGCTTTAAGAATGATTTAAAATCATAAACAGAAAAATTTTTCTTAAAAGGTTTCAGTAATAATTCACAACTTTACAAAAGAGTTTCTAATAAAAATCCCCTCCGGAGAGGGGACTCTATTGATTTATTTATGAAACTCAAGTTTTCCATCATTGCTATCAGTTACTTTTATAGTATCTCCCTCAACAAAATTTCCAGCCAGCAGTTCCTGTGAGAGTGGATTGATCAGATATTTCTGAATTACTCTTTTCAAAGGACGTGCACCATAAGTTACATCATAACCAAGCTGTGCAAGCCAGTCTTTTGCCTCATCGGAAACAAGAAGAGTAATATCTTTTTCTTTCAACATTTTTTGAACACGAACAAGTTGTATATCAACAATCTTTCTTATCTCAGTTTTTAGTAATGGTTTGAAGAGAACTATTTCATCAATTCTGTTTAAGAATTCTGGTCGGATTGTTTTTCTCAAAAGATCGTGCAATTGCTGTCGTAACTCACCCATTAATTCTTCAACATTATTCTCTTTAAATAATTCCAACTTATCCTGAATGTAATGCGAGCCGATGTTTGACGTCATTATAATTATTGTGTTCTTGAAGTTGACAGTTCGACCTTGATTATCGGTTAATCTTCCGTCATCCAAAACCTGAAGCAGAACATTGAACACATCAGGATGAGCTTTCTCTATTTCATCTAGAAGAATTACTGAGTATGGTCTCCTTCTGACTGCCTCAGTTAATTGTCCTCCTTCTTCATAACCAACATATCCGGGAGGAGCACCAATCAATCTTGAAACAGAAAACTTTTCCATATACTCGCTCATATCAATTCGTATCATTGCGTGTTCATCATCAAATAAAGTTTCTGCAAGTGCTCTTGCAAGTTCAGTCTTTCCAACTCCGGTTGTTCCAAGAAATATAAATGAACCGATTGGCCGGTTAGCATCTTGCAATCCCGAACGAGAACGACGAATAGCATTCGCAACTGCAACTACTGCCTCATCCTGTCCAACAACACGATGATGAAGTTCATCTTCGAGTCGTAATAATTTGCTTCGTTCACTTTCAAGCATTTTGCTTACGGGAATTCCCGTCCACTTGGAAACTATTTCTGCGATATCTTCTGCATCAACTTCTTCCTTCAACATCTTTTTATCTTTTTGTGCATCTGCAAGTTTTTCCGTTTCTTCTTTTAATTGCTTTTCGAGATTTGTGATTTTTCCGTAGCGAATCTCTGCGACTTTCCCAAGATTACCTTCGCGTTCAAATCTTTCGGCTTCAAGTTTCAGGTTTTCAATTTCACTTTTCATTGAACGGATCTTTTGAATTTTTTCTTTCTCAAGATCCCAATGCAATTTTAGTTTTGATCTCTCTTCATTCAGATCACCCAATTCCTGCTGCAGTTCGACCAATCTTTTTGCAGACGCTTCATCTTTTTCTCTCTTCAACGCTTCTTTTTCTATTTCAAGCTGTTTTACTTTTCGTTCCAGAGTGTCGAGTTCTTCCGGCATAGAATCAATTTCAATTCGTAATTTTGATGCAGCTTCATCTATTAAATCGATTGCTTTATCAGGAAGAAATCTATCTGTGATATATCTTTCTGAAAGCTGAGTTGCAGCAATAATGGCTCCATCAGTAATTCGCACTCCGTGATGAACTTCATAACGTTCTTTCAATCCTCTTAAAATAGAAATCGTATCTTCTTCAGATGGTTCATCAACAAGCACCGGTTGGAAACGGCGTTCAAGCGCCGCATCTTTTTCAATATATTTTTTATATTCATTAAGAGTTGTCGCACCAATTGCGTGAAGTTCACCACGAGCAAGTGCAGGTTTCAAAATATTTGCAGCATCCATTGCGCCTTGTGTTGCACCAGCACCAACAAGTGTGTGAAGCTCATCAATGAAAAGAATAATTTCTCCGCTTGCTTCTACAACTTCTTTAATAACAGCTTTCAATCTTTCTTCAAATTGACCACGAAACTGAGTTCCAGCTATCAAAGCCCCCATATCCAATGCAACTATCCTTTTTGTTTTAAGATTTTCAGGAACATCACCGGAAACAATTCTATGTGCAATCCCTTCTGCAATAGCCGTCTTCCCTACTCCCGGTTCTCCAATTAAAACCGGATTATTTTTTGTTCTTCTTGAAAGAACTTGTAAGACTCTTCTGATCTCCTCATCTCTTCCAATAACAGGATCAAGTTTGCCTTGCTTAACAAGATCATTCAAATCTCTTCCATATTTTTCAAGAGATTGATACGTGTCTTCGGGGTTTTGTGATGTAACTCTCTGTGTTCCTCTAACCGATTTGAGAGCAGAAAGAATATCATTGTAATTAATTCCATTATCATGAAGTAATTGTCCTGCTTTTCCTTTATCATTTGAAAGTGCAAGCAGAAGATGCTCGGTCGATACGTATTCATCCTTTAAATTCTTCGCTTCTTCGGATGCTTCATCAAAAAGTTCTGCAAGATTCTGGCTCATCTGCTGATTACCCAAGCTTGTTCCACTTATTTTTGGAAGCAATTCAAGTAGTTGATTTACTTTTATCTTCACTGCATTAAAATTTCCACCAGTCTTTTTAATTATTGATTCAGCAACATTTCCACTTTCCTGCACAATTGCAGCAAGCAAATGTTCGGGTTCAACTATTTGATTAGTATAGTTCTGTGCAATTTCAATTGCAGCTTGAACAATTTCCTGTGCTTTTACAGTTAACCTATTAAAATTAAACGCCATATTTAAATTTCCTTTTTCAAATTATTCATTTCTTAGTTTAGATAATTCATTGAATAATTTTATTTCCTTTGCTGATAAGTTTTTAGGTATTGAAACGTGAACTTGAACGAACAAATCATCTCTTAAGTTACCCCTTCTCAATCCTAAATTTTTTAATCGCAATACTTTTTCAGGATCTGTTCCCGCCGGAATGTTTATACTTATCTTTTTGTCGTCCAATGTTTTAATTTCTTCTTTTCCACCAAGTACTGCTGTATATAAATCGATATCCAGGTTATAGAAAAGCTCACCATCCTTTATTTCATAGAATGGATGTTGAAGGATTTGAACGTTTAAGAAAAGATCGCCTTTTGTTCCACCTTGAACTGAGGATCTTCCCATGCCTTTTAATCTGAGTTTCTGTCCCTCGAATGTTCCTGGATTAATTTTTATTTTTACTTTCTTACCATCGAGATCGAACAGTCTCTCACTTCCATTGAATGCATCTTCGAGAGATATATGAAGATCAGTTTCAATGTCAATGCCTGTTTGCTGATTTTGAAATCCTCGAGAACCAAAACCGGATTTGGTTTGTCTTTCACCTCTTCCAAAGAATGATTCGAAGAAATCAGAAAAACCTCCTCCCATTCCTCCAAACAAATCACCAATATCGCCCGAGAATGCATAAGTGGTTCCACTTCCTCTTCTCGTTCCACCAAACTGTGAGAAGAAATCTTCAAAACCACCAGTGTTGCTTGATTGATATTGATGCCAATTAGCTCCGAGAGCGTCGTACTTTTTTCTTTTTTCAGGATCTCCCAATACTTCATGGGCTTCAGTAATTTCTTTAAACTTTTCTTCTGCAATTTTGTTGTTTGGATTTTTATCAGGATGATATTTTACGGCAAGCTTTCTAAAAGCTTTACTTATCTCTTCTTTTGTTGCCGTCTTTTCAACGCCAAGTATTTTATAATAATCTTTAAATTCCATTTAGACAAAAAAAATTAAAAGTTTGCTGAAAAAATAAAAAGGGTGATGGCAAATCACCCTTTCTGTTAGCATACGTAATCAACCTCTAGTTTACCTTTATCTCAATCTCTTTTGGTTTTAATTCATCTGCTTTTGGAATCGTGATTGTTAACTGACCATCCTTGAACTCAGCTTTGATCTTATCTTCTTTTATTTCTGTTGGAAGATTGAAAGATCTGAAATACTTACCGTATGTTCTCTCTACACGATGACATTTGGTGTCTTTTGATTCTTGTTCCTGGACTCTCTCCCCGCTAATGCTTAGTTGACCATCAGTATAAGAAATCTTAACATCATCTTTCTTCATACCCGGAAGATCTGCTTTGATCATATATTTATCTTTGTCTTCAAAGATATCGGTTAAAGGCATCCAAACAGCATTTTCATAACCATTGTCAAATTCTTCTTTTGTTGGGAGACCAAATCGATCTCCAAAAGTTCTGAGCATCCTGTTGAACTCTCTTTCAACATTCAAGAGGTCACGAACTGGATTAAATCTTATAATAGCCATTTTATATCTCCTTTAGTTATTTGTGAATCGAGTTTAATTGGTTTTATACCCAGGGTTATTAAACAAGCACTATGCCGAACAAAAAAGTTTCCATAACTCATTGTAATATAAAGATATAGAGGAAATATACTTCATATAAAATGATTAAAACTTTATGTCATATGATATGGCTAATAGTTGGAAAAATGTGTCAAATAGAAAAAACAATGTGACAATTTTTCAGAGATCAATACTTTCTATTTACCTAAGAGACAGAAATTGTTAATTTTAATAATAATAACTATGTTTGCGACCGCTTTAGTTTAATCAGAAAATGAAATTTGAAATTAGTGAAGATACAATAATAGCGCTTGCAACACCTCCAGGAATAGGTGCTATTTCGATTATTAGAATTAGTGGTCCAGAGTCTATTTCAGCTATCGACAAGATCTTTTCTGGAAAAATGAAAATCAACGACGCCAAATCTCATACAATTCATTATGGAAAAATTATCTATAATAATGAAATTCTTGATGATGTTTTGGTATCAGTGTTTAGAGCGCCAAATACTTATACAGCAGAAGATTGTATTGAGATTAGTACGCACGGAAGCCCGCTAATTACGCAAAGAATAATTTCTTTGATAATTGACAACACAAGAGTTCGCCCCGCCGAACCAGGTGAGTTTACAAAAAGAGCCTTTCTTAATAATCGAATTGATCTTACCCAAGCCGAAGCAGTTGCAGATTTAATAAATTCTAGAACGGCTGTTTCTCTAAGAGGTGCTAGAAACCAGATGAACGGCTTATTGTTTTCCAAAATACGATCTTTAAGGCAGCAATTAGTTGATATATCTTCAATAATTGAACTTGAATTGGATTTTTCTGAGGAGGATATAGTCCTCTTTCAAAAAAGTGAAATGATCGGCCGAATTAAGGATATTTTAAGTGAAATCGATGTTTTATTGAACTCTTACTCGTTTGGTAAAGTTATTCGAGATGGAATACATGTGGCAATTGTAGGGGCACCCAATGTTGGAAAATCATCATTACTAAATTATTTATTAAAAGAGTCAAGGGCCATCGTGAGTGATACACCGGGAACCACTCGAGATACAATTTCGGAAATGATTTCGATTGATGGTTTCTTATTTAGATTACATGATACGGCAGGAATAAGGTTTTCAGTAGATGAAATTGAGAATGAAGGAATTGAGAGAGCACGACAAGTAATTAAAAATGCAGATATTATTTTCCTAATTGGTGATGTGATAGTTGGATTTTCAGAATTTCTTGAAGAGGAACTCCATACCTTGAATTCCACAGTAAGAGTATTAAAGATTCTTAATAAAATTGATTTAGGAGTTAATAGTAATTATTCCGAAAATTTTCGAATATCTGCTAAAACAGGTTTTGGAATTAATAATCTTCTAGCAGGATTGAAGGAAGTTGCATTGCACGGTGGAACATATACTGAGAAAGATATAATTATTTCCAATATTAGACATTTTGATTGTTTGATGAAAGTCAAGACATGTCTAATAAAGGCTTTAAACACTATTTCTGAGAATTATAGTGGCGAATTTCTGGCAAGTGATTTAAGAGCTGCAGAAATATCCTTTTCAGAAATAATCGGAGAGATAACACCTGAAGATATATTAAATAATATTTTTTCAAAATTCTGTATTGGAAAGTGATTGTTTCACGTGAAATTTGATGGACGTAGATGCAAATGTTTTGTAATAATAAAGATGAGTTTCACGTGAAAGTATTTATAGAACAATAAATTATGAATATAGACTCATTTGATGTGATAGTTATCGGAGGTGGCCATGCTGGTATTGAAGCGGCATCAACTGCTTCGCGCATGGGATGTAGCGTTGCACTACTAACGATGGATAAAAATTCACTTGGACGGATGTCTTGTAATCCAGCGATTGGAGGGACAGCCAAAGGACATCTGGTCAGAGAAATAGACGCCTTAGGCGGTGTGATGGGAAGAATAGCTGATGAAACAGGCATCCAGTTCAGAATATTGAATAAATCAAAAGGACCAGCCGTATGGTCTCCCAGATGTCAATCGGATCGTATTCTATATAGTAAAGTAGCTACAGAACTTATTTCTTCAATGACTACAATTTCAATATTGGAAGATTCAGTAACAGCGATAGTTATTGAAGATAATATTGTTGAAGGAATAGTGACGAGTAAGGGGAACATAATCTCGGCTAAGTCGGTAATTCTAGCAGCGGGTACGTTTATGAATGCAATTATGCATACTGGGCTTGACTCTACGATGGGTGGAAGATATGGTGAAAAGCAATCGATAGGTATTACTCAACAATTAGTTGAACTTGGTTTTTTCTCCGGGAGATTAAAAACAGGCACGCCTCCAAGACTGAGTAAAAATAGTATAAACTTTAATATACTGGAAGAGCAGTTTGGAGATAAGAATCCCCAGCCATTTTCACATTTTACGAAGTTGGAAAAATTTCCTGTGTTACCACAAATAAGTTGTAATATCACTTACACAGACTTGGAAGTTCATAGAATTCTTGAGAGAGGATTCGATAGGTCACCAATGTTTACAGGAAAGATAAATGGTATTGGGGCAAGATATTGTCCATCAATTGAAGATAAAATAGTTCGATTCTCTGATAAAGAGAAGCATCAGCTTTTTCTCGAACCAGAAGGTCTTGATACTAATCTAATTTACGTAAATGGATTCTCAACTTCACTTCCCGCCGAAATACAATTAGAAGCTCTACATAAGATTAGAGGACTCGAAGAAGTTGAAATGATTCGACCAGGATACGCTGTTGAATATGATTTCTTTCCTCCTCATCAAATTGATTCAACTCTCGAAACAAAATTGGTAAAAGGTCTTTACTTTGCTGGTCAGGTCAATGGGACATCTGGATATGAGGAAGCCGCTGCCCAAGGACTAATAGCTGGAATTAATGCTGCCCTGAAAATCCAAGGAAGAAAAGAATTTGTTCTTAAAAGAAGTGAAGCATATATCGGAGTTCTCATAGATGATCTTGTTACAAAATCAACTGATGAGCCTTACAGAATGTTCACATCAAGGGCAGAGCACCGATTGATTTTAAGACAGGATAATGCAGATAGAAGATTAATTAAATATGGAGAAGAACTCGGTTTGGTGAGCAGTGATGAGGCTGAGAAAGTTTATGACCGCGAGAAAAGAATATTTGCAGGAATAGCAGCTTGCAAAATTTTAAAACTGAATGCATTCAAAGCAAATAAATTTTTAGAAGAAAAAAGTTCTTCGCTAATCGATTCTACTGAGACAATTGCGAATTTATGTAGAAGACCTGAACTTTCTTTATCAGAATTGTTAACTTTAGATGGATTACAAGATTATAAAGAGATTCGGCCATTGCTAATGGATGAGGTAGTTCTACAGCAGGTTGAAATTGATTTAAAGTACGAGGGTTACCTGAAACGTCAGGAAGAAATGATTGCAAAGTTGGAAAAGTATGAAGACCAATTGATTCCTTTAACATTAAACTATTATGATATAAAAGCACTTTCAACTGAGAGTAAAGAAAAGCTTCAAAAGTTTAAACCTAGATCCATTGGACAGGCGTCCCGTTTAGCTGGGGTTACGGCTTCAGATATATCTGTTTTATTGATATATTTAAAGCGATAATTTTTATTTTTTTATGGCTGATAAACAGGACCAGTACTTAAAAGAACTAAACGTATTTTGTTGGGAAAACGGATTTAATCCAGAGCCTACCAGAACAGAGCGACTTGCCTATTTCGCTCATCTCGTCGTTGAAAAAAACAAAAAGATTAACCTGATTTCAAAACGTGATATTGATTCGATTGTAGAAAAGCACGTTTTTATTTCTGCATACATTTCAAAATATCTTCCTGAAAAAGTTACCAAGTTTTTAGATATAGGTACCGGTGGTGGATTTCCAGGTATTCCACTTGCCATAATGAGACCGGATATCAGGGGAGTGTTAGCAGATTCAACATTAAAGAAAGTCGAAGCGGTTAAGGATTTTATAGATAAATTGAAACTTAGTAATGTAATTGCTGAAAACCATCGAGTTGAAAGTGAAGAATTTATTTCCAGGCATGGTAATTCGTTTGATCTTATTGTTAGCCGGGCAACTGTTCCGCTTATTATACTTTTTAGATATGCGGTTCCACTTATTAAAGAGAAGGCATTCTTATTTGCAATGAAGGGTGGAGATTTGTCAGAAGAATTTTCAAAAGCTGAACTGAAGTATAAATCATATATAAAAAAATCAACAGTTTATGATCTGCATTATAAGCCTACTAATATCAGAAATCAAAAAGGCAAGAAACTAGTACTTCTCGAACTTCAAAAATAACATTATAATAAAAGGGCAGGATTAATTTACAACAGGGTTCAAATATTTGAGCCCTTTTTTGTTCCAATGAAATCAGAAATCATAAAGAAAATTGTTGGTATTCACGGCTTTGATGAAGTTATAAAAAAAATACTTCAATTGAATCACGACACGAATACAGTTCTCTGCTCACCACTTTACGGGGTTTGCAAATCACTATTCATCTTGCGATTGATTAAAATTGAAAATCAAATTGTTTTGCTTTTACCCAATTCAAAAATTGCTGAAGAAATATTTATCGAATTAACATTACTCGGTATCGAAGAGCAGAGCGTTCTTCTGACAGACTTCACACAGGAATCAGTGCAAGAAAAGCTGACTAAAATCTTGCAAATGAAAAAATTTGTTTTGATTTCAACTTATGAAATGCTGAAACTAAAACTTCCTCAAAAAGAGCGAGTCGAGAAAACCACAACAATCATCAGGACAGGCAATAACTTTAGCTATAATGAACTGCTTGAGTATTTTAATTTGATTAATTATCAAAGAGATAATTTTGTTGCAGCACCCGGTGAATTTTCTGTGCGTGGTTCAATAATAGACTTTTGGTCTTTCAGTGAGGCGAACCCGGTGCGACTTGAATATGACGGTGATATTCTTGAATCAATTCGCTACTTCGATCCGGAAAGTCAGAGATCAATAGAGAAAACAGAATCTGTAACTCTCGCAGAAATGGTGCAGCGAAAAGATGAGATAAATTCGGACATCTTTAACTACCTTGATAATCCTATTATACTTGCCTCGTCTTATGAACTCAAAACACAATACTTAACAAAGAAAGATAATGATGAGATTGAAAGAAATATTTTGAATGCGGGTGATAATGTTGAAGAATTCTCAGAGGTTAGCAAAACAAATTCTATTAAAGATGATTTTCAGGAAATGGAGTTCAATAATATCATAAACATTCCAGAGACTAAATGGATACTCGAAGAGGAGATTGCATCATCAGAAGATAGATTTGATTTTGGATTATCGGAATCGCCAACTATTAATTCAAATTATAATATTCTATACAGAGTTCTCAAAGATTATTCCGAAAAAAATTATGAAATTGTTCTGACGACCGAAAATGAGCTACAGACGAAACGGTTAACTGATCTGCTTTCCGAATACAATGAAGAGTTAGAAGGACTAATAGAATCAAAAAAAATAAAATTGGAAACACTTCCAATTAAAGAAGGATTTGTTAATCACAAAGAAAAAATACTTCTTCTTACAGATTACCAGATTTTTAATAAACCATATCGTTCCAGACTTACAACAAAGAAAAGATACAGCAAGTCAAAATCAAAAGCTGTTGCTTCGATATCGAAAGGGGATTTTGTTGTCCACGAAAGTTATGGAATAGGAAAATATGCCGGACTTCAAACATTGACCATTGGAGAAGTAAAACAGGAATCGATGAAACTTCTTTATAATGAGGGCGGAGTTGTTTATGTAAATCTTAACTATTTAAATCTTGTTAAAAAATATTCTTCTAACGAAAATCTCAAACCAACATTATCAACTCTTGGAACCGGAGAATGGGAAAAACGAAAATCGAAAACAAAAAAGAAAATTAAAGAAGCAGCAAGAGAGTTGATTGAACTTTATGCGAAGCGAAAAGCTACGAAAGGATTTCAATTTAGTTCTGACTCAATTTGGCAAAAAGAATTAGAAGCTTCGTTCTTTTACGAAGATACACCTGACCAGGAAAAAGTAACTAACGAGGTTAAGCAAGATATGGAAGCACAAAATCCGATGGATCGTCTTGTCTGTGGTGATGTTGGGTTTGGTAAAACTGAAATTGCTGTTCGTGCATCATTTAAAGCTGTGCAGGATGGGAAACAAGTTGCGCTGCTTGTTCCCACAACAATTCTTGCTGAACAGCATTTTAATACTTTTAAAGACAGACTTAGTCAGTTTCCTGTAAAGGTAGCTGCGCTTTCACGTTTTCAGACAAAGAAAGAACAATCCGAAATATTATCACAACTGAAACAAGGAAATGTTGATATTGTAATTGGAACTCACCGCTTACTTTCAAAAGACATTAAGTTTAAAGATCTTGGTTTACTTATGATTGATGAAGAGCATCGTTTTGGTGTTACTTCAAAAGAAAAGCTTCGTGAACTAAAAATAAATGTTGATACATTAACGCTGACTGCAACTCCAATTCCGAGAACGTTGAATCTTTCTTTACTCGGAGCGAGAGATCTTTCAATAATTGCTACACCACCGCCTAATCGTCAGCCGATTTACACAACAGTTTCAACTTTTGATGTATCCAAAATCAGAGAGTGGATTTACAGCGAATTAAAAAGAGGCGGACAGGTTTATTTTGTTCACGATCGTGTCGAATCAATTGGAAAACTTGCTGATCATCTGAAAAAACACATTCCGGACATTAAAATCGGAATAGCACACGGACAAATGAAATCATCTCAGCTTGAAGAAGTAATCCATGGATTCCTGAGCAGGAAGTATGATGTTTTATTATCAACAAAAATTATCGAATCAGGTCTAGACATTCCGAATGTTAATACCATTATCGTTAACAGAGCAGACAGATTTGGTTTGGCTGAACTACACCAATTGAGAGGAAGAGTAGGAAGATCAACCCGCCAAGCATACGCATATTTTATTGTTCCATCTTTGAGTGGAATGACAAAAAAAGCGATGAGACGACTTCAGGCGATTGAAGAATACACTGAAATCGGCGCAGGATTTAATTTATCTATGAGAGATCTTGAAATTCGTGGTGCGGGGAATTTGCTTGGCAAAGAACAATCGGGATTCATCAATGAAATCGGTTTTGATCTTTATATTAAAATGATTGATGAAGCGGTTGAAGAATTGAAGTATCAGGAATACAAAGAAATTTTCAAAACACTTCCAAAACCGGAAGACAGGACTGAACCGATACTTGATACATATTTTGAAATAGGAATTCCTGAAACATATATGCCCGAGCAAATGGACAGACTTAGTTTCTACACAGCGTTATATTCTGTAAAAAATCTGGAAGAGTTGGATGAACTGAAAGTAGAAATGGAAGACAGGTTCGGACCAAATCCTGAATTAGTAAAACGACTTTTACAGGTTGCGACACTTAAATATTACGCTTCCTTTGCTTTGTTTGAAAGAATTATTATGAATCGAAAGAATATTACTGTCATTTTACCAAAAGGAGAGAAGGAGGAATATTATAAATACAAATTTGTCGAACTGATGAGATTCATTTTAACCGAAAAGCGGGAAGTAGTTAAGTTTGAGCAGAAGAATGATACGATGAAACTGATTATAGACAACAACTTTAAATCACCGGAAAAATTACTTGAATTCCTAATTACCTTTAGCAAAAGTGTGAGCAAGTTGTTTGAAAATAATAATACTAATGAAAATTCTTCCGGTTATGCATCTTCTTAAAAATGAACTCTTGTCTCTGGAAGCATTACTTCATAAGTTTGCTTTCAATTATCATCTAATTCAGAAAAGGATAATCAATTACAAATGAGTTTTGTAAAAGAGAAACCGTATAACAAACTTCCCCTGCTTCTGCCGGATAAAAACAACTGGGAGACAATTGATGTTTATAAAAAACTTGCTGATGCCCGTGCGGCTTTAGCGGAGTTAAAGGGCAGATTACCGATTATACCTAATCCACTCATGTTAATAAACACACTGGTTCTGCAGGAAGCAAAGGACAGTTCGACAATAGAAAATATATTTACTACTAATGACGCTCTCTATAAAGCATTCTCATCAAATTTAACTAATGATATATCTACGAAAGAAGTTCTCCGTTATCGTGAGGCTTTGTGGAATGCATTTACAAAAATGAAAAAGCCTTCTGATTATTCTGAGAAACTAGCTGTTGAAATCTTCCGGACAATTACGGATAAGAAAGAAGAAATCAGAAAGGTGCAAGTGTATATAGGAAGCAAAGACCATATAGTTTATACGCCGCCATCATACGGAAATATCCTGAAGGAAAAATTAAATAATTGGTTTGATATTGCTCTTAAAGATAAAAGTGTTGACCCTCTCATTAAAATGGCGATTCTTCATTATCAATTTGAAGCCATTCATCCTTTCAGCGATGGGAACGGAAGAACGGGAAGAGTTCTGAATGTATTGTATCTCTGCAAAGAAAAGCTGATTGACCTGCCGGTAATCTATTTATCAAAGTTTATTCTCGACAATAAAAATGATTACTACAAATTATTAAGAGATGTTACTGAAAATAAAAAATGGGAAAGCTGGATTCTTTTTATGCTCGGTGGAGTAAATGAAACCGCAAAACTCACGCTGAACAAAGTGAATTCAATTTATGGAGAATATCTTTCTGTAATTGAAAAAGTAAAAGAAAAAGCGCCGGATATTTATACCCGCGAATTAATTGAAATAATTTTCAACCAGCCGTACTGTAAAATTGCAATCCTTGAAGAAAAGAAAATTGCATCGCGTAATACTGCAAGTAAGTATCTCCGAAGACTGGAAGAACTTGGCATACTTGTTTCAGAAATCGTTGGCAGGGAAACACTCTATAAAAATATTTTGCTCTTCAACATTTTATCTTCAAAATAAAAGTCCTGCGTAAAATCTAAACAAAATTGTGCACGTCAATAACTATATGCACAACGGTTGTGCAAGAGTTTCCTGATATGCACAAATAATTATCATTATTGTGCAAGTAAAACAGAAATGCACAGATTTTGTGCATATTTCTTATGATGGATTGATAATAGAGAATTAAAAAGCGGGCTGCAGAAAACCCGCTTTTACAGTGTGCAGAAATTTATTTGATTCTGGTGTACTTGATTTCCATCATTTTCATTTCGGGTCTTCCTCCTTCTTCCATATACATTGTGAACAAAGATTCATCATCATTGACATGCTGGATAATTTCCCGAACTTTATATTCACCAGTGAAACTCATTCCCGAACCGGTATAAGTAAAGGTTTTTGAGGCTTCATCGTAGCTGCCCTCGAGATTTAAGACTCCGGTTCCCATGTTATCAATCCAAACACTGAAGAATTTTTTTGTTGCATTATCGTAGCCGCTTATTGATGAACCTTCGAAAGGCATACCCATAAAGTTTGCGGTTTCGGTTGCAATGAAATATCTTCCGCCGAGCATTGACTCACATACGGATTTACCTACAGTTTCAGTTGGCGGCATATTGGGATCCATCCAGGATTTAATTTCAGTTTTCCATTCGCCAACACTCTTGGCAAGAAGTTCGTGCATAGTGCCAGGAGTCATATATTCCTGCCATGCTTTCATCATTGCAGGATCCATTCCTGCCTCTTCATCCTGTGCGAAAAGATTATTGGATGAAGCGACGAATAAGAAAACAAACAAAAGTGAAAATAATTTTTTCATAGTACCTCCATAAGTTTTTAATAATTTAATTAATTAACGCGGACTTTTATTACAAGTTTTTTTACGAATGAAATTTTTCCAGTTATTATCCCGGGCATATGAACATCCTCCGGAAAAAATATTGCGAACATACCTTCAGAAACTTTTGTGAATGATTTTTCACCTTTGAAAAATTCAACATCATTTTCTTCTTTATACGGTTCGAGAATTATCTGATTACCGAGTGGAGTATAACCAATTAATTCTTCCCCACTGATCACGTACTGAACATCAATATATTTTCTGTGGGCTTCAAGCTTTCCTTCAGATTCCGGTTTAGTTTTGTATTCGTTTATCAAAGCAAAAATATTTTCATCATCTGTCTCGTATTTACCCGGCGTAATTTTTTTCAAATCAGTATTATTAATGTATTCAAATGCTTTTTCAATTCTATTGCCCAATCCTTTGTAAAGATGTGCGTTTTCGATTTTGTCGATTATCATTTTTTTGGTTTAATATTGATATGAAAATAATGCCAGTAAAGATAAACTGACAGGAAGAATTTTAAAAGAATTATTGATGAACGGTAACTTCAGATCGAATCGCAGCAAGTAATTATTTATATTTGAGTAAAAAACCGGAGAAAATATGGCAAAAAATTCATCATTCGATATTGTATCTGAAATTGATTTCCAGGAAGTAGATAACGCAGTTAATCAGGCAATCAAAGAAATTCACCAGAGATATGACTTAAAAGATTCTGCAACAGAGATCGAGCTAAATAAAAAAGATAAGCTGATAAATATCAACACAAAAGATGACTATTCACGTAAACAATCAATTGATATTCTACAGACAAGGTTTATTAAAAGAAGTTTATCAATTAAAGTTATGAAGCTGGAAGAACCCGAACCGGCGGCAACCGGAAGACTGAAACAAAAAATTAATCTGCAAAGCGGAATTTCTAAAGACAATGCGAAGATAATTACAAAGATGATTAAGGATATGAATCTGAAAGTAAGTGCGCAGATAATGGATGAAAGAATCCGTGTACAGGGAGCTAAAAAAGATGATTTGCAGATCGTAATCTCAAAAGTAAAAGAAGCTGATCTTGATTTCCCTGTTCAGTTTGTTAATTATCAGTGAAGAATTTTAAATAGTTGAAAGCAATAGGAATACTTTTATGAAGAATAAATTAATTGTAAACACACTGCTTGTATTTTTAATATCGGCAAATCTTTTCAGCCAAGAAATAAAGGAAGATGACCCTGATTATAAACCAAGGAATTTGCAAGAGGCGATATCCCAGCTCGATATAATTTTTCCAGATTCAACTAAAGAACAAATCATTACAATGTCCGAAGATGAATTTGTGATAGACACTCATTTTTCTACAGGATTATGGATTAGGAATGAGTGGTTGTATGATAGAGTGTTGGGATACAGTATCGGGGATAGTGATTTACGAGAAGAATTACTTGAAATGGGGGTACCTTCAAATGATGATATGTCAGGATTAATTTTAAGATCCTATTATAGACATCTAACAAATCAAGATCTTAACATTGATCAACAGATAATTGAAATACAAAGATTTTATATTGAGCGGGAGAAAATTAATTGAAGTCTTGAACATTCAGAAGACGAAAAAAGATGACTTGCAGATTGTCATCCCAAAAGTAAAAGAAGCCGATCTAGATTTTCCTGTTCAGTTTGTTAATTACCAGTAGATAAATTTTAACTTGTAATATTGTGCAAAATATTGTACGTTTATCTGCACAATATTTTAGTCGGAGAATTTAATGCACAAAATACAATTAGACCAGGATATTCAACCTCTTTCCGAGTTCCGTTCCAAAGTAGCTTTTTACTTTGAAAAAGTTAAGAAGACAAAAAGACCTTTAATCATTACTCAAAACGGAAAAAGCACCGCAATATTGTTAGATGTTTCAGAGTATCAATCAATGCTTGATAAGCTGGAAGTAATTGAAGATGTTAAATTAGCAGAAGCACAACTCAGCCAGGGGAAGGAAATATCTCATAAAGAATTGAAGAAGAAGTTTGCCAGGAAAGCTTAATTATGAAAATATCCTGGTCACCACTTGCTGCTGATAGATTGGAAAATATTTATGAATACATATCAGTTGATAATAAAGCAGCAGCACAAAAAGTGGTTGAAAGAATTTTTAAAAAAGTTGAATCATTAGCAAAGAATCCTGAAAGAGGAAGAAAGGTACCCGAAACAAACAGAGAAGAAATCAGAGAATTATTTGAAAGTGATTATAGAATCAACTATCGCATTGAAACGAAAAGAGTTTCTATTTTGACAATCAGAAATTTTAAACAGATATTACCCGATAAGGATATTAAGTAAACGTGAAATTACTTTTTCAAAAATTAAAAGAAGCCGATCTTGATTTTTGTGTTTAGTTTGTGAATTACCAATGAGTTATCAAGCAAGAAAAAGTTTTGTAAAAGGATGATATATATGCACGATCTATTTTTAAATATTACGTCTATGAGAAAATTTGATTACAAATGGGGCGTAGATATGCATATGCACGTATATCTACGTTCCGAAACTAATTTTTCTGAGCAGTATAAGTAATAGATATACGTTTTATGAATAAATCATCATCAATAAAGAATTGTCCATTTTGCAAGAATCAGATTCCTATTAATTCAGAAAAGTGTCCTATTTGCAAAATGACTTTAATTGAACGAATTGAGTCTATAAAAAGGGAAGAACGTCCTTCAATAGATTCGCAGTCAAAAACTGAAAATAACGAAAAGCAATCTACTAGAAAAAATAAGTTTACCTTTGCAAGTAAAGATTATACAAACAAATTCTTTGATTTTTTAAAAAGAAAAAAAGGCTTATTAATATTTTCTTCTGTTGTAATTTTATTGATTTATTATTTTGCTCAAAGCAACAATTCCACCGAACCTGAAAAAACTTTATATAATTATGAGCTTGATAAACAAAACAATTCAAGTGAAGAAAATAATTCCAATTCGATAAATATTGAAAACAATCGAAATAATTACTCACCATCTAATATTGAGCGAGAAACATATTCTTCAACACCCGAAGAAAAACCTTTAGATAATCAAAAAGTCAAGGATTTCAGTAACATTCCCGAAAAATATATCCCCAACGGAAAAATATTTTTAAAAAATAAAAGATACTTTACGGGACTTGGAGAATTAACAATTAAAAATGGAACGAATAATGACGCAGTTGTTAAACTAGTCCCAATCACTATTAATAAATCCGCTCTGACTTTATATGTTAGAAGAAACTCTGATTTTACAATTAAAAAAATTAAAGACGGCAACTACAAATTATATTTTGTAGTCGGCAGACATTATGATGAAGATTCTTTAATTTTTCTTCAAGATTGCTCGTTTTCAGTATTTGAAAAAGGGTTACCTTTTACTACTAATGAATTTCAGTTAAAAGATAGAATAGAAAGAGAATATTCTGTTTCTGAAATCACATTACATCCTGTAATTGGTGGAACAGCCAGAACAGATGCAATAACTAAAAAAGATTTTTTATCCTTATAGAAATATTAAATTGGAGGTATTATGAACTCTATAAAATATTTTAAAAACATTGGATTTTTACTGTTTCTTTTCGGTTGCGCATCAACAAGAATGACTTCTTTCAAAGACCCAGATTATCAGAAAGCAGAATTTAAAAGAATTCTTGTTGTGGCGAATACTAATGATTTAGAAGACAGGCAAAAATTAGAATCTAAAATGGTCGAAGCCTTTTCCGATATTGGTGTTTTTGCTATGGAAAGCTTTAGATTATTTCCACCAACACGAGAATTATCCGATGAAGAAAAAGTAGACCTTTTACTAAAAAATGACATTGATGCTTTCATCTCAATTTCTGTTGGCGAAAGCGGAGTGAATGAAGTTTATGTTCCTCAAACGAGTTCAACAACAAAAACAAAAGGTAATGTAAATGTTTATGGTAATACTGCCACCTATAAAGAAAAATCAACAACAACATATCAAGGAGGTTATACATTAAACAAGCCTTGGGCTGAATTTGAAACCCAATTATATGATGTTTCAAATGGTCACATGGCTTGGATAGCAACTTCATTTACTGGAGGAAATGCTTATGCAAATAGAAATACAGTTATCAATTCATATTGTGGAAAGACGGTTGACCAATTATTAGAAGATAAACTTATCATGAAGTCATTGCAAAAATAATGGCACGAAGAAAGAAAAAAATATTTGGTAATTGTCAGATTTGTGAACAATATAAAAAACTTACAGATGACCACGTTCCACCCCAAGGTGGTATAAAAATAGACTCGGTTGAAATAAAATCAGCATTTGATTTTTTTTCAAAGCAGATGAAAAATAAATATTATTTTATTTCACAAAACGGAGTAAAGTTTACAACATTATGTGAGTGTTGTAATAGCAGACTTGGGCGTGAATACGATACAGTGTTAAACTCTTTTTCATTAGATGTTAACAAATTTCTCACTTCAAAATTATCACTCCTTAATTCATATAATATTGAAACAAAGCCAAATAGATTAATTCGAGGCGTGTTAGGACATTTGTTGGCAACAAAAGGTGAAATAGAGAAAACTCCTTTTGATGATAAAGTAAGAGAAATATTATTAGATGAAAGTAAACTAATTCCAGATGATATAAATGTTTTTTATTGGATTTATCCTTACAAGCTAACCATAATCATCAGAGATATTTTAATGCCTGCTATTCGTGGTAGGTATAATGATTTTGGATTCTTCCAAATATTCAAATACTATCCAATTGCATATTTAGTAGTTAATAAAAGTAACTATCATAACCTTCAATCACTTCGGGATTATAATTCTGCGAAGCTTGATACAGTAGCTGAAATAAATATTAGAATTAATGAGCAAAGGCATTGGAAGTGGCCTGAAATAGTTGAAGATGGAAATTTTGTTTTTTTAGGTAAAGCCGGAACTGAGGGAATTAAAGCCGAAAAACATATTAAGGGAAAAAACGTATAACATGTGCTTCCACCCGACAGCGTTTTCGCATTCGGTATTTTTATAATTTTAATGGTAGTCGTTCCGCGTCAGTTATCTTGTTCGGCTTTGTTCTACTAAACAAAATTTTTTAATCATTAATGTTTGTGCTTCTATTCAGCAATCTTATTCTGGACTGCGGCTTAGCACAACGCCGTTAATTAGCTCCAAATATTTGTCTTGCAATAAAAAAATATTTGTGAAAGATTGGAACCAATTTTTTACAAGTTAGTCTAACAGTTCAAATCAAAATTCAATTTTTCAATTGAGTAAATCAGGAGAATCAAAAAGATTATAAGCAGTTAAAAGATGTAGATTTATCCTTCCTCTTTTAGTCCTGTTCTTCTTTAAATTTTCACAGCATTTATAACCTGTTCCGTCAGCTATTTACGTCGGGATAATCCGTATTAATGACGTATAATGTCAGATATTATAACCGAATTGGATTTTTTTCAACGGTATGGAATTTGAAACTTACATCAATATTCAGGAACAAATGATGCAGCACAACAAAATATGAGAACATTTTTATTTGCTTTTATTGGAGTTTTTTCCCTCCTTTCAAATTCCATTTCTAACAGTGCCCCAGGCGAGAGAAATATAAATTCAGATGATAGTATCACTCCGGTTGTTGACAGTTATGATGTACTTCTTAAAAATCTTTATACAGAATGTAATCTCACAGATAAATTAGATTATGATATTTTTAAGCAAGCTATGGAAGGTTACACTTCAATAGACCTGGCAAATAAAAAATTAATTTCAATAATAGATTATTCAAAACCATCCAACGAAAAAAGATTTTTTATTATTGATATTGAAAACCGCAAACTGCTTTATCAAATCTTAGTTGCTCACGGAAAAAAATCCGGCTATCTGAATGCAACAAAATTTTCTAATAAATACGGATCGCACAAAAGTAGTCTTGGATTTTTCAGAACGGGCAAATCATATTTTGGAATAAGAGGGTATTCATTAAAGCTTGAAGGATTGGAAAAGGGAATAAACGATAACGCCATACAAAGAGGAATTATCATTCACGGTGCAGATTATGTTGATGAAAGAATTGCTAATGGTAACGGTGTTATCGGAAGAAGCTGGGGATGTCCATCTGTTTCTCTAAAATTATCCAAAACAATAATTAATTTGCTGAAGGGCGGCAGTATTCTTTTCATTTATGCTGATGATGAACTTTATAAAGAAAAATCTTTGATTGCAAACTTTGATCTGAACGATAATCCTAATCTGAATTAATTCATTCCTTTTCTTCACTTTAAAGTGCATTCTTTTTTGGGCTCTTCAGGATAAATCCAACCTGATTTTACCTTGCGAATTTTACAAATCAAAATTATCTTGCTAATAAATATGTACAAGGGTTTACAATGAAAAATTTATTAAATGTATTTTTAGTTTTTGTCTTGTTGTTCACGACGAGCTGTGCGCAAAGTGGCGAAGATAATGTAAGTCAAACAATTACAGAGAATAATAAAATGCAGAACTCAAAATCGAAAGATGTCTATATGGATAACAAAGAAACCAAATATCATAAACCAACCGATGAAGAATTAAAGAAGATGTTAACAGATGAACAGTATAAAGTTACTCAGTGCGAAGGAACTGAATTTGCATTCAAGAATGAGTACTGGGATAATCATCGTTCGGGAATTTATGTCGATATTGTTACCGGCGAACCACTTTTCAGTTCAAAAGATAAATTTGATTCAGGAACCGGCTGGCCAAGTTTTACTCAGCCGATTGATGCAAAATATATTGTCAAAAAAGAAGATCATTCGTACGGATGGAACAGAGTTGAAGTCCGAAGTAAAAATGGTGATTCACATCTTGGTCATGTTTTTGATGACGGACCTGGTCCAACCGGATTGCGTTACTGCATAAACTCAGCATCACTTCGCTTCATACCAAAAGAGAAAATGGAAGAAGAAGGTTACGGAGAATTTCTATCGTTAGTTGAGTAATTTATTTACCCTGAACTTGATTCAGGGTCTTTAGTATTTCAATGAAAATCAACTCTCTCATAGGGGCTGACTAATAAGTAAATTTTCTTTGTGATTCTTTGTGACTTCGCGGCCCTGCCTACCGCAGGCAGGTTAGTGTCAAATATAAATATTGAATAGCCGTTAAATTAAAAGATTAGCCACTAAGTCTCCAAGACACAAAGGCACACTATGTTACTTTTTAGTCTGCCCCATTATTGTTAGGAAAAACAAAGTTGATATTCTGCTATCTAAAAGTTAATAATAGGTCACGGTATAGAATAATCCCTTCTCTTTGAAAGCGAAGTATAGGGATGAGTTTGAATAGTACCATCCAGACAAATTCAATTGACACCCTTCTAAATTTTGATTAAATTTACAATGTGATTTTTGTCTAATGAGGTTAAAATGCTCAAAGAGTTCAATCACAGTTTCAATCCTACTAAATCCTCGTTCAGGACACACAATTCTATAACCCTTTTTGAAATTATAAATAATTTTTCAGGGAGTCATTATGAAATCAAAAAATTTTTCCTTCGTTTATTTTTTCCTGATATACTTGATTCCAGTATTATTATCTGCACAAGATATCAGTGTTCATGAATTTATTGGCAAACCAAAATCTGATGTGATAAAAACTTTTGGTAATCCCGTTCATCAGGATAACAGCAATCCTGAAATGATGTGTATGTTTTATCAAACCGCAACACTCAGGATGATTTTTGTTTCTAACAAAGAAGGAGTTTACCAGTCAGAAGCAACAGCCAATTATGACACGGAAGTTGAAGCAAGAAATGTATTTGAAAACATTTTACAAAACTCTAAAGCAAATGGGTTTGCAGTAGATTCTATTTCAGTAAACGATTATCAAATTTATAAAACCGGTATGAGAGCAGATTTGCAATTAACAGAAAATAAAATCTCTAAAAAATTTGATGTGAATATTAAAGCAAGGAAGTCAGAGAACTGATAATTAAAGTTAAAAAATAAATTTGAACAGAGGAGAAATTCTTACGTTCAATCAATGGTAAATTACGACTTTTTCATGCTAAACTCTTGAAAACACAGCGTTAAAGTAAAATTTAGATTCGCATAAAATTTGATTCGAATGAGGAATGAAAATCAAACTTTTGAAATTCTTCTTGTTACTAATTCAGATTTTATTTCTCTCATTCTCGTGTGAAGATGATCCTGTTGCGAGCAAAAACAATAACGGCTCTCCTGCAGATAGTGTTGAAGCTGAAGTTCATCGTCTTGTAAATGAACATCGAACAGGAATGGGTTTACCCGCACTCGTTTGGAATGATATAATTGCAAACGAATGCAGACAGCATAGTTTGGATATGGCGAATGCTCAAACAATAAATCACGATGGCTTTAACGAACGGATTAATAAAATCGGAGAAACTATTTCATGGAACTGGGCAGGAGAGAATGTTGCTTATAATTATAGTGCAGAAGCTGTGGTCATAGCATGGCTAAACAGTCCCGGACATAAAAGTAATATTGAAAGTAATTCAAACCTTACAGGAGTAGGAGTTGCTTACAATGGAAATACAATTTATTTCACACAGATTTTTATCAGAAACAATAATTGAAATAATTATTTTAGTTGTGTCATTCCGGTCGATCCGGCAATCGCCGGAGAAGAACCGGAATCTGTAAACGGGTAATTGTTTTAAATTCCTAGTCAAGCACCGAATGACAACTTGTTTGTTTAATTCTCCCTAAGTTTAAATATTTCATCACGTCCATAAATTTTAATTGGCTCATTATCCTCTTTATTTGCCGATGCTATCATTGCTCTTGCAACTTTTTCAGCCTCGATTGGTCTCTGATTTTTAAGAAAAGGAATTAATGGAATAACAGTCTTCAATATTCTTTCAGCAGTTTTTTCGCCAAATCTTTTTTCTTTTCTATTCCCAAGTAATAAAGAAGGACGAAATATTCTGATTTTGATATATGATAATTGCTGAACTTTCTCGTCAAGTTCACCTTTAATTCTCAGGTAAAATATTTTTGATTTTGAATTCGCTCCAACAGAAGAAACAAGAAAATAATTTTGAACTCCGTTTTCAGCAGCAGATTTCGCAATTTCATATTGATATGTTACATCAATTTTATATTGTGTTTCTTTGCTTCCTGCCTTTTTGATTGTTGTGCCCATTGCAGAAAATAATTCATCGCCAGTAATTAGTTGTTTCCATTTTCCCATCTCATCAAAATCAACAATGTATTCTTTAAGTTTCGGATGAATTATACCGGAAGATCTCCGGTTAAAAGTTTTTATTGATTGATAACGGCTGTCCTCAAGTAATTTTTTTACAAGTGTATGACCAACCAACCCAGTCGCTCCGATTATTACAGCTGTTTTCATAAAATATTTTTAATTACTTATTTGGAACTAATAATTCTTTGGTTTCATTTTCTCCGCTTGTGAATGTTCGCATATTCTCCGGAATATGTCCGTAATCACCGAACGTATCTAACTTCAGTGTTCCGTCAGCTCTTATTCGAATAATTGTCAGACTGCAATTTGTAATACTCATCTGCAGCCATGACATTGTATTAACATTTAAAATTTTTGTAACAAAATATCTGATAACATTTCCATGACAAACAATTAAATCATTTCTATCATTTTCATCTGGTGAAGGAACAAAATATTTTTTAAATGACACTTCAAGATTTTCAACACACTCAGCCAATTCGGATGAATCACTTTCTGCCATCACATCTTTCCGCCAGGTTGGTGGAGTGCATTCAGCAATTAAGCTGTCTTGCTGCAAAACAAGTTCCGGAAACTCTTTATTGATAACCATTGCGGTTTGTCTTGCGCGTGACATTGTGCTGCTTACAAGAGAATTAAAATCAACAGACATTGATTTCAACCTGTTTGCCAGCAATCTTGCCTGAGCAATTCCAAGCGGTGTCAATTCTTTACCAACGAATTCATCCCTTTCATCGTTCTCATTATAAAGTCCATGACGAATAAGATAAATTGTTCTTGTTCCTTTTTTGTCTGATCCGGAATTTTGACATAATGCTGATGATAGAAACAGGCAAAAACATAGAAGAAACAAATTCAAGAAAAGTAGTTTTGATTTATGCATATTTTATCCCGGTTTAGTTTTCGTAAATCTTACGCCGTAAGATATTTCATTTAAATTAAATAATTTAAGAATGGTTGATTATTCTTATGACTTTTAATGGCAAAATATTTGAACTCTTGAATAGATAATAATTCATTCAAATATTGTTATAAAAAAATTAGGAGAGAATAATGAAAAACCTTTTTATGCTGATCACAGCCACTTTATTTTTCATCCCTGCAAATATTCAGTCACAGGTATCGTTTCAAATTGGAGGTGGACTCGGATACATATCTCCGGTTGGAGGCTACGGTGGTTCAACAATTGACTTTTACAATGGAACCAAGTACGGAATGAGCAGCGGATTTAATTATCATGCAAAAGCAAGAGTAGGCTTGCTGGGCTTTAATTTGTTTGGTATAGTTGAATATTCAACTGTAAGCGGTGAAGGAGAAAGTGAACCAGGTCATGGTAAAGTTGAGAACTCACATGGGATATTTTCACTCAAAGCTGGTCCTGAATTTAATATTTCACCTCCGCTTTCACCAGTTGGCTTTTATCTTGATGGATTTGTATCAGTAAATACTTTTAGCGGTACAGTTAAATTTCAGGGAGTTGCAGAAGTTCCGAGCGGAGAATATAAATTTGAAAATGAAACAAGATTTGGTGCTGGCATCGGTGGCGGTGCTTTACTCGATATAATTCCGGTAGTAACATTCGATGTTGGAGTTCATTACAATCTTTACAACGTATTTGGTCAGCAGTACACAGGGACATCAACAAATCCCAAAAGACTTGATTCATATACTTCATTAAATGATGAGAAGGATCCTTTGTTCGGTACGGATGATGATATTTTTATTGTTGAAAATGCTCGTTCGATAAATGCCTGGCAGTTCACTTTAACAGCAATGATTGGAATTTAATCGAGAATTATTACCACTTCATCTTTTCTTTGAGTGAAATGATGTGAGCGAGATGGTGATTTCCGTGCCAAGCATATTGGCATACAGTTTCACTTAGTGTTTTCATTCCGGAATCGGGATGTAAAAATTTTTTTTCAAGCTCATTATCATTGAGTTGTTTTAACAATACAGTCCATCTTCTATGAAGTGAATCTATGAGCGTAAGCGAAACATTGATATCAAGTAATTTTGAATCAGGAAGTTCTGCCCAAAGTTTTTCATTATATGGTTTGATTACAGGGTTATCTTCTGTTAAGGCAAGTTTGAAACGAACATAAGCGTTCAGATGACTGTCAGCAATGTGATGAACAACCTGCTGAATAGTCCAGCCATCTGGACGATAACGAGTTCGTAGTTGTTCAGTTGATAATCCTCTTACTGCATCAGCAAGTCTTTGAGGAAGAGTTTCAATTTCTTTGATAAAACTATTGATTGCTGTTTTGTCAATATTTTCTTCCGGCTGGTATTTACCAATCGGATATTTTAATTTTTCATTGTCCATTTAACTGTTTCCGTATTTTTGCTTCTCAATGTATTAAGTTTTCTGTAAAGTTCTTTCAAAATAGAAAACCCAATCTCTGAAAAGAAATCGGGTTTGTTATTAGAATAATTTGCTATTTAACTATTTGTTCCCAGACAAAGCAGTGTTGAGATTAGGAATATTATCTGCTCCGTTCGGTACAGTTATGCTAGAACCTCTAAAGTCATCGCCAATAGGTTCAACACGTCCGCCAAGAAACAGTGATAAAAATATTTCAGTAACAGCATTGAATGACATTCTGTTTTCGGGTCTTGCAAAACCATGTCCTTCATCAGGGAATAAAACATAGGTAACAGGAATATTTTTTTCGTTCATTGCTTTTACAATTTGGTCAGATTCACTTTGTTTTACTCTAGGATCATTTGCACCCTGTCCGATTAACAATGGTTTTGTAATCTTATCAACAAAAAATAATGGCGATATTGATTCAAGGAATTTTTTTCCTTCTTCAGTTCGGAAATCTCCGACACGTGATGTGAACATATTTATTACAGGCAGCCAGTAAGGAGGGATTGTTTCCATAAGAGTATTAATATTTGAAGGACCAACAATATCAACTCCGCATGCGAACACATCAGGAGTAAACGTCAAACCAATTAAAGTTGCATAACCACCGTAACTTCCTCCCATAATTGCGACTTTATCTTTTTGTGCGATGCCTTCTTTAACTGCCCAATTAACTGCATCAATCAAATCATTGTGCATCTTCCCGCCCCATTCTTTATTTCCCGCATTAATAAAATCTTTACCAAAACCTGTTGATGATCTGAAATTCACACTCAACACAGCATATCCTCTGTTTGCAAGCCATTGATGAGTTGAATTGAAGCCCCAACTATCCCGTCCCCAGGGACCGCCATGAACAAATAATATCATCGGTAAAGGTTTGGATGGATGATAGTCTTCAGAGTTGCTTCCATAAGGCAGCGTCAAATAGCTGATCAGATCAAGTCCATCTCTGGATTTAATAATAACAGGATACATTTTTGAAAGCTTAACATTTTCAAGAGCTTTCCTGTTAGTGAAAAGAAATTTTGCTTTCTTCACTGACCGGTCATAAATGTAATAATAAATTGGTCCATCATCCTTCGTGTATGATACAACCCAGAAATTATCATCCTGCGATCTGTCTGTTACATTCACATCACCATCGGTTACGCTTTTAAGATAATCCATATCAGGTTTGATAGATTGATCAAGAATTTCCCATTCAGTCCGCAAGTAATCACAAGCCGCAGCCTCAATTGTTTTTTCGGTTGGATGGATCATTATTCCACTCAGATCAGCTTTTGGATTTTCAAAAATTAATTTTTTCTCGCCAGTGATGAGGTTTACTGATATTAAAGCAGCAGTGTTTCTGCCACGACTATCAATCATATAAAGTACATCGCCGGTTTTGTTAAAGCTGATAGGAGTTGTTGTCAGTGCATCTTCCATCGGAATTTTATCAAATGTTATCCAGCTACCGTTTCCGTCGGGCGTGAATAATTCCATACCTCCGTCAGATGTATTTTCAAATGCATATCTGATATTGTAATCATCATCAGTCTGAAATCCGGCGAACTTATCATTCTGTTGAATCAAATTCATATCACCTGTAATAATATTCAATCTGTAAATATCAAAGTATTGCGGATTACGGGTATTCAGACTAATCAGAATTTCATTTGGATGTTTATAACTAACTTCCTGAATATCTGCGCGTGGTCTTAGCTTGCGACCGTCGGGCATCGTTACTGGCTGACCATCAGGACCAGTAATCTCTTCAAATGGTGTGAGGTTTACATCTTGTTTCGTTTTCACATTAACAGCATGTAACTGCCAATTTTCATCACCACCAAGATCCTGAAGATATAAGATCTGTTCATTGTTGTATGACCAGAAATAAATTCTGATTCCGCGGAGCGTATCTTTTGTAACCACAACTGCATCTTCCGGATTATCAATTGGCGCTACCCAAACGTTTAATACGTCATTGAAGGGTGCCAGATAACTAATCATCTGGTGGTTTGGACTAATTTTTAAAGATGCTTTGTCCGGATTTCCGAATAAAACTTTTCTGGATATCAATGGCTCATCCTGTGCTAAATTGCTTGGAATAAATAAACCGCATATAATAATGGAAAAGCAAAGCAGACGAATAATTTTGTCTTTCATATCAAACCTCTATAAAATTTTTAGTTTTGAGTTGACAATTATTTAATAATAATATTTCAACATATCCTGTAAACAAAATTAAAAATCAAACGTCTGTTGTTGTACATATACTTGATAAACGGATTTAAAGTTACATCATTGGTACCTCAATAAACAGAAGTCTCGAATCTTCACTTGCATTAATTGATATCTCCTCTGTTTCCCAAAGACCAATCCCGTCACGTTTGAATAATTTGTCATCACCCACCGAAATATTACCGTCAATTAAAAATAAATAAACACCATTTCCTTTAGTGTGAATTTTATAATTAAGAGATTTACTTTTTTCTAAATCTGATAATGCAAGGTATGCATCCTGGTTCAACCACAAGTTATCACCCTTCTTTTCAGGAGTGACAATGAATTGCAGTTTATTTTTTCTTTCTTCCGAATTAAAAAATTTCTGATTGTATCTTGGTTCGTGTCCTTTTTTATCAGGGAAAATCCAGAGCTGTAAAAGTTTTGTTGTTCCATCATTCAGATGATTATATTCCGAATGATGAATTCCGGTTCCTGCGGACATCACCTGAATTTCGTCAGGATAAATCACACCTTCACCACCAGTGCTGTCTTTGTGGGCAACAGCACCTTCCAATGGAATGGTTACGATTTCCATATCGTTGTGAGGATGTGTTCCAAATCCTTCTCCAGCTTCAATTGTGTCATCATTCAAAACTCTCAGCATTCCAAAGTTAACGCGTTCAGGATCGTAGTAGTTACTAAAGCTAAAAGTATGATAAGTTTTCAACCAACCATAATCAAAATGACCCCTGGTATTTGCTTTATGAATGATTGTTTTTCCCACAAAGCGGGTTTTCGTTTCACTCAACATTTTATCCTTTCGTTTATTTGTTACTTAACCAAATAATTAAATATAAATAATAATTTAGATGATTAGATAAGCTCTATCTCCGACAGTTTCAATATAACATTAGATGAGTGTTTTGAATCACCATTTATCATTAAAATCCAATATTATAAAATTTAAACTTGAATTTAAGATAATACTAATAGTAACTTACTATCAACAGCACTAGAATTCTTTATCTTGTTTTCCTTTCTGTGTTTTAACTTAACACCAAGCTCGTCCACTTTGTGGTCAATCAAAAATTTTCGTTTTAATAAATTAATTATTTTATTCAATTAATAAATCCCGGAGGATAAAATGAAATCAATAAATCCTTATTTAAATTTTCCCGGAAACACCGAGGAAGCTTTTAATTTTTACAGAGACATTTTTGGAGGAGATTTTGTCGGCGGTATAAATCGCTTCGAAAATGTACCCGGTACTGAAAAGCTGAGTAAAGCAGATAAACAAAAAGTAATGCATATTGGTTTGAAAATGGGAAAAGATAATTACCTGATGGCTACAGATGCATTGGAATCAATGGGCTTCAATGTAACCTTTGGTAATAATTTTTATATTTCAATTGATGCTGATAGCAGAGATGAAGCGGACAAATTATTTAATAAACTTTCCAACGGTGGTAAAGTTGAAATGCCAATGGCTGATCAGTTTTGGGGAGATTATTTTGGTTCACTCGTAGATAAATTCAACATCCGATGGATGGTAATTTATACTCCTCCAAATGCGAATTAGAAAAAAATAAAGGAAGGAATTATAAATGTCGAATGAATCAAAATCTCTATCTGCGGGAAGAAAATTAAAACTGCAAGTTCAAATGACAATTGATGGTTTTGTTGCAGGTCCAAATGGTGAACTGAATTGGTTAACATGGAATTGGGGTGATGATATTAAAAAGTATGTAAATGAATTGCACGATTCTGTTGATACAATTCTTCTTGGAAGAAAAATGACGGATGGATTTATTTCGCATTGGTTGTCAGTCATTGAAAATAAAGATGTATCGTCAAAGGAATTAAGCGAAAATTATGAATTTGCAAAAAGAATGATTGATATTCCAAAAGTTGTTTTCACCAAAACTATCAAAAAACATAATTGGGTAAATACGTCACTGGCTACTGGTGATTTAACAGAAGAAATAAAAAACTTAAAAGAAAAATCTGGTAAAGATATTATTGTATATGGCGGTGCCGGATTTGTATCATCATTAATTAAAAATAATCTTATTAATGAATACAATCTTTTCATTAATCCATCTGCAATAGGAAAAGGTGTGGAAATGTTCAGCAGACTTGATGAAAAAATAAATTTAAAACTTTCAGAGAGTGTTGCATTCGATTGCGGAATCGTTTTGAATAAATATGTAACAAATAGTAAAGGAAATTAATATGCAAAAAATAACTCCATTCCTTTGGTTTGATACACAAGCTGAAGATGCAGCAAAATTCTATTCAACTGTATTTGACAATTCGAAAATAGTAAATGTCAGCAGGTACGATGAATCTGCTGCAAAGGTAACCGGAATGCCTGTCGGTTCAGCATTTGTCATTTCATTTCAACTGGAAGGAAATAATTTTACTGCAATGAATGCGGGTCCACATTTTAAAATCAATGAGTCGATATCACTTTTTGTTTATTGTGAATCTGATGAAAAGATTGAAAGAATTTACAAGAAGTTATTGGATGGCGGAAGTGCATTGATGTCATTGGATAAATATGATTGGAGTCCGAAATATGCCTGGGTAAAAGATAAATTCGGACTTTCATGGCAATTGACGGTTGAGAAAATAAATTCAGCACAGAAAATTTTGCCAGCATTTTTGTTTGTGAATAAAAAATCAGGTAAAGTAAAAGAAGCAGTTGATTTCTATACTTCAGTATTTCCCGATTCAAAAATTCTTCTGGAAGCTCCGTACCCGGAATCACAAAATCTTCCGAAGAACACTCTTCTCTTTGCTCAATTTAGTTTGTCAAAATATTTATTTAACTCAATGAGCAGTACGCTTGAACATGATTTCGATTTTAACGAAGCTTTCTCTTTTGTTGTTGATTGCAAAGATCAACAGGAAGTTGACCATTATTGGAACAAACTAACATTTGATGTCGGCGAGGAAAGTATGTGTGGTTGGCTAAAGGATAAGTTTGGAGTATCATGGCAAATAACTCCCAAAATTCTGATTGATATGATGAATGATAAAGATCCGGTCAAAGCTCAAAGAACAATGCAGGCAATGCTGAAGATGAAAAAAATAATTATTTCAGATCTGGAGAAAGCATATAAAGGAAATTAATATGAGAAAATTAATTATAAATACTTTTGTTACACTCGATGGTGTAATGCAGGCACCAGGTGGACCAGAAGAAGATCCAACAAGTAATTTTAATTTCGGCGGTTGGTCTTTCCATTACTGGGATGAAGTGATGGGAAATTTTATGGATGAATTTATGTCAAAGCCATTCGAACTGCTTCTCGGAAGAAAAACTTATGAAATATTTGCTGCTCATTGGCCATATATAACAAACGATCCGGTTGCTGATAAATTTAATGCAACAAAAAAATATGTTGCTTCCAGAACAGTGAATAAACTTAATTGGGCGAATTCTATTTTGATAAAAAGTAATGTCGAAAATGAAATTAAAAAAATAAAAGAACAAAATGGACCAGAACTTCAGGTTCATGGAAGCAGCAACCTTATCAAAACTCTCGTTAATGAAAATCTTGTGGATCAATTTAATATCTGGACTTTCCCTGTAACTGTTGGAAAAGGAAAACAACTGTTTGGTGAAGGAGTGAATGCATCCAATCTCAAACTTGTTGATGTTAAATCATCAGGCACAGGAGTAATCATTGCAACTTATCAACCTGCCGGAGGATTAAAATTAGGATCATTCGCATTAGAAGATGAAACTGAAGAAGAACTTGCCAGGCGTAGAAAGCTTGCTTCTGAATAATGAATTATAAAAAAATATTAAGGAGTATAGCCATGCAAAAACTAAATTTCTCAATCGTAATTAAGGCATCGAAAGAAAAAGTTTGGAACACAATGCTTGATGACAAAACATACCGTCAATGGACAGAAGCGTTTTCACCCGGTTCTCACTTCGTTGGCAGTTGGAATAAAGGAAGTAAAATGCTTTTTCTCGGACCGGATCAGGACGGTAATATTGGTGGAATGGTCAGCAGAATAAAAGAAAATAAAAAACACGAATATCTTTCTATCGAACACCTTGGTCTTGTTCAGGATGGAAAAGAAGATACAACAAGCGATGCAGTAAAACAGTGGGCTGGTGCACTTGAGAATTACACATTCAAAGATCTTCACGATAAAACAGAACTGTTGGTTGATATGGACATCAATGATGAGTACAAAGAAATGTTCGAAAATATGTGGCCTCCAGCACTTGATAAACTAAAAATACTTGCAGAGACAAAGTAATTTGTAATAAATTGCCTGCCATTTTTTGCTATTAAAAAAATCAGAATAAAAGTTGAAAGAAGAATTAGAATATGAAATAGGTTTGGAGAATAATCCAGACAACCGAAATATGAAATCCCTTTGGCAGGAATTAAAAAATGCAATAAGGGGAAGCGATGCTGATTATACAGAAATAAAAATTGGCAAAGCAATTTTTCTACTTGCAGTTCCGATGATACTTGAGTTGATTATGGAATCAACTTTTGCAGTTGTTGATATTTATTTTGTCGGAACACTTGGTGCTTCTGCTGTTGCAACGGTTGGTCTTACTGAAACATATTTATTTCTGCTTTACTCAATTGCAATGGGATTAGCAACAGGAGTTACTGCAATAGTCGCAAGACGAATTGGAGAAAAAGATAAAGAGAAAGCAAGCATTTCTGCTATACAGGCGATCTTTATCGCACTGGTTGCTTCAATTCCATTTATGATCGCAGGTATATTTTTCGCAAAAGAATTACTCGTATTGATGGGTGGTGATAAATGGACAATTGATCATGGTTATAAATATACTCAGTGGATGCTGGGAGGAAATGTTGTAATCATATTGCTGTTTGTTATTAATGCAATCTTCCGTGGTGCTGGTGATGCTGCAATTGCTATGCGTGTACTCTGGATAGGAAATGGAATTAATATGATTCTCGATCCTATATTAATTTATGGACTTGGACCATTCCCCGAATTAGGAATTGAAGGTGCGGCGATTGCTACTAACATCGGAAGAGGTGTTGGAGTAATTATGCAACTCTGGTTTCTTTTCAAAGGTGTTAAACATATCAGGGTTTTAAAATCACAATTTCAACTTCAATGGGAAACAATTAAAAAAATAATTAAAACTTCTCTTGGCGGAATTGGGCAAATGATTGTTGCAATGACCTCGTGGATTTTTATAATGAGAATAATTGCAGACTTCGGAAGTCAAGCCGTGGCAGGTGCAACTATTGCAATCAGAATAATGATGTTTACCATGATGCCTTCGTGGGGAATGTCAAATGCAGTAGCTACACTTGTTGGTCAAAACCTTGGCGCAAAGCAGCCCGATCGTGCTGAACGATCTGTTTGGATCACCGGAATTTGGAACATGTCATTTTTAATTCTGGTTTCAGTTGTATATTTCTTCTTCAGTGAAAACCTGGTCGGAATTTTTACAGATGAGCCAGGTGTTATAGAAGTCGGAGGAATGTGGCTCAAGATAGTGTCATATTCGTATTTTGTTTATGCATGGTGGATGGTTTCCGTACAGGCATTTAATGGTGCTGGTGATACTATGACTCCAACAAAAATAAATCTTGTATTTTTCTGGTTGATACAAATTCCGCTTTCATACTTTCTCGCAAAGATTGTTGAAATGGATATTTCAGGAGTTTTCTGGGCAATATTCGCTTCAGAAACTGCAGTTGGTTTATTCACACTTTGGTTATTCAAAAAAGGAACTTGGAAAAAAGTTGTATTATAAAGTAAACCATTACAAATGAAATCGGATTTTAAAAAACAAATTTTTGTGATGTTGGATTTATGTCTGCAAATAAAAAAGTAGTAGAAAAGTATATTGATGGATTTAATAAGTCTGATCACGAACAAATTTTATCTTGTCTAGCAGATAATGTCGAATGGATTTTGCCCGGAGTCTTTCATTTAAAAGGAAAAGATGCCTTTGATAAAGAAATTGAAAATCCTGCATTTGAAGGTAAGCCAGTTATTGTTGTTACAAGAGCCATTGAAGAAAATAATATTGTCATAACAGAAGGGACTGTGCGCGCAAAGAAAAAAGATGCTGAATATATTAATCTGGTTTTTTGTGATGTGTTTGAGATGAAAGACAGTTTAATTAATAAACTGACCTCATACTTGATGGAGGTAAAATAATTTTTAATGGATATGAAAGAACCTGTCGTCAGGAAATTTTTGAATCCCGCTATTCATCATAAACCTATTTGGTATTTCTTCTGTAGATGTCACAAAGAATAGTCAACAAAGCAGATGTTAAAAAACTCACTTCTAAGCACAAAATATTTTTAAATATTAAAGAAAAGTACGGCACCCCTCCAAACTGGAACAGACCCGAAGGATTTATATCATTATCAAAAATTATTTTAGAGCAGCAGGTAAGTCTTGCATCTGCTGAAGCACATTTCAATAAGCTAAATAATTATCTGACTGAATTTTTGCCAACGAATGTTTTGAAATTGACTGATGAAGAAATGCGTACTTGTCAGATCAGTAAACAAAAGGCAGAATATCTTCGTGCTTTATCGAAGGCTGTAATAAACAAAGAATTGGATTTTGATGAATTGTCAGGAATAAATCCTGACGAGGTTCGTAAAAAACTTACAAGCATAAAAGGTATCGGCGATTGGACAACAGATATTTACTTAATGTTCTGTTTACAAAACAAAGATATATTTCCTTTAGGTGATATTGCCCTGATAACTACAATTAAGGAGTTGACTAAAGTAAAATCTGATAGTGGTATTGTTTGTTTTACAAAAAAATTAAAACCATATCGCTCATTAGCAGCTTACTTTTTGTGGTTCTACTATCTGAAAAGGAGAAACCGAATTTAGATCAGCCTCTGAAAATTGTTTTTGCATCGAATGCCTTAACGGGATTAGCTGGTTAGAGTTCAAAATTTTGATCTCTTATAAACTCATATCAAAAATTTGCTTAATAGAAATTTGTATGATAATGACTCAAATACTATATTTATCAGCATATATAGTGTAAAATATTATATACCACAAAAAGAAAGTATATAAAATATGCCAGAAATCAACTTTAAAGAGAAAAAATTTAACAATCCTGTTGAGCTTTCACTGGATATTATTGGTGGAAAGTGGAAAATACCAATAATCTGGAGGCTGCGAGATGACCCCAAAAGATACGGCGAACTTAAAAGATTACTACCACAAGCAACGCACAAAATGCTGACACAACAACTTCGTGAACTTGAGCGCGATGAAATTATTATACGTAAAGTTTATCAGGAAATTCCACCTAAAGTTGAGTACAATCTTACTTTACTCGGGAAATCGGTTATTCCGATTATCGATTTATTGAACGATTGGGGTGATGAATATAGAAGTGTGTTCAATAAAGATTGATCTCTGATTGGAAAGCTGAACTAATTTATCAGCTACCCGTCTATGAGTAAAATAAAATTAAATAGATTTTTTCGATCCGAAGCAATATTTATCTTAATACTGAAAATTATTCAATTAAGAAAACAGGTTGAACATGTCATCCTACAGGGAACAAAAAAAATTACTTGAGACATTAAAGAAATATGAACGTAATTTCTCTCGTCAGGAATATGAGGAATATAAGATGTTTATAAAGAGAGATAAAGATGATGATGAGTTTGACACACTTTCTATGCAACGGTTGAAAGATTTACATGATAAATATCATAAACCGGTCGATACATCAAAGTATGATAAATTCTTCAAGAAAAACACTGATCAGGGATCAGGTAATTGAATATTAAAAACCCTCCATTTCATTGTAAACAAATCGAATTGTAACTAATTTTGACCTTCTTATTCTAACGAGGAAATAATGAACCTGAAACTTTTACATAGAATTTATGCAGCCGGAGTTTTTTTTGTAACACTGGTCGTTTATTGGATGACCGTTCAACCTTCGGTATCGTTCTGGGATTGCGGTGAATTTATTGCCGCGAGCTATTACTTGCAGGTACCACATCCCCCCGGAGCTCCTTTCTTTCTCATACTGGGTAATATTTTTTCAAAGATTCCCTTCTTTGAAAATGTTGGGTTTAAAATAAATTTAATTTCTGTTTTATCGAGTGCACTCAGTGTGTTTTTACTGTACTTAATTGCTGTAAAGCTTATCAACATTTTCACCGGTAAAAAACCAGAAACGTTTTCAGAGGCAATAGCAACATATACTGCATCAGCTATTGGAGCGCTTTCACTCGCTTTCAGTGATACATTTTGGTTCAATGGTGTTGAAGCTGAAGTTTACGCCTTCAGTACTTTGTTAGTTGCTGCAATAGTTTATCTGATCATAAGATGGTATGAACGAGCAGATAATAAAGACAGTGAAAAGTATATACTCGGTATTGCTTATCTGGTCGGTTTATCCATTGGTGTTCACCTGATGAGTGTGTTAGCTATTGTTCCTGTAGTGATGATCGTTTTCTTCAAAAAATATGTAGATGATGAAGAAGCCTTAAAGAAGTCAGGTTACATTTTGCTTGCTCATGCCGGAATTATTTTATTACTTGCAATAATATGGTGGGCAGGAGAGACTAGCTCCACTCCGCCGACCAGCGATGAATACAAAGATTTTGATACAAAATTTAAACTTATGATTGTTGTGATAAGCATTGTTGTTATGGGAATTTATTGGAAAAAAGTTTTCAGTAAAAACTCATTTTATCTCCCGATCATTATTGGTGGAGTTGCACTGTTTGCAACCTACCCGGGTGTAGTTAAACTTTTACCGGCAGTAATGACTGCAATCGGGAAAGATAATATCATAGTTGAGCTTCTAATTTTTATTGTATTACTCGCACTACTTGGTTATGCTGTTCATTATTCTGTGAAGAATAATAAGCCAACGCTGCATACAATCTTTATGTCAACAATTTTTATTCTTCTTGGCTTCACTACTTTCTCAATGGTTATTATCAGAGCAAATCAAAACCCTCCGATGAATGAAAATGAACCGGATACTTTTCCAAAGTTGGAACAATATCTCAACAGAGAGCAGTATGGTGATTTTCCAACATTTAAAAGAAGGTTTACAAGTGAACCGCATCAACAGGGAGTTTTTACAAATTATCCCAGCGATTTATCATTCTTTTATAATTACCAGATGAATCATATGATGACCAGATATTGGTTATGGAATTATGCAGGTCGTGAAGGATGGGTTCAGGATGATGGAGCAAATATAGCACCATTCAATTTTCTTGGGAATATTTTCGGCAAAATAATTAATGTGAAGTTTGAAGGCAACGCTGCGGATTCTTTATTCGGAATTCCATTTTTGGTTGGATTGTTTGGCATTTATTATCATTTCCGGCGCGATTGGAAAATGGCATCTGTTTTTATGGTAGCATTTATTTTATTGGGATATCTGACCGCTTTCTATCAGAACCAGCAGCAGCCGCAACCAAGAGAACGAGATTACTTTTATGTCGGTGCATTCTTTGTATTTTCAATCTGGATTGCAATAGGAGTACGTGGTTTAGTTGATTTGGTAAAAAAATATTTTAAGAAAGAAACTTATGGAACTGCTGCGTTGATGGGTGTATTGATGTTGATGTTTGTTTTTATTCCGATTAAAATGCTGCAGGCTAATTATCATACGCACGACCGTTCACGCAATTGGGTTCCATGGGATTATTCATACAATATTTTACAGAGTACAGAACCGAATGGCGTTCTCTTTACTAATGGTGATAACGATACTTTCCCTCTATGGTATTTGCAGGATGTTGAAGGTGTTAGAAGAGATGTAAAAATTGTTAACCTTAGTCTGCTAAATACCGATTGGTACGTACGTCAGTTAAAAAATAATGATCCCTATGGAGTAGGCACAATAAAAATCAGAATACCGGATTCACGAATTAATCCACAAGATTTAAGACCAATACAATGGTCCCCGACTGATGTTAGTATCACAACTCCCAAAGCGGCTAATCCGGAAGAATTTTCTAAAATTATTAATGAATATGCAGTAAACGATACAACTATACTCTATGCTGGCAAAATGACCTGGAGAATGCCCAACACATTAACTTTTGGCGAAATAAAAGCAATTCGTGTTCAGGATATTATGGTCAAAGAAATTATCGAAGCAAACAATTGGGAACGACCAATATACTTTGCAGTAACTTGTTCGGATGATAGTAAAATCGGTTTGCAGGATTATTTAAAAATGGAAGGGATGACTTTCAAACTTGTACCAGAAAAACGACAACCAGGCAGCGAATTTATAGATGTTGAAATGGTAAAAGCTCAATTGAAAGGAAACACTGAACCGAGCAAAAGCTATTTGCCCGGTTTCAGATTTACTGGTCTTAACGATCCTAGTATTTTCTTTGACGAGAATCATAAACGAATGGTACAGAATTATCGCAATGCATTTATGAGATTAGCAGTTTATTACAGAAGTATTGGTGATAACAAAAATCTTATCGCAGCACTTGATGATATGAATGAAAAATTACCATACAAAGTCCTGGGTATGGAAAATGGTTTGTTATTCGAAGTGGCAAATCTTTATCTGTCTGCCGGCGATAATAAAAAGTTTCTTGAAATAGCATCAGATGTTGAAATGAAAGCATTGGAAGATCTGGAAAAAAATCCAACTGATGTTCAATCATATTATAATCCGTACCGGCTGCTTATTGAAATTTATGAGAACTCAGAACAATATGATAAGCTCCTTGCACTATGGCAGAAGTTAGAAACGATGTTTCCTAATGATCCAACGGTTAAATCCAATATTGAAAAATATCAGCAAATGATTCAGCCGAAAGATTCTACGGTTAAGTAGTTTGACATTAAGTACCTAAAAATTGGTCCGGCAATTGCCGGACTTTTTTTTGTAAATTTTCATTATGAAAATATTAATAATTGCTCTCTCCGGAATTGGTGATGCTTTAATGTTTACACCAGCATTAAAGCTGCTTCGGGAAAATCAACCAAATGCACAAATAGATGCACTCGTAATGTACAAAGGTGCTCAGGAAATTTATGAACTCAATCAGAATCTGAATAAAGTAATTCACTTTAACTTTATGCGGGAAGGCGCAGTCAAATCCTTAAAATTCCTTTCTGAATTAAGAAAAAAATATGATGCTTCAGTAAATGTTTACCCATCAAACAGGAAAGAATATAATATTATAAGCTATATCATCGGTGCGGGAAAAAGAGTCGGGGCAGTTTATTTACGTGAGGACAAAAAGAATTTTGGCTTTTTAAATAATATCAGAGTTTTAGAAGACGATAATGTTCATAATGTTCAAACCAATATTAAGTTATGTGAAGCCCTGATAGGTAAAAAGTTTGTTGAAGAACCTTCGCTTGAGTTTCCAATTCCGGATAGAGATTTAAATACTGCAAAAGTATTTTTATCTGAAGAAAAAATAAGTGAAAATGAAATAGTAATTGGTTTTCATCCAGGTTGTGCAACTTTAAAGAATCATATTAAAAGAAGATGGGAGCCGGAGAAATTTGCAGAACTCGGAAAAAGATTGATTGAAGAAAAATCAGCACGCATATTAATTTTTGGAGGTCCCGAGGAAAATGATCTCAAAGAAAAAATTTATTCATTAATTGATTCTGATAAAGTAAAAGTAATAAAAGCTGAAAGCCTTGCGGGCAGTTCTGCTGTTATGCAGCGGTGTAATATATTCGTAACGAATGATTCGAGTCAGATGCATATTGCTGCAGCACTTGGATTGAAGGTTGTCGCAATAATTGGACCCACAAATCAAAAATATATTCATCCCTGGAAAACAGAACACGAAATTGTTTCACTAAACCTGGATTGTTCGCCATGTTTTTTTTATTCACCTAAACCGCTTACTTGCAGCAGGACTGACGTAAAATTCAAATGCATTAAAGAACTTACAGTTGATATGGTGTATTCAGCAGTTTTTAAATTCTTATAAAATCAATAATAAAATTTTTATGGGACTTTCTTTAGTTTTGAAATGTAAAGTAATTAAAAGTAGTATTTACAAAATCAGTGAGAATCAAAATGACTTCAAAAAAAATAGTCGAGGAATTCTTAATCCAAAAGAAAATTGCAGTTGTAGGAGTCTCGAGAACAAAAACAAAATTTGGAAATGCGATCTATAAAGAGCTTAAGCAAAAAGGATATGATGTTTTCCCGGTAAACCCGAATCTGCAAACTTTTGAAGGTGACGTTTGTTATCCTGATCTGCTTTCAATACCTGATAGAACAGATGCTGTTGTAATCAATGTTCCTCCTGTGCAGGCAGAAAAAGTTATCCGTGAAGCAAATCAAGCCGGGATTAAAAAAGTCTGGTTACAACAAGGATCACAATCTGATTCCGCTGTAAAATATTGTGAAGAGAATGGAATTGATTGTATTTCTAATGAATGCATTCTGATGTTCGCACAACCATCTGCTTTTATCCATCGAGCACATAAATGGATTTTGGGAGTATTAGGAAAACTTCCGGGTTGAACAATTGTGTCATCAGTTTTCCTAAAAAAATCAGCCGACTCTTTTATCAAACGAAAACATCCGTGGATTTTTTCGGGTGCGATTGAAAAAGTAGAAGGCAATCCTGCCAATGGGGAAACGATTCAAATTTTTTCTTCAAACAAAACACTGGTCGGTGTTGGGAGTTATTCGCCATCTTCACAAATCCGGGTAAGAGTTTGGTCATTTAATCCGGAAGAAAAAATCGATAAAGATTTTTTCAGAAAAAAATTTTTAGCCGCATCGCAATTCAGAAAACGAATTGTTGACACCTCACAAACAAATGCTTACAGAATAATAAATTCAGAGAATGATGGATTACCGGGTTTGATAGTTGACAGGTATGCAGATTATTTGATTTGCCAGTTTCTTTCTTCCGGGAGTGACTTTCATAAAAAAATAATTACCGAAACACTTGATGAAGTTTTTAACCCAATCGGAATATATGAAAGATCAGATGTTGAAATAAGAATTAAAGAAGGTCTCGAACCAACCAAAGGAACATTATCAGGAAAGGAACCAGACGATTTAATTCAGATTTTAGAAAACGGTTTGAAGTTTTCTGTTGATGTGAAGAACGGACATAAAACCGGATTTTATCTTGATCAAAGAGATAACAGAAAACTTGTTTCAGAATTTTCAAGAGGGAAAAACGTTTTAAATTGTTTTTCTTATACTGGTGGATTTTCAGTTTATGCCCTTTCGTCTGGGGCAAAAAATCTAACACAAATAGAGGCTTCAGAATCTGCTTTGGATTTATCAACAAAAAACATCGAATTAAATAATCCCGATGATTCAAAGATTGAAAATATTAGTGGTGATGTTTTTGAAGTCTTAAGAAAATTTCGTGATGAAAGAAGAACTTTTGATTTGATTATTCTTGACCCGCCAAAGTTTGCTGAGTCAGAATCACAAATTCAGAAAGCAAGCAGAGGATATAAAGATATTAATTTGCTTGCAATAAAACTTCTTAATCCGGGAGGAATACTTTTTACATTTTCCTGCTCAGGGCACATCTCGCAGGAACTATTTCAAAAAATTGTTGCCGATGCAGCACTCGATTCTGGAAGAGAAGTGAAAATTATTAAACAGTTAACTCAAGCTGCTGATCATCCGGTTGCTCTGAATTTTCCTGAAGGATTATATCTTAAAGGATTGATTTGTTGTGCTAATTGATAAATTAAAAAATCACTTCAACATCATCCCCGACAAGGTCGGGATTTCTGACCTATCTGCTGACAGGCAGGTTGTATGATCAGTTCATTTAATCAACAACATTTTTTTCACTGAAATAAAATCTCCGGCTTGTAACCGATAAACATACATTCCGCTTGCAATATTAGCTGCATTGAATTGAACCTCATAATAGCCTGGTTCTTGCTGTTCATTAACTAATGTAATGACTTCACTACCAAGTATATCATAGACTTTCAATGTTATGTTACTGACCACCGGTAACTGATAACTGATTACTGTACTTGGATTAAATGGATTCGGATAATTCTGCTCAAGCTTGAATTCTTTCGGCCCGACATAACTGAAGATAAATGTCTTTGTCATCATCAGTCCGTTTGCATCTGTTATCATAAAATCAATTGTATCTTTTTTTGTAATTGAAACATTTCTGCTTATATCAAATGTGAATGTTACTTCCGCTTCTTCTGTTGGTTCTATCCTCTCAATTGTTTGCTCTGATTGGTGAAATGTAATTCGCTCTTCCTGAAAGCCCCTCGTTTGGAGGGGTTGGGGAGGCATTACTTTGATATTTTCTGCAGGATTTGTTTCTGAAGTATTTGCAACTGTCAATGTTATTTCGTTGCCTTTTGTACCGGGTGTTACTTCGTAGATTGTTTGTCCCATCATTGTTCCGAATAATAATATGATGATTGCTATTGTTTTCACTTCATCCCTCCATACATATATCGTCCCTGACGGGACTTGATTTTTTTTGTTTTTTCTGTTTCTATAAATATGTCGCTCCTACGGAGCTATGAATCAGAACCTTCATCTTCATTTTTAATTTTACATTGTAAATTCTTAATTGTTAATTATTCATCACTTACGGACACGGAGTTGATTTACTATTGGCTGTTACACTTGCCTGATCCAGAGTCCAGGTTAAGTTTTTTCCGTTGAAATTTACACTGAATACATTTGTATGTGTGCCGGGCAGAAAAAGTTTTGGCTGTCCTCTGTCTATTGGATTTAGTAGAAACTTGTTTTTACTGCCAATCGGTACATAGATACTTACACCATTATCATTAACATATCCGAAATATGCTGTGTATGATCCTCCACCATTGTTTCGTACGCATTGGAGAGTTGGTTTAAATAACAGCATAGTGATCAGGTTATCAACTACTCGCAATGCAACTGTATCAGAGTTGATACCATAATTGCTTATCCAAACAGGAAAATTTCCGAGAGTTGACATCTCCATTCCGGTAATTGTGAAAGTAAGCACTGTGTCTGAAACGACTGTTGTTGTTTTTGCACTACCATTAAAATATGCAACTGATGAATCAGAGAAGTTCTCTCCTGTTGCAGTTACAGTTAAACCGGTTGGCGGGCTGCCACCCGAGACATATCTCAATATCACCTGAGGTGTAATTGAGGTTAATACTGGTGGAGTTACCGCCGGAAGATGTTCCAATAAATACTCTGTGTTAAATCTTAAAAGTGCATAAGCTTCGCTTGTAATATTTGCTGAACTATCTGCATTACATTCTTCAAGAACCGTGTGTAGTGTACTATCCACCCAAGGAACGTGATTACCCTGAAGAAGAATTTTAGCTGTTGTAAATAAGCTGTCGTATTTATCTGCAGTTGTTTGGTTTGCTATCCAATCAAGTTCGAAGGCGCGTTGGTTGTAGTACAACAATGTATCTACAAAATTCACTGCATCGAATGGCACAGGGGAATAAGCTGGTGATATCGAAAATTTTTGTTTTGAGTTAATGAATATATCATCATAATTATAATTATCTGTGTTCCATCCTTTAGAATAAAAATTGGAAATAGTTGGTAGCGTTTCTTGATGCGTTTTTAGACTGAATAGGACTTTAGAGTCACCGGGATTAATAAAATTGTAGCAATGAATATATTTTGAAGTCCATAATACAATTGCAGAACTATCAGGACGGTAGAGAATCCCCCAACATTCATTTGTCGTAAACAGATTAGATACCGCAACATCAATTTTTAATGCCATTTCGTCAATAGACTGAAAACTGGAAGACAAATTAGTCAAGGAATAAACATATTCTAATGAATCGTTAATATTAGAAACAGATGAGAAAACATAAAAATCCAATTTATCTTTAGGATAGAAGGCATCTTCTAACGGTTGTGGGGTGTTTTGCCATTTACCATAGAATTCACCGTTCCAACTAAATGTCCTTAGTACGAAACCGTTATATTCGGTGATATGAAGAGAATCCTCATAATTTAATGGATAAGCGTAACCTTGAATTTCCCATATTCCATCTCCTTCAACATCTGCTAATCTAAAAACACCATTTGAACTTATCTGCAGGGTTGAAACACCTGAATTATCCACATCATTCAGAATTATTCCTTCAGTACCGTTCCAACTTACAATCCAGAGATACATTAAAGGCGATCTACCGCCATCTGACCAAATGTCATAAGATATTCTCGAAATCCAAGACGTCATAATTTCCAAAGAGCCATCTCTGTTTAAATCCTTGATTGACCAAATATATCCACTTTTTAAGAGCTCATAATTTTTTTTAATCATGTTATCCGTATGCCAAAGTATTTGATTATTTTTAAATATGCCAATAACCCCACCAATAGAATCTTCAATAGCGGAATAATTAGCTACGGATGCTAAAAAAACATAACAGCTCTTCAAAAGCTCATTAGAATCTTCAATAATTCCCACATCAGGCCAATGCGAACCCAGTTCAAAACCTAGACTGCTATCAACATTTAGAACATCGGTAACATACAAATCTTCATCAATTATTTCTTTTACTCTATTATCAATTGTAGTAAATAATTCTTCAGTAACACCTGGAGGATAACTTTGTGCATTTGTAAAAGTTATTTCTAAAAGGCAAAAGCTTATAACTATTAGAAAAAATATTTTTTGTTTCATATTTACTCTCCTTCTATTCCGATTGGTGTAAATTCTAGCCCATTACTTATAACATCAGAGCCATAACCTGATTTTCCAGGATTCCATCCTTGATAAACTAACGTCAAAGTGGCTTCTAATCCATTAGACCAATTGTTAAGAGTTTGACCGACTTCATCCTCAAGTAAATTCTGAAAGTGATCCAATGCAAAAGGCCAAAATATATCCAGATCATTTAGGTTTTCTGGAGGGCTATCTTTTGCCTCTGAAAAGCCGTAGTTTAAAACTGTTATATACAAAGGCTGAATTGGACCATATGAACTTGCTATCCTTGATTGTGCAACTCTGTTTTCAAGTCCTTCCATATAATCATTTTTCATATAGTCAATAAATTCCAACCTTGCTTCTTCATTAGCTTGTGGGTTTTCTACTTCTACATTCAGTCCATTTGATCTGTAAATTCTATTTCGAATCTGATTGTATTCTCTGGTTGGTCTGCCATAGAGCTCAAATATTAGTCTATTGGTCTCCAAATTTCTATTACCTAAAACTCTCCAGCCTCCGGGAGAAGGACTATGTTCTATATTTGAATACCTATCTATAAAGTACCAAACAGAATGTGGTGTAGTCTCATAAGACATATATCTAGTGTTAATATGATCTGGAACAGGATTTCCGTTTCCCATACTCTCCCACGTAACCCAAAAATGTCCACCAGTTAAATCAGGTTCGTCTTCCACATCAAATTCCCAGTTCCAAGCCTCATATCTATATCCCGGAGTAACAGCTTGAAGATTGTTATCATAAAATGATTCGCCAACATATTGACCTTTAATGTATTGAGGGGGAAATCCATATTGGCCACCCCATTTAATACAAACTGAATCAATACTGTAATGATTGCTTTCAATGTCAATTCCATTATTAAGTCTGATTGCTTGTGTGCTGTTTCCAAGTTGATCGGGTTTTTTAACAGTAATATTTATGTAAGCAGAGTCATCATTTCTCTTTGCTCTCAGTTTAACAATATAAGTCGAGTCTGAGTACCAATGTTTACCAACAAGCCGAATTAAACCGGCCGGTAAATTCTGACCATTCACCATAGGTTTTGCCTTTTCCCAATAAACACCCATCTTTTTTCCGCAATCATTACAAGTATCAATAACTGTTACAGGATTATTACCCCAAACATCCTCTGACAATCCTCCATCAAGGTAAGGAATTCCATTTGCATCAACAGGGGCTTCTTCAATCATCAATTCATCAACTGTTTTATATCTTGCCTGGTAATATTTTGTCTCTCCAAGCAGTATTGTTGGTTCTTCATTTATATTTGCTTGTACAATTGCATAACTGGTAGTTTGAGGTGGTCCCGGCAGACAATCAAATAAAACATCTTCATCATTATTACTTTTTAGCATCGTTGTTTCTTCAACTAAACCAATTCTTAATAATACTAATCCTGTGCTATCTGCTGTTGTATCTGCAACAAACTTTATTGGCTGGTTTATATCATAAAAATATACATCAATACTGTCATCAACTAAAATGTTTCCAAGTGTACATCCTTCAAGCATTGCTGCTTCAAAAGTTTGTGTTGTATCAAAATCCGTTAGTGTTCCATCAGGTAATCGTTTCTTTATATTTATATCAGCCGTATCTCCGGGAAATAATTCAGATGGGCTTACTTCCACAAAGAGACTGTCCCACTTAATTACTAATTGTTCATCAGCGTACTCGTGGAAAATATCTACCATATATGGAAAGCAAGGACAGTTAACTCTGTTATCAAAATGTGTTGTGTTGTTTGTACTATCCCTTAAGCTCCAACCCGCACAAATCCAGTAATAAATATCATAGTGTAATGTTATAACAAGAGAATCAACCGTTAATGTGTCAGGACTGGTAAACGAATATGTACCCACACCATTCTTAATCAATCCACCACAGTTTGGTTCTAATGTTAAAGTTTCTTCTAACAAACCTTCATAATCGAATGGCCCGGCTTCTAATAATACAGTTTCACCAGGTCCAATTGATGAGGGTGAAAAAACTATATTTCCTTCAGTAGAATCACAATCTTCGTACGAGAATCCTTCTATTATCCAATTACAGTTTGATTGCATTTTTTCGCTTGTCTGTTTATCCGGGTTTATTTCTATTCTTTCTTTTATCACAACCTGTGCTAAAATATTACTTACAAATAAAATAATTAAAATGATGGTTTGCATAGCAAAGTTAGTAAGAAAGGATATATTCGGTAAGTGTTGCTTTTTCACTGTTAACACTGTGACAAATCTCTTTTTGTTAGAGAAAAATTTTTCAAGTCTGCCTGAATATATGAAAGGGGGGTACAAAATCAAGTGGTTAGAAATTTATTTTTACTTTCAATAATTGTGCAAAAAGAAATTACCGCTTGTTTTACTTTTCTTCGTAATTTAATTTCAATCATAAAATATTTTTAGTTAGTATAAAATGGAAATGAATATCTGGTTATTGGGTGCCTTCATATTTTTTGCAAGGATTATTGATGTTTCTCTTGGCACTCTTAGAACGATCAGCATAATTCAAGGAAGAACAAAGATTGCTTTCTTTCTTGCATTTATAGAAACAAGCGTTTGGTTAATTGTGCTTAGCGAAGTATTACCTAAAGTAGTTGCAATGCCATTGCTCGGAGTTTTTTATGCTTTTGGTTTTGCATCAGGAAATGTTGTTGGGATACTAGTTGAAAAAAGACTTGCAATGGGCTACATCAATTTCAGAATTATTACAAGCAAACACTCAAAAGAAATTACAACATTACTGCGGGATAAAGGTTTTGCAGTTACTACATTTGAAGGCGAAGGCAAAGATGGAAAAGTCACGGAAATTTATGTAGCAACAGACAGAAAAAATTTACCGGGGTTAATTAAACTGGTAAAACAAATTGAACCGGATGCATTTTATATTGCTGAACAAGCTGGAATTGTTAGTAGAATAAGAAGACCTACGATGGTTCCTTCGACAGGTTGGAGAGGAATTCAGAAAAAAAAGTGAGAATAAAAAAATAACAACTAAAAAATTTATCGGTTTGCAGATCTTAAAAATCATCCGAATAATGAATTTCCATTAAATAAATTAAGTTGATTAAAGATTAGGTTTATATCGTAAATACTTTTTATTTTTCAATTGAGTTATTGACTTATTCATTGGATTGTTGTTCAACTGAAAATATTTGTTCTAAATTTTAAATTGTGAAATTTTGAAAAAAGTAGTTTCAATATTAATTCTTTCTGTTTTTGTGTATAATACTGTTGGATTCATTTCTGTATATCCGATTATATCGATGTATTATAAGCATCGTGGAATTCAAGAAGTTGAAAAACTAGCCGAAGAAGAATTGGTTGAAGTGTTAGTGTTTGAAAAAGAAGATATTCTTAAAGGGAAGATTGATTTCGTGTGGATACATTCCCGTGAGTTTAAATATAATGGGGATATGTACGACATTGTTAAAAAGCAGGAAAACAATGATCAGATTATTTTACATTGTATTAATGATATAAAAGAAAAAAAGTTTGAAGAAGAATTTCAAAAAAAAGTAAATGACAATTCTGCGAACAAAAGACAAAAAACCAGAAATTATAATCCATTCAAAACGAGTATATCAAAAGCCGTACAAAATTCTGCATTCGAATTCGAAGATGCTGCAAGAATAAAATACGGCTTCAATTATTTTGTAAAATACATACCAATCTGTTCTGAGATTCCTTCGCCACCTCCCAAATTATCCTGATCATTTTATTTCTATAATATAAAAACAATGTTGAAACGGTTATTAATCGAACCGTTACTCAATTATTTAATTTTTAAGAATGTAATAATGAGAAGGATTATTTTATGAAAAATTTTTCTATTCTTTTTTTTGTTCTATTCCTTTTTGTCATTAACACAAATGCACAGGATGAAAAAAAAGGTGTGGACACAGTTAAATATGAGCTGGATCAGGTAACAATTTCTGCTACCCGTTATCCGGAAAAAATTATTGAGGTGCCTTATGCAGTTACAATAATTCCTCACGAAGATCTGATGAACACAAAAGGTTACGGTCTGGATGAAGTATTAATGCGAGTACCTGGAGTTCTCGCTCAATCCAGAGATGGAAATCAGGATGTGAGACTTGTAATCAGAGGATTTGGTGCACGAGGTTCTGGTGACAGATCTAATTCAGGAACTTCACGCGGTATAAGGGTTATGTTAGATGGAATTCCCGAAACGGTACCGGAGGGAAGAACTTCATTCGACAATATTGATCTCAGTCTATCCTATGATATTGATGTAATCAGGTCTAACTCTTCTTCACTTTGGGGCAATGCCAGTGGTGGAGTAATAAACATTTCAACCATTCCTCAATTCACAGGAAGTTTTGCCTCACTCGGTGGAATGTGGGGAAGTTTTGGATTGCAAAAATATCTTTGGCGAAGCGGCGCAACGCTTGGTATGGGTAAACTCTCCGCAAATTATTCATACACAAATTTTGATGGATGGCGTGAGCATTCCAGCAGCACAAGAAATACTGCAAACATCGGACTCGTTTCTCCAATCGGAGATCAGACCAATATTGGAATTTATCTGCTTGCTACAAATAATTTATTTCATATTCCGGGTCCTCTTACAGAAGAGCAATATATATCCAATCCTCAACAATCTAATCCTGTTTATAAAGCTCGGGATGAAAGAAGATATAACAGGTTTATACGTATAGGAACCACATTCGATCACAAGTTTGATGCGATGAACGAAATCTCTGCAATGGCATTTGTTAATCCTAAAGATCTTGATAGATCTGAAAGAGGAACTTACAGAGATTTTACAAGGTATCATTTAGGTGGAAATTTGATGTACACAAATAATTATAGTTTCAGCAGTACGGTCTCAAACAAAATAATTACTGGAATAGATGAAGCATATCAGGATGGAGCAATTTTATTTTATACGCTGTCAGAAACAAATGGCAGAGGAGATGTTTTAAAAGATAATAAACGAGAAGGCGCAAACACATTTGGTGCGTTTTTTCAGGACGCAGTAAAAGTCGGTAAAGATTGGAGCTTTATAGTTGGAGGACGCTGGGACGACATAACTTACTCTGCTGAAAGCTTTATGGATCCAGAATTTGGTGAACAGAAAAAAACTTTCTCCGGGTTTACTCCCAAAGCTGGTATTACATATATGTTATCACCAACTCACAGTATTTATGCAAACCTCGGTGGTGGAATTGAAGTACCTGCTTATAACGAAATTGATCCTGCCGGCACTTATGGACAGGATACAGTTTATTTGATTAACCCGTTGTTGGATCCAATAACATCAACAACAATAGAAGCGGGAACAAAGCAGGTTGCATTCATGAGTAATACTTCATTTTTGCAATCACTGAGCTACGACCTTGCGCTATACTATATTATAATTAATAATGATATCATTCCGTATCGTGGTGGAAGATTTTATTTTACAGCAGGTGAAACAAGCCGGATGGGCGCAGAAGCCGGAGTAAATCTTTTCTTCAATTACGGTATTTCAATGGATCTTTCATTTACATATTCTGTAAATAAATATCTGGAATATACTGTTGACTCTGCTCACTATGGTAAACCGGGTGCCTTTGCAGATTACGGAGACAATGATCAAGCTGGTGTTCCGGATTATTTTTACTTTGCTTCCATCAAATATGCACCGCAATTTTTAAACGGTTTATTCCTGAGTTTAAACATTAATGGAACCAGTGAATACTATGTGGATGATGCAAACACAATTTCGGTGCCTTCATTTAATATATTCGGAGCCACACTTGGAATCACAGATCAGATCAAACTCAGTGACCATCTTTATATTAATGGATTTATTACTGTAAATAATATTGCAGATGAAAAATATGTTGCTTGTGCGTTTATAAATCCTGATGTTGTCAATGGAGTCCCGATATATATAGAACCGGGTCTGCCAAGAAATGTTGTTGCATCAATTAGTCTTGGAATTGAATAATTATATTTAAAAATGAGGCTGTCTCGCAAGAAATGTTTTCTCGATAACTTTTTCTGATTCTGTCAGAAAAAACCTGCTTGCAGCATGCAAACTCGAAAACCAAAACAAATAAAAGGTTCTCGAATAATGAAAAGTATCGAGAGAATCTTTTGAAACAGCCTCTTTTATTTAAGAGCGGAACCAGACTAAATATTTACCCGCAGGGATCCGATAAAATTTCTTCCTGCTGCTGAAATTCCTGATGAGTACGGTCTGTATCTTTGATCCGTTATATTTTCAACACCCAGATATAACTCAAAATTATCAAGCAGTTGATAACTAATCTTCAGGTTTAAAGTATACCAGGAAGGTTGATATGGATTACCGCTTTCGTCCATTGCATATATATAATCTTTTTCTTGTTCGCTTGGTGCCAGGTCTTCGTTTTTAATTTCACCATTGTAAACCATATAGAGATTAGCTTCCAATCGGTTCATCATAAAAATAAATTCAGTCTTACCAAACCAGGGAGCTGCATGTCTCAAAGGAACTTTGTTGCCTGCATCGTCTTCTTCTTCACCTTTCTGATAACTGAAGCTGCTTCTTAAATTAAAATTCTCAAGGAAATTTAAATTCAAGCCTAGCTCTACACCGTAGATAGTTGCGAATGCTGCGTTCTGAATTGCCTGCACCTGGCTCATTTCACCGTTATACATAATACTATCCATTCCATTAAGCGTAAAGTCTCTTCTTACTAATGCGTTATCAAGGTATGTGTAGTATCCGACAGCACTAAACTCAGCTAAATTTGAAAATATTTTTGTCAACCCGAGTTCAATATTGTATGCATACTCAGGCTCAATATCCGGATTGGGTATAACTACTGATCCGGGTTCAGAATCAAATACTTTTCCAATGTCATCAATATTTGGAGATCTGAAACCTGATGCAAGGTTTAAGTTTATCTGCCAATCACTCTGAGGATGCCAAACCAATCCTGCATTACCGGTTAGCGCACCATTTCTTTCTTCTGCTTTTGTAAATGGGAATGGATAAAAAGTTGTGTCGAATGTTGCATCCAAAGTAACGTAATTATAACGCAGCCCTGCCTGGAAAATATATTGCGGACTAAATTTATTTTTATAGGTTAAATAAGCACCGTATGAATTCCAGGTTGAACCATCAGGATATCTTGAAGGTCCGGGCGTAATTTCGCCGGTAACTATATTTTCTGAGTTGCCTGTTGATTCAACTTTATTCAGAACTATTTCAACACCGTAAAAAAGATTTGAGTTCTCGTTTATTTCTTTAATCATATCCAGATTTGCAGAAAAAGCATTTACCTTTTCTGTATTGTTTGTTCTATCATCATTATTAAGATTTCGATCATGTCTGCTTTCTTCAAAATTCTGATAAGCTACTATCAGTTTGGATAAATCATATATCGAATTACCGGAAAAATTCGTGATCATTAAATTATTCATCATCCATTTTTGAGGACCATAGTACCATTCTGCTGAACGTAATGTATTTCCTCTCGGTCGAAGAAGTCTATCATATCGGGGATAATCCGAAGTAGTTGAATAATGAAATGCATATTCAAATTCCCAGTCACTAATCGGAGCGAATAAAATTTTCTGAAGAAAGTTTACCTGGTTGTAACCGGAAGGAACCTGCTTTTTAGGATCCGGGTTAACCACAACAGTGTCTTTACCATTAATTCTGGTTTGATAAGTTGGTCTCAGATATTCATCAGGACCATTTGATCCCATAACCAGATCATCAAAATCAGAATAAGTAACACTGGTAAGAAAACCCCAATTGTTTAATCCTATATTAAAATGTAAATGACCTGATTTTTCAAGATCTGCTGATGAAAATCTTCCCATCACGCCAACATTTAACATAACTTCATCACCCAAAGAAAGTCTTGGAGTTAAAGTATGAAAATTCATTACACCGCCAATCGCATCACTTCCATAAATGACCGATCCGGGACCGAAAATAACTTCTGTGTGATCAAGAGCGTTTGCATCGAGTGAAATTACATTTTGTAAGTTACCGCTTCTGAAAATAGCTGTATTCATCCTTACACCATCAACAACAATTAGCAACCTGTTTGTTGCGAAACCTCTGATCATTGGGCTTCCTCCACCAAGCTGACTTTTTTGGATGAATACATTCCCGGACATTCCTAACATGTCGGCTGTTGTCTGCGGATTCTGAAATTCTATATCCCGTGGAGTGATCATCTCAATTGTATTAGGAACTTCACTCTTGTTTTCTTCCCACCTGCTTGAGCTTACTACCACATTATCGAGCGATATAGCTGTTGGTTTTAGCAGAATTACGAAATTATTTTCTTCAATTTTTGAATAAGATAATTCAGTTTTTTCATATCCGATTAACCTGAAAATCACAGGCTGAGATTTATCTATTTTGCTTATATCTGCCTGACCATTTGTATTTGTTATAACTGATCTGTTGGGATCCGAATTATATATTGCAACAAGTTCTAAAGATTTGTTTGTGCTTTGATCTTTTACTGTAACAACCTGTGCAGACACAACCGCAGTCAACAGAAATATTAGTAATAATATTTTTTTCATTTTTATTCCTTAAATGTTAAGTTGAACAAAGTTCACCTAATAAATGACAGAAAATATGCTGTCACAAAAAAATTAGGTTTAAATTTATAATTAAAGGATGAGTAGGGTTATGAACGGGGAGGAGGAGTGTCAACTAAACGATCACCATCCAGAAGATGAAATATTTTTATCGGAAGATTATTGCTGGTTTCTTCCGGATAAAAGTTATTTAATTCGGAAGCTGTATAAAACTCACTTAATATATTATTTATTGTGTTTAACTTTCCGGCGTTATCTTTCTCTTCCCCAAAGAGTTTATTAATAATTTTCACTATGCCGGAATATAAAACTGATTCTTTTTCATCATGCAAGCAATACAGGTACATCGTGTCTTTTTTAAACTCTTTTTTTACAACGTCGTACATTTCTCCTTCGATTCTGAATTCATTTTCTTCAACCCATTCAATATGGCTGCTGCCTTTTTCGAGTTCCTCATTGCTGAATTTAAATAAGACTAATTCATTTTCGCACGTTCCATTTTCAATTGATTGAAATATATTTCTCCTGTGATGTGTTTGAATAACCCTTAAGATTAAAAGCTGCGCTGATCCATGAGAAATAAAAAGGATTAACATCAGAACCGAAACAAATTGCTTATTAAAGGTTAATAAAAGTATTGGAATGCTCCGATATAATGTAGTGATTTAAGAACTTCTCATTGTGCAAACATAATAATTTTTTGATTATTTATAATAATTAGTCTGTGTATATAAATTTTATATATAGAATAAAGTAAAATTTTTTCGTATAAGAAATTAAATCTGTAATTTTACTTAAGAATAAATTAAACAAAACCTTCTGAAAGAATATTTAGTAAAAAAGATTTGTTAGTTTATTCTAATTCATTTTTCTGCTTATTGTGAGAATTACTATGAAATCATTTCTAATTTACCTTGTAATTGTTTTTTCTACCCAAATATT